>Ga0185299_10000074_pt1 | contig 310127 bp, 277 predicted proteins | sample PaiPotPPA55metaG_FD_128002 | JGI IMG/M metagenome (GOLD analysis project Ga0185299, IMG submission 128002) | Iron sulfur acid spring bacterial and archeal communities from Banff, Canada, to study Microbial Dark Matter (Phase II) - Paint Pots PPA... ...
TTCAGTGATGACGAATTCAATGATGACGAATTCAATGATGACGAATTCAATTATGAAAATAACTTCTGAGACAGGACCCTAGACTACGTCCCACGCTTCCTGTGCCGATCGAGATTGCGCTCGTAGATGAGGCGCAGCCCGGTCAGGGTCAGCATCTCGTCCACCGCGCCGATGTGCTTCGATCCGCCGGCGATCAGTTTCGCAAGACCGCCTGTGGCCACGGTTTTGGTCGCAGGTCCCATCTCTGCGATCATGCGTTCGAGGATGCCGTCGACCAGGCCGATGTAGCCGTAGTAGAGGCCGATCTGGATGTTGTCGACGGTCCCGGTGCCGATGACTTTCGCGGGTTTTTTGATGTCGACGCGAGGCAGGCGAGCCGCTCGGGAGAACAATGCATCGGCCGAGACGCCAAGGCCGGGAGCGATGGCGCCGCCGAGGAACTCGCCTTTCTTTGACAGCACATCAAAGGTGGTTGCAGTGCCCATATCGACGACGATGCAGGGGCCACCGAAGCGCTCGAAGGCCGCGACACAGTTGACGATCCGGTCGGCGCCAAGCTCGGCTGGATTGTCCGTCAACACCGGTATGCCCGTCTTGATGCCCGGTTCGACGAATAGCGGCTTCACTTTGAAATAAAGCTCACATACCTGTCGCAAGGTCGAGTCGAGGGGAGGCACCACAGACGAGATCGCAATCCCATCAACGACCGCTGTCTCCAGACCTTTCAGTTTTAAGAGGTTGTGCAGAAGGACTCCAAACTCATCGCTCGTCTGCACCGAGGAGGGCGTGGTGATGCGCCAGTTTGCCACCATCTCAGGCGATGTAGGGCCTCCCCCTGCTTCGTTCGCCAGACGGTAGAGTCCGAGGACCGTGTTGGTGTTGCCTACATCGAGTGCCAGTAACATCGCTGCCTCTCCCGCTTTTTTGGGTTACTGCGCGCGGACTCCGCCGGAGAGTACGGTGTGCAGCACACCATCGTCTCCGGCAACTCGCAAAAAGCCGCGCGTATCAAGCCCGTCCGTCACGCCAGTATATCCGCCGCCCTCGTCGACGCTAACCCGTTTGCCACGGACCCAGCTTGAGGCTGCAGCAAATCGATCCAAGAGACTTGGGCCGGTGAGGTGTCCGCGCAACTCGGCTTCGAGCAGTGCGATCTCCCGCTCCAGCGCCCACAAAAATTCGACCAGAATCTTCTCCCTTGCCCATGGTTTGCCGCTTTCGCGCCGCAGGGAGGTGGCTAGTGCTTCCAGCTCTGTGGGAAAACTCTGGTGATTCACGTTGATGCCAACACCCACGACTGCATAGCGCAGCATTGCTGGTGCGTCCGACTGTGAGGCGATGGCAGAGGTCTCCACCAGAATGCCGCCACATTTCCTGTCGCCGATCAGAAGATCGTTTGGCCAGCGAATGTCGGGCGTCAAGCCGGTGACTATTGCGATGGCGCTCTGCACCGCCATCCCAGTGGCAAGGGATATCCATAATGCGTCAGCCAAGGCCATCTGAGGGCGCAGCAGCACGCTGACATAGAGGCCATCCCCTGCAACCGAGTGCCAGGGATGATTGCTGCGTCCGCGTCCTGCGGTTTGCTCGTCGGCGACCCAAACGCTGCCGTGCGCCGCATCAGCTTGTGCTGCTTCTATCGCAAGTACGTTGGTCGATCCTACGGAAGGAAAGTGCTGGAGCTTGTCTGCGAAGCAGGTGTCGGCGAGAGCCGCGGCAACACTGGATAAATCGAACGAGTCCGGCACACGATCCTCAGTAGATATCTGCGGTGATTCGCATGCTCAGGTCGGAGGCTGCGGCGGAGTGTGTCAGAGCGCCGACAGAGACGAAGTCCACTCCGGCCAGCGCGTATTTTCGTACTGTCTTCAGGTTCATGTTGCCGGAGGCCTCGATGGGAACCTTGGGTAGCGCTGCACGAATCTGCCTAACTGCTTTCTTTACTTGAGATGGCGTCATGTTGTCGAGCAGGATCGACTCTGCGCCGCTGGCGATGGCTTGATCCAGCTCTGTCTGGGAGCGGACTTCGACCTGGATCCACTGGCTGCTCTTGCGGTTTGTCAGCGCGCGTTCGAGCACCGTTGGAATGCCGCCGCCGAGGGAGATGTGGTTATTTTTGATGAGGATGCCGTCTTGTAGATCGAGACGGTGGTTTACGCCGCCCCCGCAGCACACGGCATATTTGTCGAGGACGCGCAGGCCGGGGATGGTCTTGCGGGTGTCTAACACCTTGGTTTTTGTACCGCTTACGGCCTTGACGAATTCGTTGGTCAAAGTGGCGATGCCGCACATGCGCTGCATGAGGTTTAGAATCACTCGTTCGCAGGAGAGAAGGGCGGCGGCGTTGTGGCGGATGACGGCGAGGGTTTGGCCTTTTCTTACTTTGACTCCGTCGAAGATTTCGGGGTGGCTGATGACTTCGAAGCGGCCCACGGGGGCGGAGGACATCTTGGCGAAGATGTTTAGAAAGATGGGGATACAGCCGAGGCCGGCGACGACGCAGGCTTCCTTGGCGATGATGGTTCCGGAGGCTCGGAGGTTGGGGGGGATGGTTAATGCTGTGGTGATGTCGTTAGCGACTTTATCTTCGGCCAGTGCTGCTTCAAGAATTGCGCCTACACGCTTACTTTTCCAGTCCATTTAGTCATCCTAAACCTGTTTTTTCGAGAATATTTTCTTGGTGACCGTAAGGGGGGATTTTTGTTGTTTAGGGGCGTTTTTTGAAGGGGGTTTTGAAAAAAGAAGATGTTTTGACGTGGTTTTTTGTGGTCACTACGTGGCTGTTAAATGCAAAAACGTGGTTGTTAGATGCGTGGTTTTTCGGGATTGAAAATTTTCCATGTTTTGAAAATATTTCTTTGGAAATTCGGTTTGGGAACGCTCAGGCCATAGCGTAGCGGCGGCAGTGTTCGAGGTAGGCGGTCTCGTGGCTGGCGATCAGCTCGACGACGCTGCGCCACATCCAACTGGGTGCGTCGAGATTCTTCGAGCGGTTTCGGTCCAGCTCGGTCTTCCAAGTCTTTATGGTCGCGGCATCCATTTGCCGTGCGTGCGCCTTGCCGACAACGCCGGCGAGGAAGCTGGCGGCCGCGACGGCCTCTTCCCTGGTGAGGCGATCTATCTCGAGCTTGAGGTCTTGCGGCATCAGCTCGCGCAGCACGACGGGGCGTGAGAGAAGCTTTGCGGCGAGCATCCGCTCACCGAGGAAGGGGGACAGATTGCACGCGCCAGTGACAACGCGCTGCGCGTAGTCCTTCGGCATGCCAGGGTTCTTTACTCTGGTGCCTGCGGGGGCTGCGGGCGCGGCGGCACGGACAGCCTCCTTGATGTCGACGAGGCAGTACTCTTTGTCCTTCCTGGGGCCAACTCCCAACAGCACGGCGTAGCGAAGCCGGCCCAGCGAACTGCACCCTTTCATCCAGTAGGCTGCATCGAGAATGCGAATCTTCGCGTCGTCGTCGCGATGTTTGAGCGAGGTGATGAGCTTGCGCGTCTCTTCGGTTTCGAAGAGCGCGGCAATTTCTTTCTTCTCTTCGGGGGACAGGGCCCAGAACCGCTCGCCGAGCGGGATGGTTGGCTTTACATCTTCGATTCGCTCCTGCGCGAGATGCCTCCACTCGCGCTTTGTCGATTGGTGCAGCACTGTTTCGATGGGGTGTAGTTCCTGCGTGCCCTGCGACAGCTTTTTAGTTTTTCTGGAGACGAGCGCGCTCTGATATCCGTTCACCATCTGCTCCATCATGAGGGCGGTGGTGACGCCGGGCAGGTCTGAGCCGCGGGCGGCGGTGGCGAGGGAGAGGCCGAGACGGATGAGGTCGTGGGCGGGGTTGCCGATGACGGTCTGGTCGAGGTCGCGGATTTCGATTTCGACCTTGCCGTCGGCGTTGGCGACGGGGCCGAGGTTGCCGACGTGGCAGTCGCCGCAGATCCAGATTGGCGGGCCTTGCGGAAGCTTGTCGCCGGAGCCCGCGTTGAGCCACTCATAGAACTGAAGGGTGTTGCCGCGGACGTAGGCGTGGGCAGAGCGGGCCATCTTCAGCTTGCGGCGCTCTTCCAATACGGCCTGGCGGTTCGCAGGCGTTGTTTCAACGGGCTTCTTTCGCATCAATCTGTTTGATGCAGGAAATTCACCTTAGCATTGAGTGGACTGCGGATCGCGGGAATACGACCAAAGGGATTCACTACCGCCTTCTACGCTTTCGTGACATCCGCGGGTGAATCAAGGTACTTGATGAGGATGACCTCGTTGCCGATTTCGTTGTAGATCAACTCGTCGACCGTGCCGCTTGCGAGAAGGAGGCCGTATCCCCCGGCGCGCATTCCCTGTTCCTGGCGTTGCGCGATGTGAGAGGTGGGATCGGGAGAGGAGTTGGCAAAGGCTGCGTGGCTCAGCGAGTCCTTGCGGAAGCCGGCTCCTGGGTCTCGTACGCGGAAGACCATCGTCCGGGCGGTGCGAATGGCGTTCACTTCGACGACCTGTTCGGGATTGAGCGCCGCTCCGTGTTCCATGGCGTTGAAGAGGATCTCTCGCAGGGCCTGGATGATCTCGTGTTTCGCGTCCTCGGGTAGTTGAGCGCTGAGCTCTTTTGCGAACGACAGCAGACGCTCGGCTGTGATGAGGCGGCAGTTGACGCGGACGGAGACCCAGCCGGGGCGGGCTGAGAGGATTTCGATGTCGTCCCGCCATTGGTTGTCGGAGGCTGCGCGAGCGGTCAGGGTTGCGATCTCGTGCGTGTCGAAGGGAGGCGTGAAGCAGGCAAAGACCCGGGCACGCAGGGCGGCGATCACCTCGTCGGGAGTGCTCTGCTGCGCCAGGACGATGCACTTCACTCCGGGCCGGATGGAGCGCATCTCCTCGAGCAGGGCGAGGTTTTCATCGATAGCGCTGTCGGCGCTGGTGATGACGACGCCGAAGGAGCGGATACGCAAGTGCTTCAGGGCGTCGGCGGGGCCAGCCGAGTACTCCATGGGCAAGCCGGCGGCTTTGAGTGCATCGCCGATCTCGCGGCTTACCGGGGTGTGGCTTCCGATGATGAGGACTCGGCTCATGGTGTGCTCCGAGGTGGCAGTCTGATTGTATCTGCCGCGTTAGCAGCCGAGAGCTTCAAGGGCCGATTTGGTTTTGTCGTAGAGGGTTTTGGTTTCGGCGTGTTGTTTGCGGAGGCCGTCGACTATGGGTGCGGGGGCTTTGGCCATAAAGGATTCGTTATTGAGTTGGCGTTCGGCCGCGGTGAGGCCTTTTTCGTATTTGGCCAGGTCTTTGGTGAGGCGTTCGCATTCGGCGGGGATGTCGATCTGGCGCTCGTAGAGAACGGCGACGTCGAAGGCGCCGGTGGAGCGAACGTTTGCACCCGTGGGCGCTGTATCGACGAACGCAATATGAGAAACGCGGGCTGAGCGGCCGAGAAGAACAAGGAGATCGGCTTTATTCAGGAAGTACTCTTTGGCAACCGGCTCGAGGTAGAGCTCAATGCGAATGAACTCCTTCTCTGGAACGGGTATTTCTTTGCGCAGGGCACGAACGCTAACGGTCAAATCACGAAATATGTCCATTGCCCAGATGCTGTCTTCGTCCTGCCAAATCTCTCCCTCAACAGGAGATAGTGCGAGCGCAATGGACTTCTTCGGTGGGCTGCCTGCGTAGAGAGCGTGCCATATCTCTTCGGTGATGAAGGGCATGAAGGGCGAGAGAAGGCGAAGCGATGCATCGAAGACGGCGACGAGCGTGGTGAGGGCGGAGGCGGACGCTTGCTTGTCATCATCCTCGCCAAAATTGAGGCGGAGTTTGACGATTTCAAGGTACCAGTCGCAGAGATCGCCCCAGAAGAACCGGTAGATGGAGTTGGCTGCTTCATCGAAACGGTATTCGGCAAGGGAGCTGTTGACTGAGGCGAAGGTCTCGGCTAAGCGGGCGAGAATCCAGCGGGATTCCAAGGGATTCTGTGGCGCTCCAACCCACATCTCAGAATCGAGATGTGGGGCACCCGGATTTTTGGTGGGGTTGAGAGCTTCGGAGAGTTTGGTTAAATCGATGGTGATGCCGGCTTCTTTGGCACGATCGATGTTCATGAAGAGGAAGCGGGCGGCGTTCCAGATTTTGTTGGCGAAGGCTCGGTAGCCTTCGGTGCGGGCTTCGGAGAACGCTATGTCAGTGCCGGGGGAGGCCATGCTGGCTAGGGTGAAACGCACGGCGTCGGTGCCGAAGCGCTCGATGATGTCGATGGGGTTGATGACGTTGCCCTTGGTTTTGGACATCTTCTGGCGGTCGGCGTCGCGGACGAGGCCGTGGATGTAGACCTCTTTGAAGGGGACGGAGAATCGCAACGGTCGCCCACCGCGACGTTTAACTTCATGGCGCTCCTCTTCGGTGAACTCCGCCTGTTGCTCAGGCGAGGCGGGGACGTCGAGCATGAAGTGGCAGCCGAGCATGATCATGCGGGCTACCCAGAAGAAGAGGATGTCAAAGCCGGTTACGAGAAGTGTGGTTGGGTAGAAGGCGGCTAAATCAGACGTTAGCTCCGGTGGTAGAACAGCAGATTTCTCCACTCCCCCTTCGACTCCTCCTCGACTCGCGTTGCTCGCTCGGAGTCGCTCAGGGTCCGGTCGAAATGACGCATCATCTGTTTGCGGTGCGGAATTGGCGTTGGGCCAGCCGAGGGTGGTGAAGGGGAGGAGGCCGGAGGAGAACCAGGTGTCGAGGACGTCGGTTTCCTGGACGATGTCCGCTGAGTTGCAGTGCTCGCACGTCTTTGGGGTTTCGCGGGCTACCGTGATTTTGCTGCAGGTTTTGCAGTGCCATGCGGGGATGCGGTGGCCCCACCAGAGTTGGCGGGAGATGCACCAGTCGTAGATGTTGGTCATCCACTCGAGGTAGATTTTTTTGTACATCTCCGGGGTGAAGTTGATGTGTTTTTCGCGGACTGCGTCGATGGCGTTTTGCGCGATGCTGTTGCCGCCGGTGTTGGGGGCCTTGTTGACGGCGAGGAACCACTGCATGGAGAGGCGCGGCTCGATGACGACGCCGGTGCGCTGGCTGAGGCCGATGGAGTTGGTGTGGTCTTTGACGGCGACGAGGAGGCCTTGCGCTTCGAGGTCGGCGACGATGCGTTCACGTGCCGCGTAGCGGTCGAGGCCGTCGTAAGGTGAGCCGGGGAGTGCGACGTGGGCGGTCTCGTCGAGGATGCTGGGGCTGGGCAGGTTGTGGCGCTGGCCGATGGCGAAGTCGTTGGGGTCGTGGGCGGGTGTGACCTTGACGGCTCCGGTGCCGAACTCGGGTTTGGCCCAGTCGTCGGCGAGGATGGTGACTTCGCGGTCGGGACCGCCATTGACGCCGGTTAGGGGGACGCGGACTTGCTTGCCGATGAGCGCGGTGTAGCGTTCGTCGGTGGGGTTTACGGCTATGGCGGTGTCGCCGAGCATGGTCTCGGGGCGGGTGGTGGCTACGACGATGGAGCCGGTGCCGTCGGCTAGCGGATAGCGGATGTGATAGAGCTTGCCGACGCGCTCTTCGTGCTCGACTTCGAGGTCGGAGACGGCGGTCTGGATGCTGGGGTCCCAGTTGACGATGTAGGCTCCGCGATAGATGAGGCCCTGCTCGTAGAGGCGGACGAAGGCTTCTTTGACCGCGACGCTGAGGCGGTCGTCCATGGTGAAGTACTCGCGGGACCAGTCGACGGAGGCGCCGAGGCGCTTCATCTGGTCGAGGATGGCTCCGCCGTAGAGCTTGCGCCAGCACCAGACGCGCTGGACGAAGGCCTCGCGGCCCAAGTCTTTGCGGGAGGTGCCTTCCGTGCCTAGCTGGCGCTCGACCATCATCTGGGTGGCGATGCCGGCGTGGTCGGTGCCGGGAATCCATACGGCTAAATCGCCCAGCATGCGGTGCCAGCGGGTGAGGATGTCCATCTCCGTCTGGTTGAGCATGTGGCCCATGTGCAGGCGGCCGGTGACGTTGGGCGGGGGGAGGAGGATGGTGAACTTTGGGGTTCCGTCCTGCGTACTTTTCGGGGTTGGAACGTCAAATAAACGTTCTTTGACCCAGTACTCGGCCCAGCGTTCTTCTATGACAGACGGATCGTATGCTTTCGGTAGTTCGTGGTTACTGGATTGCTCACTCATGGGTGCTTTAAGGGTAGCATTGAGCGTTGAGCTGTGAGCTGTGAGGTCCGGTTGATACGGACCCAGACTTGTTCCACGAGGTTCTTATGCGCAGATTGCTCCTCGCTGTTGCACTGCTTCTTTCCATTACGATGCCGGCCTTTGCCCGCTCTACCGAAGACCGCGCCAGCGTAGGCAATGACATCACGGTCGCCGAAGGCGAGACCGCCGGCGATATTGCGTGCATGTTCTGTTCGGTTCACATCCATGGGGATGTACGCGGCGATGTAGCTGTTCTGTTCGGAAGGGTGGAGCTTGATCCGGGACGGAGTATCTCGGGCGACGTGGCTGCGCTGGGCGCCGATCTGAAGCTGGGACCCGGGGCGACGGTTGGCGGGGACATTGCCATTGCCGCCGGGGATGCGAATCTGGCCCCCGGAGCCATGGTTCACGGCTCCAGCATGGTGCTTCCCGGCCGTATCTGGCTGCTGCTGCCGTTTGCGCCGCTGCTCATCCTGATTGGATTGATCTGGCTGATCGTGTATATCGTGCGGCGAAACCGGTATCAGTTTCCTGCCTATCCGCAGGGCAGGGGTTTTTAGCCTGCTGTTTCCCAGGTGCGGCCGAAGCGCGAGCCGGTGACGGAACCGGCTTGCCGGAGTCTGCGTATACCTTGAACAGGTCAGCAAGTTGTTATTTTTTGGGGGGGACATTGCCGGTGCGCGTGCTGCGTAGCTTCTTTTTGCCGCTTCTGCTCACGGTTGGCGCACTTGGCCAGGCCCCGGGTAATCGCACTTATTTGGGGCAGGATGTCTTCGTCGCGGCTGGCCAGCAGGTGCATAACGCCACGTGCCTGTTCTGCTCGGTGCAGGTGGAGGGAGACCTGACCGGGCATGTCTTCGTGCTGTTTGGAAGCCTCAACGTGAGCGGCCAGGTGCGGCGGAGCGCCACGGTTATCTGGGGCAATGCGGTGGTCGACTCGCAGGCCCGGATCGGCGGCGACACCATGGTTCTGGGCGGCAATGCGGTGTATGAGACCGACGAATCGCTGTCCGGCAGCGCGTATGTGGTGGGCGGACACCTCTCGCGCGTTTCGAGGCCAAGTGGAGAGAGTCGTCCGCGCAGCCGCGTTTCTCTGAGCCCGCTGTTTTCGTTCCTGCTCGCAGCCGTTGTTCTTCTTCTGCTGCTGTCGGCTATTATTGCGCCGCGGGTTAGACGCCGTGCTGCGGTCGGCCAGTCGATCTGATCGGAGAGCGTATCGAGCAATGAGAAAGGGATGCAACGAGAAAGGGATGCAACGAAAAAGGGATGCAACGAAAAAGGGATGCAACCTTTCGGCTGCATCCCTCTGGTTGCGTCGCTGATCTGTTGAAGTTAGAACGGGTTCAGCTTGGACAGACCCTTCTTCTTCTTATGCTTGCTGGAGGACTCGTCGCTCTTGTCGAACTCCGGCTTCGGGTTCTTGCCATTGGCGTTGGGAGCCTGCGCCGCGGGCTGCGGTTTCGATGCGATGTCGTTGACGGTCTCGGGGGCTGCCGCGGGCTTTTCTACTGGAGCCAGTGGCGTCGCGTTTTCCGGGCCTACCGCTTTTAGACCACCGTTATCGGCTGGCTTGGCGGTGGCCCCCTGGGCTCCCGGGGTAAGAATTTCGACGCCCATGGTATTTCCGGAGGTGGCGGGCGTGGGAGTATTGCCCTGTACGTTAGTCACGACTGCCGATCCTGTGGGAGCAGCCGCGTCGGGTGCGGGAACGTCCTGAAACTGAAGCGGTGCGGCGGCTGGTGCAGTGGCCGCAGCCGGGGGAGTCGATGCCGGCGCGCTGCCTTCAGTTGTTGCAGAGGTTGCTGGGGCAGGGGGCTTGGGCACCAGGGTTCCTGGAGTGGCTCCCGGCGCCGGGGCGGCAAAAGCGTCTTTGAAGTCATCCTGAATTTGCTTGGTGATGTGCGGAGCGAGCGTGGGGGTGGGGTCCGCCAGCGTCGGTTCGCCGTCTCTGGCCGCGAGGACGACGTCCGGCCGGTGCAGGAAGAGCGTTGTGGCCCTATCCTGCAAACGATACTGCCTGCGGCTGTTTTCGAGCGCAAGACTAGCCGCGATCTGCTCCGGCGTCGGCGTGGGGATCGGTACATTCATCGCGTCGAGCCGGTCACGCGCATCCTCGACGTGGGCCGAGGCGGAGTGCTCGAGCACCACCTTGCTGTAAGCCGCAATTGCCTGATCGTCGTAAATCTTTTCGAGCCTGGCTTTGCCGGCTTCCGGGAGATTTAACGTCCTGACATAGCGTGCCTCGGTCTCATAAGCGTCGCCGAGCCCGATCAGGACATCGTCCATGTGGCTGTACTGCGGATAGGTGTCGACGACCGTCTGATAGCGAGCGATTGCGGCAGCATAGTTGTTGCTGTGGCTGGTGTAAAAGGCGGCGATCTCCGACTCGCGCGCGGCCATGACCTCTTGAACCTCACGCAGGCGCTGCTTGGCCTGCGGCACCAGGGTCGATTCGGGGAACTGCTGGAGCATCAGGCGATACTCTTCTTCGGCGTGCGTGCACTTGGTGTAGTCGCGGTCGGGCTTGTCCATCTGACGGAAGTAGATGTCGCCGACACGCATCTGGGCTTCGGCGGCTTCCGGTGCGTTGGGGAAGAAGGTGATGAAGTCCTTGTACTCCTGCTCGGCCTGGGTGAGGGCCGCGGTGCCGCCCTCTTTGTACCAGCTGTCGGCAACGGCGAGCTTGGCTTTCATCAGGTACTGCGAGTCGGGATAGGTGTTGAGCAGGGTCTGCAGGTCGAGACGGGCGACGTCGAAGTGGCCGCGCTTGGTGGCATCGAGCGCCTTGTCGTAGAGCACCTTGTCGGGCAGGCCCGCATCCACCGGCGCGATCTTCTTTTCTTTGCGCAGTTCCTGCTTGGTGTCCTTGGACTGAACGACCTTGTCGTCCTTCTTCTTTCCCGGGGAAGCGGAGAGAGTTACGCTTTGCTGTTGCTTGCCGTTGGCGTCGGTTGTGGTTTGTGAGGAACCTGTGACCTGCGCTGCTGCACTGATGGTGGAGACGATGAGACCGGCTACCGCCAAGCCAGCTAGTGAGCCGGCCCTGCTGGTTGGAAACCAGACGCTTGGGAAAAAAGAACGCTTGTTCATCCGCTATCAACCCCGTTGCCTCGCGCACCGACCGCGCTCAGGCTGCTTTTCATTCTAAACTTCCCGCCGGATTTATGCTGGCGAGGCGGCGCGCGCCAGCTTGAGGAATTCTCTGGCGTTTTGCTCGGTTTTGCCGGGAGCGAAGATAGCCGACCCGGCGACTAACATGTCCGCTCCTGCTTCGACCACCAGAGCGACCGTATCGTGAGCAATGCCGCCGTCGACTTCGATGCGAAAGTTGAGTCCCATCTCTTCGCGGAGCTCGGCGAGGTGGGCGATCTTGTCGATCGCGAGGGGGAGGAACTCCTGTCCGCCAAAGCCTGGGTTGACGCTCATGACGAGGACATGGTGCACCATCGGAAGGACTTCGATGAGGGTCTCGACCGGGGTGGCCGGGTTGATGACGACTGCGGGCTGCATTCCGTGCAGGGCGATCTGCTGGAGGGTGCGGTGAAGGTGACGGCAGACCTCCTGATGGACACCCATCATGTTGGCGCCGGCCTCGGCGAAGTCGGGGATGAAGTCGTCGGGGTTTTCCACCATCATGTGGCAGTCGAGCGGGAGTTGTGTGACCTTGCGGAGTGCTTTGACCATGGGCGGCCCGAAGGTAATGTTGGGGACGAAGTGGCCGTCCATGACATCGACGTGGACGATGGTGCCTCCGCCACGCTCGGCTGCATGTACTTCGTCGGCCAGGTGGGCGAAATCGGAGCCCAGGATGGAGAATGCCAGTTCAATCACTTGAAGTCCGCTCCTGAGAGTCAGTCTACCAGCGCGGGGTGGAGTTTCTACTGCCGTTTAGTTCTCCGAAGGCCTTTCGACATGTTCGATAACGAACGTATCCACGGGTCCGGTTTGCTTCACCAATTTAAGCCCCAGCTGATTCTTGAGCGCCTCGGTAAATGTTGGTCCCGGCGCTTCAGGCATCACATCTGCACCGGGGAATCGAAGACTACTTGACACCGGTAGGAACTCGATATTGAAATCAAACCTCCCACTGAGGCTCGTTTGATCCAACATGGGCCGATGCTCCATGCCACCCTGACCTGCTGCGATCGCAGCGAAGAAGGCTGCAATCTGCCCCATGGTCACGCCCGCCATTCTTATGTGCCGCTGGTTATCCACTGGCCATGACTGAACCGCACCACAAAAGGACGGAGGCTCCGATACGATATCGGCTGGCGCTGGTTTATCGGGGCTGTTGCAGGGCACGTCGTCGGGATGCGGCTGGAGTTGTGGCCCCGGCTTTCCAGGCTTATCTAGAACGAGCGCATAAACCGGAAGTTGCCGGGTCTCGGTGTGAATCGCAAGCTTGAAGCGGTCGGCAAGGAGAGACTGCATCATCAGACGCATCTGGTCTTTGGTTGGGTTGTGGTTTTCCGCACGTGCCTGAATGTCGAACTCATCCGTCTGTGCCCACTTCGGCAATTGGTTCACAAGAGACGGAATTTGGCTGGCGTCAACAATCTTGTAGGCAAAGATGATGTAACCGAGCAAGTCGCTAGTCGTTGTGAGGAGACCTCCTGTGGGAGGATAGGCGGCAGAAAAATCCAATTCGCCATTGTTACTAATATCGGCGCCGGGTTTACTTTTCCTGATAGAAGCGACCTCGAACGACATAGTGGCGCCTGCTACTCTCTGCCATTGTGGGATGGATGGAGATTGAGCGAATGTGACCGGAGTAAGGATCGAAGCGGCTGCGAGCAACAGTTTGAGCGCCGGGTATCGGGTCATGGCCAAGGTTGTCCTTGAGTGGGTTTCCAGATAGACGCTTGAATCTTTCGATTGCGCCGAGTTCTGCAGATTTATTCTGCAGATGACGGGACGCTAGTGATTTTTTGGCACAACTGGCACTGTCCTCTCGACGTCGGGACGGCCTTCGTGCAGGATTTTTGTTTTCGCTGCTTTTGCCGCGTCGCGCTGGGTTTCGGCCATGGGTTTTGGTTCGCCGATCACCATGCGGGCGGCGCCTCGCAGAATTTTGCGGACGGGCCATGTGCCGTCTTCGTTGGGCACGAAGATTTCGCCGATGCGCTGCTTCTCGGGACGGTAGTACCAGCGGCGCAGGAGGGAGAGATGGTCACTCAGGAGGGCGAGATCGCTGGGCTTGTCCGCTTTTTCTTCGAGTGTCTTCAGGGCGTGGGCGGCGCGTTCCTCGGGTGAGTTGAGAGCGCTGTCGGAGGTGGCTTCGCCTTCGAGCGGGACGGCCTGGAGCATCAGGGGTTGCGCGAAGAGAGAGCTGCCAACGCTGGTCTGTTCGCGCACGGCGCGGACGCCGAGGGTGGAAAGACGCTCTGGTCCGACGAGGCAGCCGCCTTCGAGGAGGAACAATGCTGCGCGGTCAGGGTGCTCTTCTTCGGGTTTAGGGTCGGGTGCGGCCTTCTGGACGATGACGGCGCGCAGTCTGGGGACGGGACGGACGATCCAGTCGGCGAGCGCCTGCGCGGCTTTTACCTTTTGCCACTGGGCGTGAAGCGCGGCCGCTTTTTCGAACTGCATGGCGGAGGAGGCTTCCTCGCGGGCCAAACCGATTTCAATGATCATGCTTTCGCCGCGGGTGTCGAAGAACTTTTTCACTGCTGCGGCTTCGGCGGCGTATTGCTCCGGCGTGCAGGCTTGTTTGCAGGGTTCGATGCATTTGCCCATCTCGCCGTAGACGCAGCCGGGATGCTCGGGGTAAGGCGCTAGGTCTTCGTAGCAGCGGCGCAGCTTGAAGAGGTCGAGCACGGCGTCGCAGTAGCGCTCGGCGGCGAGGCGCGAAGGGAAGGGACCGTACATCTGCGCGAGGCCGCGTTTGGAGAGCTTGTTGGTGGAGTAGACGCGGGGGAAGGCGTTCTCCATCGTCATGCGGAGGAAGTAGGGAGTGTGCAGCTTGAGGCGGCGGCGAGCCTCGGTGTATCCGAAGAGGGCGGCGGTGGCATCGTAGAGGACGAGCGATGACTCGAAGGCTGAGCCGGTGACGCAGTACTCGATGCGTGCGACTTTTTCTCGGAGGTTGAGGCGTTTGGATTGCGACTCGGGTGGATCGAGGAGACGACGCATGCGCCGGCGGAGGTCGGTGGTCTGGGTGAGGTAGGGTGCGTCTTCGGCGCGTGGGCCGCGGAGCGCGAAGACGCCGGGCCGCGCCGGGATCGAGCGTAGGATTTCATCGGCGCGTTCCGGTGTAAAGGCTACGACTTGATCGAAATGGAAGCTCGTGGCCACAGAAGAATTGTAGTCGCATGTCCTCCTACGATCCGGCGATGGTCATTCCTTCGATTCTGATCGTGGGAGCGGCGCTGGCGCCGTGGAAGACGAGGTCGTTGCCGATGGCGACAATGTTGCGGTACATGTCTTTGAGGTTGCCGGCGATTGTGATCTCTTCGACCGGGTAGGCGATCTCGCCGTTCTCGATCCACATGCCGCTGGCACCCACGGAGTAATCGCCCGTCACCAGGTTCACGCCGTGGCCCATGGTCTCGGTGACGTAGAGGCCGTTTTTGATGTCGCCGATGATCTGCTCCGGCGTGAGCGTGCCGGCTTCGAGGTAGAAGTTGCCTGCGCCGATGCCGGGGTTTCCAGCGAGGCCGCGCGAGGCGTTGCCGGTGGAGTGCATGTGCAGCTTGCGCGCGGTGTAGGTGTTCATCACGTAGTTCTTCAGGATGCCGCGCTCGACTAATACAGTACGGCGCGTGGGCAGGCCCTCGCCGTCGAAGGGGCGCGTGCCGAAGCCGCCTATTTTGGTGTTGCCGCCATCGAATACCAGGGTGCCGTCGTCGATGACGGTAATGTTTTCGCCGGCGACGCGCTCGCCCAGCATGCCGCTGAAGAAGGAGGCGTGGCGATAGATGGCGTCACCGTTGGCCGCGTCGAAGATATTGCCGATGATGGACTGCGCCATCTCCGCCGAGAAGACGACGGGGGCCTTTTGGGTTTTGACCTGGCGTGCGCCGAGACGCTGCAGGGTGCGCCGCGCCGCTTCGCGCCCGATCTCCTCAGGGTCTTCCAGCTTTGTGACCGTCCGGGCGTTCGAGAACCAGTAGTTGCGCTGCATGCCGCTCTTGTCCTGGGCGATGGGAGACGCGGAGAAGCCGCAGTAGCTGCGGCGATACTCGCCGAGGAACCCGCGCGAGTTCACCATGATCTTGTGCGAGGTTGCCGTGTCGAAGTCGCCGCCGCGGGAGTTCTGAATGCGTGTGTCGTAGGCAAAGGCGGCTGCTTCGGTGCGTCGCGCAATCTCGATGCGCTCGGCTGGCGGCATCTCGTTCACGTCGTCAAAATAGAGATGAAGGTCGCCGTCGAGCTGGCCGAACTCGTGTGCCTCGGGGAGTCCGGCGAAGGGATCTTCATTGGTGATCTTCGCGAGGGTGATGGCGCCTTCAACGAGACGCGCGATGCTTTCGTTGGAGAAGTCCGACGAGGAGGTGCTGGCGGTGTGCTGTCCGATAAAGACGCGCAGGCCGACCGCGCGCGAACCAGATTCCTTCAGGGTTTCAACCTGTCCCAGGTGGACGAGCGCAGAGAACTCGTCGCCCTCGTAGACGACGGCTTCGGCATCGGTAGCTCCTGCCTTGAGGGCCTTCGAAAGGACATCGGAGGCGAGTTGTTTCAAGTCGGACGAGACTACCGTTGCTAGCTGTGACACGTTTTCAAGACCTCAGCGAATAGGATTCAACGAACAGGAGATGTGGAGAGCCGTGGCTGGCGGCCATCCGTAGCCTTCAAAAAGTACATGCCGGCGGCGCAGTACTCGGAGTCGCTCTTGAGCTTATGCTCGATGTGCGTGGCTGGGCCGTCTTCGGAGCGGCGTTTGAAGAGTTTGACCGCGCCACTACAGTTCATGCAGCGAAACTCGGTGTCGTTGTCTTCGAGCGCCACGGAGATTGGCTTTACCTTCCAGAATGGCTCGTATCCGCCCGTCGCGCGGACTCGGCGGCGTTTCACTTCACACTCGTAAAATCTTTCGCGTTCGACTGCCATGATGAACCTCGTTTGCATGATTCGGTTGAGTGGTTCGGTTGGTTTGTACTTTCCGTTGTCATGCGCTGAGCAGATTATTTGTTGCGAAGAGACAAAATTCTCTATTCGACGGGATGCTCAGAGTGTTTGGGCTGGCGTCCGTCGGTCGCCTTTCTGAACAACAAGCCGTTGGCACAGTACTCCGAGTCAGCGGCGGACTTGTGTTCGACGTAGGGTACGGTGCCAGTTTTGCCATTGCGGCCAAGCAGCTTCACCACACCGTAGCAGTCCTTGCAGCGGAACTCCGTATCGCTGTCGGCCAGAGCGTCGGCGATCGACTTCACCTTCCAGAACGGCTCGTAGCCTCCGCCTTCTTTCATGCGACGGCGTTTTACTTCGCACACGTAGATTTTTTCGCGTTCGACTGCCATTATTGTCCCGTTCCCCCGACCGTCATGCGGTCGAGCTTCACTGTGGGCATGCCTACGCCGACCGGCACACTCTGTCCGGCCTTGCCGCAGGTGCCAATTCCTTCATCAAGAGCAAGGTCGTTTCCAACCATGGATACGTACTTCAATGCTTCTGGGCCGTTGCCAATTAATGTCGCGCCCTTGACCGGCCGTGTCACGATACCGTCTTCGATCAGGTAGGCCTCGCTGGCGGAGAAGACGAACTTGCCGTTGGTGATGTCGACCTGGCCGCCGCCAAAGTTGACGGCGTAGAGGCCGCGCTTGACGCTCTTGATAATGTCCTCGGGCATGTCGTCGCCGTTGAGCATGTAGGTGTTGGTCATCCGCGGCATGGGGATGTGGTGGTAGCTCTCGCGGCGGCCACTGCCGGTGTTGGGCATACCCATCAGACGGGCGTTGAGCTTGTCGGAGAGAAAACCCTTGAGGATGCCGTTTTCGATGAGCACGGTCTCCTGCGTGGGCGTTCCTTCGTCGTCTACGTTCAGGCTGCCGCGGCGTCCGGGCATCAGCCCGTTGTCGACCACGGTGACTTTAGAGCTTGCCACTTGTTGTCCGATAAGCCCGGCGAAGGCCGAGGTTCTTTTTCGGTTGAAGTCAGCTTCGAGTCCATGGCCTACGGCTTCGTGCAGAAGGACTCCGGGCCAGCCGGGGCCAAGGACGACGGGCATCTCGCCTGCAGGAGCTTCAACGGCTCCGAGCTGCAGGATGGCGGTGCGCGCGGCTTCGCGGGCATGATGCTCAGGAGACTTGTCGCCTTCGAAGAAGTCCATGGTGACGCGGCCGCCGCCGCCGCTGCTGCCGCGTGCGGTGTTGGTGGCATCCTTGGCGATGACGAAGACGTTGAGGCGCGCGAGAGGCTGAGTGTCGCTGGCGAAGGTGCCGTCGGAGGCCGCGACGAGAATGCGGCGGAGCTCGTCGTTGAAGCCGGCGCGGACTTGGGTGATGCGGGAATCGTAGGCGCGGGCGGCCTTGTCGGCGCGCTGGATGAGGGCGAGTTTGGCGGCAATCTCGGCGTCGCTGGTGGCGCCGGCGACAGGGTAGAGTGCCGGTGTGTCGGTCTGGCGGAAGCCGCTCATCAGCTCTTTAGCAGGACCACTGGCGATCAGGGCCGCAGTGCGTGCGGCGCGGAGAAGACAGTCCGAGGAGAGATCATCGGTGTAGGAGTAGCCGGTCCGCTCGCCGGAGACGACGCGGATACCGCAGCCGAGGCTGATGCCCTGACTGGCGGATTTGACGAGCGACTCGTCGATACCGAGCGACGAGGAGGTGACCGACTCAAAGTAGAGGTCCGCGTACTCGCCTCCCGCTGAAAGGGCCTCTCCCAGGCAGCGTTCCATCAGGCGTTCGGAGATCCCCAATTTTTCGATGAAGTAGCGTTTGTGGTCGAGAGCAGATATGGTCATCTGCTTTGATTCTAGGCTTCGCGGAGGCCCGCGGCAAATCACAACGTCGCGGAGAGACCGGTGGACAGGGCGTAACAGGGCCTCTCATGGTCGCGATCAAATGCGGTCGCGACGCCGAAGTTCAGCGCCCGTGCGAGGGGTCAGGTGAACTTGCGACGCTGAGATCGAGCATGAGATTGGGCAGACCGGGGGCGTAGCAGTTGCCATCGGCCGCGTAAGTCTTGCTGCAGGCTGCGGTGATCTCTTTGCGGCGTGGAGATTGCGCGTACTGCCACGCCGCTACATCCGGCGTTCCGCTCGCGGCAAGCGGGGGAGGCTGCAGGGTGCAACCGTTTGAAGGCGGGCAGGCATCCTGGTAGACCCAGAACGCAATCTCGTGAAGATGCTGTGCGGCGACTTGCTCGCGGATGTTTTGTATGGTCGTGATGGTCTTGCCGGGGCTGTCGTCGACGGGTTGTCCGCTGGCGTAGACACCGGGGAGATAGCTGGAGTGCGCGACTGCCTCAGTCCACGCGAGAAGGTAGGCGGACTGGTTCGCGGTGAGGCGGCCGCCCTCCTCCTGGTCGAGAAAGAGGATGGTGCGGGCAGGGAAGTGTTCGCGCTGTGCGGCTGTAATGGCGGCTGCAGCGTCCTTCCCTCCGAGTGCGGCGGGTGTGATGCCGGCTCGCTTCGACCTGGCGATTTCGGCGTCGGTCTTGCCGTTGGCCAGTACGAGGAAGCCGAAGCCGTTGCGTAGCAGGGCGTCGCGCTTGCCCTGCCAACTATTGTTGTGCTCGCCGGGCGGGTTGGTGAGCCAGTATCCGGCGAAGGCGAAGTGCTTTCGCAATGCCGGCAGGGCAGCGTCGCCGGGGTAGTCGTTGCTGTCGAAGCCGATGGGATCTTGCGTTGTCGCCGATGGCACGGGTTTGACCTCCGCTGGCGAGTTTTGTTGCGCGCAGCCAGCGCTGGCCAAAAGAAGAAGTGCGGTAAGAGACGTTGCAAGTAGTCGCATGAGAAAGCTTCGAAGCTGTATTGATACTAAATAAAGGTTACACAATTCCATGTGCTACGTTGCATAGTAGAAGTGTGGAGGAACGGCGCATGTCCTTGACCGATGTGGACCCGAGATACCCTGTTGGCCGCTTTGCGGCGCCTGCGACGATCTCGCCCAACGAGCGCAGTGGCGCAATTGCAACGCTGGCCGAGCTTCCGGAGGAACTGCGCAACGCGGTCGATGGCCTGAGTTCTGCGCAGTTGGGCACGCCGTATCGCGAGGGTGGATGGACGCTGCGGCAGGTGGTGCATCATGTTGCGGATAGCCACATGAATGCCGTTGTCAGAATCAAGCTCTCGTTAACCGAAGACTGGCCGACGGTCAAACCCTATGATGAAGCAGCCTGGGCGAAGCTGCATGACGTCGCGGCGCCGGTAGAGTGGTCGCTCGAGCTGGTTGAAAGCCTGCATGCCCGCTGGGTAATGCTGCTGCAGTCGCTCGATGACCACCAGTGGAAGCGTGGGTGCAACCACCCGCAGAACGGGCCGACGACTGTAGAGTTGGCGACACTGACCTATGCGTGGCACTCGCGTCACCATCTCGCCCACATCACGCATCTGCGCGCCAAAGAGAACTGGTAAACCAGACACCGACGATGCGGACCATTCAGATCGCCACTACGCCCACCGAGATCGATCGCTGCTTACCGGTGATGAGCCAGCTTCGCCCGGCGCTGATTGCGGCGGAGTTTGTCAGCCGCGTGCAAGCGCAGCAGGCGGAGGGGTACCAACTGGCTTCGCTTGAATATGACGGCGCTGTCGTCTCGGTCGCGGGCTTTCGCATTCAGAACATGCTGTCGAGCGGGAAGACCTTTTATGTGGACGATCTGGTCACCGATGCCGTGGCTCGCTCGCAGGGCCATGGCGAGGCGATGCTGCAGTGGCTCATTGCGTTGGCCAGGGAGGCTGGCTGCAACTCTTTCAGCCTCGACTCCGGCACGCATCGTCAGGAGGCGCATGCTTTCTACCTTCGGCACCGGCTAAGAATTACCTCTTTTCACTTTTATCTACCCCTTTAGTTCTTCTCTTACTGTGCGGCCGGATGTGTTGATGTGTTGTTGATATGTTAGGGTTCGGCTATGCCGCCAAGAGCATCTTCCGCGGAGTCCACGCAGACCGCCGCACAGACTATTGAACAGATCGCTGCAGCGCTGGAAGAATTTCTCGCGGAGAATGCGCGCGCCGCGGTGCTCGAAGACGGCAAGGTGCTCTTTGATATGCGCGAGGCGAAGTACAGGCTGGCGACTGAGCATGGCCGATGCACGCTGCATCTGTGGGGAGAGGAACGCAATCTCGTCCGGCGGGTGACTGCAACGACGATGCGCAACGGCGTGCTTCGGCTAAGTACGCATCGTTTTGGGCAGACGAAACCGCAGACGCTGGAGCTGGTGGCCGACCGCGACCGCCGCACACCGTCCACGCGCGAGGCGACGCGGGTGAAATATCTGCGCGTGCTGGAGCGGGTTTTGCTGCGGAGCTTTCCGGAGTTCAAGACCGATGCGTTTCGTACCGCGATGGACCTTGAGAAGAGCTTTGGGCCGGCGTATGCGCGGGGTTCGCTGGTGCAGGGACAGAAGGCGTGGGCTGTGATCGCTGTGAATGAGGAAGAGACGCAGGCGACGGTCGATGGCATTCTGACGCTGGGGATTTTGTGGTTGCAACACTGCCGCGAATCGGGTGACGGACGGCGGCTCTACCAGGGGCTGAAGCTAGTTGTGCCACGCGGGATGGCGTCGCTGACGCTTTCGCGAATGGCTTGGCTCAATGCGAACGTGGCGCAGTGGGAGCTGTGGGAGTTGGACCAGAAGACGGAGGAACTGGAGCAGCGCGACGCTGCCGATCACGGAAATCTAACGACGCGCCTGATGCATGCGCCGAATGAACAGGCCGCGCAGGAGCGGTTTGCGGAGTCGAAGGCGCGGGTGATGGCGCTGGTGCCGGAGACGATGCGCGAGACGGTGGAGCAGCGCATCCGCAGCGGTACGGAGATGGCTTTTCTTCTGCATGGGCTGGAGTTCGCGCGGGTGCGCATGGGGTATGCGGGGAGCTCTTTCAATAGCGCGCAGGAGATCACGTTTGGCGCGGGCGCGAATGAGACTCCGCTGACCGACGAGAACGAAGCTGAGCTGCGCGAGCTGGTGGCGCGGCTATTTGCGCGCCGTATCGCCGGGGGAGACAAGCGCGATCCGCTCTACAGGATGCAGCCGGAGCGGTGGCTGGAGAGCGTGCTGCGCCGGGACGTTGAGCCGCTCGATGCTCATCTTGATCCCGCGCATGTTTATACGCAGGTGCCCGCGTTTGCTGCGGCCGATCGCGGTATGCTCGACCTGCTGGGCGTGACGGACGATGGACGTCTGGCGGTGATTGAGTTGAAGGCCGACGAGGACCTGCATCTTGCGTTGCAGGGGCTTGATTATTGGGTTCGCGTGCGCTGGCATCATCTGCAGAACCCCGACAATGTTACCGGGTTGGGCGAGTTTCAGCGGCATGGATACTTCGGTGGTCTGCGGTTGTCGTCGGAGGCTCCGCGGCTGTATCTGGTGGGGCCGGCGCTGCGGATTCACCCGGCAACCGAGGTTGTGCTGCGGTATCTGTCGCCGCGAGTAGAGTGGATTCTGGTCGCGCTGGACGAGCGCTGGCGGGCCAAGGTGAAGGCGGTTTGGCGCAAGCGGAGTGGAGCCTAGCTTCGCGATTTGGATACGGACTACGGGAGGCATCGATGACTTTCCGACCAGTTGTTAAAGTGTTTGGGCTTGGCGTCATGCTGATTTTCGCAAGGGCGCTGCAGGCCAAGACGGTGACGTTGGGTTCTTCAGATAATCGAACGGATGTCTTTCTGAACCTGGGTGATACGCTTGTGGTGGAGCTGTCTTCTGGGGACGTCAACGGCTTCCGTTGGGTGTCTCATCTGCCGAAGGGGTCTGGATTGACCGCGCTGAATGAAGACGTTCTGCCAGTTGATAAGAAGAGTAGTGTCCCGGTGCAGGTGAAACGGTTTCGCTTCAACGCCGCGTCAGTTGGGGATGTGGCGCTGGTGTTCGGCTTTGAGACCGAAGTGAAGGTCCCGGGTGCGGCACCGCAGGATACCTCTGCTTATTCGGTGCGTGTGCACATTGCCTCCGGTGCTCCGCGTGTAGGGACAGCGATCCTTTTTGGTGTTTATAAGGGAACGCTGCCTTGCGCGGATTGCAGCGGTCTGGATACAGTGCTTCGACTCTATGCGAAGGGAAAGTTCGATACGACGTATGCGTTTTACGTTCGCACGCGGACGTATCGCGGTGCTCCTCATGGCGATGTCGTGCTGACGGACCGGGGTGATTGGGCCGTACTGCGCGGCGATGCGACAGACGAGAACGCTACGGTGTATCAACTCGATCCGGATGACGAACAACACTCCGAATCGCTGTTGTTGCAGGACAATGGGAATACCCTGGTGCAGCTTGATCGCGATCAGAAACCGATCGATACGAAGATGAATTTGACTTTGCGGCGGGTGACTCAGTCGCAGTAGGCAGCGGCTGAGGCGAGCATCGTTTCGTCTACTTCGGCGACAGCATCTTCCGTCTCAGGGGACGTCGCGCGAGTGGCGAAGAAGCTCTCGATGGCATCCAGAACCGAGGGGCCGTTTTTCGATTCAAAGATTTGTTTGCGCAGTGCGCCGCCGCCGGGGACGCCGTGAGTAAACCAGCTGGCGAACTGCTTCATCTTGCCAACACAGTCGCGGTGGCGCTGGTCGCGAGCAATCTGGCCGGAGGCGGTGATCGCGGCAGCGCGAGCGGCTTCGGCAGCTTCTTCGAGGGCGATCTCGTCGACCAGCATGCCGAAGTAGTCGCGGATCATGCGGTAGCGATCCTGGCCCGTGGGGTGGTCGTAGATACCTGTACCGGTGGCCTCCTTGGAGGCGGTGTACTGGGCGATCTGGCGGAAGATCCAAGGGTTTGAGGGCGCGGCGCGACCGATCATCACGGCGTCGCAGCGAGTGATGTCGACCATGGCGGCGGCGTCCTCCGGGGTGCGGATGTCGCCGTTGCCAATGACAGGGATGCGTACGGCGTCTTTGCATGCGGCGATGTACTCCCATCGCGCCCGGCCGGTGTAGCCGTCCTCACGGGTGCGGGCGTGCAGGGCGACGGCGTTGAGGCCGCAGTCTTCTGCGAGCTTCGCGAGATCGACGCAGACGATGTGTTTGTCGTTCCAGCCCATGCGGAATTTGACGGTGAAGGGAATGGTGACGGCACTCCGGATGGCCTTGAAGATGGTCTCGATCAGCGGCAGGTCGCGCAGCAGGCCGGAGCCGCCGTTGCAGGCGACGACGCGCTTGGCCGGGCAGCCGAGGTTCAGGTCGACGAGGTCGAAGCCCGCGTCCTGCACGATGCGGGCGGAGTCGGCGAGCGTGACGGGGTTCGAGCCGAAGAGCTGCGCGGAGATGGGGTGCTCGTCGTCGTAGTAGGTGAGGTAGCGTTTGCGCTTGGTCTCGCGCATGCGGGAGAGGCCGTCGGCGGAGGTGAACTCCGTCATGATGAGGCCGCAGCCGGACTGCTGGTTCGAGGTGATGCTGTCGACATCTGCGGCACGATCGACTGCGTCATCGGTCGCATGGGTAAATTGGCTGGCATTTTTGATGAAGCGGCGGAAGACCGTGTCGGTGACACCGGCCATCGGGGCGAGCACGGTCGCGGGTGCGATCTTCACGTTGCCGATGGTGAAGCTGGCGGGGACGCGGGTGTCCTCAGGCATGGTGTGCTCGGCTGGATCGTCCCAGCGTTTCTGCTCGAGGGTGTAGCGCTTTTTCATATAAAAAAAAATAAGAAAGTGCAGCTGGGTTTTGAAAAATTTTATTAGCAAAACGAAGGCCTCCGCGGTGGGCGGAGGCCTTCGGGGTGATTTAGGCTCCGCTTACTTCGCGGCTGTCTCGGCTTTGCCGGCGTCCGACTTGGCGAATTTGCGGCGGAAGCGCTCGACGCGGCCTGCAGTGTCGATCAGCTTCTGCTTGCCGGTGAAGTAGGGGTGGCAGGCGGAGCAGATTTCGACGACGATGTCGCCTTTGTGCGTGGAACGGGTTTCAAAGGTCGTTCCGCAGGCGCACTTGACGTGGATGTTTTCGTACTTCGGGTGAATTCCTTGCTTTGGCATGATACCTGTCCTTTTTCCTGATCTTTGCCTGCCGGCGAGCGGATCGCTTGCAACGGTAGAGTTCACGTCACATCGAAGTGCCTGTCGCGCCGCCGCTTACGCCCCGGTCAGGGAGCGCTCAAGCAGTCTGTTTAGTTTATCTGACTATCCCAGATATATCCAAGATTCGCACAGGGGACAATTGGATTCAGGTGCTGCGATACTGGGGTACGGCTATGAGTGAAGTGTGTTCGATTTGCGGTGGGCTAGGTCTGAAAATCGTTCAGCGGTCCGATGGTACTCAGTTTGCGCAAGATTGTGTTTGTCGCATCGCGCGCCGGGCGGCCCGGATTTTGAGAAACGCCCGTATTCCCAGGCGTTACGAGTTCTGTTCACTCGACAGTTATGAAACGATGCATAGCTCGGCGACAAAAAGTGTAAAGAAGGGGTTGAGTGTCTCGCGCAAATTTGCCGAGGGATATCCTTTAGACACGAACGGCAAGGGTCTACTCTTTGTCGGAGCAGCAGGCTTGGGCAAAACGCACCTCGCAATTGGTATTTTGAAATATCTGATTACAGAGCGAGGCGCAACAGGAGTTTTCTGGGAGCACAAGGAGCTTCTAGAGAAGCTTCGCTCTACTTATAGCGGACGGGACGCTGGAGCAGAGGCAGAAATGCTGAAAACAGTGATTACCTGCGATCTTCTGGTTCTTGATGACTTAGGCGACATCACTCCGAGCGATTGGAGTTGGGACACCACGTCCTATATTTTGAGCAGTCGATATAACGGGGATCGGTCAACAATCATTACTTCCAATCTTCCGAACGAACCTACCTCGATAGCTTTTGATTTACCTGTAGACAACTTTGCTAGTAAAGCGACGCAAGAAGCCCAGAGAGCTATGACCAAACGTACTCTGGCCGATCGAATCGGCGAACGAATTTGGTCCAGACTGCAAGAGATGTGCGTGGTGGTGGAGATGCAGGGAGAAGACTTCCGCCAAAAAGTCAAACGAGCGAGCTTCGCGTAAGGCCCTGCAGCGAGCGTCCTAAAGCAGCGTCGCCAGCAGAAAAATCCCAGCCGTCAATGCAGCAACCTGATAGAGGCAATCTGCCGCAGTGGCTTTCATGGGTCGGTCCACAGCGGCCTGAGCCATTGTGTGGAGCGCGTACTGGGGCTCGAATTGAGAGTGGGTCGACCTTTCGTTCTGCGGATTCATGACTAGCCTCTACTTGCTTCGGGGAGGATGACTACACAACAATAGATGTTCGTTAACGCGATCTTGGACCAACAAGTTCCGGTCTTATGTGAAAAAGAGGCGAAGATTCACACAAGGGAACTTCCTTGATTCCTCCCGCCGGGGTTCGGCTGCTACCTACTGCAGCGATCTACGGTGTGTGAGGGGTATAAAATCTCGGCTTATGAGCGAACTTCATCAGCCGGACGACACCTCCGCAAAATCACCATTGAACACTTCGGCTCCCACGGCTTCCGCAAGCAATAACGAGATGTTCGCGAGCAAACCGCCTGAGGGTGGCGGAATCCCAGTCATGGCCTGGGGCGTGGCCGGGCTGGCAGTTCTGGTTGTGGTCGTCGTCCTGGTGATGATGGGAAGACACAAAGCCACCGCTCCAACCACGGTTCAGCCTCTGGCGCCCTACGCCGCCAACCTGCCGATGTCGCAGCTTGCCATGAGCGAATCCACCAGTCTCTCGGGGGGCAAGTCGACGTTTATCGACGGGCACATCCGGAACACCGGCAATCAGAGCGTCTCCGGCATTACCGTGCAGGTGATCTTTCGCAACGACGAGGCGATGCCGCCTCAGATCGACACGCTGCCACTGTCTCTGGTCCGCACCCGAGAGCCTTATGTCGACACCCAGCCCGTAAGCGCGGCGCCGCTCAAGCCGGGCGACGAGCGGGATTTTCGGCTTATCTTCGAGTCGATTCCGGCGAATTGGAACACACAGATACCCGAGATCCGCGTCATCCAGGTCGAGAGGAAGTAACCATTCTCCGGCATGCCTATCCTACCCCTTCAGTAATAGTTACCGGGCTAACCGGAAGATTTTGCGTGAACTAGTCCTAATCTCCCATTGGCCGGTAATCGTGAAATTGAAGCAAACTGCTTATTTTCAAAACATTAGGCGGCACTGCCGGTTTGGCACGGTACATGCTCTAGCCATTGCGTGTCGACGTCTGGAACACAGGCGTCTCGTTGACCAAAAGGAGAGCAAACCATGATGAAATCTGGAACAACTTTCGGCCTTTCAGTACTGGTATTAGGAAGTGCGTTGGGTATCTCAGCCTTCGCCCAGACCAGCACCCCTCCGACGCAGACGACAGATCAGGATAAGACCGCAGCCAGCTCAAGCAGCACGATGAACCCCAACGACAATTCAACCTATGCGACCGGGAAGCCGCTTCAGGGTCAGTCGAAGGAGGGCTTTTGGGGTCATATGAACCCCTTCGCCCGCAAGAAGTGGGTGAACCGGCAGACCACCCCGATCAAGGACCAGGTCAACGAGCTTGATCAGTTGCAAGCCAAGAACGCCAACGATATCAAGGATGTAGACACCCGCTCTCAGGCTGGCATCAAGAATGCGCTGAACTCGGCAAACACCGCAGACCAGCATGCGCAGGATGCGGCGAATCGCGCCAACTCAGCAAACCAGCTGGCGGGCAATGCAAGCAGCCGTACCGATGCCCTTGGCAACACCGTTGGCAATCTGGATCAGTACCAGACGGTCTCCTCGACCTCAGTGAAGTTTGCTGCGGGCCGCACGGCACTTGGACCGACGGGTAAATCCGACCTCGATGCGCTGGCGACGACGCTGGCCGGCGAGAAGGGTTACATCATTGAAGTCCAGGGTTACAGCAAGTCTGGCGTCCAGACCTCGCAGGCAATGGCCGACTCAGTCGTCCGCTACCTCGTAACCGAGCATCAGGTGCCAGTCTACCGGATTTATCGCACCGGGCTTGGCAAGAACACCACCCCCGCAGCAGATGGAGAGCAGGCGGTAGTGAACGGCGTTCGCGTCACACTATTGCACAACAGCCTGGCAACGATGGGCGGAAACGCAGCGTCCAACGGCGTAGCCCCAAAGACCTCCCAACCGGGAGCTAGCTCACCTCAGGTGAGCAACCAGTAGCCCTCCCCCAGGGCGGCATGGTCAGTCTGTGCCGCCCGCAAGTTTGCCGAGATCGCGGCTGAGATCGCACTCGCAAAAACCTCTCCTAACCAGAGAGAACCAAGGCAGATTGGCCCCTCGAATGAGGGGCCGCTTTTTTTAACCTGATAGTTGAGGGCCTATTTAAGACATGTCCCTGCCGGACGGCCCACTGCGCGTGGGGCGGCCACTTCGTGGCGTGTATACCGGTCTTGCGGGGACTATCTTCCGCACGCCTCCCGTTGGTCGGCAACATTGATCCCGACCAACGGGAGGACCCATGCGGCTCGATCTACCGAGACAGGTTAAAAAGGCGTGCGAACGCCCGCCCCACGCGCAGTGGGCCCGTCCCGCAGGACATGTTTCTTATACCGCTGTGTTTGCAAGCGCATGATGCACGGCCAGCAGCTGCTCTAATACGCCCTTTAGCTTGTTCAGATGAAGCGCATTGGCCCCATCGGACTTCGCCTCCGCTGGATTGTCATGCACCTCAAGGAAGACGCCATCAACGCCAGCCGCCACCGCGGCGCGAGCCAGCACAGGGATGAACTCCGGCTGCCCACCGCTGACGGCTTGTCCCTCCGGGCCGCTGGCGCTGCCCGCTGAAGGTGTCTGGACAGAGTGCGTTCCGTCGAAGACCACCGGCGCAAATCCTCGCATAATGGGCAGCGACCGCATATCCACGACAAGGTTGTTATAGCCGAAGCTAGCTCCGCGCTCTGTCAGCGAGACGCGCGGATTACTGCTCTCGCGGATCTTCTCGACGGCGTGGCGCATGTCCCAGGGCGCCACGAACTGGCCCTTCTTCACATTGATCGCGCCGCCGGTCTTGCTCGTGGCCTCTGCCGCGGCGATCAGCAGATCGGTCTGGCGGCAGAGGAACGCAGGAATCTGCAGCACATCGACCGCCTCGGCCACGGCAGCGCAGTCGGGGGCGGCGTGGACATCGGTGAGGACAGGAAGGCCAGTGCTCTCGCCGATGGCGCGAAGGATGCGGCATCCCTCGGCCAGGCCGGGACCGCGAAAGCTCTTGATCGAGGTGCGATTGGCCTTGTCGTAGCTGGCCTTGAAGATGTACGGGATACCAAGGTCGGAGGTAATGCGCTGGATGGCGTCGGCCAGCATACGCGCGTGGGCTTCGGATTCAATCACGCAGGGGCCTGCGATAAGAAAGAGCTTGCCACGGCCTACAGGAACCTGGTGAGGCGTCTTGCCGATATCGAAAGGATTGGTCACAAATGTTATTTGACCATAGCCGCTCCTACGCGTGACGTTATAGCTGAGTCACAGCTAGCCTTTCAACGATCTGCCCAGGCCGGACAGAACCATCGTCATGAACGAGAGTCCACGGCGGCTATCTTCGCTGGTGGCGCGCTTTGCAAGCTGGAAGAGGCTGGGCGGCGTCTGCTCGCGTTTGTGTTCCTCCGTGGCGCTCGCCATCACCTTTGAGACGTGATCGAGAACCTCGGGATCAAGCTCGGTGAGAATCTTAGCGGCTGTCAGCAGGTTGCGAATACCCACAATACCCTCAGGCTGGCTGGCAAAGCGTGAGAGCGTCGTGATGATTGTGTCCTTCGAGGCGATCATGCCATGCAGAATGTCGAGCAGTCCCTCGTCGTAAGCGGCTTCGAGCACGTCGTACGCAGCCAGCAACGCTGCTGCGTGTTCGTCGGGAGCCTTTTCCAGGCGTCGCTGAAGATCGGCTTTGAAGTCGACGGTAATCGGTTTGAACGCAATCGGTTTGGCCATGGGAGACTCCTTACAACACGACGGAACTACACAGTAGTGGAGGTGATCTGAACGAGCCTGTCGGCCTTCGCAGTGCCGGGCAGATGGTAGTCTGCCCTCGCCCACTTGCGTTCAATCTCAAGGCCTGGCTGCGGAGTGCGCGTGCCGTAGCGGAAGTTTCTGCGCGGCAGCGGATTCTCGCCCTGCTCTGACAGCACAGTCATGTTGACTGCCGTTTCCTTGAACGCGGGAGTGTGGGTGTTGCGGTCGGTGAAGCTGCTGGTCAGCTTGTTCACGGGCTCTTCAACCGAGTTGAGCGGCATGTAGAGCTGCTTGCCTTTCACGCGGTCTGACACGAGCACCTGCAGCCGCACCTTGCCATGCCGCGACTTCACCTGGACGTACCGGCCCGTCGTTATGCCTCGCTCCGCGGCTAGTTCGGGCGACACCTCCACCCAGTTCGTCGGTGTTATCGCCTTGAGCCCGGGCGTGCGATAGGTCATGCTGCCCTGCTCGAAGTGTTCCAGCAAACGGCCGTTGTTCAGGTGAAGATCGTAGACCTCGCTCGCCTCCTCCGATGGTGGAATGTAGTCGACCGGATAGAACTTTGCCTTGCCGTCGGGAAAGGGGAACTTCTCGGTGAAGAGCAGCGGCGAATCGGTGCCGTCCGGATGCACCGGCCACTGCTGGCTTTTGAAGCCCTCCAGCCGCTCGTAGTTCACGCCCGCAAACAGTGGAGTCAGCCGCGCTACCTCGTCCATGACATCGGAAGGATGCGTGTAGTTCCAATTGCCGCCCATGCGGTTGGCGATCAGTTGAATAATCTCCCAGTCGGCCTTCGATTCGCCCAGCGGCTCCATGGCCTTGTAGAGGCGTTGGATGCGGCGCTCCGTGCTGGTGAAGGTTCCGTCTTTTTCGAGTGAGGCCGCAGCCGGCAGCACCAGATCGGCAAAGCGGCAGGTCTCGGAGAAGTTGATGTCCTGCACGATCAGGAACTCGACCTTCTCCAGCGCCGAGCCGACATAGTTTGCGTTCGAATCGGAGGTGATGGTGTCTTCGCCCTTGATGTACAGCGACTTGATCGAGCCGTCCAGAATAGCCTCGATCATCTCGTGATTGTCTTTGCCCACGCTGGTCGGCAGCGTCACGCCCCAGTCAGCTTCAAACTTCGCGCGAACCTCCGGGTCGTCCACCTTCTGGTAGCCGGAGAAGACGTTCGGCATCGAACCGAAGTCGCTGGCGCCCTGCACATTGTTATGCCCGCGCAAGGGATACGCACCCGCACCCGGCCTCATGTAGTTACCTGTGACCAGCAACAGATTGGAGAGCGCCGTCGCCGAATCCGAGCCGCCGCAATGCTGGGTAATGCCCATGGCAAACAGGATGCAGACACCGTCAGCCGCGACGATCTCATGCGCCACCGTAGTCAGTGTGCTCGCAGGAACACCCGCGACCTTCTCTGCATACTCGAGCGTGAAGGGCTCGAGCGACTTTTTGTACTCATCGAAGTGATTGACCCATTTATTGACGAAGTCCATCTTCGCGAGGCCGCTATCGATGATGTACTTCGCGATGGCGCACATCCACACCGCGTCGGTCGAGGGATTTGGCTGAAAGAAGATATCGGCGCGTTCGGCCATCTCGTTCTTGCGAAGGTCGGCGACGATCAGCCGCTGCCCGCGGTGTTTGTGCGAACGCTTGACCCGCGTGGCGAGCACCGGATGGTTCTCCGCCGGATTCGCGCCGACGATGATCACGAGGCCAGCCTTCTCGATGTCCGCAATGGAGCCTGAGTCTCCACCGTAGCCCACGGTGCGCTGCAGCCCCATTGTCGCCGGGTTCTGGCAATAGCGGGCGCAGTTATCAACGTTATTCGTCCCAATCACGGCGCGCGAAAGCTTCTGCATCAGGAAGCTCTCTTCATTCGTGCACTTCGAGGAGGCGATAAACGCCAGCGCATCAGGCCCATGCTCGGCTTTGATCTTCTTGAAGGTGTGCTCGATAATGTCGAGCGCCTCGTTCCATTCGATCTCACGGTAACCTTCGCCATCGCGCAGCAGCGGCTTCACTAGGCGGTCGTCCGAGTTGATATGCCCCCAGGCAAACTTGCCCTTCACGCAGGTTGAAATTCCATTGGCCGGCCCATGTGTCGGTTCGATCTTCAAAATGTGACGGTCGCGCGTCCACACCTCGAAGCTGCACCCGACCGCGCAGTAGGTGCAGACGGTCTTAGTGCGTTTGGTGCGCTTGGTGCGCATCTCCGCCTCCATCTCAGAGAGCGCGAGGATAGGGCCATAGCCGATCGGCGGCTCGATCCCCTTGACCACATCGATCATGTTGTTCAGCGCGCCCTCCGGCGTGTCAGTCAGGTAACCTGCCTCCCCAAGCATCGACTTCTCCATCAGCGCATTGCACGGGCACACCGTCACGCAGTGTCCGCAGGAGACACAGCTCGAACCATCAATCTTCATGCCGCCGTCCCAAAGCACGCGCGGATGGTCGCTCTCCCAATTGATCGACAGCGTCTCATTCACCTGCACGTTCTGGCACGACTCCACGCAGCGCCCACACAGGATGCACTGGTCTGGATCGTAGCGATAGAACGGATTCGACATGTCCTTCTCGTACGGCTTCGGCGTGTATGGCCGCGACTGGTGCTTCACGTCCAGCTCTTTCGTCGTATTGTGGACCGTGCAGTTCCCGTTGTTGTTGTCGCACACCGTGCAGTACAGCATGTGGTTCTGCAGGATGCGGTCGAAGGCCTCGCGCTGCGCGATGTCAACCGCCTCGCCCGTCGTCTCCACCTTCATGCCGGCGGCGACTCTGGTCGCACACGCCCGCACCAGTTCACCGTTGACCTTCACCATGCAGGTGTCGCAGCTCTCGATCGGCCCCATCTGCGGGAGATAACAGACCTGGGGCACGGCCTTCTGCGTGTCCGCTGCGGTTCGGCGATTCAACAGATCGATCAGCAACTCGCCCGCATGGCCAGGGACCTGGACTCCATCAATCGTCAGCTGGGTATTGGGAGAGTGGTCAGCGGGAGTATTCAGTAGTGATTTCGTGATAACCATAATCGTCTGATGCAGGGTCGCGTCGGGTTGACGCTCTCCGTGCACCCTCTCTTTCTTCCACATTACACCTAACCCGCGTTGGCAGATTGTTGACAAAAAAGTGCATCCGGAAGGGCATTTAGAAGCATCCAAGGTAATCCGATAAGGGCTTCTTCGGCACTTAAATACGGAGGAGCCTGCGTCTTCACTGCTCTGTTTTTTGACTGGTGACCGATCATTGTGGAGGACCGATGCAACAAACACAAGTTCACGAACTGCGACTTGTTGTGACCGCAAAAGACTATGAAGAGGCGCTCCATTTCTACCGGGATGTATTAGGCCTGAACGAGCGGGCGGCATTTGTGTCTGAAGGGGGCCACGTCACGATTCTCGAAGCAGGCAAAGCAACGCTCGAACTGGTCGACTCGCATCACGCCGAATTTATCGATGAACTCGAAGTCGGACGACGTGTAGCGGGGCACATTCGTGTCGCGTTTAAGGTCGACGATTCACCTGGTGTAACACAAACCCTTCAGACGGCTGGCGCGAGAGTGCTTGCCGAGGCAAGAAGGACTCCATGGAACTCTCTGAACGCAAGGCTGGAGGGGCCAGCAGGTCTTCAGCTGACGCTCTTCACTGAGCTCGACATGGGGAAGTAGTTTGTGCAATCTGGAGTTAGAGTCAGCCGAAAGACTCGAAAGATCTATCTGTTTTACGACAAGTGATCATGGCAGCGGCCTCCTTGAAAGAATCTGCTCCGCGGCCCTCAGTCCGGAGCGCATCGCAGCGTGTACTGTTCCCCAGTGCCCGGTAACGTCGGTATGTTCCCCGGCGAAGAAGAGCGTGTCCGCGACAGGCTCCGCCATCTGCTTTGAAGCATCCAGCCCACCTATTGCAACGTAGCTGTAAGCGCCAAGCGTAAACCGGTCATGTTGCCAGTCATGCGTGTAGCAACCTCTCAGCAGTCCATGAATCCGGTCCTTTCTTTCACCGAAGATTCTTCCCAGGGTGGTACAGGCCTTCTCGCCAAGCGTCTTCGCGTCCAATCCAGTCAACGCCGCCGAACGGGGACCCCCCACCCAGCCTGTGATCGTGTGGCTCGCCTCCGGATGCGGCGTCCACCATACTGGCGGCATCTCCGTAAACGCAAAAAGAAAACTCATCTCGCTCAACGCGGGTTGTGGCGGCAGGTTCTCCCAGAACGTCTCTGCAAACAGCAGCGTGAAGCGTCGGACCTGTCCCATCCGCAGCCGTCCTGCTGCCTCAAGAATCTGGCGCGGTTGCGGTGTAATCTTCACGCCGCCGCTCTGCAGCGCTGCCAGTGGCAGAGTAACAATCACCTGCGGCGCACGGAAGGTCCACAGATCGGAGACGACCTTTACCCGGTCTGGCTCCCATTGAATATCCGTCACCGGCGTTCCCGTCAGCACCTTGCCCCCAAACTCGGTAATCCTCTCGGAGAGGTATCGCGGGAGCTGGTCGTAGCCGCCACGCAGCCGATAGGTGTGGTCGCCTCCGCTCGCGTCCTCGGCCTTCTGCTGCGCGCCTAACGCTGCCACGCTCACTTCGCGATGATCCGCTGCGTTGAAGCCTTCGACGTATCCAATCATCGGACCGCGCTGCTCCGCCGGCGTCTGCTCGCGATCGAGATACTTGGCGAAGCTCATATCCGAGCCGCCAAACTTCTTCAGCTTTTCCAGCGGTTCAAAGACTGTATCCATCTCGTCGCCGCAATCACTCAATGCTCCTTCGTCGAAGCAGAGCTGCGCCCCGCCGCGCTCATACGTCTCGAGCCCCGCTTCCTCGATCAACGCCCACAGCTCCGGCGGCCTGCCGTGGATGAACTCCGCGCCCAGCTCGATTGCCTCATCGCCCACATGCCGCGTCCAGATGCGCCCGCCAATGCGGTCCTGCGCCTCCACCACCAGCACCTTCAACCCGGCCTCGGCCAGCGCCCGCGCCGCAGTCAGCCCTGCCATCCCTGCGCCAACGACGACGACATCGTGAGTGTTATCCGTCATGAACCCTTAGATGCTAGCTCAGTATGTCTCGCTGCGGCCGATTCACTCACGCAGAAGGCGCACCAAATCGCTGTCGCACGACCGCCAGCCCGCCCTCGGTGGTCGTAACCGAGCCCTCAAGCTGAGCATCCTCCGCGGTCTCCAGCATAGCCTTGAACTCCGGCCCGGGATGATATCCCGCGTCAATCAGATCCCTCCCTGTTACCAGCAGCTTCGGGCGCATCGTCTCTACCGGCGTCGCCTCGTACCGCTCCTTCGCAAATTCGTACAGCCGCAGGTCGCCATGCGCCGAGCTGGCATCCATCCAATGCAGCGCCAGGTGCTCGTCAAACTTCGGTAGCCGCAGAAACCGCTTCAGCGTCGACTCGCGCATCTGCAGAATGTCGCCGAAGCGCATGTGGTTCTTCACCAGCGCGACAATCTGTTCCGTATCCTCGTTCGAAAACCGCAGCCGTCCCAAAATCTCCTCCGTCATTCGCACGCCCACCTCAACGTGCCCGTCAAAGCGAATGCGATCGCCAGGCTTCTTCGGATCAGGCGGACGAAACGTCGCCGGTTTGCCGATATCATGGAGCAGCGCGCCCCATGCGAGCGTTGGGGATACGCCCGCTTGCAGCTTCTCAAGCAGCAGCATCGTATGTACCCAGACATCACCCTCAGGATGAAACTGCGGCGGCTGTTCGACGCCTTTCATTCGCAGCGCCTCGGGCAGCACATACGCCAGCAGCCCAGTCGCATCCAGCAGTTCAAACGCCCTTCGCGTGTGGCCCTCGGTCAACATCAGCGTCAATTCATCGCGAATCCGCTCGCAGCTCACCTGTCCGATCTCAGGAGCAGCCGCGCGAATCGCCGCCATCGTCCGCGGCTCGATCTCAAGCCCCAGCCGCGCCGCGAACCGCATCCCGCGCAGCATCCGGAGCTTGTCCTCGGCAAACCGCAGCGCGGGCTCACCAATCGCCCGAAGAATTCCCGTCGCCAGGTCCTCGCGGCCATTTACATAATCGAGCGTCGCTGCTCCGGCATCTCCGCTCTCCTCAAACACCACAGGATCGAGCAGCATTCCATTGATGGTGAAGTCGCGCCGTAGCACATCCTCCCGCGCGTCGGTCGAGAACCGCACCGCGTCCGGCCGCCGCCCATCGCTGTACGCACCATCGTGCCGAAACGTAGCAACCTCGGCGGCAATCTCGCCGCCATCACCATCAGGCGTACAGACCAGCACCACTCCAAAGTGCGCCCCCACCGAGTAGGTCTTCTGAAACATCCCCATCACGACATCCGGCGTTGCGCTGGTCGCTACGTCGAAGTCCTTCGGTTGAACGCCCAGCAGAAGATCCCGCACACACCCACCCGCAAAGTAGGCCTGATGGCCAGTGTTTCGCAGAGCAACGACGATCTCCCGCGCCACTCGATACTTCGGGTTGTCGATGTATTGATTCCTCATGCCTGACTCTATGATAGAGAGATGCGCGAAAGCCCCGACAGTGGACAAGCAACTGGCCTGATTCTCGGCATCGAAACCTCCTGCGACGAGACCGCCGCCGCTGTCGTTCGTTCCGGCGCCACCGCACTCTCAAACGTCGTCGCCTCGCAGATGTCGCTCCACGCCAACTACGGTGGCGTCGTGCCCGAACTTGCCTCCCGCGAACACCTTCGCAACATCGTCCCCGTCGTCCGCGAGGCGATGTCCCGCGCCAGCGCTGCGGCCGGCCTTCCCGTCAACTTCGCCGACCTCGAAGCCGTCGCCGTTACTGAAGGCCCAGGCCTCGCTGGCGCACTGCTGGTCGGAATCACCTACGCCAAGGCCCTCAGCTTCGGCCTCGACAAGCCGCTGATCTCCGTCAACCATCTCGAAGGTCACATCCATGCCGTCCTGATGGAGGCGCGCCAGCGTACCCAAACGCCAATGGAACTTCCCCTCCTCGCCCTCGTCGTCTCCGGCGGCCACACGCATCTGTATTTAGCCAGACAGCAGAGAGGCGACAGCAGTTGGACCTACCGCAACGTGGGCCGCACCGTCGATGACGCCGCAGGCGAGGCCTACGACAAGGTCGCCAAACTCCTCGGCCTCGGCTACCCCGGAGGCCCCTGGATCGACGCCCTCGCCCCCGACGGCAACCCCCGCGCCGTACCCTTTACCTTCGGCCCCATCAACTCGCGCCCCCCTCGCGCGGGCACCACCAACAAAAAAGCACCTGCAGCAACAGAAGGCCCGCGCTTCGACTTCTCCTTCAGCGGCATCAAGACCGCCGTCCTCCGCTACGTCGAAGCCCACCACCTCCGCAAGAGCATCGAAGCCCGCCGCGTTGCCATAGCCGCCGACCCGAACCTCACCCCCAAATCGGAAGCAGCGATCAAACTCTGCGACCAGCAAACCCTCGACCTCATCGCCTCCTTCCAATACGCCGTAGTCGGCAACCTCCAGCGCCAGACCTTCGCCGCCGCCGAAGCCCTCGGCGCCCGCAGCATCGTCATCTCCGGCGGAGTCGCCGCCAACAGCGAACTCCGCCGCCGCTTTCAGGCCGAAGCCGACCGCCGCGGCCTCCCCATCGCCTTCCCTTCGCTCGCCCTCTCTACCGACAACGCCGCCATGATCGCCGCCGCCGCCTGGCCCAAGCTCGTCGCGCATGACTTCGCCTCGGAAGACCTCGGCGCGACCCCCCAGCTCCGCCTCGGCCAGCAGTAAACGCAGCGCCGACAAATCACCCTCATATATCAGCTAAAATCAACAGGGAATCTCAAGCGAGAGCAGTCTGCACCGCGCCACGCGCCCGGCTGCGGCAGGAACAGAGCATACGTGGCAACTATCGAACTCTTCAACACTCTTGGCGGCAAGATTGAACCCCTCGCCCCCGTCGGCACGCCCGCACTGCGCATGTACTGCTGCGGCCCCACGGTCTACGACTACGGCCACATCGGCAACTTCCGCACCTTCCTCCACGTCGACGTTCTTCGCCGCGTCCTCCGCCAGCAGGGCATCCCGCTCAACCACGTCATGAACATCACTGACGTGGACGACAAGATCATCCGCAACGCCGCCGCCGCCGGTGTCCCCATAGCGCAGTACACCGCCCGCTTCGAGCGCGCCTTCTTCGAAGACCTCGACGCCCTCAGCATCGAACACCCCGAGCACTTCTCCCGCGCAACGGGCTGCATTCCGGAGATGGTCGCGCTCATCGAAAAGCTCGCCGCAAAAGACATCGCCTACCAGACCGAGGACGGCTCCTGGTACTTCCGCATCGCGCGGTTCCCCGAATACGGCAAGCTCTCCAAAAAAGACTTTGGCGGCATCGAAGACGGTGCCCGCGTCGACGTAGACGAGTATGAGAAAGACGCTGCGCGCGACTTTGCTCTCTGGAAGGCCGTCAAACCCGGCGAACAATTCTGGGAGTCGCCCCTCGGCCCTGGCCGCCCCGGCTGGCACATCGAATGCTCCGCTATGGCCACGAAGCTCCTCGGAGAAGACATCGACCTCCACGCCGGCGGCGAAGACCTCATGTTTCCGCACCACGAAAACGAGATCGCCCAGTCTGAGTCTGCCAGCGGCAAACCCTTCGTCCGCCACTGGATGCACGTCCGCTTCCTGCTCGTCGAAGGCAAGAAGATGTCGAAGTCCGAGGGCAACTTCTACACCCTCCGCGACCTGCTGCTCAAAGGCTTTCGCGCCTCCGCCATCCGCTTCCTGCTCATCTCCGTGCCCTACCGGAACCAGATGAACTTCACCTTCGACAGCCTCATCGAGTCCACCAACGCCGTCGATCGTCTACGCACCTTTCACCAACGCATCCTGAAAGGTTCTGCCGCAGGCTCGGGCGGTTTCCCCGATGGCCTCAACCCAGACATCGCCGCCGCAACCGCCAAAGCGGAGCAGGATTACACCGCCGCGCTCGCCAACGACCTCAACACCGCGGAGGCCCGCGCCGCCATCTTCGACCTTGTCCGCGCCGCCAACTCTGCCGCTGATGCAGGCACCCTCCGCGCCGAAAACGCTGCGCAGATATTGAAGGTCCTCGCTCTCTTCGACGGAGTCTTCGCCGTCCTCGAAGACAAGGACGCAGCCATCACCCGCGCCGCGCTCGTCTGGGCCGAAGCCGAAGGCCGCATCAGCGAAGCCGATCCTTCTATCGTCGCCACTCTGTCTTTCTCCGATGCTGACATCGACGCCCTCGTCGCCGAACGCACCCGGGCCAAGAAGACCCGCAACTTCGCCCGCGCAGACGCCATCCGCAACGATCTTCTCGCCAAAGGCATCTTAATAGAGGATTCCAAAGATGGCGTGCGCTGGAAACGCAAATAAATGATCCTCTCGCTCAGAACTCGCGCCACGCTCGCGTTCCTCTTCACCACTATTTTGTCTCTCTCCGCCACACCACAAACCCCAGCCCCCAACACCACCGAGTGGGAGAGCGAAGCCCTCAAGCTGCGACTCTTCTACCCCTCCGATCTGGTGAAGGCCGACACTGAACAGGTGATGCACGACGGCCACTTAACTCTATTCGGCGTCTCCGGAGCCTCCGATCCGAAGCTGGCCGCAGCCACCGACTGTCTGCGTCCGATCCTCTTGCTGAAACACTTCCAGTCTCCCTCCGCTTTGAATGTAGAGGTGGAACCAGGCGGCGGCACGCGACTCACCACAACACGGTCAGTCTCCTCAAGCATTCTGCTCGCCGAACTCGACATTGACTGTCTGAACGCCGAACACGAGAGCAAGAGCACAACGCTTCTCGCCGACATGGCCGAGATCGTTAACAAAGTTCCCGGCATGAAATCCATCGCTCCGCCCGCCACCTACACCATCGGCTGGCAGAAGATCCATATGGCGGCCGCGCAAGGCCAGCCACAAGCTAACTCCGCCGACCCACAACTCTCGGGCCAACTGCAGCTCTATACCATGGGTCTCTCCACCAACTGGAACAACCATCTTCTCGTCTGGTACTTCTCGTCGAACAGCATCGACACCCTCAACCGCATCACCAAGACCACCGTCCGCTTCGGACGCGATCAGGCCGCCCCGCTTTATCCCCTCTCCATCGGCAACACGACGCCCTAACGCCGCGTCACCTCCATTCAAATTTATCTCGTGCAGTCCTGAGGCCCATGAACAAAGATCTTCTCCCCATCGAAGCCATCGTCGAAAAGCTAAACCTGTCTGAAAAATATGTGGAACGCCTCGGACCCTACGGCGCAAAGCTCAAGCTCGATCTCCTCACCGACGCCTCACTGCCTGTTCGTGGCAAGCTGATCCTCGTCACCGCGACCACCCCTACCGTCTCGGGCGAAGGCAAGACCGTCACCTCCATCGGCCTCGTGCAGGGCCTGGAAAAGATCGGCAAAAAGGCCATCATCACCTCGCGCGAGCCTTCGCTCGGCCCGGTCTTCGGCATGAAAGGCGGAGCCGCCGGCGGTGGCCGCTCGCAGGTCGAGCCCGCAGAAAAAATAAACCTCCACTTCCACGGCGACTTCCACGCCATCACCTCCGCGCACAACCTCCTCGCCGCGCTCATTGACTCACACCTCTTCCATGGCAACGAACTCGACCTCGACCCACACGCCATCACCTGGCCGCGCACGCTCGACATGAACGACCGCGCTCTCCGGCACATCATCGTCAGCTCAGGCGGCAAGCGCGACGGCGCCAACCGTCACACCGGCTTCGTCATCACAGCGGCCAGCGAGATCATGGCCATCATGACCCTCGCCGACAGCCGCGAAGACCTCCGCGTTCGCCTCGGCCGCATAGTCATCGGCATGAATCGCTCCGGCAACCCCGTCCTCGCGCAGGACCTCAACGCCACCGGTCCCATGATGGCCCTGCTCAGCGAAGCCATCCTTCCCAACCTCGTCCAGACCACCGAAGGCACGCCCGCGCTCGTCCACTGCGGCCCCTTCGCCAACATCGCCCACGGCACCAGCTCCGTGCTCTCGCAGCAGATGGGCCTTCGCCTGGCCGATTACGTAGTCAACGAGACGGGCTTCGCCTCCGACCTCGGCTTCGAGAAATATATGGACATCGTGATGCCCAGCTCCGGCACCAAGCCGGCTGCGGCTGTGCTCATCACCACAGTACAAAGCGTCCGCAATCAGGGCGGAGGCGACCTCGAAGCCGGCTTCGCCAACCTCAAAAAACACATCGCCATCGTGCGCGGCTTCAACCTCCCCGCAATCGTGGCCATCAACCGCTTCCCCAACGACAGGGACGAAGAACTAAAGTTCCTCGAGAAGTATTGCGAGGCCCAGGGTGCAGCCTTCGCACTCTCGGAAGCATTCACCAAAGGCGGCGCCGGTGCCACTGCACTCGCCGAAAAAGTAGTCAGCGTCCTCGCCGTCAACCCCAGCCCCGCGCTCCAAACTACCTACCAACCCAGCGCCACGCCGCTCGAAAAGATCACTGCCGTCGCACAGAAGGTCTACGGCGCGGCCTCGGTCGAACTCACTCCAAAGGCCGAAGAAAAACTAGCCCGGTTCACGGAATGGGGCTATGGCAGCCTTCCCGTCTGCATCGCCAAGACCCAGTACTCGCTCACCGATGACCCCAAGCAGATGGGCGCGCCCACAGGCTGGACTCTCCACATCACCGACGTCGTCCTCTCTGCCGGCGCAGGTTTCCTCGTCGTCATCTCAGGCAGCATGATGCTCATGCCCGGCCTTCCCAAAGCCTCCCGCGCCCTCAGTATCGACGTCGACGCTGAGGGCGAGATCATCGGAATGTAATCAAGGTGCGGAGCGCATTATGCCCTACCAAGACGCCGCCAGACCCTCATCCCGCCACATTCGACTTGCTGGCTGCGCCGTCATAAGAATGCATGCTGCCGTCGCTGGTGTGGATCGTCAGCAACGAGCCGCCGGAGTGAGACCCATCGGCGAACTCAATCGTCATCAAAATCAAACCGTCACTGCTGTGCAGATAAGACCGGTAAAGATTCCTTATGACTTAGTTAGCTGAGGCTGGGATGCGTCTTTTCGGCGTTTGACGTGGGCCGGGATGCCTACCGCGACCGTGGCGGGAGGAACGGGTTTGGTGGCGAGGCCGAGGGCTCCGAGCATGGCGTCTTCGCCTACGTTGGCTCCGGCGAGGACCGTCGCGTGGTAGGTGACACGGGCGTGGGGGCCGAGTTCGGTGGGCTTGTTGGTGACGTCGGCCTGGTGGTTGATGTTGTGGGTGTGGGAGTAAACGTTGGCGTAGTCGGAGATGCTGGTGCCCTCATGGAGGATGATGCCGCCGCGGTCGTCGAGCATGACGTTTTTGTGGATGGTGCACCAGTCGTTGATGGTGAGGTTGTAGCCGTAGGTGAACTCGACGTTGTGGAAGATTTTGACGTGCTTGCCGAGGTGGCGGAAGATGTGGCGGCCGAGCATGCAGCGGAAGCGGAAGCCGAGCCAATGGTTGAGGCCGACGGGGGAGCGGTCGAACATCTGCCAGAACCAGATGAGGGGCTTGCGGACGGCGTACATTTCGGCGTCGACGTCGCCGTAGTACTCGGGTTCGAGGGTGACGTTGCGGGGGTCGAGGCTCTCGACGAGAGTGTGCATGGCTAGCTCGTGGTTGAGAGTCGCCTTGGCAGGGCCGCCGTAGGGCTTGCCGAGGTAGAGCTGGACGAGCTCGTCGCGGACGATCTGAGAGCGGATTTCGGGCTTGGTGTGGCGGGTGAATTCGTCGTTGAGGCGGGCAAGCCAGCGACGGTAGATGGCTTCGGCTTCGGCGGTAGGCTTCAGTTCGCGGTAATCGAGTACGGGCATGGGTCCCCTCTTTCAGAACAGCTATTCTATGGCGAAGACGGCGTAGACGGTGGCGGATTTTTCGATGCGGCGGGGGTTGATGGCGAGGGGAGCTACTTTATCGGTCAACTGCGGCGCTGCCATGGCACGCATGAGGGGACCGGGCGGCTGGGCCTGGGTCTCGTTGCTGGCGTAGATGAGGGCGCCGAGTTTGACGTTGAGACCCTCGGCCATCTCGCCGGCGACGGTGCGGGCGCGCTGGAGGGCCTTGGCGGCGGCCTCGGCCTGCGGGGCGTTCTCGTCTTTCAGGCCCCAGTCGATCTGGCCGGACTGGTTGGCCCCGGCTTTTACGGCTAGGTCGAGGATTCTTGCGGCGTCGTCTGCTGGGGTGCGGACGGTCCAGTTTTGGGTGACCTGGAACTTGCGTTGGGCCTTCTCAGCCGGGGTAAGCTTTTCGATCATATAGTCCGGCACGGGAGAGATGCCCTGGCTGGCGCTCTCGATGGCGGCGGCGGCGATGCCTGCCGCGGTGAGCGCCTTGATGATGGCGTTCGAAAGGCTTGAACCGCCGGCGTAGGCTGCATCCTTATCGGGGCCGTACGCGATGAAGCCGATGTGGACGGTGGCGGTGTCGGCCAGGGTGATGACACTGGCGGTCGCGGTGATGGCGATGGTGCGGTTTTCCTTGCTGACCTGGATGGTCTGGGCTTGCGAAGGGGTGTAGGCTGCGGTTACCAGGACGGCAGCTGCGAGGGCGAAGGAAGAGAGGGGGAGGCGTTTCTTTGGTCTCATTGGTCTTCTCCTGTTGCGTTGAGCAGATCGGCGAGGGTTTGTTTGTGTTTGGGCTTGGCGGCGAGCTTCTGTTTGGGGTCGGGCAGGACGCGTTCGGGCGGCGGGGCGCCGACCCGGTCGCGGGCGTTGGACTTGACGGCTTTGACCTTGGAGAAGACCTGCTTCTTTGGCTTGCTCATCGGTGTTCCTCTGGGCTTTAGAGCCCCTGCGTGATTATGCATTACTCTTGCCTGCGAGGGGGGATGTGATGCAGGATTGCAGATGGGGCGGCTGGCGAGAGCGGGCCGCCGACTGGATGAGGTGAGGCATGGAAGAGCGCGATTTTTTCGAGGAAAAAGCGGAGCAGCGGACGCATGTGATGACGTGTCCGCACTGCGGGCAGCAGGGGGAGTATCAGATTGACTGGGTGGTGCGGCGGAAGAAGGCGCAGTTGCCGCGCGGGGCCGATGACCGCGACCGGGCGCGTTTTGCCAAGGCACAGAGTTACATGGTCCGCCGCGATGACCCGATGGGGTGCAAGAATGTGCGGTGCCGGAAGCGCTTCGATGTTGTGGGGATTCAGTCGGTGGCGTTTATTTAGTTTGCGCGGCTGGCGAGGGGAGGTTTGTTTTTGCTGTGGTTTTCACGCTGTGGCGGGGACTTCTTTTGGTAGTGTGTCAGTTTTTTCGAAGACGCCGTCTTGCAGGAATCTTAGAAGGAGCCGGGTTAGATTGCCGAAAAGAGGCAGCGTAACTAGAATCGGGGCGTGACTTTAGCCACGTACCGCATCGCATTTGCCTTCCTTTCAACTCCTTTCGCCCGCTGCCAAACGGCAGATACGTCGTTCTCTGAGTTACAAAATAAGATCAAAGGGCACAAGTATGTTCTGAAGAACTTCTCAGCGCAGCCAATTACGCTTTATCACCTCTCTGGCGATCGATTCGAGGCAGATTCTCCTCCTCCGGTGATGGCTGCAGCATTGTTCTCGCCCACAGAATTGACTTTGAACGGGACCATCCTGACCATCCGTGGCAAACGATTCGGTCTCCTGCTGGATCGAAACACAAACGCCGTTGCCGCGTCGCCGCTTGCCGTCGATGCTTCTCTTAAAGTCGACTTTGGTACTGGGGATAGGGACGCTACTCTTCCAACCCTAATTGACCAGCTCTTCTTTACGAACGTATCGCAGGCGCTGAATGACATTCCGGTTTACCTGCGCCCCCTTATTCCGCAGAAACTCGTCCAAAAGGGAGCCCCGGCTGCAACCTGTAACCCTTGTACTCATTGGATCCGTCACGGCACTTGGCAACAGGTATCGAGGAATGACTCCGGCCTCACGCTTCCTGTACTAATCAAGACATCTGAGCCGGAAGTGACCCGAGCTGCCCTCGTGGCTAAGCCCGATGTCGAAGCGCAGTTTTCCTATGTGGTCGATGAGAACGGACGTCTTACAGAGCTTTGGTTGACTCACGCGGTAGGATACGGCCTGAACGAATCCTGCGTGGAGGCTCTACGGCGACAGATTTATCGCCCCGCCGTCTATCGTGGCACACCGGTTGCGGTCGCGCTGAGCCAATCAATACACTTTCAGGTCGGACATGGCGCACCCGCGCAATATGAGTTATGGTCCGTCACGCGGTAGGATACGGCCTGAACGAATCCTGCATGGAGGCTCTACGGCAACAGATTTATCACCCCGCCGTCTATCGTGGCACACCGGTTGCGGTCGCGCTGAGCCAATCAATACACTTTCAGGTCGGACACTAGGGCGGTCCCGCAAAGCCATCCCTCCGGAAACTGAACTGCTACCTTCTTTTGAAGTCTGGGCCTGGCCGAGGCTGGCTGTGATTTTGTGATTTAATGTAAAGAGAGCGACTGATGTGGCCGGTTGTCTTTCGAACCATGTCTTTCGAACTAAAAGATACGCGGAGACCCGAAACGCAATGGCGAACACACTGCTTCCGATAGAAGAACGCAACCTGACACCGGACCAGGTGGAACGGCTGGACAAGCGCCGTCGCCGCGGCCAGCTTTTTCTGGTGCTGTGCTTTCAGACCCTGATTATTGGGACGCTGGTGACCCTGTGGGCGGGTCAGGACTGGACGCTGTCTCCCGGCTGGACGAAACCGATGGTGTTCTGGGACGCGATCATGTTTACGCTCTCGCTGATCTTCGGCTTCACCGGTGTCCGGTTGAAGCGCGGCAGCAACGAGTTCATCAGCTACTAAGACTGGGGCGTCAGCCGGATGCGAGCGGCGAGCTGTCAGCTCTGCAACACCTCTACGGTGTCATCGGGCGACGGTGGCGGCGGTCATTCAGGCTGTCGCAATCGAAGAGTCGGCGTCGAGATATAAAATCGCTTATGTGGCGTAGAACACATGGGGTTCCGAAAAAAGACGACTATACTTGGATTTCTGCTGTTCTGATTCGCTTTTCGAGCCTATGCATCTCATCTTAAGTATGGAAATGAAGCAGATGGCGGCGACAATGCCCTTCTCCTCTCTGATCCTCGAAGACGCAAGCACGGCGGTGCTGGAGCCGATGGAAGAGACTGCGCAGCTCCCGGGCAGGCTTCGGGATAAATTTGGACGGGCAATTACGGATCTGCGCGTCTCAGTGACCGACCGCTGCAACTACAAATGCGTCTATTGCCGGACCGGCAACGAGGGCGCGCAATATACCGAGCTGCCTATCGCGGACTATCTGCGAATGGTGCGGCTGTTCGTCTCGCTGGGGGTGGAGAAGGTTCGGCTGACCGGAGGCGAACCGCTACTGCGGTCAGGCCTGATCGAGATGGTGCGAGAACTGGCGGCGATGCGCACGTCGTATCTGCCGGACGGAAGTTTTGCAGGCGAGAGTGGGCGAACGGGGCTGCCGCTCGATATTGCACTCACCACCAATGGACATCTGCTGGAAGGACTCGCCCGCCCGCTGAAGGACGCCGGTTTGAATCGCGTGACCGTCAGCATGGATGCGGTGGATGCCGAGACCTTTGCTGCGATCACGCGGGTTCCGCGAAGCTTCGACAAGGTGCTGGCGGGCGTACGCAGGGCGCAGGCGGTGGGGCTGGGGCCGGTGAAGGTGAATTGCGTGCTGCTGCGCGGGTTCAACGATGGACAGATCGAACAGTTCGCGGAGTTCTCGCGGCGTGAGGGCGTGATCGTTCGATTTATCGAGTGGATGCCGCTGGAAGAAGACCGCAGCTGGAAGCGCGAGACGGTGATCTCCATGGATGAGATTGTGGAGCGGTTGAATGCGTATCGTCCGCTGGTGGAGTTGGCGCCGCATGCGGCAAGCGAGACGGCGAAGCGGTTTACGTTTGACGATGGGGTTGGCGAGATCGGGATCATCGCGCCGGTGTCGCGTCCGTTCTGCGGACATTGCAGCCGGGTGCGTCTGACCTCCGATGGAAAGATTCGGACGTGTCTGTTCTCGCAAAGCGATCATGATCTCGAGGGAGAGATGATGCGGGGTGGAACCGATGCGGAGTTGACTGCGTATATTCGCAAGATCGTGATGCGCAAAGAAGCACGGCATCACATTGGGGAACCGGGTTTTGAAAAGCCGTCGCGCAATATGGTCCACATCGGCGGATGATTGGCACTGCGTTTTGTGATGTAGGCGACATTGAAACTCTTTGCGAATTTATTTCGTCTGATAGAGTCTGCTGATATCTGATGGGTTTAACTGCTGTGAGGATTGATATTGAAAGATAGACGGCAGTTTCCGGTCATCGAGAGCCGCCAGATGGACCACCTCCGGGTCTTCCATGACGTGGCGCGTGCGCTGACCTCGAGCCTGGAGCTCGAGGAGATTCTTGGCGCCATTATGGACAAGATGGCGCAGTTTTTCGGGCCGGAAAAATGGTCGATGCTGATGGTCGATGACAAGTCCGGCGAACTGTATTATGCGATTGCGGTGGGGGAGAACGCCGAGAGCCTGAGGGGGCTGCGGGTGCCGATGGGCGAAGGGGTCGCCGGCTGGGTGGCGTCGACCGGCAATCCGCTGGTGGTGCCGGATGTGGCGCTCGACCCGCACTGGTCGGCGTTCGCCAGCAAGCATCCTGACCTGAGGATCAAGTCGATCGCCTGCGTGCCAGTCCGGTCGGGCAACAAGACCCTGGGCGTGATCCAACTGCTGAACAGCAAGCTGGACCTGCTGTCGGAGTACTCGATCTCGTTCCTGCGGATTTTATGCGATTACGCTGCGATTGCGATTCAGAACGCGCGGTCGATGACGCTGATTCAGGAGCTGACCATCACCGACGATGTGACTGGACTTTTCAATGCGCGGCACCTTTACACCACGCTGGACGAGCAGGTGGCGCTGGGGCAGGTATTTAGTTTGATGTTCGTCGATCTTGACCGGTTCAAGTCGGTAAACGATACCCACGGGCATCTGATAGGGAGCCGGCTGCTGGCGGAGATCGGCGGACTGCTGAGGCGCTCGCTGGGGCCGAACAACGCGGCCTTCCGGTATGGCGGCGACGAGTTTGTGGCGTTGCTGCCCGGGATGGGTAAGTCGGCGGCCAGCGGAACCACCATGGCGCTGCGCGAGGATCTGCGGTCGGCGCGTTTTCTGGAGGGGGCAGGACTGTCGCTCAGCGTGTCGGGGAGCTTTGGGCTGGCGACGTATCCGGAGGACGGCAATACCGTGCCCACGATCCTGCGCGCGGCGGACACGATGATGTACGAGGCCAAGATCACCCGCGACAGCGTTGCCGTCTCGGGCAAAGGAACGGTCTCTAAGTCGGCGAAGAGTGCCGCGGACAGCGGCCCCCGGCAAGCGGTTGCCGGGCTGTTTCTCGAGCGCGATGGTGCGCCTCGCGGCTGACGATTTTCTTTTTCATAACTAACTTTATCTTCCGGATCTAGCCGGGGCCGTGGCGCTCCAGCGTGGTGCCGCGTCGGGGTTCGGGCTTGATAATGTCGCGATTTTCCGGCGAGACAGGGTGGACGCCGAAGTCCCAGACCCCGAGGTTGACAGCCTTGTCGGAGATGACCTCCATCAGGGCGAACTCGCCGAAGTCCAGGGGCTCTTTGGGGGTGATCTTGAGCCAGTGGCCCCCGGGGAGTAGCTCGGACGTGGACTCGACGACATCCTCCTGGTGCTGGCCAGTGCCGAGCAGGGGAATGCGGATGCTGGCGATGACGCGGGCTCCGGTGCGGACGTCGGCGCGGACGATGATATAGCGGCTGTTGGGCGATCCGCCGCCGGGATCGTTCTGAACGCGGCTGGTGGCGCCGTGCGTGTCGACGGTCAGCGGCGTGCCGGCGGTGCTGCCGACGCTCTCGTCGCCGATGCGCAGGTAGAAGACGGGGTCTTTGATGTGGAGCTGGATGGGCGAGGTCTCGCCCTTGAGCGTGATGATCTCGTGCGCGGCGGAGAGCGGGTTGACCGCCGCCTTCAAGAGGTTATGACTCGTATTGCGGTTCAACTCGCTGTCGGTCTGGGCGAGGGGAACGAGTTCGGGTGTCCCGTGGAAGGTGTCGAGGACCAGCGTGCTGTCCGCTTCGGGCAGGCGGAGGTCTTTGGCGACCTCGGGAGTGAGCGCGGCGCGGTCGGCCTCTTCTTTGAGCAGTTCAGGGTCGATGGCGGGACGCTGCGGATTGTTGGGATCGGCGGAATCGGCCGGCTGGGCGTGCTGTTTTTCCCAGCGATGGGTGGCGTCGAGGTCGACGAGGGAGAGGGGGATTTCTTCTTCGGCGCCGCCGCGCTCGGCGCTGACATAGCGGACCAGATTGCCGGCGATGCGGTAGCTCATGACGATCTGGTAGCTGCCGTCTTTGAGGAAGAGGCGGGTGCGATGCGGGGCGGTGGCGTCGGGCTGCAGCGCAGTTGTGTGCTGCGGATAGATCGGGGCGACGAAGGCAAAGGTCAGCGCGAGTGCGGCGGCGAGGGCCTTCGGAGTGTTGGGTCGGCGGTTCATGGGCGGTTTCATGGGCGATCATCAGTTTAGACGCGGAAACTTGATGTCCGAAACATGCAAGCACATTTAATTGATTCAAGACAGCTTATGACAACTTGTGGAAGATTCGCGATGTGCTGTCGGCCCTGATACTGGCGTGGCACATCAGGTTGACGTACATTTTGCAAGCCGACCTTTGGAGAGTTTGATATGGGCGCTGTTTCGAAGATGCTGATTGGATGTTCGGGTTTTCTTCTCTGTCTCCTGTTGCTCTCTTGCAGCGGAGCCTCCAAACCTGCGGTACCTGCAACAGAGGGCGACTTTAGTCTGACTTCCACTCCGGCGAGCATCACACTTGTCCCCGGCGGAGCGGGACAGCAGATCAGCGTGAACGCCACGCCAGCCAATAGCTTTAATGGGATGGTGACCGTCGCGATTACGGCCTTGCCAACTGGAGTGACCGCGCAACCGGCGACGCTCACTCTGACTCCGGGGACGCCGCAGAATGTAACTGTAACCGCCGCGGCAAACGCTGGAGCCGGCAGCGCGACCCTGACTCTCACAGGCACCTCGGGAACACTTAGTCATTCTTCTACTGTTGCCTTAGCTGTCTCTGCACCGCCTGCACCGCCGGATTTCGCGCTGGCTGTGTCGCCTGCGTCGCTGACGATCGTACCCGGAGCGACAGGTTCACAGGTAAGTGTCACGGCCGCAGCCGTCAATTCGTTTGCCGGTACGGTGGCGGTCGCGATCACGGGCCTTCCTGCCGGCGTGACGGCGAACCCTGCGACGTTGAATCTAACTCCAGGAACAGCGCAGAACGTCACCTTGACTGCTGCGACAAGCGCAGGGGCAGGGACCTTCACGGTAGCTTTCACTGGAACATCCGGAGCATTGAGCCACTCCGCAGCGGTTGCAGTGACAGTCGCTCCGCTACCGGATTTCACGATGAGCGCATCGCCGGCGACGCTGAGCCTCATGGCGGGAGCAGCCGGTTCGCAGGTGAGTGTCACAGCAACAGCGCTGAATTCGTTTGCCGGCGCGGTGGCAGTTGCAATCAGCGGCCTGCCGGCCGGCGTGACGGCGAACCCGGCGACGCTGAGTCTGACTCCTGGGGTGGCGCAAAGCACAACGCTGACGGCAGCGCTTACCGCGGCTGCGACAATGTCGACTGTCACGTTCACGGGAACGTCCGGAAGCACTGCTCACACCGCGCTGCTCACCCTTACGGTGCAGGCTGCGCCGATGACCAATGCTCCAGATGTAACCACCTATCACTACGATGTGGCACGGGACGGGTTGAATGCGAATGAGACGATTCTCACTCAGAGTAATGTGAACTCAACTCAATTCGGCAAGATCGGCTTCGACGCTGTCGACAGCAAAGTAGATGCCCAACCGCTATATCTCGCCAACGTCATTATCGCTGGCCAGTTTCACAATGTGGTGTACGTCGCGACAGAACATGACAGTGTTTATGCATTCGATGCCGATAGCGGCACTCAGCTCTGGAAGACTTCAATCCTTGGAACCGGCGAGACAACGAGCGACGACCACGGTTGCTCGCAGATCACACCTGAGATAGGAATCACTGCGACACCTGTGATCGATCGCAAGCAGGGGCCAAACGGAACGATCTTCACGGTTGGTATGAGCAAGGATACGAACGGAAAATATCATCAGCGGTTGCATGCGCTCGATATCACCACGGGTGCGGAGATCAGCGGCAGCCCGACGGAGATTACCGCAAGTTATCCGGGATCGGGGGACAACACCGTAAACGGCAATGTGGTCTTCGATCCGTCGCAGTATGCGGAGCGGGCCGCGCTGCTTCTCGTTAATGGCAACATCTACACCGGATGGACGTCGCACTGCGACCAGGGACTCTACACCGGCTGGGTGATGGCGTACAGCGAGTCGACGCTGCAGCAGACGCAGTTGCTGAACCTTACGCCGAACGGTCACGAGGGCTCGATCTGGATGAGCGGCGGCGGAATGGCGGCCGACAGCAATGGATTCGTCTACCTTCTCGATGCCAACGGTACCTTCGACACGACTCTGGATATCAACGGATTTCCCACGAAGGGCGACTACGGCAATGCGATGGTCAAGCTGTCGACCAGCGGCAAGCTGTCCGTGGCCGATTACTTCGAGATGTACAACGGGGGATCGGAATCGAGTCAAGATCTCGATCTCGGATCGGGAGGCCCGCTGCTTTTGCCAGATCAGACCGACGCGAACGGGATGGTTCATCACCTGATCGTAGGAGCGGGCAAGGACAAAAATATCTATCTCGCCGACCGTGACAACCTCGGCAAATTCAATCCGGCTACGAGCCCCATGGACAGCAATATCTATCAGCAGCTTACCGGGGCGATGGCAGGTCTCGTCTACTCTTCGCCTGCCTACTTCAATGGTGTTCTTTACTATGCCGCTGACGGAGACGCCTTGAAGGCGTTCCCACTGATCAATGCGCAGTTGGCGACCAGCCCCTCGAGCGTGTCACCGACAAAGTTCCAGCACCCCGGGCCGACGCCTACGATCTCAGCTAATGGGACTCAGAACGGAATCGTTTGGGCATTGGACTCGAACCTGAGCAGCCCCGGCATCCTGCACGCCTACGACCCGGCCAACCTGGCACACGAGTTCTACAACAGCAACCAGGCTGCGAACGGACGCGACAGCTTCGGCAATGGAAACAAGTTCATCACTCCGGCGGTAGTGAATGGCAAGGTATATGTCGGAACTCAGAATGGGGTGGCCGTGTTCGGACTTCTGCCGCACTGATCCGGGCGCAAATTAGGACGAAGCGGGCCTCGACTATTCGAGTCGAGACCCGCGTATTGATGGAAAACTATTTTGCGGCGAGGGTAACGCATTCTTCGAGAATGTCGAGAGCGATGTCGGCCTCGTGCTGGTTGACGATGAGGGGTGGACAGAGGCGGATGCTGGTTTCGCCGCAGCCGAGAATCAGAAGACCGCGCTCGAAGGCGAGATCGACGATCTTGTCGCGCAGCGGACCGGCGGGGGTGCGGGATTTCTGGTCTTTGACGATCTCGACGCCGATCATGAGGCCGCGGCCACGAACTTCGCCGACGATGGGGTATTGGGCGACCCAGGGGCGGAGGCGCTGCAGCATCTTTTCGCCGACGGTGGCGGCGTTTTTGATGCCCTCGCGTTCAATGATGTCCAGGGTGGCGAGCGCGGCGGCGATGCAGACGGGGTTGCCGCCGAAGGTGCTGGCGTGGGAGCCGGGGACCCAGTTCATGATCTCGGCGCGAGTCATGCAGATGCCCAACGGCATGCCGCTGGCGATGCCTTTGGCGATGCAGACGATATCGGGCTGAACGCCGGAGTGCTCGATAGCCCACCACTTTCCTGTTCTGCCGGCGCCCGATTGCACCTCATCGACGATGAGGAGGATGCCGTGGCGATCGCAGATGCGGCGGATCTCCTGCAGGAAGTTGTCGGGCGCGACGACGTAGCCGCCCTCGCCCTGAATCGGTTCGAGGATGATGGCGGCGACCTCTTCGGGCGGAAGGATAGTTTTGAAGAGCCTGTCTTCGATGTAGCGGGCGCAGTCGAGGGCGAAGGCCTCCTGCTCTTCAGGGCCGCCGGTGGTGCCACGATAGGTATAGGGGTAGCGGACATGGTGGACGCCGGGGACGAGGGGGGCGAAGCGGCGCTTCTGTTGGGGCTTTGAACCGGTCAACGACAATGCGCCCATCGTCCGGCCGTGGAAGGCGCCGAAGAAGCTGATGATGTTCTGGCGGCCGGTGTGGTAGCGGGCGATCTTCAGGGCGCACTCGACGGCCTCGGCGCCCGAGTTGCCGTAGTAGAACTTGTGCGGGCCGGGCATGGGGGCGATGCCGGAGAGGCGCTCGGCGAGGCTGGTCAGGTGCTCGTAGTAGAAGTCGGTGCCGGACATGTGGATGAGTTCGGCGGCCTGGTCTTGAATGGCTTTTACGACTTCAGGGTGACAGTGGCCGGTGGAGTTGACGGCGATGCCGGCGGCGAAGTCGAGGAACTCGTTGCCGTCGACGTCGGTGACGCGGATGCCGCGGCCGGATTTGGCGACCATGGGGTAGCTGCGGGTGTAGCTCGGAGAGATGAGGCGGTCGTCGTCGGCGACAGCCTTCTGCGCAAGCGGGCCGGGCAGAGGAGTCTTGAGCTTGGGGCCGAACTGGGCGTAGTTCGCGGTACTGGTGTAGCTCCGCGTCTGGTCTTGTGTCTTCTCCTGAGTCAGGGTGCTCATGCGGTCTCTCCTTGTAGCAGTCGTGCGTTGGGTTGCGTTCGTTGACGCTGTGCCCGGATGTGGGATGGCGGCCTCGCGGGTGGCGGAGGGAACGTTTGCGCTGGTGCGAGACTTCGCCGGCTGTGGGGTGTTCGAGCTAGTCGCCGGCGAAGAGACTAGGTCGCGTGAGGCTGGGAAGAACGCGGAGGTGGCGGCGCGGCATCTGGTGCCGCTGAGAGCGGCACTGCGAGCCGGCGATCCGGTGAGTATGGGCTGTGGCGATGACGGGGACTTTCATAGGCCTGTGCCTTTGGGCTGAGTATACCTTAGCGCATATCGGCAATCACTAAGTCTTTCAGTCTTCGACGATGGTTCCCTGATGGAACATGATCTTCCATCCCACTTCCGTGTGCTGCCAGATCGTTAAGCGACGAGTTTTACGTATCTTGTTCTGAATCAATGTGTATGTCAGGAGGTAGATATTGGGGGCCAGTTCGCGGCAGTGGAACTCGCTCGTCTCCCAGACGTTTTCGTGAGGGTGCTGGTGCCGTTTTTCGAGTTCGGCCAGCACGTAGTCCCGGCTGTAACGTCGGCCAGAGGCGCCGATCTCCCAGAAGTCGGGGTGCATCATGCTCTCGAAATCGCTTCGTGTTGTACCGAATTCCTGACGGTGGAAGATTGGCTCGCGGCTTTTGAGCTCCTCAAGGATGCCGAGGAGTGCAGCATCGGTCTCTCGAACGAACAACAGAGGGGGTTCCATCTCAGGATGCATCACTGTCTCCTCGACCGTGACTCGTCTGCGACGATGACGTTACCGAATGACGCTGCCCGGAACCATCGGCTGGGGTGAGTCGGTGTCGAACTGCATGGAGAAGCCGAACATCAGGGTGTACAGGTCGCTGTGTTGCGTGGTGAAGTCGAAGCAGAGAACGTGGCGTGTCGGTTCGACAGGGTCTGACCTTTTGCGAGGCTTGACCGGAATGTTGCCGAGCACGCAGGCCTTGGCGGCGTAAGTGGTCGTCGGAACTTTCCCCTTGACCTCAGGCATAGGAACCGAAGCCCGGACGATGGAGGCCGGGTGGCCGGCGATGGCGTAGTTGGTGGGCTCCTGGGTGATGGTGGGCTCGCCGTACTGCTTCAGCTGGCGGAGGATCTGCTCGCGGACGAAGGGACCGAGCAGGGTTGCACCGCGCAGGACGTTGGGGCACGTGTTGTCGATCGTGGAGAGGACGAAAGAAGAGGTGTCGACTGGAGTCGAGGAGTTGGCGAAGAGGGTTGAGTGGGCGCACTTAGGCGTGCCGTCGGAGGAAGATGATGACGCTGAGCTGGCCGGATCGGGAACGAAGCGGCCGGGATAGAAATAGGTGACGTTGAGAGCGGAATCGTGAAAGCTCTTCGGAAGGTTCGGGTTGGGTTGATCGGAGGTTTGAGGTAGAGCTGTCGCGCAGACAAAGACACAGACAAAGACAAGGAGAAATAGGGCAGCGAAACGAAGCACCATCTCCTTATCGTAGCACCGCAAGGGCATTGAGAATGCGGCCACGCCGCGCTTTGAAAGCGAGATACCATGGTGAGATGCCCGCCACTTCCTCCTCAAGCCGCACCCTGATTCTCGCCTCGTTTTGCTGCGTTTATGTCTTCTGGGGAGGAACGTTTCTGGCGATGCGCTTCGGCGTGGAGGTCCTGCCGCCGTTCGTTCTGGCGAGCGCACGATATGTGATCGCGGCGCCGCTGCTGCTTGGCCTGAGCGCAATCCTCCGGCTGAAGATGTGGCCTACCCGGCGTGAGATGGGGCGGCTCGCGATCATCGGTGTACTGATGCTGGGCTGCGGCAACACCTCGGTGATCTGGGCCGAGCAATATATTTCCAGTGGATTGGCCGCACTGCTGGTGGCGTCAATTCCCTTGTACGCCGCGCTGATCGAGGCGGTGATGCCGCACGGTGAAGGGCTGCCGGTGCGGGGATGGATCGGGGTGTTTCTAGGGTTTGCCGGGTTGGTGTTTTTGTTGTGGCCCGGGCTTCGCCGAGGACTGCATGGCGACTCGCGAGAGATCATCGTCGCGGCCGTGACGCTTGCTGGAGCGCTCTGCTGGACCGCGGCTTCCGTGATCTCGCGACGCTCGACGATCCACATTAACGGAGTCGCGGCGGCGGGGTGGCAGATGGTCTTCGGCGGAATCTTCAACCTGGGGTTGATGGTCATATCACGCCAGTATCACGGCGCCCGATTGGGAATGCAGGCCTGGGGATCGATCGCGTATCTCGTTGTCTTCGGATCGTTGATTACTTACACCGCCTATATCTACCTGCTGGACAATGTCGCGGTGTCGAAGGTGGCGACGTATGCGTACGTCAACCCGGTGATCGCGGTGATTCTTGGGACAATCTTTGTGCATGAGCGCTTCGTCGCCGTGGAGTACGTCGGGATGGGCGGGATTCTGCTGGCGGTGTTTCTGGTGACGAGTTCGAAGATGAAGTCCAGCAAACCGAACCTGGTGGATGAGGACCTGGCGGTGAGGCAGCAGGCTTAGGCACCGACGGTACCGGCGACAGCCATCTCAACATCTCTATCTCTGCGTGCGCCGGTTTTGAGGCGTCCATATCCGTGTCACCGCCATCCATGTCACCGCCATCCATGTCACCGCCGAGAATACAAGCCCTTTCGCGACGCACCCTTGAGAAGGAGCGGAGCGGGCAACACCGTCCGCTTCTCTCAAGGAGAGGCCTCACACAGCGGCGCATATCAACTCAACCGGCATTCCTCGTCCGTGCACGTCGATGTTGAAGCACCGGCAAATCTCTCGCTTGATGCCAGATGCGGGCGGAAACCTGAAAGCGGCTGATCTGCATAGCGGCGCGAATTTCAGTAGACTTGAGTTCGTATGCCCCTGAACGTAGTCGTCATCTTCTTCGAGATCGTCGTTTTAATCCTCGCCTTCAGCGTGCACGAGTGCGCCCACGCCTGGACTGCCATGCGCCTCGGCGATCCCACCGCCATGATGCTCGGTCGCGTCACCCTCAACCCCCTCAAGCACCTCGACCCGTTCGGCTCCATCCTCTTCCCGCTCATCTCTCTGGTCTACGGCGGCTTCCTCGTCGGCTGGGCCAAGCCTACTCCCGTTACCGGCCGCAACTTCAAGAACTACCGTCGCGACGACATCCTCGTCACCCTCGCCGGGCCCGCCAGCAACCTGCTCTCAGCCTCCATTGCGCTGATCCTGCTGATCGTAATCAAGCACATCCTACCCGCCGGAGATACCTCCATCGCCACCGCCATGGCCATTGCCATGCACGTTCCCGGGGTCGCCACGGAAGGCCTTCCCGCCCTCTTCCCCATCGCGCTATTTCTCTATCTGGTCATCTTCGTCAACCTGCTGCTCTTCGTCTTCAACCTCATTCCTCTGCCGCCGCTCGACGGCAGCCACATCCTCCGTCACTTCCTGCCGTACAAGGCGGCTCAGCTCTACGACCGCATGGGAATGTTCAGTCTCATCATTCTCTTTCTCCTCGGCGGACGATTTATCTCCGCGCTCTTCTACCCGCTCTACGGCTTCTTCAACCACATCCTCTTCTCCATGTAGCCAGCCCGCCTTTCGCGGTTCAGCGTAGAGCGTTAGCCCTACGGCAAATCCCGCCGAGCTGCCCATGTTTGAAGGGAAGAAGCAACCTACTTTTTTGTGGTCCAGACTCGCCAGGGATTAGCGCAACGAGCCGTCGTCCTCAGCTCCCTCGCCTGTCGTGACTGAAGCAGCGGGGGTTGAGTCAGTCCGCACAGTCGGATATTTAATCCCCAGTTGTTCGAGATAGCTCGAGTACTTCGTCGCATCGTAGTAGTACTTCTTCATCTCAGGGCGATACTTTTCCATCGTCGCCTTGTTCAACCAGATCGACGGTTTATCCGTGGGTCGAAGGAAAGGTTGATACTTCACATCCTTGGTCTGGACATCGTTGAAGTAGGCCTTGGCGCTGGTCAACAGCTCCGGCTTCACCATCAGATCAAAGAGGGTAAGCGCCTGAACCTTCGCGCCAGCAACCGCGCCCTTATGCGCAATCGGAGTAGCCATCGCAATACCATTCGCCCAGTTGTGTCCCGGAAGATTGGGAATATTCGAAGGATAGCGGAGAACGATCGTAGGGACATTCCACGAAATGTCGCCGATATCATCCGATCCGCCGCCGTAATATTTTTCGGGATCGTTCGGTGTCTTCAACTCGTCGAGCTTCACGGCCAATCCCTTCTCAGGCACCTTCAGTTCATGCTGCAATGCCTTGGCCAGCGTCTGGTCGGCGTCGGACCAGGTCGGAAGGCCAATGAGCTTCGCGTTCGCTGTGACTTCTTCCGCGATAGGTTTGTTGAAGTATCCCGGCCACGCCGTACCGATCAGCGTGGAGTCCCACTTCGTGTCGGTCATCGTGGCAGCACCGGTGGCCATATGGTCGCCGATCTCCCACAGATCTTTGATGTGCGGATAATCGGTTTCCCGGAAGTAATACCAGACTGCGGCGCTTTGCGGCACGACATTTGGCTGGTCGCCGCCGTTGGGAATCACGTAGTGCGATCGCTGCTGCAGACGAAGATGCTCGCGGCGGAAGTTCCACCCCACATCCATTAGCTCCACAGCATCGAGCGCGCTGCGTCCGCGCCACGGAGCCGCGGCGGAATGTGCGCTCTCTCCATGAAAGTTGTACTGAACCGAGACCAGACCACTGGTCGAGTATCCGCCATACGACGCGCCCAGGTTGTCGCCAACATGCGAGAACAACACCGCATCGATGCCCTTGAAATAGCCATCGCGAATGTAATACGCCTTGCTTCCAAGCAACTCCTCCGCGACTCCGGGCCAGATCTTAATCGTGCCGGAGAGATGATTTTTCGTCATCACATCCTTCACGGCCAACGCAGCAACGATATTCACGGCCTGCCCGGAGTTGTGCCCTTCGCCATGACCCGGAGCACCCGCAATAATCGGATCGTGATACGCAACCCCAGGCTTCTGCGATGCCTGCGGAATACAGTCGAGATCCGATCCAAGAGCGATCACCGGCTCCCCACTCCCCCACGTCGCCATCCACGCAGTCGGGATTCCCGCGATCCCGTGCTCGACCTTGAAGCCATTCTTCTCGAGCAGCGTAGTCAGGTACTTCGACGTCTCGAACTCCTGGAAACCAAGCTCGCCGAAGCTGTACATGGTGTCAACCATCACCTGCACCAGTTTTGCGTTGCCGTCGACATCTTTCAAAATCTGCTGTTTCAACTCGGCGCTCTGTTCCGCGGAGATCGACGGGGCCTGGCCCGACGCCTGGGTTGCTAACGCTACCAACAGCCCGAAGATAAAACAGTACTTTCGAGTACGCATGCGGAGCTCCTTGGTGTTCTTTTATTCCTTCGCAAAAAGGTAAGGGAACGGCGAGTAGCTAAGCTCAAAACTAAAATTTTTATGGATGTGAGTCGCAGTGTACCGCAATCCATCGCGAGCTGATCGGGAAAAGTGGCTTCAAGAGGCTATTGAAGAACTAGGTCTTGCTTAAGGGCACGGCTTTAGCCGTGCCGAAAGTACTTTCTTCGCATCGCGGCTTTAGCCGCTGAGGTACGTTTTTATTTCGCGAAATACTTTTCCAGCATCCTCGTCAGTGCGTCACGCTATCCGGATGCAGATACTTCGCGAGAAACGCATAGACCTCTTTGCGCGACTGGATAGCCAGCGGCGTGTCCATACGGTTGAAGTAATGACCGCCAGGAGCGTTATCGTAAACCTTGTATTCGAACTGTTTGCCTTCAAACTTAAGCGCCTGGATAAGGTGTTCGACCTCGAGGTAGTTGACATCCTCATCGTTCGTATTCGTATGAATCAGCAGCGGCGTATCAAGCTCTTTCGCGTGATTCACCGGCGAACGTTTGCGGTACTCCGCAATGTCGTCATGAACAGATTCGCCGAGATGATATGGCGCGGAGTAAAGCTGCCGGTAGCCATCACTCTCATAACCCATGCGCGCCACCAGATCGCTTACCGGAACGCCTGCGTACGCAGCGGCATAGTCGTGGGGATGAGCAAAGATGTTCATCAACGTGATGAGACCGCCATGACTCCAACCCACGATACCGACCCGCTTGGGATCGAGGAAGCTGTAGCGTTCCAGCATCCACTTCATGCCCAGGAAGACATCGTCGATCTCGTGCCCGCCATAATCGATCGCTTCATAAAGGCCGCGGCCGTAGCCGGTGCTGCCGCGGTAGTCCGTAGCGACGATGGGGTACCCTTGCTCAAGCAGCTCGCGAATGAGATGGGCATCGATGGTGGTGTCAAGCGATGCGTGAACCCCTTGATGAACGAAGACGATCAGCGGCTGCTTGTGGCTGCGATCCAGTTTCTTCGGAATGAACGTGTAGGCGTGCAGCAGGATTGGATTGGTTGCGCCTGGCGCTTTTTTATTCTTGATGTGCTCGTTCGGCGGCCCAGTGTACTCAGACTTGTCGATGTCGGCGATATCCCCAACCTTCTGGTACCAGAGCAGATCGTCCATACGTTTCAGCACGACATCGGAGTTGTCGTTCGGCGGCGAGAAGGCAGGTGCCGTCGAGGTCGCGGCTGCTGGGGGCGCCCCCGCAGAGGGCGCCGGCCTGGCGGCAGGCTCCTGTGCCGGAGCGGAGCTGGTGAATAGAAGCAGGGACGTAAGAACCAGAACCGTCGACAGAGGGGTACGCCGAGAGGCAAAGCTCAAAATAAAGCTCCTTTTTTGTGGATGTGAGTCGCAGTTTACCGTAAACCCGTCCTGAAGCAAGACTCCTCCACTGCAAATACAAAACCCCTAAGGGTGCAGCGACCTATCGCACAAAGCCGTAATTTCGACCGTAGCCGTCCGCGTTTTTTGCGGACGGCGTAATGGAGAAATCCGCTTCTCTGCCTCGGGCCCTTCCCCACCGGTACAGCGCCTTTGCCTTTCTTGTTTTCATCCTCGGAGAGGATCTGCTTTTGTTTGTTGCTCTTGCATTTATTTTCTTCATTTTCTGCCCAAAAAACGCATGTCAAGTCCAAGAACCACCTAACTCATTACCCACCAATAACATCCGGTTGGCATTTTAGTTACGCTCAATCCGCTATACTGAATATAGATCGAAAAAACAAGTAGCCCCGGCCACCTTCCGGGGCTAACTCATTGATATAGGCGAATTTGGACGCAACCCATTTGTTATGAGGATTTTGCAGACGAACGGCTGTCGTAAACCATTGATTACAGGTGGTTTACGCGCAGGCAATAGGGGGGGGGGACCCCTCCCTGAAAGTCAGGATTCCGCAAAACTTCCCCACAGCCTGCATCTCCCACGAATCATTTACCCTTGCACTTGATCGCACATGACTGAAAACAACTCCATCTCCTCACGCCCACGCGTCCTCAGCGGCATGCGCCCCACCGGCCGCCTGCACCTCGGCAACTACATGGGCGCGCTCTACAACTGGGTCCAGCTACAAGACCAGTACGACTGCTTCTTCTTCATCGCCGACCTCCACGCCCTCACCACCGACTACGCCGACCCCTCAACCCTCCGCCAGAATATCCGCGACGTCGCCCTCGACTTCCTCTCCGCCGGCCTCGACCCCGAGCGCTCGACCATCTTCATCCAGTCCCACGTGCCCCAGCACGCCGAGCTACACACCCTCTTCAGTATGTTCACCCCGCTGCCCTGGCTCGAGCGCGTCCCCACCTACAAGGACCAGCAGGAGCAGCTCCGCGAGAAGGACCTCAACACCTACGGCTTCCTCGGCTACCCCCTCCTCCAGTCCGCCGACATCCTCCTCTACCAGCCCGACTTCGTCCCCGTCGGCCACGACCAGATCGCCCACGTCGAGCTCACTCGCGAGGTAGCCCGGCGCTTCAACGCCCTCTACTGCTCCCAGCCCACACCGGCCATCGAAAAGGCCCGCGCCGACCACTCCGACAAGGAGATCATCGCTGCTGAAATCGCCGCCAACAACGTCAGCGCCGGAATCCTCCCCGAACCCAAAGTTCTCCTCACCCCCTCGCCCAAACTCCCCGGCCTCGACGGCCGCAAGATGTCCAAGAGCTACAACAACACCCTCATGCTCACCGAGCCCGAGGCCGATGTCCGCGCCAAGCTGAAGACCATGGTCACGGACCCAGCGCGCGTCCGCCGTACCGACCCCGGCAACCCTGACGTCTGCCCTGTCTTCGACCTCCACAAGGTTTTTTCCACGGAAGAAACACAACAAAAAGCCCGTCAGGGCTGCACGACCGCGGGCATCGGCTGTATCGAGTGCAAGGGTTGGGTCGCCGACGCCATCGTCAGCGTGATCACCCCCATTCAGGAGCGCCGCCTCCTCCTCGAAGCCGACCCCGGCAACGTCGACGCCATCTTATGGGATGGCTCCGCCCGCGCCCGCCGCCGCGCCATCCAGACCCTCCAGCACGTCCGCCAGGCCATGGGCCTCGAGTAACGAAGATGCCCGACGAAATTATCCATCCCGCGACAAGCCCGGAAACGACGAGCCCAACCAAAGAATCGGGTGTCCCAGGAGAATCGGGTGCCCCAGAGCCTGCCCTGAGCTTGTCGAAGGGTTCGGCGGTCTTATCGCCTAACCTGGGGTCTTCCCAGGTCGAAGATTTATCAGGCGAGCCGTTCAGCCTCGAACCGAAGCCCATACCACCGGCACCCGAGCCGAAACGCACCACAGCCGCGAAAGACGCCAAAGAAAGGGAAAAAGAAGAAGCCTCGCAATCCCCCTTCTCGGTCACGGTCGGCCAGGTCTACGACGGCCCCCTCGACCTCCTCCTCGACCTAATCCGTAAGCAAAACATCGACATCTACGACATCCCCATCGCCCGCATTACCAGCCAGTTCCTCGAGTACACCCAGCACCTGAAACAGGTCGACGTCGACTCTGCCGGCGAGTTCATCTACATGGCCTCGCTGCTGATCCACATCAAGTCGAAGACGCTCCTCCCGCGCGATCCCAGTGATGTCACTGGAGGCGAGTCCGAAGACCCCCGACGCGAGCTGGTCGAGCGTCTGCTCGAGCACGAGCGCTTCAAGGCCGCAGCGCAGATGCTCCTCCAGAAGCAGCAGATCGAAGAGGCCACCTGGACCAACCCCGGCATGAAGAACTTCCGCCGCGACACCCAGGCGGCTGGGGCGGACGAGTTGAGCCTCGAACAGGAGATCGCCGCCGACACCGTCGACCTTGTCCGCGTCTTTCAGGACATCCTGCACCGCATGCGCGAGCGGCCTGTGCTCGATGTAGACGAGGATTCGGTCACCGTCGCGCAGATGATCGACTACGTCAAACGCCGCCTGATGATGGAGGACAAGCCCGTCAGCCTGCGCCGCCTGCTCCACAACACCCACACGGAGCGCGCGCTGATCTGCATGTTTCTGGCGATGCTCGAACTGGTGCGGCTACAGGCTGTACTGCTCCACCAGCCTGTGCTGCAGGGTGACATTCTCGTCAAGAAGACCGAAGCCTTCGATCAGGTCTTCGCCGACCAGGCCCAGGCCCGCGACGACTGGCGGTAAATCGCTGCCAGCTACGACTAATCGAAGTAAGAGACCGGCGGACGGTTCGCCTTGCGACGAATCGCAGCCACAAGCAAGACGTCTCGCGCGGCGCTGCGAAACCCAGCGAACGACATCATCTTTCACGTTCCCGTAACCCTCCGTTTGCAATCCGCGCCTATCGTCAGGCTCACGCAATCATCTTGTACGTTCAGGCGATATCGATATGGCGACTCCCGTAGTTACCCCTCCCGGCTCCCTTCTGGAAGAGAAGCTCAAAAAGTCATCTCCGGGCAAAATCGGCGGAATTGTCTTCGGCGTCATGCTGCTCGGCGGTCTGATCTACATCGGAACAAAGCTGGCCGACGATCTTTCGATCGTCCACTCGCCCTCCGTCTTCCCCTTCATTCTCCTCGGCGTAGCACTGCTGATAGCGCTCGGCTTCGAGTTCGTCAATGGCTTCCATGACACCGCAAACGCGGTTGCGACCTGCATCTACACCCATTCGCTTGAGCCGCACATCGCCGTGGTCTACTCCGGCATCATGAACTTCATCGGCGTGCTGCGCAGCTCCGGTACCGTAGCGTTCACGGTCATCACCCTGCTGCCCGTAGAACTGATCCTGAAGGTCAGCAAGGGCGCTGGATTCTCGATGGTCTTCGCTTTGCTGGCCGCGGCGATTCTGTGGAACCTCGCGACGTGGTGGCGCGGTCTGCCGGCCTCCAGCTCACACACCATGATCGGCTCCATCATTGGCGTCGGCATCGCCAACCAGCTGATGCAGGGCAACTCCGGCACATCCGGCGTCGAATGGGATCAGGTCATCAAGGTCTTCAAAGCTCTTCTGCTCTCTCCCATTGTCGGCTTCGTCGGAGCCGCTCTGGTCTTCTTCCTGTTCAAATTGGTGGCCCGCGACCCTCGGCTCTATAAAGCGCCCGAGGGCACTGCGCCACCGCCGTTCTACATCCGTCTTCTGCTAATCCTCACCTGCGGCGGTGTCAGCTACGCTCACGGCTCAAACGATGGCCAGAAGGGCATGGGCCTTATCATGCTCATCCTCGTCGGTACAGTGCCGACTGCCTATGCGCTCAACCACACCGTTGACGCCAGGGATGTGCAAGACTTCGCCGCCGTCTCCACGCAGGTAGCAGGTGTGCTCAACAACTACGTCGATCCCAGCGCTGTACCGACCACCGCGGAACCCGTACTCTCACGCTTCGTCAGCACGAAGACGTACGAACCCGGCGTCATCCTGGCCCTCCAGCAGATGGTCACCGATATCCGCAACGAGGCCAACACCTACGGCTCGCTTGGCAAGGTGCCGCCGGATATGCAGGCCAACGTTCGCAACCAGATGTACCTGACCAGCGAATCATTTCGAATTCTGGCTAAGTCCGGGCCGAAGATGAGTGACGCGGATCAGAAGATCATCGCCCATTACAAGGGTTGGCTCGACCGATCGACCCGGTTCATTCCCACTTGGGTCAAGGTCGCGGTTGCTCTGGCGCTCGGTCTTGGCACCATGGTCGGATGGAAGCGGATCGTTGTTACCGTCGGCGAAAAAATCGGCAAGACTCACCTTACCTACGCTCAGGGCGCATCGGCTGAACTCGTCGCCATGTGCACCATCCTCGCCGCCGATACCTACGGCCTGCCGGTCAGTACGACGCATGTGCTGTCTTCAGGCGTAGCCGGCACGATGGCTGCGAATAAGAGCGGGCTGCAGATGTCCACACTGCGCGATATCGCCCTCGCGTGGGTGTTTACGCTGCCGGTTGCGGCGCTGCTCTCCGGGTGCCTCTTCTGGCTCTTCAAGAGCATCGCAAAGTAATCGCACACAACTGACGGCCCCCATCGCGGCGGGCCGTCTTCTTTTTTGGTCCGATGTATGCCTATCGCTTCCGCGCTTTGTCGAAGCTCTCTCGCATCGCAAAGAATGCCGGCGCGGGTGCGTAGTCGGGATCGAACGGAAGTGGCCGCTGCAGCCTGTCGGGATGCTGCTTGCGGAACTTTGTGCCGTTATTGAGCCAGGTATTTTTGTCGCTCGTTCCCCAGGTGAGCACCGCTTTGACCTCAGTGCCATAGAGCGCGGTGGTCAGATAGCTGCGATAGACTTCGGCCACAATTTTGTCGCGTTCGGCCATATCTGGTGTAGGAACGGTATCGTCGTTGACATCCAGCTCTGTCACAAAGACCTGTAACCCTAGAGCCTTCGCGCCGTCAAGTAGCTCGCGAACGCCCTTGCTGAAGCCGTCTTTGCCGACCGCGTGAATGTGCGACTGAATCCCCAGCGCGTCAAGCGGCACATTGTCCGCCTTCATGCGACGCAGCAACGCAAGCACTGCTGTCCGCTTCTTTCCCTGTTCCTCGTTGTCGTACTCGATGCTGTAGTCGTTGTAGGTCAGGAGTGCCTTGGGATCTGCCTCGCGCGCTGTTCGGAAAGCGAGGTCGATGTACCCCGGCCCCAGCATCTCGAACCACGGCGACGAGCTTCGCAGGCCATCGGGCCGCCCATCGGGAATCCAGATCGCCTCGTTCACCACATCCCATGAATGGATCTTGCCCTTGTACCGCCCGCCCACGGTGCGGATGTGATCGACCAGAAACTTCTGTGCGTTGTCCTTGTTCACCGTGCCGGGAAACCAGCTCGGCAGCGCCTCGTGCCAGACAAAGTTGTGTCCTCGCACCTTCATCCCATGTGCCTCAGCGAAGGCAATCAAGTTATCGGCATCGGTAAAGTTGTAGGTGTCGGCCGTGGGCCGCAGGAGGTTCCACTTCAGGCAGTTCTCCGGCACGACGATGCTATATTGTTCGGCGAGCAGCTTGCGGAAGTCCTCATCCTCCCGAAATAGATTCGCATTCACGGCACATCCGGTCAGCAGCCCGCGGGCCGCCGCGTGGGCCTTCAATGATCCTGCTCCGGTAATCGTCTGGGCCTTGTCAGCGGACGTCCCTGCCAGAGCCTTGCCGCCCAGTAATCCCGGCATTGCAGCAACAGCAGTTACCCCGGCGGCCTGCCTCATCCACTCCCTGCGCGTCAGCATCTCTGCGTCTCCTTCGCGTGTTGAGAGCAATCATACCCAGCATTGGTATGCTTAGAAGTACACCAACGAGACCATGAGCCTTAAAGCAAAGATCGAAGCCGTCATTTACGCATCAGAAGAGCCCGTCACCCTGGCCCAGCTCGCCGGCCTCCTCGGCCACGAAGCCCAGGCCGAGCTCGACCACCTTGACTCTGTCCAGCATGCTCTGGCGCTTGAGGAGGCCGCGCCCGACGAGGACGCGCTCAACAGCGAAATACTCTCAGACACTCCTGAATCCCAGTTTGAATCCCCATTTGAATCCCAGACCGAAGCCCAGCATGCCGAAGCGCTCAAGCGTCATCTACACGATGCCGCTGCCGAAGAGGCCGCCCATGCCAGAGCGGTTCGCCTGCGCACGGCTGCGGCCACGGCCGCCATGAGCTCCGCCGACTCGGTCGAACCCTATCTGGCGGTCTTTGGAGTCGAAGGAGTTGAATCCGCCGTAGCAGAGCAGAGAAGCGAAGCTCCTGCTATAGCAGTATCGGAAGAAAAAGACGAAAAAAAGATTGCTCGCGAGGCCAGGGAGAAGGAGCGCCGCCTCCGCGATTACTTCCGCACCATCCTCGATCAACTCATCGCCGACTACGCCACTCCCGACCGCGGCCTCGAGATCCGCGAGGTTGCCGGCGGCTACCGCCTGGCCACCAAGCCCGAGTACCACGACGCCGTCCGCGGCTTCGTCAAGTCGCTGAAACCGCCGCTGAAGCTCTCCTTGCAGGCGCTCGAAACTCTGGCGGTCGTCGCCTACAAGCAGCCTGTCACCGCGCCCGAGATCTCGGAGATTCGCGGCGTCGACTCGGGCGGTGTCCTGGGCAGCCTCATGGCGCGCAAGCTCATCACCACCGCCGGCCGTAAACAGGTCATTGGCCGGCCCATCCTCTACAAAACGACCAAAGACTTCCTCCTCCGCTTCGGCTTAAAAGACTTGAACGAGCTTCCGAGCATCGAAGAATTTGAGAAGATGGCCGGCGAGCTGGCCGAGCAGGAGGAGATCCCCATGGAACACCACGCACCCGAGACCCCGGACGAGGTCGAACGGGAGAGAGACCAGACCGAGCCGCAGGCCGATGGCGACAGCACAAACACCGGTGAGACCGTAGCCGACGAGGCCATCGTCGACGGACGTATCTCGGGTCTGCCTCCCAACTACGACACCGATCAGATAGTGGAGGGCGGAGATTCGCCGGCTCTCGACGCCGAGATTCAAAGCGGCCAGCGCCGCGACTCCGAGGAGGGTTGATGACACATGGCAGATTCAAACCTCGATCCCAAACCCGACCCGCGCGACTCTCCCGACACTCCGGAAGATAACGAGCCCGACACCGTAGCCACTCCTGAGGGCGACAACGAAGGGCAGCCAGACGCTCCCCTGCGGCCTGCCTCTGAAGGCATGCAGCGCCCTCGTTCTTAAGAAGGCGATAATAGAGATACGACGCACCCGACCGCGATGAGCAGCTCCGCAGTCAGAAGGCCAACAACAAAATGACGAAGTCTCCCACCCCCTCTACCTCTCAAAATAACGACGAACCCAAAGGCGACCGCCTGCAGAAGATCCTCGCCCAAGCAGGCATCGCCAGCCGCCGCAAGGCCGAGGAGATCATCCTCGAAGGCCGCGTGCAGGTCAACGGCGCCATCGTCAACACCCTCGGCACGCGCCACGATGCCACCCGCGACCACATCCGCGTCGACGGCAAGCTTCTCCACGGCCCGGAGCAGCAGCGCTACTACATGCTCAACAAGCCGCGCGGCTACGTCACCACTCTCGACGACCCGGAGAAGCGCCCGACCGTAATGCAGCTCATGGCCAAGCAAAAGTCTGGCCCGCACGGCGACAACGTCCGTCTTTATCCAGTAGGCCGCCTCGATTATCTAAGCGAAGGCCTGCTCCTGATGACCAACGACGGAGCGCTCGCCAACGTGCTCTCCAAGGCCGCCGCCGGTGTAGAAAAAACCTATCTGGTCAAAGTCAGCGGTGTTCCACCAGCCTCCGGGCTCGACCAGATCCGCCGCGGCATCATGATCGACCGTGGCCGTCTCGACGAGGTCCGCAGCGGCCGTCGTGATCGCATCATCACCTCTCCGGCCAAGATCGAACTCGTCCGTGGCGGCGACAACCCCTGGTACGAGCTCACCCTCACCGAGGGCCGCAATCGCCAAATCAGAAAAATGTTCGAAGAGATCGGCCACCATGTCGAAAAGATTCGCCGTATCGGCTACGGAGCACTCCGTCTCGACGTACCGCCCGGCGAGTTCCGTGAGCTCACGCTGGGCGAGGTCATGGCCCTCGATCGCGCCGCCAAGGGCAAGAAGGTCGTCCCCAAAAAGAAGACCCCCGAGTTCGCCCAGCTCAAGTCTCCGGCGAAGAAAAAATCCACAAGGCCGCGCCGCCAACCTACGGGCACGAAGTCTGCAAGCCGGTCTCGCCGCTCCAGCTAGTTCTCGATCATTTACGTTACCAACTGTGTTCGCTACCCGACCCAGAAGGCTTCTTCTTTCAGTCTTTGGCCGGAATATGACGACTCGTTTACACTCCCACAAAAGTTCGGTGAACCCCATTGACACATCTCTCTTCATGCGCCCAAAATACTCCCGCTATTAACCTTTGGCGTGATGACATTCACAGCCTGAGAGCATCCAATAAGAGCAGTAAGGAGCAACAGAGTGGCAATTGAAAAAGCAACATTTGGTGCAGGATGTTTTTGGGGAGTAGAAACCCGTTTTGGTGAGATCTCCGGTGTTATCGACACGACCGTAGGGTACGAAGGCGGCGACCTCGAACACCCAACCTACAAAGAAGTCTGTACCGACCGCACCGGCCATGCGGAGGTCGTCCAAGTTACCTTCGATCCATCCCGTCTTTCGTACGAGACGCTGCTGGACGCTTTCTTCGCGATGCACGATCCCACCCAGGTGAACCGCCAGGGTCCGGACTGGGGCACGCAGTATCGCAGCGTCATCTTTACCCACAACGACGAGCAGTTCGCGCAAGCCCGCGCAAAGATCGCCGAGCTCAACGCCTCCGGCTCCTACCGCAAGCCCATCGCAACCCAGATCGTTCCAGCCACCATCTTCTGGAAGGCCGAGGAGTACCACCAGAAATATCTCGAGAAGCGCGGCATGGTGAGCTGCCACATCTAACTTGAAGCTTCAAAGAGCGACCACGGATTTCACGGATGAGAACGGATGAGGCTGAGAAGTCTTTGTCCGCTTTGATCGCTGAAATCCGTGGTCGTCGCCATCCCTGGTTTTAGAACGCACCGAATTATTCGGCGCGAAGCGCAGTAGTCGGGTCGACGGTGGACGCTCGGTGCGCAGGCACGATCGCGGCGATCAAAGCAACCAGCGCAATCAACAGCACGACCGCGCCCAGCGTAAATGGATCCGCAGTCGAGACCCCGAAGAGCTGACTTCGCAACAACCCGCCAAGCAAGACCGAGCAGGGAATCGCCACAGCGATTCCGATGCCCACAAGCTGCAACACATCCGCCAGAACCAGGCGCGACACGCCCAGCCGCGACGACCCCAACGCAATGCGAATGCCGATTTCGCGCGTGCGCTGCGCCGTCGAGTAGGCCAGCACACCATAAAGACCGACACCCGCCAGTATCGTCGCCAGCAGACCGAACGAGATCGCCAGCAGTTCGATCATGCGCTCATTCGAGAGCGTCGTCTCGATCTGGTCATCCATCGTCCGCAGCGAGTCTACAGCGAGTCCCGGATCAATCTGTTTCATCGCCTGCCGGACGATAGCGAAGGTCTGCTCGGGCGGCGTAGTCGTACGGAGATAAAGATAGAGCTGGTCCAACGTCTTCTGCTGTCGAAGCGGAGTAAAGAGAGTTGGCGGCGCCGGATCGCGTAAGTCTCGGTGTTTGTGGTCTCGCTCTACGCCGACGATGGTCATGTACTCCAGATGATTGCCGGCACCGTGGGCCACGCGCCGGCCGACCGCTTCCGCCGGACGACTGAAGTAGTGCTTCACGAGGCTCTCATTCACGATCGCGACAGGTGGATGGGCGCCGTCATCGTCTTCGCTAAAGGTGCGTCCGGCCAGCAATGGCACCTGCATAGTGTGGAAGAAACCCGCATTGATCGACGAACCCTCCACGTTGAACTCCTCGTCTGGAGGCGGGGTATAACCCTCTACTGTCACATTGCCGCTACTGCCATTGTCTGCCAGCTCTGGATCATCGGTCGCGGCTACGGCCTGCACACCGGGCAGTGCTGCCATCGCATCCAAAACCCGTTGCTGTAAAAGCGGAATCTTCTCCTTCGCGTAGCCGGAGAGCAGTGGGTCGATGTGAAACGTGATCAAGTGTGAAGAAATGAACCCCGGATCGACTCGTCGAAGGTTCTGCATGGTGCGTACAAATAGGCCAGCCCCAACCAACAGGAGAACGCTGAGTCCAACCTGCAGCGAAACAATCAGCCGCCGAAAGCTCAGTGCTCCGCCAGGCGTTGTTGAGGTCTGCTGCTTCAGCGAGTCCACAATGTCCGGCCTGAGTAATTGAATCGCCGGTGCCAGACTGAAGAGTACGCTGACCGTCAAGGCGATAACAAAGTTGAAGACAAGCAAACGGCCATCGAGCGCCGTCGAGAACGCAGTGGCAGTGTCGGGCTCCAGTCGGTGCACCAGCGCCCGAATGCAGATCGGTGCGATCAGCAGCCCTGCCGCTCCGCCAGCAATGCCGATCAGCAATCCTTCCAGCAGAAGCTGCTGCACCACGCGGCGCGCATTCGCCCCCAACGCATACCGCAGAGAGAACTCACGCACTCGCGCCGCCGAACGGACCAGAAGCAGGCTGGCTACATTGACCGCAGCGATCAGGAGCACGAGGAACGCCATTGCCATCACGGCAAGCAAGGGCTTTTGCAGTGTGTCCCTGCTATACGAAAGCCCCTTTGAGCCGGGCAACACCTGCAGCTTGCTTCGCGTCAAGAAATCATCGACGAAGCGTGGCGATTTGGTTCCCAGCGCCTTCAACTCCTCCGCGCGCAGCGCATGCCACAGGGGAGCCATCCCCACCTGCGCTCGCTCCGGCGTCTCTCCCGGCTTCATTCGTCCCACGATGTTCATCCAGCGGTTTCTGTGGTTTTGAAGGCGATCGCCCTCGCCTGGAATCACCTGCCCCAGCATCGACATTGGAACGAAGATATCGGGCGCCTGTCCCCACACCGCGCTCTGGAACGCTGGCGCAGAGATGCCGATGATCTGGAACGGCTGGCCGTTGATCGAGAGCGTCTGTCCCACCGCACCTGCGTCACCGCCTAGCTGCGTCTTCCAGTAGTTGAAGCTCAGTACCGCCACTGGATTGCTGCCAGGTGCGGTATCGTCTGCGGAAGTGAGCAGGCGACCCTTCGCAGCCGGAACCCCAAGCACGCTAAAGTAGTTCCCGCTGACGATCTCTGCCTTTGCCAGCTCCGACGCGCCGTTCCTCGCAATGCCCACCTGGACAGGGGCCGTGGCGATCAGGCCGTCGAACGCCGTACCGCCGTCGCGCAGGTCCCGGTACATCGGATAGGAGAACGACTTCTCGGCTCCGGCGCCGTTATCACTAATAGATCCCTGCCAGGCCTTGCCCGTGGCGCTTAGGACGACCAGTTGCTCCGGCGCGCGGACAGGCAGAGAGCGCAGCAGCGCCTGGTCCAGCAACGAGAAGATCGCCGTGTTGGCGCCCACGCCCAGCGCAAGCGTGAGCACTGCAGTCACCATGAACCCCGGCGACCGCCGAATCTGGCGAAGGGAGAAGCGAAGGTCCTGCATCAATGATTGCATCTCTGCCTGTCTCTTTCCATCGTAAGCATGCCTTGCAACGGAATGGGTGCTGCCAAGAGTAGTGCTGCCTATTGCTGAGGTATCTGCTGCTTTATTCGAGCGATGGATTTGATTTGGATCGTGTCATTGGAAAGATCGCCTGTCACCCGGACGTTTTCTGCGGCAAATTTGGAAGCCTTCAACTGGGGTTCTAAGGTATACACATGATCGCCTGACCAAAGACCGTACTTCGATCCTTGTTTGACGCAGAGGCGAATACAGGCACGGTCAGGAGTCATCGCCGAAGTTCGTTGACAATGCGTACCGCAGTGAGTATCGGTAACGAAGCCGTCCCATGTCTTTAGACCTTGGCTATGTCCAAACGAACTCGAAACCATCAGTAACAATACGAATTGCACTTTCATCGGCATCTCCTCGATCGAGACGTACCTTGCATGAGCATGTGCATGTAGAGTGCCAGCCTATCGCTGGACTAACTGTTTGAAAGGAATCAGGCCTCCTCGCCAACACATCCCGAAGGCTGTCCATCCATGGATTGTTCTGTCCGTTTGCGGACGCTCGCCGGTAGAGGGAGTGCCTTTATCTGTTCCCCATCGCTCATCGAACCTCGTCTGTGGTATACTTATTTTGTACTCTGGTTAAAAGGAGTACGGGCATCGCAGGCAAAGACTCTTCATGGACTTCGGAGTTTGGCCAGAGACTGCGATTCGCCTCTTCCCACCGCAGACCTTCCTCAACGATCGGAAGCCGCGCTGGTTGCTCTGGCTGGAAGACACGTCAACGGACGAGTCTCGCCGTGCAGCAGCAGCGCTTCGATAACCGACAGCAATGCTGACTAATTGAAATCCATGGCGCCATCTTGCGCCCCTGCATTCCTATGCCGATTGACAACCGATTTTCTACAGGACAAATTTTGAACTCTGCAACTTTGGAACAGAACGAGCAGCAAACCCAGAACCACCAGCACTCCTCCAACCCTCCCCAACCCAATGCTTCCCACCTCAATCCGGGAACCGCGAATCCAGCCGGACTCTCCCTCGTTGACGACATTCGCTTCACCGACTTCAACATCTCGGATTCCCTCAAAAACCGCCTCACCAACGCCGGCTACACCACGCCGACACCGGTTCAGGCCAAGGCCATCCCTCCGGCGCTCGAAGGCAACGACATCCTCGCCACCGCCTCCACCGGCACCGGCAAAACCCTCAGCTTCCTCATCCCGATGATCCAGCGCATGGACGCGACCTCGGTGCCCAGCACCAAGGGCAAACGCGGCCCCATCCGTGCGCTCATCCTGCTGCCCACGCGCGAGCTCGCCATGCAGGTCCTCGAGGCCTACTGGAAGCTCGTCCCCGGCTCGAAGAATGATGCGGTCCTCGTCTGTGGCGGCCTCTCCGAAAACAACCAGCTCGATCAACTCGACCGTGGCCCACGCCTGGTCGTCGCCACGCCTGGCCGTCTGGAAGACTATCTCCGCCGCCGCGCAGTCAACATCGGCTCCGTTGAAATGCTAGTCCTCGACGAGGTCGATCGCATGCTGGACATGGGCTTCCTTCCCGCCATCCGACGCATCGTCGGCGCGGTGCCGAAGACTCGTCAGACCATGTGCTACTCGGCCACGCTCGACGCCAACATTCGCGAGATCGTTCGCGACTACGTCAACAAGCCAGTCCGCGTCGAGATCGGCCAGACCTCCAAGCCATCGGACCAGGTCGAACTCCGCGTCTACACCGTAATGCAGGACCAGAAGCTTGGCCTGCTCGACCAGATGCTGCGCCAGGAGGAGGGCACCTTCCTCGTCTTCTCGCGCACCAAGCACGGTGCCGACCGCATCTCGAAGAAGCTAGAACGGCTCGGCCACGACGCCGACGTCATCCACGGCGACCGCAGCCAGTCTCAGCGTACCGCCGCGCTCAAGGGTTTCCAGAACGGCAAGCATCGCGTCCTCGTCGCGACCGACGTAGCCGCCCGCGGTATTGACGTGCAGGACATCGCCCACGTCGTCAACTACGACCTGCCCAACGCCTCGGACGACTTCGTCCACCGCATTGGCAGGACGGGACGCGCCGGAGCCAAGGGCGTCGCCACCACCTTCGTCATGCCGCAGGAGAGACACGACGCCCGCAAGCTCGAGCGAGAACTCAAGATAAAGTTCGAGTGGCGCGAGGCCGATAAGAACCTTGAGAAGGAAGTTCGCAACCAGCCCCTCGACATAACAGCTCCGGGGATGGACATCATGCAGCTTGAGACTCGTTCCTGGAAAGGCAACGATCCCGTCTCCCCGATGTCGACGCCAAACGCCAACTACGGCGGCAACAAGAACGGCTTTCGCAGCCGCAACGGTGGCGGCGGCTTCTCCGGCGGACGCAGCTCCGGCGGCCGCAACTCCGGCCACGGATCCGGCAGCGGCCGTTCCAGCAGCCGCCCCGGCAGCAGCCGCTCCGGCCCAGCCCGCCGCGGCCAATAACTGACTCGAAACACACTCCGCTCTGACGAGCCAACCAGCCGCAGAGCGGAGCAAAGCGCGTCTCCCTTGGTTGTCATCGACTGGAAGCCTTGCACCTGAGGGTCTTCTCTGATCGCCATACCAAAGAATTATCATCCTGAGCGAGTTGCTCATGCACTTTGTGAGCAACGGAGTCGAAGAGCATGCCCTGAGCTTGCCGAAGGGACCTGCGGTTGCAGTTCGTTCTGAGCCAGAACCATGTCAGAAAACATTCCCAACATGAGCGAACTATCGGACATCGTCGGCGACGACAAGAGCTTCGTCCTGCGCATCGTTCAGCCCGGCCTCGCTGGCCTGATGGACGGCTCCGTCTCGACGCTCGCGCCCATCTTCGCCACCGCCTTCGCCACCCACAACTCCCGCACGGTCTTTCTCATCGGAGCGGCGTCCGCAGTAGGCGCAGGGATCTCCATGGCCTTTTCTGAAGGACTCTCCGACGACGGTTCACTTACCGGTCGCGGCAACCCCGTCTTTCGCGGCCTGGTCACCGGTTTCATGACCTTTATCGGCGGTTTTCTCCACACGCTCCCGTTCCTTATCCCAAACGTTCACACCGCACTCACCTGGGCTTATGCCGTAGTGGGTGTGGAACTTGTTGTCATCGCCCTCATTCGTCACCGCTACTTCAAGACCAGCTTCGCACTCTCCTGTCTTCAGGTCATCGTTGGCGGAGGTCTAGTCTTCGCCGCAGGAGTCCTCATCGGCCAGTCATAACGAAAATGGCCATAATGAAATACGGCGCCGGACCCATTCGAACCGCCGCGCCATTCACCGCGCCGCAACATCAAAGCCTCTAAACTAGGAAGAAACCCATGATCTCAGTCTCCAATGTCACCATGCGCTACGGCTCGAAGCTCCTCTTCGAGGATGTCTCCGTCACCTTTACCACGGGCCGCCGTTACGGCCTCACCGGCCCCAACGGCGCCGGCAAATCCACCTTCATGAAGGTCCTCACCGGCGAGATCGACGCCCAGAAGGGGAACGTCGTCCGCCCCAAAAAAGTCGGTGTCCTCAAGCAGGACCAGTACGAGTTCGACGCCTACCGCGTCATCGACACCGTCATCATGGGCAACAAAGCCCTCTGGGCCGCCCTCGAAGAGCGCGAGGTCATCTACGCCAAGCCCGAGATGACCGATGAAGACGGCTCCCGCCTCGGCGAACTCGAAGGCATCGTCGGCGACGAGGACGGCTACGAGGCCGAGTCCAACGCCGCCGTGCTCCTGCAAGGCCTAGACATCCCCGACGAACTCCACGAGCGCAAGATGTCCGAGCTCCAGGGCGGCCAGAAGGTCCGCGTCCTCCTCGCCCAGGCCCTCTTTGGCAATCCCGAGGCCCTCCTCCTAGACGAGCCTACGAACTACCTCGACCTCGAATCCATCCACTGGCTCGAGGACTTCCTCGTCCGCTACAACGGCACCGTCATCACCATCTCGCACGACCGTCACTTCCTCAACAACGTCTGCACCCACACCGCCGACATCGACTACGAGACCATCATCCTCTACAACGGCGGCTACGACGACATGGTCCTGCAGAAGACCAGCATCCGCACCCGCATCGAGAGCCAGAATGAGCAGCGCGAGAAAAAGATCGCCCAGCTCAACGACTTCATCGCCCGCTTCTCCGCCGGCACGCGCAGCTCACAAGTGAACTCCCGCAAAAAAGAAGTAGAGCGCCTCGCCACCAGCGAACTCGCCCGCTCCAACATCGCGCGCCCCTTCATCGCCTTCAAGATGGATCGCCCGTCCGGCAAGCACGTCCTCGAGTTCGAGAAGGTCAACAAGTCCTATACCCAGAAGGACGGCAAGGTCGAGCACGTCATCAACAACTTCTCCGCCTCCGTTCTACGTGGCGACAAAGTCGTCCTCATCGGCCGCAACGGACAAGGCAAGACCACGCTCCTCAAAGCGCTCCTCGCCAACGGTCCGGGAATCGAAGAGAAAGATGTCTCCATCGACTCCGGAACCGTCAAGTGGGGTCACGAGGTCTCCATCGGCTACTTCGCCCAGGACCACACCGGCTCCATCACCAAAGGCACCACGGTCGCCGAGTGGCTGCACACCTTCGACCCCGAGGCCACCAAGGAAGACATTCGCGGCATCCTCGGCCAGATGCTCTTCCGCGGCGAAGAGGGCCTCAAAAAAACCGACGCCCTCTCCGGAGGCGAAGCCGCCCGCCTGCTCTTCTGCAAGATCATGCTGCAGAAGCCCAACGTCCTCGTCTTCGACGAACCGACCAATCACCTGGACCTCGAAGCCATCAACGCGCTCAATCAGGCGATCCAGAAGTACGAAGGCACCGTCTTCCTCGTCACCCACGACGAAGACCTGATCGAAGAGGCAGGCACCCGCATCTGGCACTTCGAAGGCGGCCCCACCGACTTCCACATCACCGACCATAAGGGCCCCTACGAGGAATACCAGCAGCAGCTAGCCATTGCCGCAAAGTAGTTCACCGAAGACCGACCGGATAACGCGGATAAACACGGATAAGACGTTGGAGTGCTTTTATCCATCGATCCGTGCCATCCGCGGTCGGGTTCTTTCCAGTCGAAAGGTCTAAAATAGACCCATGCCCACCGTAGAACCCATCAAAAACCGCGGCAAAAACGTCCTAGGCCAACCCCTCGACATCTGCGGCTGCGAGCCCATGACCGGCTTCTACCGCACCGGCTGCTGCGAGACCGGCCCCGACGACCACGGCGTCCACACCATCTGCTGCATCGTCGACGCCCCATTCCTCGAAGCCTCCAAGGCCCTCGGCAACGACCTCAGCACCCCCATGCCGCAGTTTGGCTTCGCCGGCCTCAAACCCGGCGACCGCTGGTGCGTCTGCGCCGCCCGCTGGCTCGATGTCCAGCGGGCCGGAGCCGCCTGCCCTATCATCCTCGAAGCCACCCACGAAAACACCCTCAAGATCGTTCCCTTCGAACTCCTGATCCAATACGCCGTCATCCCCAGCCAACTCCACTAGTGGTATCGACATATGGTTTGAGCTTAAGTGCCTAAGTGCTTAAGTGATTGATTGATATAAAAATTGATTGATATAAAAATTGTCATCCTGAGCGGAGCCTCTCGCAGTCATATCGCGAGAGGCGCAGTCGAAGAGCCTGCCCTGAGCTTGTCGAAGGGACCTGCGGTTTGCGCGTAGTGCCAATATTTTCTCCATATTTTGGCCTATTTGCTCCAATCCAACGTCGCTCTTGTATGTCGATGCACCCTGGCGCGATTCCCGGCCCTGACAGCATCCAGTGGCGAGCCGAACCGTCTCCCTCATAAAGAAAATTCCGTAAAAAAACCTTTTGCAATCGGGTTTCTCACAAAACTCCTTGACATCCTCTATTCCTAAGCCTGAGTCTTAAGGTATTACAACAATTCAGGTTAAGATCGTTCGCGAACGCTTTCTGGCAGACAGTACAGGCCCGAATCCAGGACGATTAGGCATCCCGTTCACACCCTTTTTGTCATCGCTGTTTTTTTAGGAGGCAATACCCTATGAAACTCTCCGCTGCATCTCAGCGTCTCCTGACGCTCGCCGTAGCAACCCTCTTCCTCATCTCAACTGGCCGCCCCGTCGCAGCCCAGACCTCCGGCAACGGCAACATCAACGGAACCGTCACTGACCCCACCGGCGCCGCTGTCTCCAACGCCGCCGTCGTCGTGCTCAACACCGATACCGGCGTCACCCGTACCCTCACCACCAACGCCGACGGCTCCTACTCGGCCACCTTCCTCCAGCCCGGTCACTACGAGGTCACCTTTACCGGCAGCGGCTTCGGCAAGGTCGATCGCAAGAACCTCGTCCTCACCGTCGGCCAGGTGCTTGAGATCGACGCCGCCCTTCCCCCCGCCTCCGTCTCCACCGACGTCATCGTCACCAGCGAGACTCCGCTCGTCGACACCGAGAAGACCGAGGTCGCCCAGACGATCGACGAACATCTCATCTCGAATCTGCCGGTCGCCAGTCGTAACTGGAGCGCCTTCGTCCTCAATACCCCCAACGTCACCCCCGACGGCGGCTCCGGCCTCGTCAGCTTCCACGGTATCAGCGGCCTCTACAACCAGAACTACGTCGACGGCTCCAACAACAACCAGATGCTCTTCTCCGAGGCCCGTGGCCGTGCCTCCGGCGCACCTTACGTCTACTCCATCGACTCCATCAAGGAGTTCCAGGCCCAGGCCTCCAACTACTCCGTCGAGTTCGGCCAGGCCGCTGGCGGCCAGGTCAACGCCATCACCAAGTCGGGCACCAACCAGTTCCACGGCGACGCCTTCTACTACCTCCGCTATCCCGACCTCAACGCCCTCGACCCCTACAACAAGTTCCAGGCCCTCCACAACAACGGAAACTCCTTCCTCCTCACCCAGCCCATCCACCAGCAGCACCAGTTCGGAGGCTCGGTCGGCGGCCCCATTCTCAAGGACCGTCTCTTCTTCTTCTTCACCTACGACGGCTTCCGCAAAGTCGGCCGTGTCCTCTACTCCGACACCAACATCATCTCGCTGACCCCGTCTGGACCCACTTCCAGCACCACTACAGTCACCCCCACGCAGTGTCCCACCACCATCACCACCACCCAGTGCACCAATGGCATCTCGTTCCTCCTGAACGTGGGCAACATCGCCGCCGGGGACGCGCCTCCGGCCCGCTTCCAGAAGCAGAATCTCTTCTTCCCTCGCCTCGACGTCCACATCAATAGCCGCAACGACGCCTTCGTCGACTACAACTTCGCCGACTACGACTCGACCTACGGCTACAGCCCGGCCAACACCTTCAGCAACAGCTCGCCCTCAACCAACGGCCCCACCAGCTACCACGAGCGCTTCCTGGTCGCTGGCCTCACCACCCAGATTGCCAAGGCCTCCGTCAACCAGATCCACTTCCAGTACGGCCGTGACCTCGAGACCGCTGGAGCCAACGCCTCCGGTCCCAGCGTCGCCACCGGCGTCGTCACCTTCGGCATGCCCAACGCTCTGCCCCGCATCGCCGAACCCGACGAGCACCGCATCCAGTTCACCGATGTCTTCTCGACCACCAAGGGCCGCCACTCGCTCAAGTTCGGCGGAGACGTCAACCTCGTCCACGAGGTCATGATCAATCTCTTCCAGGGCGGCGGCATCTACAGCTACGGCGACTCCACCACTCTGCTCAACTTCCAGGACTGGATTCAAGATGCCTACGCCGGCCAGCCCGGTGACACAGACCCCTACGCCGGCTACCACTACAACACCTTCGTCCAGACCATCGACAAGGTCAACACCACGCCCACCACCGAAGGCAAGGACGACTTCTGGATGAAGATGTTCGATGGCTTCGCCGAAGATAGTTGGAAGATTCGCCAGAACCTCACCCTCACCGCCGGCGTCCGCTACGACATCCAGCTCACCCCGGCTCCGGGCCTCATCAACAACAACTTTCCGCCCATCTCCACCCAGTACAGCCAGACCATCAAGAACGTCACCGACCGCGTCCAGCCTCGCATAGCCTTTAGCTGGTCGCCCTACTCGGGCACTGTCGTCCGCGGCGGCTACGGCATGTTCTCCGCCCTCAACCAGGGCTCGACCTACTACGCCATGCGCGTGGAAAACGGAGTCGTTCAGGTCAACTACAACTACACCGGTTGCGAGTCCTCCGTTGGGCCTACGCCTCCCGGTGCAAAGACGCCCAACCGCTGCACAACCGTTCCCAGCAGCTCCAACAGCCTCAAGTACCCCTTCGTCCCATTCCCCGTCACTGGTCCGCCGCTCTCCGGAGCGCTCGTCCCATCCGGCGGCACCGCGCCCGCCGTCAACGGTCCCCCGATCCTCGGTCCGCAGAGCTTCCACGGCCTCGACCCCAACTTCGTTCCGCCTCTGGCGCACGAGGCTGAGCTCGGCATCGAGCAGGCCCTGCCCGGCAGGATATCGCTCTCCGTCGGCTACGTCGGCACTCGCGCTCTCCGCCTGCCCGTCTTCCTCGATGCCAACCTCATCGGCCAGACTCCGCACGGCGTAGCCACCTACAACCTCCAGGACGCCTCCAACAACATCACCAGCCAGATCACCGTGCCGGTCTACCTGCAGTCGGACCGCCGCAACTCGGCCATCACCTCCATCAACACCGGCTTCAGCGTAGCCAACACTTGGTACAACTCGCTCGCCATGACCGTCCGACGGCCCTTCGCCAACGGTCTCGAAGTGCTCGCCAACTACACCTGGGCGCGCGCTACCGACACCGGTCAGGTGGCAGGTACCTTCGGCACCTTCTACGGCGGCGACATCCCGCTCGATCCCAACAACACCCGTCGTGACAACGGCCCGTCCGATACCGACGTCCGCAACCGCTTCGCCCTCAGCTTCGTCTACCAGCCGAAGATCCTCGAAGGTAACAAGATCGTTAAACACGCCTTCGACGACTTCCTCTTCTCCGGCGGTTTCATCGCTTCGGGCGGCCAGCCGATCTCTCTCAGCATGAGCGGTACGGTCTACTCCGGTACCGGAACCAGCTACGGAGCCGACGGCAACATCTACGGTGGCGCCATGAGCTCCAGCTCCGGAGCCCCCACCACCGGCCGGCCCCCGCAGATCGGCCGCAACAGCATCTACGCCCCCGGCTACAACGACTTCGACTTCCGCGTAGCCCGCAACATTCCCATCCACGAGAGCATCCACATGCAGTTCTCCGCAGACGCCTTCAACCTCCTCAACCACCAGATCATCACCGGAGTCAACGGGACTTACTCGCAGTTCCTCGCGAGCGGTACTACCTCAGGATCGCTGAAGTGCAACGCTACCACACCCGCACCCGGCGCTACGTTCCAGGGATGCATTTCGCCCTACAGCGGCACCGGCCTCTCAGCCTTCGGCGTAATCTCCGGCACCAACAACGGTCTCTACGGCGCGCGTCAGATGCAGTTCGCCGCGAAGCTGTTCTTCTAACGGCGGCAACGCTTCGTTTGGCTTCAACCCAGAAGCGGCTCCGGCTAACCCCGGAGCCGACTCTCTTTTGCGCCACGCAAAAAGATGAGCTAGCTTGACAAAAGTACTCCTCCGCGACGTAGCAAACCCGGCCTACGCTGGCTCTAGGCAAGTTGCAGCGATCACATAGTCCAAGCTTAACCGATTTGCAATGAAGACTTTGCGTAAAATTGACGTGGGGTGGGGGCACCCACCCGCACCGTCGGCAGAAGATAGGTTCAATCAAAGTGAAGGGGAAGGGAAGTGGTGCGCCCGAGAAGATTCGAACTTCTGACCTACAGCTTCGGAGGCTGCCGCTCTATCCAGCTGAGCTACGGGCGCGCTCCTCTAGCCTAGCATCGATCGCTGCGGGTTGACAGCCCGCACCGCCCCAGTTCAGCATCATGAGGGACATCAAATCCAGCACCAGAGGCCCTTCCCGCAGAACCGAACGCGCACGCAACTTGCACCGAGAAAGAGAGATCGCACATGTTCCTCCGCTCCCTGGCAACCGCCGCCTGTTGTACCCTCCTCGCCACCGCAAGCCTCGCTCAAATGGGCGACATGAAGATGGACCACCAGCCCGCCGCCAAAGCCCCCGCCAGCCCCCCCGCCACTGCCAAGGTAACCCTGAACGGCAAGGCCGTCACCATCAACTACAGCTCCCCGCGCCTCAAGGGCCGCACTATCGGCTCCGACATCGTCCCCTACGGCGAAGTCTGGCGCACCGGAGCAAACCCCGCCACCACCCTCATCACCGCCGCCAACCTCAAAATCGGCACCCTCGACGTCCCCGCCGGCACCTACACTCTCTTCACCCTGCCCAGCAAGGAGCAGTGGCTCTTCATCGTCAGCAAGAAGACCGGCGAGTGGGGCATCCCCTACCCAGAGGGCGATGACCTCGGCCGCACCCCCATGACCGGCAAAACCCTGCCTGCCTCGCAAGAAGACATGTCCATCTCCTTTGAGAACACAAAAGGAAGCAGCACCGAACTCCACGTCAAATGGGGCACCACGGACCAATACGTAACTGTCAAAGCTCAGTAACGCCCAGTAGAAAGACCCAGTAGTTTCACTCGGCGGCTTCCTTCTCTAGCCGCAGCTTCTCCATCACCGAAGCCACCAGCTCCTTCGCTCCGGTAATGTTCTCGAGCACTGCCTGCAGATCGAGCGCCGGGACCTTAGGGTTCCGCGCGCTCGTGCAGTACACGCCATGCTGCCCCACCAGAATCAGCGCATCAGTCAACACATCCAGCGTCACCGCCAGCCGTCCGCGCGCCTCGCCCATCATGAACTCGTACTTCTCGAGCTCCTGCTGCCGGTCATAAAAGACGGACACTCCCTCACCACTCCTTCGCCGCTGAATCGACCGTCAGCGGAGTGGAAGCAACTGGAGCCTTCCAGCGCAGAATAGGCTTCCTCGCCGCCGTCGTCTCATCCAGCCGCTGCACCCGCGTCGTATGCGGAGCCGTCTGCACCAGCTCCGGATTCTCCTCCGCCTCGCGCGCAATTTGCTTCAGAGCATCGATCAGCAGATCCAGCTCCTCGCGACTCTCGCTCTCGGTCGGCTCAATCATCATCGCGCCCTGTACAACGAGCGGGAACGAAACCGTGTACGCATGGAAGCCGTAATCGATCAGCCGCTTGCCCATATCGCCCGTCTTTACGCCATTCTTCGCTTGCAGCTTGTCGGAAAACACAACTTCATGCAGCGACTGCGTCTTGTACGGCAACTCAAACGTGCCCTCCAACTTCGCCCGAATGTAGTTCGCATTCAGCACAGCATCCTCAGTAGTTTGCCGCAGCCCATCCGGCCCATTCGCCAGAATGTAAGCCAGCGCCCGCACAAACATCCCGAAGTTCCCATAGAACATCCGCACCCGTCCCACCGTCTGCGGTCGGTCGTATTCCAAACCCAACGTTCCATCGGCCTTCGTCACCACAACCGGTGTAGGCAGAAAAGGCTCCAGAATCTTCTTGCAAGCCACCGGCCCCGACCCCGGCCCACCGCCCCCATGCGGCGTAGAAAACGTCTTATGCAGATTCAGATGCATCACATCAACGCCGAAGTCACCCGGCCGCGTCTTGCCCACCAGCGCATTCATATTCGCGCCATCCATATACAGCAGGGCGCCCTTGGCATGCAGAATGTCCGCGATCTTGTGAATCTCGCTCTCAAACACACCAATCGTCGAAGGGTTCGTCAGCATCAGTGCGGCAGTATCGTCATCGACCATTCGCTCCAACTCGGCCACATCCACCATGCCCTGTGCGTTCGACTTCAGATTCGCAACCTCGTACCCGCACACAGCGGCAGTAGCCGGGTTCGTTCCATGCGCCGAATCCGGAATCAGAATCTTCTTCCGCGGATTCCCCTTCGACTCGTGATAAGCGCGAACCAGCAGAATCCCGGTAAACTCCCCGTGCGCCCCCGCCGCCGGCTGCAGCGTAATCGCATCCATGCCGGTAATCTCGATCAGCGCATCCGAGAGCGTCTTCATGATGCTCAAACAACCCTGCGACAGCGGCTCCGGCTGATAAGGATGCGCCTCGGCAATCCCCTCCAACCGCGCCACCGCCTCATTCACCCGCGGGTTGTACTTCATCGTGCAGCTACCCAGCGGATACATGCCAAGATCAATCGCATAGTTCCACGTCGAGAGCCGCGTGAAGTGTCGAATGATCTCGATCTCACTCAACTCCGGCATCACCCCCAGATCCTTGCGCACTGAAGCCCCAAGCAGGGAAGCGGCATCCACCGCCGGCACATCCAACTCCGCCAGCCGATAAGCCTTCTTCCCAGGCGAAGATTTCTCAAAGATCAAATCTTCGTTCTGATTAACGTGCGTCGTAGCCTTCTTCGGCGTCCCTACAAATTTTTCATTTGCCATCTATCCCTCACGACCACAAAACTTGTCATTCTAAGCAGAGCGAAGAACCCCCCGCATTTTGTTTTTCGCGCCACGAAGTCTGCAAAGAGCCAAAGCTCTAGAACTCCTGCGCATCAACAACGCTTCCCGTCTCCGAGTAACTCCCCGACTCCGGCCCATCCACATCTTCTTCCCGCAACGAAAGCCCAAACACCGTCCCATTCTCAAACTCAATCGTTAGCGCATCGCCTTCCTCAAGCGAAGCCTGCACAACCTTGTCATTAATCTGCGCGCACAAAGCATTCCGATACTCCGGCTCGCCATAAGCCACCGAGAACTCAGGAAACAACACGTGAGGCCACGCATAAAAAGTCAGCAAAGGGGCTTCGAATCGAAGCTGCAAAAAATCCTCGACGAACTCAACCGCCTTCAACTCTTCGCCGATGATTGCCGAAACGTCCATTCCTAAGCTTTCTTACCCGCCAGCGCCGCCGCAACAGCGTCCATCTGCTTCCGAGTCGTCAACTCCGTCGCACACCACAGACTCGCATTCGGCCCAAGCTCCGGATACCACTTCGCCAGCGGCAATCCGCCAACAATCTTGTCACCGAGCAAGTCAGCATTCGTGTCCTCCGCACTCTTCGGCAGCTCCAGCACAAACTCATGAAACCGCGGCGCCCCATCAAACAACACATTCGCCCCTGAAGAGGCACCCAGCACGCCCTTGAGATAAGCCGCCTTAGCCATGTTCTGCTCCGCCAGTTCCTTCATCCCCTGCTTGCCATAGACCGTGAGAAAGATCGTCGTCATCATCGCAACCAGCGCCTGGTTCGTACAGATATTTGAAGTAGCCTTCTCCCGCCGAATATGCTGCTCACGAGTCGACAGCGTCAGCACAAACCCGCGCTTGCCATTCACATCCTTGGTCTCGCCGATCAGCCGCCCCGGCATCTGCCGCAAAAACTTCTCCTTGCAGGCAATCACGCCGCAGTACGGTCCACCGTAACCAACGGCAACCCCATACGACTGTGCCTCCAGCGAAACAATATCCGCCTCCGCTGGCGGCTTCACGATCCCCAACGACACCGCCTCCGCAATCGAAACAATCAGCAGCGCACCCTTCGCATGAGCGATCTCGGCAATCGCCGCAACATTCTCGATCGTCCCAAAGAAGTTCGGCGACTGAATCAGCACACAAGCCGTATCGCTTGTAATCGAAGCCTCCAGCGCAGCCATATCCACGCGCCCATTCGCCGCATACCCAACCTCAACCGTCGGAATCTCCTGGTGTTGTGCATACGTCGCAATCACCTCGCGATACTCCGGATGCACCGTCCGCGCAATCACCGCACCATCGCGCCCCGTCACGCGCACCGCCATCATGATCGCCTCAGCCGCGCCCGTCGACCCGTCATACATCGACGCGTTCGCGATCTCCATCCCCGTCAGCTCGCAGATCATCGTCTGAAACTCAAACATCGCCTGCAGCGTACCCTGCGAGATCTCCGGCTGATACGGCGTATAGCTCGTCAAAAACTCGCCACGCTGCACCAGCGAGTCGATAATCACCGGCCGATAGTGCCGATACACACCCGCGCCCAGAAAACTCGAATACCCAACGGCATTATTCTCTGCATACGCACGAAAGCGATCCAAAATCTCCGACTCGCCATGCTGCCGCGGAACCTTCAAGTCGCGCTTCAGTTGATACTCAGCGGGAATGGTAGAAAACAAATCATCAATCGACGCCACGCCAATCTCGGCGAGCATCTCCTCACGGTCCGCAGGGGACTTGGGCAAATAGCGCATCGTTTTAGTGTCCGGTCTCTTCGCTGGTAAATTTTTCGTAGTCCGCCGCGGTCAGCAGCCCATCGACCTGTTTCGCGTCCGACAGCTCCACCTTCAACATCCAGGTAGTATTCGCATCCGAGTTGATTCTCTCCGGCGCATCCTTCAACTCATCATTCACCGCCGTCACCTTGCCCGAGACCGGCGCAAACAAATCCGACACCGCCTTCACCGACTCCACCGAACCGAAGCTCTTGCCCGCCTCAATCGTATCGCCCACCTTCGGCAGATCGACAAACACAATGTCGCCCAGCGAGTTCTGCGCGTAGTCCGTAATCCCGACGGTGCCAATCTTGCCGTCGACCTGAATCCACTCGTGTTCCTTGGTATAGCGATAATTCGCCGGGTAAGCCATTCAGTTGTTCTCCGTAGTAAAGTCCAGAACTTCCATTGTAGATGTTGCGGACGCCACTCGAGGGCCGCGATTAAGTGGATTTCTTCGCCCTTTTATAAAACGGAGTCGGCACCACCTTCGCCTTCACCATCTGACCGCGAATCTCCACCGCAACTTCAGTATCCAGCGCGCCATGCTCAACCGGAACGTAAGCCAGGGCAATATTCTTCTTCAAAAACGGCGACGGCGACCCACTCGTAATCTCACCAATTCGCCTCCCATCAAGTGCGAATACCGGATACCCATCCCGCCCGATCCCGCGTTCAATCATCTCGAGGCCAACCAACTTGCGTTTCGGCCCACCCCCTTCCTGAACCTTCACCAACGCATCCCGCCCAACAAAATCGCCCTTGTCGAGCTTCGCATATCGCCCCAGCCCAGCCTCAAGCACATTGATCGTGTCCGAAATCTCATGCCCATACAGCGCCATCGCCGCCTCCAGCCGCAGCGTATTCCGCGCCCCCAGACCGCAAGCGAGAATTCCAAACTCCGAACCCGCAGCCAGCACCTCGCCCCACACCCGCGCGCTCGTCGGCTCATCCGACGGAATATAAATCTCAAACCCATCCTCGCCGGTATACCCCGTACGAGCGATCATCACATTGTGCAACCCGCACACCTGCCCCCACGTAAACCAGTAATTCTTAATCGCACTCAGATCGGTCGAGGTCAGCTTCTGCAGCGTCTCCGCCGCCCGTGGCCCCTGGATCGCCAACTGCGTGTAATAGTCGCTGAAGTCGTTCACATGCACACCCGGCATAGCGCCGATCGTCTGCCGCACCCACTGCACGTCTTTCTCGCGAGTCCCGGCATTGATCACAATCAAATAATCATTGTCCGAAAGTTTATGTACTACGACATCATCAACAAAAGTCCCATTCGGATACAGCATCGCCGAATAATGCGCCTGCCCCACCGCCAGCTTCGACGCATCATTCATACAAAGCCGCTGCACCGCCGCCAGCGAGCCCGGCCCCCGCAGCTGAATATCACCCATGTGCGACACATCGAACACGCCCACCGCTGTCCGCACCGCCATGTGCTCTGCGATCAAACCGCAGCAATCAACCGGCATATCCCACCCGCCAAAATCAACCATCTTGGACTTAGCCGCCCGGTGTACTGCGTTCAAAGCTGTCTTGCGAAGTGGTGCCATTGTCTCTGACATGACCTAATTTCCTTCGATCTACCAGACTTGGGCGAACCGTATTCTGGTGCTCTTACATGCTACCTCGTCGACAGTGTTCCAAGCTGCGTGCGCAACGCTTCCACATGCTGCTTCAGCGCAGCATAAGCCGAGTCCGTGACAGCGCCTTGCGTCTGCCACACCACACTCCCCTGGCTGTCAACCACCAGAAGATAAGGGTCGTCCGGCCGCCCATAGTGGGTCACCATCTTCCACGCCGCCTCATTCTCCAGTATCACGACAAATCGAGCCTGTTCGCTCGCCGGCAGAGACGACTTCATCGACTTCACTATGAATCCCCGTATCATTCGCGGAGCTGCCGCCAGTACCGGCATCTCGTAATACACCACCGTCGGAGACTCCCGATAGTCCGCCGCCAGCCTTTTTCCCCACGCAGCGTCAGCATCTCGTGAATCCCGGCTGAACCCGAGCACCAGCACACCAACCTTACCCTTCAACCCATCCGGCAGATTCACTGCTTCATTCGAAAAGGAGGTAGCATGCACCTCAGGAATCCGCGCGCCCGTCGGCTGAGCGCCCGAAACCGCACCTGCGAGCAAACCCACGAAGCTAAGGCATATCACGAAAAATCGCATAAAGCCTCCAATCCTCCCGCGTCGAACGATCTCCGCCCAAAGTTAAACCACAACCGTCTCTCTATACTCACCGAAGACACTGCGCATCATATTCGCAATCTCACCCACTGTTGCGTAGCTCTCCACCGCATCCAGTATTTGCGGCATCAGATTTCCCCCACCTCGTGCCGCATCTTCCACGCGTCGCAGCGCCGCAGCATGAACACCCGCATCACGCCGTGCACGCAATGCACGCACCCGCTCCACCTGCCGCCCCTCCAAAGCTTCATCGATGCGCTGAATCGGCACCGCGACCTCCTGCTCGCTGGCAAACTCGTTTACCCCAACGACGATCGCCTCCTTCGCATCCACGGCAGTCTGGTAGCCATACGCAGCATTTTGAATCTCACGCTGCACATAACCCCGCTCGATGGCCCGCAGCATCCCATACTTCCCGTCTTGAGCAAATCCGGCAATCGTCGCCATATACTCCTCCGCGCGCCGCTCAATCTCATTCGTCAGCGACTCCACATAGAACGACCCAGCCAGCGGATCGACCGTCTCCGCCACGCCGCTCTCATGCGCCAGAATCTGCTGCGTCCGCAACGCAATCCGCGCTGCATTCTCCGTAGGCAAAGCCAGCGCCTCATCGAACCCATTCGTGTGCAGGCTCTGCGTCCCGCCCAAAACCGCAGCCAGCGCCTGCAGTGTCGTCCTCACAATATTGTTCTCCGGCTGCTGCGCCGTCAGTGTCGACCCCGCCGTCTGCGTATGAAACCGCAGCATCCAACTCCGTTCCGTCTTCGCGCCAAAATGCTCCCGCATAATCCGCGCCCACATCCGCCGCGCCGCGCGAAACTTCGCTACCTCTTCCAGCAGGTTGTTATGCGAGTTGAAGAAAAAACTCAGCCGCGGCGCAAACCCATCCACATCCAAACCCGCATCGATCGCCGCCTGCACATACGTCATGCCATTGGCCAGCGTAAACGCCACCTCCTGCACCGCTGTGCAACCGGCCTCGCGCATGTGGTAGCCCGAAATTGAAATCGTATTCCACTCCGGAACCTCCTCCGCCGCCCACGCAAAGATGTCCGTCACCAGCCGCATCGCATGCGTCACCGGATAGATATACGTCCCCCGCGCAATATACTCCTTCAAAATATCGTTCTGGATCGTCCCATTCAGCCTGCGCACCTCAGCGCCCGTCCGCTTCGCCACCGCCACATACAGCGCCAGCAGAATCGAAGCCGTCGCATTGATCGTCATCGATGTCGAGATCGTATCCAGCGCAATTCCATCGAACAGCCGCTGCATATCCTCGATCGAATCGATCGCGACCCCAACCTTCCCCACCTCACCCAGCGCCAGCGGCGAATCCGAGTCATACCCAATCTGCGTCGGCAGATCGAACGCCACACTCAGTCCACCTCTGCTCTTTGCTCCAGCCCCATGCGCGAGCAGAAATTTATACCGCTTATTCGACTCCTCCGCATCCCCCATCCCCGCATATTGCCGCATCGTCCACAGCCGCCCGCGATACATCGTCGGCTGAATCCCCCGCGTAAACGGGTATTGCCCCGGCTCGCCAAGCTGCGCCGCCAGGTCGAAGTCCTTCACGCTCTCCGCGTCATAAACCAGTTCGACAGGAATCCCGCTACTCGTCTGAGTTGTTCGAGGCATCTTCGACATAACGCGCTCAAGTGTAGCGTAGCCGTAGCGTCCTTCGCGAAACCTCAGCGTCCTCTGCGTTCGTTTACCACCCTCAGGCCCGGCTCCTGCGGTTCGCCTTCACAAAACTGCTGACGCAAAAATACCCAAACACCGCCGCCATCAATACCGCCGCCAGAAATCGTACATGCACATCGTGGTTAGCAGCCGTCTCATGCAGCGCTGTTCGCATCTTCCAAGCTCCCCCACCGGCGAACACAGCAAAGATCCCGAAGAAAACCCCAGTCAACTCCAGCCACAGCGCACCGGATGCCTTCGCCAGGGGCCCCCACATCGCCTCGCCAAATCGTTTGCTGCCCTCCTTCAGACCTTGCCCCGTCTGTCGCACTTGCGCAGCCTTACGCGCCGCCTGTTGGCCTAGTCGAGTCCCAGAAGCCCCCTCGTTTCCTGCACTCGAAGCCGAAGCCGAAGCAGAATCCGCAGCCTGAGTCGGAGCCGCACCCGAACCCTGTTTCGCCTTTGTACCTGCAGAGGGATTCGGAGACGTAGCCGCATCCACCGCGGCCGCCACTGTCTTAGCCGCCAGCCGGGTCCCGATCCCCAGCACCCGCCCAAATCGAACCGAATCCATACCCCAAAGTGTAGCCGTTCCCCCTATCCCCACGAAAGCCCGCCCCCAAACGAGCTAACCATAAAAATTCTCTCCATCCGTACCGCGAAACGCATCGTATTCCTGACAACAGGCATCTGAACGCAAAAGAGGGGGTCGACGCGATGAAAAATACTCTATGGATGGTCGGCGGATTCTGTGCTGCGACGCTCGGTTTTCTGGCATGGTCTCGCAATCGCACGCCACCCGTCGAACTGCTGGCGCACCGCCTCCAAGAGGCCTGGGCCGACCACCACACCTTCGTCGAAACCACCTAAGTCCCATCGTTGTATGCACAAACGAAAATCATTGCAGCCTCCGCAATCATGGGCGTATTCTTTAAAGAACAGGTACGACTGATGTACCCGCAATGCCGTTCCCGCCGGTCACCTTCGCCGGGAATACCCGATGCGCGGTGAGGATTCGAACCATAGGGCAGCCCGGAGGTGGCATTGAATCAGAAGGTCAAAAACCTTATCCAAAAGCTTGGCGAAGCGATCCACGAGTCCGTCTCGGAGTCGGAGGACATAGCAGGCGTCGTCAAAAACATCCGCGAACAGGGTTTCGATGTCCTCCTCATGCTTGAGGCAACCATCGGCCTCAACGAGGTCGAGACAGAAGCCGAAGACACCGTTGAATCCGTCGCCGAAGACACAGACGGGCCTTTCACTCGAAACGATCTGACCTTCCTAAAATCCCTCCGCATCAGTCTTAACGAAGAGACAACTTCGGAGACGCAGCTTCCCTCGCCACGGCAGCGTCAGTTGCCCCCAGGCAAGCCAGACACCCCCGAAGCCTAACCGGATCGCAGCTTTCCATGAGGCCCGCGCAGCACTCTGCCGGGCCTCATTTCTTTGTCTTTTTCCCTTCGTAATTACAAAGTCGAATCTCGCATGGTAGACTCGCGTTTCTCTGTTGCACCAGAGCAAATTCGTGCATCTGATTCAGAAGTTTGGTTCTTAGTCTGCGGACGCAGTGCGGAGTTTTGGAGTTTATGGATATGAGAGATACGCTTGGCGTTTTGCTTGCCGGTGGCGCCGGCGAACGGCTCTTCCCCCTCACCCGCGATCGCGCCAAACCGGCCGTCCCCTTCGCCGGGCAGTACCGCATCATCGACATCACCCTCTCCAACTGCATCAACTCCGATCTCCGCCACGTCTACATCCTCACCCAGTACAAGGCGCTCTCCCTCAACCGCCACATCCGCGAGGGCTGGGGCCCCGTCGTCGCCAACGAGCTAGGCGAGTTCATCGAGATCCTTCCCCCCATGCAGCGCGTCTCCAAGTCCTGGTACCAGGGCACCGCCGACGCCGTCTACCAGAACATCTACTCCATCGGCTCCGAAGAACCCAAGCACGTCATCATCCTCTCCGGCGACCACATCTACAAGATGAACTACTCCCTCATGCTGCAGCACCATCGCGACACCGGAGCCGACGTCACCATCGCCACTCTCCCCGTTGCCCCGCACGAGGTCCCCGCCTTCGGTGTCGTCGAGGTCGCCCGCAACGGCGAGGTCACCGGCTTCGAGGAGAAGCCCAAAGAAACCAAAATCCGCTCGCCCTTCAACCCCGACATGGTCGACGTCTCCATGGGCATCTACATCTTCAACACCGACGTCCTCCTCCCCGAACTCATCAAAGACGCCGAAGACCCCAACTCCAAGCACGACTTCGGCCACAACATCCTGCCCAACATCCTCGGCCGCTTCAAGATGCACGCCTACAACTTCGTCGACGAGAACAAGCAGAAGGCCCTCTACTGGCGCGACGTCGGCACCCTCGAGGCCTACTACGAGGCCAACATGGACGTAGCCGGCGTCACCCCCATCTTCAACCTCTACGACAAGTCCTGGCCCATGCGCACCCGCCCCTACCAATACCCGCCCGCCAAGTTCGTCTTCGGCGAACCCGGCCGCACCGGCATGGCCATCAACTCCATCGTCTGCTCCGGCTCCATCATCTCCGGAGCCGTCATCCGCAACTCCGTCGTCTCCCAGGACGTTCGCGTCAACTCCTACGCCGACGTCGACTCCTCGATCGTCTTCTCCCACGTCAACATCGGCCGCCACTGCCGCATCCGCCACGCCATCATCGACCGCGACGTCCACATCCCCGACGGCACCGTCATCGGCTACGACCCCAACGAAGACAAGAAAAACTACTTCGTCTCCTCGAACGGCCTCACCGTCGTCACCCGCGACTACAGCGTCTACGAGAACCCAGTCTCCCCCGAGTTCATGCAAGGCAACTCCTGGTAGACAAACAAAGTAGACGAACCAAGAAAATTGACCGCAGACCACATCGGGTTAGGCGAGGGTTGGTAGCGAGAAAAAATAGAAGACAGCTGCCCTAGCTCTGTCTCGGAAGAGGGACTTTGAGTGTGTCTATGTCTTCTCCATTACGAATGCGTTTGAGTTGACGGTTGAGTTGGACGGCAGGATCGTCGGGGTCTCCCTCATCGTCGTCTTCGGCCGCTTCGGTCTGGCGCTGCTCGAGGGCGTGGTTGAGATCGGGTTGGGCTATGGTCTGGAGGGAGAGTAGGGTGAGGCTAAGGGCGGCCGTGGTCGGATAGAAGCCTCGGTAGTTCGAATTGGCGGCTTTTTTTTGTCGCCATCGGAGGCGTTGCAGAAGAAATATGGCGGTGAAGAGTAAGAAAAAGGCGAGAAAAGCCCCTTGAATAATGAGGTCGAAGTTCATGAGGGTCTCTTTGTGCTGAAGTTGCGCAGGCGTGGATCGGCGCGCCACTTATGGCTGCGGCGATGTTTCTGATTACGGGGCGATCAGGCTTGCGAGGGAGGAGGACGCTGGAAGAGGGTGGACCTGACGTGGCCGTTAGGTGCAACAACGTGGTTCTTACGTGGCTGATAAGGGACGGGGCGATCGATCAGCTCGATAAACAGCAGGATGGGGACGAGGAGGAAGAGAGCGGAAGCGTGATGGTCCGCTGCATGGGGGAACAGAAGGAGTACAACGGCGAGTAGGGTTGCGAGGAGAGCGAGAGCTTTCCATGCGCGGATTGTTGAAGTGCCGATCATCACTGGATCGAGTGTACGCGCAGGTCTGATTGCCATGAAGACGGTATGCCACGTTCGCCCGGTTCGCCCCAACCCTGTGCAGCCAAAGTGCTATGCGTCTGGAGAGCTTTCAGGCGTATATTTTTCTCTACACACCGGCCCTCAGAGGCCAATCCTGGGGGACCTTCAAAAAAATGCATATCGAGACATTGATCTTTAATCCGGCTCTATTGGGGATGATCTCGGTATTTGCGGCCATTCTGTGGATGCTCTTCGATCCAAAAGACAAGATGCGCCCTCTTGTCGTCTTTGCAATCCTCATCAACCTGTTCTACGGCACCGCGTTGACGATTGTTTTGGGACGCGAAGGTTCCCTCTTGCCGTGGAAATACGACCTGGTTCTTCTCCAGATCGATAAAGCGCTGGGAGTTTCGGCCGCAGCGATCGCGCTTCCATTAGTCCATGGATTCTTGCGAATTCCACTCATTGTCGTTTATGAATCTCTTCTGCCTTTGGTGCTCCTCTGCTACTTCATGCAGCGTCGAGCAGAGGCCCGAGGTGTCGTCCTCCGTGCGTACGTGACAGAATTAGTTATAGGGCCCATTTTCTACGCACTTCTGCCTGCATGCGGACCAATCTACGTGTTTGGAGCGGCCTGGCTCCATCCGGTCATGGAACCGGCACACACGATCCGGCTAAGCGGCATGCCGAACGCCTTTCCGTCCTTGCATGTCGCGACGGCGTTCCTTTTCCTAATCTTTGCCCGTCATGTTTTTTGGCGCGTAGCGGCATCGGTCTTTTTGCTTGGAACCATCCTGTCGACTCTCTCCACGGGTGAGCACTTCGTCGTTGACCTCATAGCTGGGTTGACCTTCGGCTGTTTCGCCGGAGCGGTAGCTCATTGCAGGTGGCAACCTGCGTTTGTTTATCTCCTCATCCTCGGTTCGTGGTCGGCCGCTATTCGGTTCGGGTATGCGGTTCTCCTCGCTCACCCCTATGCTTTGAGATTCTGCGCGTTGATTACTGTGCTCATTGCCGTACATGCTGTTCTGGTTGTGTGGAACATCGTTCCCACGTTGCCAGAATTGACCGATTCCCCTTTGAAGTTGGATGAGGTGGAGAATGGCTCCAGAGAAGCTGGTCTGTCTCCGGATTCCTGAAAGACTTTGCCGGAAATATAGTGCGACGAATGACACATCTGCGATGGGAGCGCCCAAGTCGGGCTCACGCACACGAACTTTATAATTTGCAAATGCGTATAACTTTGCGAAACTGTTCAAGATTTTTCTCAGCGATGTGCCTCTGCCTGCTAACACAAAGTTACTTCATCGCCGCGCAAACCTCTGCAAATGAACAAAGCAAGCCTGAAGCTGGAAAGAGCATCCATCAGATGTTCCTGGATGATCAGGACGATGCACCAGCTGGTAAACCCGGAGGCGTTGCACCTATTACACAGGCAGAGATCAAAGCGCGTGGCGAAGAAAGGCGACGACTAGTCTCTGCAATGTTGGCGAAGGGGCAGGTGCAAACAGCGGAAGATTTTCATGATGCAGCGCTTCTATTTCAACATGGCGAATCGGCTGATGACTATCTGCTTGCACACATCCTTGCAGTCGATGCTGTGATCAAGGGCGACGACAAGTCAAAATTCCTCGCTGCAGCCACGTTGGACCGCTATCTTCAATTCATCAATAAGCCCCAGGTGTTCGGCACACAATACGCTCCACTTACTCCAGTTCAGCCAGCAACAGCAGCAGGAAATGTGGGAGTCTTCAAGGGAAGGATTTGGACGCATATGCCTTTTGATCAACAGGTATTGCCGGATGCTGTACGGCACGACTACTGTGTCCCTGACTTGGAACAACAGAAGAAAAATTTAGCTACCTTGAACGCAGGATCATATCCTGGCGACGCAATGGTGGCACCTGGCTGCAAACGGTAGACGAACTGCTTTGCTCATTACTCTGCGCGGACGCCAGTAGCGGCCTCGTCGAGAGGCATTCGGCTCAGATATTCCTCGAAAACCGTTATCGGAAACTGATTCACTACCGGTCATTCTGCGTGCTAGACTTTCGGTCTGCCTATGACTGCCTGAATCGGCATGTGCGTGTTTGCGGGTGTGCTCCGGAGTTGTTCGGCCGGGCTGTGCCTTCCTGCTTCCTCTACCTATTCAGGAGATTCCAAATGCCGCTTCTGCTGCGTGACGATATCGTTACGCCTCGTCTTTCCCTAATTGCGATCACGCCCGAGATGCTGCTGTCGGAGAAGAATAGCGATGGCCGTCTTGGCTAACTTATTCAATGTGTCATTCCGAGGAACTGGCCTCTAAAAGATTGGGAGCCACACGTCTTCGATTTTCTGCTGACCCAGCTTGCAGAGCATCCGGAGCAGCTTGGCTGGCCACGCTATGTCAGCTTTGTCCCTCCGGGTGAACGACGAACTTTGATTGGTACGCTTGGCGCCTTCACCAAGGCTGGCCGTCCGTCAGAGTGTGAGATCGGGTATGCGATTCTGCCGCCTTATGAAGGCCGTGGCTTTGCGACCGAGGGAGCCCGGGCGCTGATTGACCACCTTCGCGCGAATGGCCGGCTCGACAGCGTGATCGCGCATACGTTTCCGTCGCTACCGGAGTCGATCCGGGTAATGGAGAAATGTGGGATGGTCTATGACGGCGAGGGGGAGGAGGCGGGAACGATTCGATACCGGCTGCGGCTGCGTGCATCTGGATAATTTCGCAAAAATTCGCGGGTTACTGGCCGGGGTCGAGCGCGTCGGCCATGGCGTAGTAGCCCTTGCGAGCCTGGACCTTCTGGCCCTGCTGGCAGGTGATGTTGAGGGTGCGGAAGGTGCCGTCGATCTTGGGGTTCGTCGGGGTGTAGCTGGCCAGATATTGGGTGCGGAGTTCGTCCTGGATCTGGTCGAAGGCTTCTTGAAGCTTCTTGCCGTTGTTGCCTACGTTGATGACGCGGCCGCCCGTCTCGGAAGCGAGGCGCTGCATGTCGCTGTCACCGGAGTAGCCCATGCCGAAGCCGCTGTAGAAGCCTCGGTCAGCGATGAGGATGACGTAGATGATCGCATTGGCCTTCTGGGCAGCCTCTGTTGCGGTCTTGAGGGTCTCCTGCGAGCCCTGGTCGCCGCCGTCGGTGAGCAGGACGAGGATCTTGCGGCCGGCCTCCTGGCGGAGCTTGTCGTGGGCGGCCAAATAAACTGCGTCATACAGTAACGTTCCGCGCGCGCTGCCGTTGCCCGTGACGGAGCCGGTCCCGGCGCCGGTGTTGATGACAGCGCTATCGATGGAACGCTTGATTTCGCGGGGACTGTTCGTGTAGTCGGCGAGCAGGTTCACGTTAATGTCGAAGGAGATGAGGAAGGCCTCGTCCTTGGGGGTGAGGACGTCCTTGAGGAACTCCGCGCCGGATTGCTGCTCGAGGGGGAGGACGTTGATCTGGCTGCCGCTTGTATCAAGGAGGATGCCGATGGTGAGAGGAAGATTTTTTTCCTGGGTGAAGTTCTTCGTCTTCTGCGGCTCTTTGTTCTCCAGAATGCTGCAGTCGTCCTTGTGGAGATTGGTGATATAGCCGTTTTTGTCGCGGACCGAGAAGTAGACGTTGACGAGGTTCACGTTGACTTTGAGCGTCTGGACGTCGCCGATGTCGACGGGCTGGGCTGCGGCTTTGCTGGCCGGGGGCGGGCCGGTGGGTGAGGGAGCCTCCTGCGCGCGGAGGGCGGGGGCGAGAGCGAGAATGGTGACGGCAGCAAGGCAGAGAGAGCGCATACTGCATTAGACGACGAAGTCGGGGCTGAGTTTGCGGAAAAATGCAGCGCGGGAGGGCGAAGGGAGCGCAACTACCGAGGATGGCGGTGCGTCCAAGAAGAATACGCCTTATTTGCCGTCGCAAGGATGGGGATGGCGGCGGCGCTGAGGCGCTGGTAGTCTGTTAGCTGGTATAGCTTTGGGCTGCGCAGGCCTGGCTGGAAGGTATTGGGGGTTGACGTGGTGAACAAGAGCGTATTGGCAGGGGCTTTGGTGTGTATGCTGCTTGCACAGCCGGCACGGGAACTGGCGCAGCAGCCGCAACAGCCGCTCCCCGATGGGCCGAAGCCGCAGGCGATTCCTGATGCTCCGAGGCCGCAGGGACTGGGATCGGTGACGCCGGGCAAGGGCGCGACGGTGGATTCCCCGGGCAGCTCGACTTCGGACGACGCTGCGGTGCCGAATAAGCTTCCTGAGACGGCGCAGCAAAAGGCCGAGGATGGGGCGCCGCCGGATAATGTGCCGGAGGGCCAGGGGCCGGAGTACGTGATCCGTGCCAGAGTAAACTTTGTCGAAATACCGTTTACCGTAAAGGACAACAAGGGCCACGAGGTGCCTGGACTGACGTGGCGCGATGTCCGTATCTATGAGAACAATTTGAGGCAGCAGCCTGCGCTGTTTACGACGGATGCGTTTCCGCTGTCGGTGGCGCTGGTGATCGACCAGAGCCTGGGCTTCGACAATATGGCCAAGGTGAACAACTCCCTCGGCGCGCTGCAGGGAGCGTTTACGGCGTATGACGAGGTCGCGTTGTTTACGTACAACAATGGGCCGCGGATGGTGACGGATTTTACGGCCGGGCCTAGCGCGCGGCTGACGCAGGCGCTGGACCGCTCGAAGACGACCGGTCGCGAGATGAACTACATTCCGGGCGGGGGACTGAACCAGAACATCAGCTACAACAATGGGGCCGATAGCTACGTCGATCCGAACACCAATAATTCGCATGGCCGGAGCATCGTGGGGATCCAGAACCCTCCGAGAGACGTGCATACGCTGAACGATGCGATCCTGGCGGCGGCTACGGTCTTGGCTAAGACGCCGGCGGGACGGCGCAGGATTATCTACGTCATCAGCGATGGCAAGGAGTATGGGAGCACGGCGAAGTTCAGTGAAGTGGTGAAAATTCTGAACACGAATAAAATCGCGGTGTTTGGAACGCTGGTAGGAGACTCGGCGTTGCCGGTTACCGGGTTCCTCGACCGGATGCATCTGCCGCTGATGATGCGGGACAACATTCTCCCTGCGTATGCGAATGCCACGGGCGGCAACTTTGAAGGGCAGTTCCGGCAGAAGGGCATCGAGAACAGCTTCGCAGAAATTGCGAAGGAGGTGCGGACGCAGTATACGGTCGGCTATTACACGCATGAGCCGTTTGTCGATGGCAAGTACCGGCAGATCGAGGTCAAGGTGCTGCGGCCTAACCTGACTGTGATCGCGAAGAAGGGCTACTATCCGACGGCAGAGGCGGCGCAGCCTGCCGGCGTTACTCCGATGGCCAGGTAGTCTGGCTAGACCAGCGATGGCCAACTGAGGCCGGATCGGAATTCGATGGAGATGGGGTTGCACGGCAATGCGCTGCTGGCGCTGGCGGCGGCAGTGTTGTGGGGTGGTGGGGACTTTTCAGGCGGCATGGGCGTGAAGCATGCGGGCGGCACGATGGGTGCGGCGCTGCGGGTGATTATTCTGAGCCATGCGGTGAGTCTGTGTGTCCTGCTGGCGGCGGCGTGGTGGCGGGGAGATACGTTTCCGCATGGGGCTGCACTTGTGTGGGGATTGGTTGCGGGGGTGACGGCGGGGATTGCGCTGGCTTGCTTTTATGTGGCGCTGTCGCGCGGGGCGATGGGAGCTTCGGCGGCGTTGAGCGGACTGCTGGCGGCCGCGATTCCTGCGGCTGTGTCGGCCGGCGCGGAGGGGTCGCCGGGGCTGTTGCGGCTGGTGGGGTTTGTGGTGGCGGGGGCGGCGATCTGGTTGATCGCCGCAGGGCCGAACCCCGAGGCCAAGCCCGCTGACAAAGGGACGGTCTGGCTGGCGGTGGCCGGAGGCGTTGGGTTTGGAGTCTATTTTGTGGCGCTGAAGTTTGCGGGGAGCGCCGGAGTAATCTGGCCCTTAGCGACTGCGAGGATGGGGAGTCTTGCGGTCTGCTCGCTGCTGTTGGCCGGCATGTCTGTGAAGACGAAACCAGATGGGGAGAAGATTCGGCTTACGCGCAAGGTTGTGGTTTGGGCGATGGGTGCGGTTCTGCTGGATACCACAGGGAACCTGCTGTTTATTTCGGCGACAAGGGCAGGGCGGCTGGATGTTGCCGCGGTGCTGGCTTCCCTTTATCCAGCGTCGACGATTCTGCTGGCCGCCTGGACGCTGCATGAACGGCCTACGCGGCGGCAAGGCCTGGGGATGGCTGTGGCCGCCGCGGCTGTGGTGATGATTACGATACAGCCATGAGTTTTGAGTGTTGCTAGAGTTTGATGGCTGAGGCGTCGACGGTGGGTTTGGGGTATTTGAGGTTCAGGCTCTGCATGAGGTCGACGATGACTGCCGAGATGGCGATGTTGCGATACCACTTGTTGTCGCTGGGAATGACGAACCAGGGGGCGTGCTTGCGGCTGGTGGTGGAGAGGATGTCGTTGTAGGCATCCATGTAGCGCGGCCAGAACTGGCGCTCGTGAATATCGGCGTCGGACAGTTTCCAGTGTTTTTTCTTGTTGTCAAGGCGGGCCTGAAGCCGGCGGGTCTGCTCATCCTTTGAGATGTGAAGGTAGAACTTGAGGATCAGGACATCGTTGTCGCTGAGGAAACTTTCGAACTCGTTAATATCGTCGATCCGGCGGCGCGTAACCTCGCTGGAGATAAGTTTGTGGACGCGCGGAGAGAGGACGTCCTCGTAGTGCGAGCGGTTGAAGATGCCGATCATGCCGCGCGGCCGGACCTGCGCGTGGACGCGCCAGAGGAAGTCGTGACGAGCCTCGAGCGGCGTAGGCACTTTGAAGGCGGCGACGTCGCAGCCCTGAGGATTTATGCCGGAGAAGATGTGTTTGATGGTGCCGTCTTTGCCGGCGGTGTCCATGCCTTGGAGGACGACGAGCAGAGCTTTGGCCTGGCTGGCGTAAAAGACATCCTGAAGATCGTCGAGGGCCCCGCGGTGGTTGGCGAGGACCATCTTGGCCGCCTCCTCGGACTTGAAATTGCCAGTGTCCGAGGTCGATATCCTGGCCAGCCGTACCTTGGTGTGCGGCTTGACGAGATGAGGCGACTTAATTTTCATAAGCGGTGCTCGTCGAGCCGAGGCTACGGTAACGATAAAAAGTTTGCTGCCGCTTGGAGCTTACTTGACTGATTCTTCAGGTTTGGGGGTGACGGTGTGCGAGGCCTCGCCAGGTTTGTTCACGTCGTCGGTGACACCCTTCATGCCATCCTTGAAGCCGCGAAGACCTTCGCCCAGCCCTTTGCCGAGTTCGGGCAGCTTCTTACCGCCAAAGAGGACAAGGACGACTACGGCAATAACGATGAGATGTGTTGGTGTAAATAGTTCGCCCATACTGTTTCTCCCTGCAGCCGTACGCACGCGGCGGGCTGCCACCCATTATTGTCGCACATGTGCGATCTGCAGGGAGATACGCTGCCCCGGGCGAGGCAGATGGGCGCTGAACGTTATATCTTGGTTAGTGAAGCAAATGCAGAAGCAGATGTTGGAAGAGGCCGCTGCAGGAAGACACGGAGAAGGATGTTGCGATTGAAGACGATTGGTGAAGCAGGAACGGCGGGGGCGCGGAAGACGGGCAATCGCGCGGTGAAGGGAATTTTGGCAGGGGGTTTGCTGATGGCGGGTGCGGCGCACGGACTTGCGCAAGGCACGGTGTCATCCTCGCAGACGCAGACGACGGTCCCCATCACCTCGTCGAAGATCGGGCCGGCGGCTCCGGTCACCTACGACAATAAGTACGAGATCTACGGCGGGCTGAACTTCATGAACTTCCAGGCCGGGCAGAATCTGCCGAACCGAATGAACCTGGGTGGCGGGGAGCTTCTGGGGACGTACTGGCTGCCAGGGGACCACTGGTTTACGAAGAACATCGGGTTGGGAGCGGACTACCGCTTCGATGCCGGAACGACACCCGTGTTTGCGAATGCTTTTGTCAACAACCGCCCGCTGGTGTACATGCATATCGGCATGGTAGGGGCGCAGTACCGCTGGCTGAAGAACCAGTACGTCGCGGTGAACTTTCACGGATTCGGCGGCGTAGGTGCCGGGACCTTCACCTACAGCACCAAGGACGTGCCGCCGCTGTATCTTCCCACAATCGGCCTGTACACCAACCGTGTGAAGCCGATGGCTGCACTGGGCGGCAGCATCGACTTCAACCTGTCAAAGAAGATGGCGATCCGGTTTTCACCTGATTTAATTCTGGAACACTTCGGGACCGAGACCCGAGAGTTCGTCGGTATGTCGGGCGGAGTGATCTACCGGATTGGGAAGAACAAGTAAGACACGGAGCAGCGTGTAGCAGACTGAAGCGGGCCGCCCGATCAGTCAGCCCGCCTTTTCTTTGCCGCCAATTGAAGGGACAACGCAGGCCCCGTTTTATAAATTGAGAAAATAAACGGGGGCGCAGGATGCGAGCCACGCTCCGGCTTGCAGTGCCAGGATACCCAGCGTATGTCTCGGAGCGCGTCGCAGCCACTTGATTGCGAAGAACAACACAATCGGCATCTGGACAGTCATCAGAAGTTGCCAGAGATGAGCGACTGTGCCTTCGTCCGGCTCGCGAACGATGCCATGCGCTCCATGGAGGACGCCGTCGATTGCAGCAAGACCGAGCATCGCCAGAGCGGTGAGCGACATTGCCAGGGGAAGAAACGCGCTCGGGTGTTTCAGGATGGCGCGAAACGAATTGGGATCTGGATCCATGTTGCCTCCTCGAGTTGGGACGATGCGCTCCCAAAGTGCCGACCAGATGACGTTTGCCGACGTACGCAAGCCGCCATCGCCATCTTCAAGAAGCTCCTCAAACTCCGCGCCGTAGCGCTCTCTCCAGGCACGCGGATAGAGACGTACGAGCAGATGAGCGAGGCGGGGATTCATAGGGCTTCCAACCTCTTCAGCCCGGCTTTGGTGAACTGTTGCAGGGTGGTCAACTTGGCGCGCAGGACGCGCACCCCCTCACCCGTGATGCGATAGGGCTGGCGGCGCTCCTCCGCAGGCAGAGGCTCGATCCAACCCTGCTGCTCCAAACGAGCGATCGCTCCATACAGCGTTCCCGGCCCGAGACGGGTTCCGCAAAGGCGCACGATGTCGTCGATCATGGCGTGGCCGTGCTTGGGACCACTGGCGAGGCTGGCCAGCACAAGCAGCGGAGGGTCGGAATAGTGCCCCATCTCCGGGCCTTCTTCGGTTTTTACTACGTTTAGCGTACTACGCATGACGTAGTTATACCATAAGCGTCTCCTGCTGCAAGGAAATTATTGGCATCTCCACCATCTCTCGAGTTAACCCCCAACCCGAAGCAGCCGAAGACGACCACCTCCTCAGGCGTACCAAAAAGTCGTGGCCGAAGTTGCTGAATCTATTGCGTTTACTTCTGCCGTTCTTTTTCTTTCCGCGATTTCCGCCCGAAAATCGCTTGTCAAGCCCAAAAACCACTCAACTCTTTACAAATCAACGATATCCGAGTGGCATTTTAGTTATGTTCCAACCGCTATACTAGATATAGAGATCAAAGAAGAAGCATTCTCATTCAAGGCGTTACCGGATAACCTATTGAAAAGAAGTATTTTAGCCGCAACTCATTTGTTATGAATATTTTGCAGACACTACCCCTATGCAAACCATTGAATACAAGTATTTTACGCCCAAAATACCCCTAAGGGGGGAGGGGGGTACCCCCAGCTAAAGGAATCGCAATGGACTACGTAAATCTAGGAAAAACCGGCCTCAAAGTCTCCCGCATCTGTCTGGGCTGCATGAGCTACGGCATCGTGCCCACTGGCCCCCTGCGCCCGGGCAGCCACGCCTGGGCCCTCAACGAGGCCGACAGCCAATCTTTTTTCAAGCAGGCCCTCGACCTCGGCATCAACTTCTTCGACACCGCCAACGTCTACTGCGACGGCACCAGCGAAGAGCTCCTTGGCCGCTTCCTGAAAGCCAACACAAAACGCGAAAATACGGTCATCGCCACCAAGCTCAACGGCGTTATGCGTGACGACCCCAACGGCAAGGGCCTCTCCCGCAAAGAAATCTTCTTCGAGCTCGACCAGAGCCTCCGCCGCCTCCAAACCGACTACGTCGACCTCTACCAGATCCACCGCTGGGACTACGAGACCCCCATCGAAGAGACCATGGAAGCTCTCCACGACGTAGTGAAGGCCGGAAAAGTTCGCTACATCGGAGCCTCGTCCATGTACGCCTGGCAGTTCGCCAAAGCCCTCTACGTCGCCGACCTGCACAACTGGACCCGCTTCATCTCCATGCAGGACCACTACAACCTCCTCTACCGCGAAGAAGAGCGCGAGATGATGGGCCTCTGCAAAGCCGAAGGCATCGGTGTTATCCCCTGGAGTCCGCTAGCCCGAGGCCGTCTAACCCGCCCATGGCAAACCGAGACAACCAAACGCTCCGAGACCGACCAGTTCAGCAAAGCCATCTACACGAAGACCGAAGACGCCGACAAAAAAGTGGTCGATCGTCTCGGCGAACTGGCAGAAAAGCGCGGCGTTCCCATGGCAACGCTGGCGCTCGCGTGGATGCTGAGCAAACCCGTCATCACCTCACCGATCGTCGGCGCGACGAAACCAAACCACCTGACCGACGCCGTAGCCGCCCTCTCGGTCAAACTCACACCCGAAGAGATCGCCACCCTCGAAGAGCCCTACGTCCCGCACCCAGTTTTGGGCTTCAGCTAGCAGTTGATTCCCTCTAAGGTTCGTCATCCTGAACGGAGTGAAGGACCCCTGTATTTTGCTCGTAGCCCAAACGGAGAAGAAAGAAAGAACAAAAACCGGGTGGGTTATCGAGCGAAGCGAGACCGCTTTCTTCACTGCCTCCTTAACCCCATGTCATCCTGAGCGAAGCCTCTCGCAGTCTCATCGCGAGAGGCGCAGTCGAAGGACCTGCGGTTGCAATGTACAAAGCAGAACGAACGCGAGAAAGAAGAACAAATGTTAATACCATCCATCGATCTAATGGGCGGCCGAATCGTCCAACTGGTACAGGGCGAAAAGCTGAAGCTCGCCTTCGACGACTTCGAGTACTGGATCGAACGCTTCTCCAAGTATCCAATGGTGCAACTCGTCGACCTCGACGCCGCGATGCGGCAAGGAGAAAACCGAAGCCTCATCGAGATGATCGCGAAGCGCCTCCCCTGCCAGGTAGGCGGAGGACTCAAAACAGCCGACGACGGAATAATTCTCCTCGAAGCCGGCGCAAAGCGAGTCATCTACGGCTCCAGCCTCTTCGGCGCAGCCGAAGCCAACGAACCCCGCCGCCACAAACTCATCCGCCTGGAATTCGCCGAAGAACTAAAGAAAACCCTCGGCGAAGAATCACTAGTCTTCAGCGTCGACACCAAAGCCGGCAAGGTCGCGATCAAAGGCTGGAAGGACTCCGTCGACCTCACTCCCGAAGAAGCCGTAACCTGGCTCGAAGACTCATGCGCCGCCTTCCTCTACACCCACGTAGACACCGAAGGCACCATGCAGGGCTTCCCGCTGGACGTAGCCGCCATCCTGCGAGCCTGCACCGCGAAACAACTCATCGTAGCCGGAGGAATCAAGGAACGCAGCGAAATCGACGCACTGGACGCAATGGGTGTCGACGCAGTAGCTGGCATGGCCGTCTACTCCGGAGCGATCGATGCGTAAGTATGTTCAAAGTGGCCGTAAGCAAAAAAGTTGTCATTCTGAGCGGAGCGAAGAACCCCCGCATTTCGCTCGAAACGCCACGCAAATTAGATCGCGGTGGATTAATCCGTGTGGATTAATCCGTGTCTTCCGCGCAGATCCATGGTCGAGCCTTCAGCAGGGAAGCCGCACGCTCACACCAGCCCGCTGCAACTCCGCCTTCAGCTCCCGCGAATCCGTCACGCCGAAGTGGAAGATACTAGCCGCCAGCGCAGCATCCGCCCTCCCCCGCTCAAACACATCAACAAAGTGCCCCGCAGTCCCAGCCCCACCACTAGCAATCACCGGAATCTGCACCGCCGCACTCACCATCGCGGTCAACTCACAATCGAATCCACCCCGCATCCCATCGGTATCCATCGAAGTCAGCAAAATCTCCCCCGCCCCACACTCCTCCGCCTCACGAACCCAATCCAAAACCCGCCGCCCCGTAGCCTTCCGCCCACCACTCACAAAAACCTCAGCCTCCTCTACGGAAGCCCCTTCAACTCGACGAGCATCGATCGCCACAATCACCGCCTGCGCCCCAAAGCTCCCGCCAATCTCCCCAATCAACTCCGGCCGAGCGATCGCCGAAGAATTGATACTCACCTTATCCGCCCCCGCATCGAACACCGCCGCAGCATCCTCCGCACTCCGAATCCCACCCCCAACCGTAAACGGAACAAACAGTGCCGCCGCCGTCCGCTTCACTGTATCGAGCAGCGTCCCGCGCCCCTCATGGGTAGCCGTAATATCCAGCAGCACAATCTCATCCGCCCCCGCCGCAGCATGACGATGCGCCAACTCCGCCGGGTCCCCTGCATCGACGATGTCCACAAACTGCACACCCTTCACCACCCTGCCACCCCTTACATCCAGACAAGCAATCACCCTCTTCGTCAGCATCTAAAGCTCCAAAAAATTCTTCAAAACCTGCAGTCCAACCGCACTCGACTTCTCCGGATGAAACTGCACCCCCATCACATTCTCCCGCTCCACCACAGCCGTAAACGTGCCTCCATATTCCGTAACCGCAGCAGTAGCCTCGACAACCGGAGGGCGCCACGAGTGCGTGTAATACACAAACCCGCCATCCTTCACCCCACGAAGCAACCGCGAATCCGCCCTCACTCCCTCCAGCGAATTCCATCCCACATGCGGCGACTTCAACTCCATGCCATCAAACCGAGCGGGGAAGCGTTCACACACCCCCGCAAAATGCCCCAACCCCGCAACTCCCGGAGCCTCGGTCGATCCCTCAAACAACCACTGCAACCCCACACAAATCCCCAGAAACCAGGCACCCTTAGCCACACTCTCGCGAACAGCGTCAGTCAACCCCAACTCAGCAAGCAAAGACGTAGCCTGAAAATGCCCCACCCCCGGCAACACCACCTTCCCAGCCCCCCGCACCACCTCCGTCTCCTGCGTTACCAGCGTTTCCGCGCCAAGAAAATTCAGCGCCTTCACCACGCTTGTCAGGTTCCCCGCCTTGTAATCAATAACAGCGATCACAGCAAACCCTTCGTGCTCGGCAGCATCTCGCGCATCCGCTCATCCCGCGAGCAAGCCCCGCGCAGCGCCCGCGCAAACGCCTTAAAGATCGCCTCAATCTTGTGATGATTACTACGCCCATACATCGTCTTCACATGCACATTCGCCTTGGCCCCACGAGCAAACCCATCAAAGAAATCTGCAAGCAACTCACTCTGAAAATCCCCGACAAGACGCACCTTAACCTTGTCATCGACAACATAAGCGACGCGTCCACTCAAATCCACGGCAGCAACAGCCAGCGTCTCATCCATCGCCATCACAAAATATCCGGCACGCATGATGCCCTTCTTATCGCCCAGCGCCTTCCCGAACGCCTCTCCCACCGCAATCCCTACATCCTCGACCGTGTGGTGTTGATCAACATCCAGGTCGCCCGTACACTTCAGCGTCAGATCGAAGCCCCCATGCCGCGTAAACAGCTCCAGCATGTGATCGAAGAACCGAATCCCCGTCGAAACCTTATAGACACCCTGCCCATCGACGACCAGCTTCAGCGTAATCTGCGTCTCTGTCGTGTCGCGCTTGATCGTCGCCGCCCTCACACTCTTAGCCATTATTCGAACTCCCTCACGCCATCGCTTACTTGCTGACTGGCTGATTCGCTAACTTGCTGCTTACTCCAATCAATTTCATCGAGCGAAGCCCGCAGCGCAGCCAACCCGCGCGTCACATGCTCCTCTACGCCAATCGTGATACGCACAAAACCATCGCACCCTGGATCCGTCGACCGATCCCGCAGCAGCACTCCATGTCTACGCATCGCCGCCACCAACTCCTTATGCTTCGGCCCAATATTCATCAGCACAAAGTTCGCGTGGCTCGGAAAGAAGGGAACCCCCAACTCGCGCAACCCATCCATCATCCGCTCGCGTCCAACCCGTACCTGCCCCGAATACCACGAAAGGTACTCCTCGTCCGCAAGCGCCACCGGTAGACAATCCAGGGCTACCCCGTTTACGTTATATGGCGAACTCGTCTTCCGCACATACTTCAACAACTCCGCATTTCCCGCGAGCATGCCAATCCGCAGGTTAGCCAGCCCATAAGCTTTCGAGAACGTCCGCGCCACGAGCAAATTCGGCACAGTCGCCAGATCGCCCATAACCGAAGCTCCATCAAAGTGATAGTAAGCCTCGTCCACCATCAACACAGCCTGCGGCGCGGCGGCAGCAATCGTCAGCAGATGTTCTCTGCTCACGACCGCGCCCGTAGGATTATTCGGCGAAGCGACAATAATCAGTTTCATACGCTCCGTTATCGCCGCCATAAATCGCTCGAAAGGAAACCCGAGGGACGCATCCGATTGCACCTTCCGCAGATGCGGCGTCATCATCTGTACGCTCACGTCATACATAAAGAAAGAAGGCGTCGCTATTAACGCTTCATCCTCCGCCTCCAAAAACGCGCAACATATTAGATGGATTGCCTCATCCACGCCGTTGGTCAGCAACACCTGCTCCGCATCCAATCCAAAGTGCTTCGCTACAATTCGCTCCACCGGCTCCCGCTCCGGGTACGTCGTCAGCCCTTCTGCAGTCATCGTACGCAGTCTCTTTATCACTCGTGGCGACGGGCCAAAGGTGTTTTCGTTGAAATCTAGCCGCAACGCAGTACGTCCTCCCAGTGGCGGATGATACTCCGGCATCTCCAACACCGCCTGGCGCGGCTTCACTGTCCTCAAATTTGTAGCAGTATCAGTCACAATCATTCATCCTCACTCGCACGCTCTCCGCGTGTCCAGTCAATCCCTCGGCCCCAGCCAGTGCGATCGCATGCGGACCCATCTGCTTCAGCCCTCGGCGCGTGTACTGCTGCACCGTTATCACCTTCACAAAATCCATCACGCTCAACCCGCCGCGAACTCGCCCGACCCGTCCGGTAGGCAACACATGGTTCGGCCCGGAGACATAGTCCCCCATCGACTGTGGCGAATGGTCACCGACAAACACTGATCCCGCGTTGCGAATCCATTTCAAATCGTCCGCCGCATCCACGGTCAAATGTTCCGGTGCCAGCCGGTTCGTCAACTCCTGCGCCTCGCGAACCGTAGCAGTTACAAATATGCTGCCCTGTGCCGTCAGCGACTGTGTCGCAATTGCATTTCCTCTCGCCTGAAGTCTAACCTCAGCCGCAACCGCTTGCGCCAGCGCCTCGTTGCTTGTAATCAACACTGCCAGCGTCTCGGGATCATGCTCGGCTTGAGCAACCAGGTCCGCCGCAATCCCGACGGCGCTGCCCGTCTCGCTGGTCACCACAATCTCCGTTGGTCCAGCCGGCATGTCGATCCCACACTCGCTCGAAACCAGCATTTTGGCGGCGGTCACATAGAGATTTCCCGGCCCCACAATCTTATCGACGCGTCCAATGGTAGCCGTCCCGTACCCAAGCGCAGCAATCGCCTGCGCTCCACCCACACGATAAAACTCCGTCACCCCGGCCAACCATGCTGCCGCCAGCGTCTCCTTCGCGGGCTTTGGCGAACAAACCACAATCCGTTCTACCTTCGCTACCTGCGCAGGAGTTACCGTCATCAGCAACGTCGAAGGCAGCGGATACCGCCCTCCCGGCACATAGCAACCCACACTACCCAGCGGGCGAACTATCTGTCCCGTCTTCACACCCGTTGTCGGAGAGATCGTCCACTCCTGCGGCAACTGTGCCTCGGCGAATGCAAGAATATTTCCACGCGCTACCATCATCGCTGCCTGCAACTTCGGTGATGTCGCCTCCCACGCGGCCTTCATCTCTTCACGAGAAACAAACAATCCCTGCCCTTTTGCCAGCCCGTCAAACTTCGCCGCATATCGCCGCAGCGCGACATCCCCGGCTTGGCGCACCTCCACAAGAATCCGCCGAACCACCGGCTCCACGCGCGCAGTATTTTTGACACCACGCTGCTCCAACATCTCAATCCGAGCAGCCGCAGCCTTTGCCCCACGACCAAATGTCTTTATCAACTTCATCCGTCAACTCCGTAAAAACCTAACACCGAACATCGGGGAAGAACACCGGTCAAAAGCACCTGCATCATCCTTAAAAATCGCTGTCATCGGTGCAAATCCGTGTTAAGCCGTTCCGTCTTCCTACAGCACAACCTTGCTCAGCGGATACTCCACAATTCCCGTAGCTCCCGCTGCTTTCAACTTCGGAATCACCTCACGCACCAGTGCCTCATCCAGAATCGTATTCAGCGCCACCCAACCCTCATCGCTCAACTGGGACACCGTCGGCGAGTTCAATGCCGGCAGCACACCAACCACCTTCGCCAGATCAGTCTTCCGAGTATTCAACATCAGACCGACTCGTCCTTGTGCAGCAATCGCAGCATTCAGCATCAACGAAATGTTTTCGATCTTCTTCCGCTTCCACTCATCTTTGTAAGCGGTCTTGTTCGCAATCAACTGCGTCTCGCTCTCCATCAGCGTTTCGATAATCCGCAGCCGATTCGCCCGCAGCGAAGATCCCGTCTCGGTGACCTCCACAATTGCGTCCGCAAGCGTCGGCGGTTTCACCTCGGTCGCGCCCCAGCTAAACTCAACCGTCACTGGAATTTTCTTCCCAGCAAAATACCGCTTCGTAAACTCGACCAGCTCAGTAGCAATAATCTTTCCCGCGAGGTCCTCGGGCTTCTGGAACGGCGAATCCTCAGGAACTGCAAGCACCCACTTAACCTTCTGCCGGCTCTGCTTCGAATACGTGAGACTCGCGACATACTCTACGTCCGTCTCGTTCTCCAGAACCCAATCATTCCCGGTCAGTCCTGCGTCTAGCGCGCCATGCTCGACATACCGCGCCATCTCCTGCGCTCGCACCAGCATGCACTCGATCTCCTCATCGTCGATGGAAGGGAAGTAGCTCCGGCCATTCGCAAAGATCCGCCATCCTGCTCGTTCGAACAGCGCAATGGTCGCGTCCTGCAGACTGCCCTTCGGAATCCCCAGCTTCAATTTCCCCGTTGTGCCTGATTTCGTCTCGCTCACTTCGCCTCTCCCTTTTTTTGCAGGTCAATGTTCTTCGTAAAGCAACTCACCGTTCCCTCGTGGCACACCAGACCATCGCCCTCCACCTCAACCTTGAACAGCAGCGCATCGCTATCGCAGTCGGTTGCAGCCTCAATCACTCGCAGCCGGTTTCCACTGGTCTCGCCCTTCATCCACAACTTTTGCCGCGTCCGGCTCCAGAACGTGACAAACCCACTCTCGAGCGTCTTTGCATAACTCACCTCATTCAAAAAGCCGAGCATCAACATCTCTCCCGTCTTGGCGTCCTGAACTACGCCGGGAACCAGGCCATCCATCTTTGCAAAATCAACCTTCACTGTATTCACCATTGTCATCTCTCCTATTCATCTTCGAGCAAGAAAAAAGCCCGCTCGCGGGATGCGCGTTAGCGGGCCTTTCGAAATCCTGAGTAAGCGTTCGTTACTTCGCCACACCGGACACAGCCGCCAACACGCTCTCCGCGTGATGATGGTGATGCCCGTGATGGAGGTGCAGCGTGCTCATCTCTATTTCAGAGTAGCCTTTCGACCTTCGAGAAGTCAACTCACGACGCCAATCTCAAACTTACTCATTGACGCGCCTCACAGGCTCTCGTACTCTTCCGCAGTAAAGCATCCAGCCCATGCAAGGAGACCCTTTCGATGTTCAATCTTCGCCGCAAGCTATTCGCCGCCACCCTCCTGTTCGCCTTTACCCCCCTCTTCAACGTTGCCCAGGCCCCCAAGCCAGCCGCGGCCACCGCAGCAGCAGCAGCGGCACCGCTCGACATTAACACCGCGACCGCCGACCAGCTCAAAGCCTTTCCTGGCATCGGTGATGCCTACTCCAAGCGCATCATCGACGGCCGCCCGTACACCGCCAAAAACCAACTCGTCACCCGTGGCATTCTTCCCCAGGCTACGTACAACAAGATCAAGGACCAGATCATCGCAAGCCATCCTAAGAAGTAGATCCCAAAAACTCCGCAACGAGCCAAAGGCTGCTGCTCCCATGCAGCCAGCCTCTTATGCTCCGGAAATCTCCCCGCCTTCCAATATGCTCTTTTCGCGCTCGTGGCCATCCTGGCATTGCCACGTCTTCCGCTGTTATGAACCAACTTCAGAACCGGCCACGCGGTAACGGTCGCCTCTGGCCGGCCTTTCTTTGGCGACACTATCCTCTGGTTCAGGACCAATATTCAGGACAGACGGTCTCGGCGACATATAACTTTACTCCCACAAATTAGCCATTGCCGCTCTCGATTCCGTCGGAGCTTATAGTCAAAAATCGTTTAGAGTTGATGCATATTGAGGTTCTCCTCAATATGCTCCGCGCGAGCCGACCGACCCATGTCCGCCAAACCTCTCCATCTCGGCCGTCCCCACGCTCGACTTGTCGCTGCCCTCGCAGCGGCCGCGACGGTCACCCTTACCGGCTGCGGGGCCATCGTCACCTCCGCCCCCGAGGCGCAGGTCCGCATCATACACGCCACCCCCGACACATCCGGACTCGACATCTACCAGGGCCCCAACGCTCTCGCCTTCAATCTCGGCTTCGGCGCCGTCACCTCCTACATCCCTCTCACCCCCGGCAGCTACACCATCCACGCCGACACCGCCGGAAGCAGGCAGGTTCTCTCTTCCGCTAAGGCGACCTTCGCCTCCTCTACCCAGTACACCGTTCTCCTCGGCAACTCCGCTGCCAGCCTGCAGCAGCTTACTCTCACGGATCAGAGCCAACCCGCACCCTCCGGCCAGATCGCACTCCGGTTCATTGACCAGGCCACACGCATCAACGCCGTCGACATCTATCTCGTCCCCGCAGGCCAGAAGATCACCGCAGTCACTCCGCTCATCACAAGCGCCGTCTTCGGCACGAACACTGGCTACGTCAACGTCCCCGCCGGCATCTACAGCCTCATCATGCTCCCTGCCGGAACCGTTCCCGCGAGCAGCACCACGGCCACCTACGCCGGTCCCCAGGTCACGTACTCCGTTGGCTCCGCCCGCACCATCATCCTCATCGATCAGCCGCTGGTCACAACTCCAGGCCTCCAGGTCATCACCGCCGAAGACTTCGATCCCCCGGGCACCACGAGCTAACCTCAGCCCAAACCGTGGTCATCACCGCCGAAGACTTCGATCCTACCGTCTCCGCGAGCTGATTCCGCCCAAACCACCTCGGCAACTCACACCTGAAGCCTTCGCGCGTACCCAAAATCGCCGTGAAAGTCGCGGCTTTTTGAAAAAATATACCTCTCAAAATCACCACAACACTCATGAAACCCCTGTGTCTATGCACACCGTAAGCGGTAGCAGGCAACACCGAAGCTACTGGCAGAAATCATAGGAGCCTCATCATGAACCTCACCAAACTTGCACTCCTCGCCTCACTCACTCTGGTCCCCGCTGCGGTCTTCGCCCAGACAACTCCCACCCCCGGCCAGCACGACTACAACATCAACCAGCGTAAGGAGAATCAGCAGGACCGCATCGCCCAAGGGGTCAAGAGCGGGCAACTCACCGCTGGTGAAACTTCGCGCCTGGAGCATCAGGAGGCAGGCATCAACGGGGAAGAGCGCGGCATGCGCGCCCAGGACAACGGCCATCTCACCAAGGCCGACCGCGCGACCCTCCACCAGCAGCAGAACCAGGAGTCTCGCCGCATCTACCGCGACAAGCACAACGGTAAAGTCGGCTAGAGAAAACCCATGATGGCTGTACCCCAATTCCTTTCCTTTTGAAGCCGTCATCCTGAACGAAGTGAAGGACCCCTGTATTCGTCTTCGTTCTCTGTCCGCGGCAAGGTACACCTACTTTGATTCTGCTCTAAGCTCCAAAAATTTTGAAGCAACTGCAAGACTGAAGACTGGACTAACCTTGTCTTGTTCTCTCCATGCAGCAAAGCAAAAGGGCCGCGAGGAATCTCCTCAGCGGCCCTTTCTTTTCTTCAGTAAGAACTAGTACCGGTAATGATCCGCCTTGTAAGGCCCATCCACCGGAACGCTCAGATAATCCGCCTGCTTCTTCGAGAGCGTCGTCAGCTTCACGCCGATCTTCTCCAGATGCAGCCGCGCAACCTCTTCATCCAGCTTCTTCGGCAGGATGTAGATTCCGACCTTGTACGTGTCCTTGTTCTTCCACAGATCAAGCTGCGCCAACGTCTGGTTCGCGAAGCTGTTCGACATCACAAAGCTCGGATGACCCGTCGCGCAACCCAGGTTCACCAGCCGCCCCTCGGCTAGAACGAAGATGCTGTTGCCGCTCTCGAACGTGTACTTGTCCACCTGCGGTTTGATGTTCAGCTTCTTCACGCCCTTCAGCGCATTCAGCGGCTCCATCTGTATCTCGTTGTCGAAGTGGCCGATGTTGCACACGATCGCCTGGTCCTTCATCAGCTTCATATGCTCGACCGTGATGATGTCCACGTTGCCCGTGCATGTCACATAAATATCGCCGCGTCCTAGCGTCTCTTCCAGAGTCGTGACCTCGTAGCCTTCCATCGCCGCCTGCAGCGCATTGATCGGATCGATCTCCGTCACAATCACGCGAGCGCCAAGCCCGCGCAGCGAAGCCGCAGAACCCTTGCCCACATCGCCATATCCGCAGACCACAGCCACCTTACCCGCAACCATCACATCGGTAGCACGCTTGATGCCATCGACCAGCGACTCACGGCAGCCATACAGGTTATCGAACTTCGACTTCGTCACCGAGTCGTTCACATTGATCGCCGGCACCAACAGCTTGCCCTTCTCGAACATCTGGTACAGCCGGTGAACACCCGTCGTCGTCTCTTCACTGACGCCGCGCCACTCCTTCGCCGCATCCTGCCAGCGAGTCGGGGTCTCAGCATGGATCGTCTTCAGCAGCGCCTTGATCACGGCTTCTTCCTGTGAGCCAGAAGGCGAATCGACCCATTTGTCACCCTTCTCCAACTCCACGCCATTATGAATCAGCAGCGTCACGTCGCCGCCATCGTCGATCACCAGTTGCGGGCCAAGCACACCGCCCTTGCCGTCAGGGAAGCTCAGGGCCTGGTTCGTGCACCACCAGTACTCTTCAAGCGTCTCGCCCTTCCACGCAAACACCGGCACGCCCGCTGCCGCAATCGCCGCCGCAGCATGGTCCTGCGTCGAGAAGATGTTGCAGCTTGCCCAGCGAACAGTCGCGCCTAGCGCCACCATGGTCTCGATCAACACGGCTGTCTGGATCGTCATATGCAGCGAACCCGTTACGCGAACCCCAGCCAACGGCTTACCCGCGGCGTACTTATTCCGGATTGCCATCAATCCCGGCATCTCCTGCTCGGCGATATCGATCTCCTTGCGTCCAAAATCCGCCAGAGAAATATCCGCTACTTTATAGTCCGTTGCTTTCTCTTGGACCGCAGTCTTATCCACTGTTGCTGTCGCCATTACTGCACCTCATCTCAAATTTCTGAATTCACTTCAATCGCTTCCAGAATAACAGTTTGGGTGACATTTGCCGCACTCTATGTATGTTCCGTTTTAACTAAAGACACTATTTTCAACCACATCAAACCCCAAGCATTTTCACAATCGATTCAAACGACTGGGCCTCCGCACCGCAAGACTCAACATCGCCGCTACCAGAGCCAACCCACCAATCAGATACAGCCCACCAGCGAAGCTATGCGTCGCATCCCGCAACCGCCCCGTCACATACGGCCCCAGAAATCCCCCGAGCGCGCCGACCATCGTAATGGTTGCAACCCCGCCCGCCGCTGCTGCGCCTCCAATCATGCGTGTGGTCAGCGCCCAGAACGGCCCCATCGTGCTCCACAATCCAATCGCCACCAGCGACATGGCGCACAGCGCCACAGAAATATTCTGCGCACGCGCAGCCCAGGCGAACCCCACGGCCGCCAGCGCCATACAACCTGCAAGATGTCCTCGCCTCTCATTCGATCGGTCCGAACTCCACCCCACCACCACCGTAACGATCGCTGCCAGAAGATAGGGCACCGTCGCATACCGCGCGATCAAACTCGCATCCCTGCCGCCATCATCATGCGCCAGTCCGCTGAGAATCAGAGGCATCCACAGATTGACGATATACACCCCAATCTGGATGATGATGTACACCCCAGCCATCAACCACACCGCCGGCAGCCGGAAAGCATCGAGCAGATTGTGATGCAACGCCGCGCCATACCGCTCCTGGTCCTTCTGCAACTCACTCTTCAGCCACGTCCTCTCCTCCGGCGTCAACCAGCCAGCCACCTCCGGTCCGTCCTTCAGCACAAACAGCACAGAGATTCCCACCAGAACCGTCGGCACACCCTCAAACAAAAACAGCCATTGCCACCCACTCAGCCCGACCACGCCATCCAGCTTCAACAGCGCGCTCGAGAGCGGTCCGCCAACCACGCCAGCCAGTGAAGTAGCCGTCATAAATTTAGCCACCGCCCGCGCCCGTTCGTGAGAAGGGAACCAGAAGGTCAAATAAAGTAGCATGCCAGGAACAAACCCAGCCTCCGCAACACCCAGCAGAAACCGCAAGAGATAAAACGACCCTGGAGACCTCGTCCACACCATGCACGCTGAAACCACACCCCACGAGATCATGATGCGCGCGATCCATATCCGTGTCCCGACCCGCCGCAGAATCAGACTGCTCGGCAGATCGCACAGCGCATATCCAAGAAAAAATATTCCCGCCCCGGTCCCATACACGGTATTGCTGAAGTGCAGATCTCGTTGCATATCCATCGCCGCGAACCCGACATTCACGCGGTCCATATACGCCACGATATACAGCAGAAACATGTAAGGAATCAGCCGCCACGAGATCTTCGCATACAGCGCGCGCCCATCCACCATCATTCCGCTGACTGTTTCCGCCATCGCCCTACTCTACCCGTTCGGTCGATAAAACGCGTCGTCTTTTCTGCCCCTCCAGCAATCTCCGCCTCCGTTCCCCCAACCCATTTATCAGCAACAGCAAAGCCATCACCTTAGCGACGAATGCGCAATCGGTTCTATTCAGCGCCTGCTGCGATGCGAGACCATTTTCATCTAAGTTTTATTGATCTGCGTACAACCGCAACAGAAAAATGCATCTCACAGATAGACCGCTTCGAGGAAGCCGTCTATCGGAAAAAATGAATTCAATTGAAGAAAAATCCTTCGACATGGTATTCGCAATGATCGCGGCGCCTTGCGCCCGGCTGCTCCTGAAATACCGAAACACAGGGAGCGCCCGGCTTCCCCAAACGACCAGGACCTTGAAAAAAATCGGCTTATTCCCAATCAGAAAACATTACTATGAGCCCCTGTTCGACGATTCATCGCTGACCAGACCATTATCCGACGACAGGGCCCTCCCCGGAATCGATTTGAATGTCTCCGGTCAATTGAGCTTCCTGCGTAAACTCAACCATTCATGCGAACTCGGCGGAATGGACCTCAAGAAGAAATCCAACGATCCCACGGCCTTTTACATCAACAACGGAAACTTTGAATCCGGCGACGCGGAATTCCTCTACCAATTCATCAGAACGGTAAAGCCGAACAAAATAGTTGAAATTGGAAGCGGCCATTCCACAAAAATTGCCAGACTCGCGCTGCTGCAAAACCGCGCCGAATCCGGCGTCCAAGCCACCCATACCTGCATAGAGCCCTACGAAATGGGATGGCTGGAGAAACTCGAGGAAGTCTCCGTAATCCGGAAGCGCGTCGAAGATTGCAGTCTCGACTGGAGCAGGCAATTGGCTGCGGGAGATCTCTTATTTGTCGATTCATCGCACATGATCAGGCCTCAAGGCGATGTCCTGACGGAATATCTGGAAATCTTTCCGCAACTTGCGTCGGGGGTCTACATCCACATCCACGACATATTTACTCCGAAAGACTACATACACAGTTGGATCGCCGAGGAGGTCCGATTCTGGAACGAACAATATCTTCTCGAGGCGCTGCTATCGAATACCGATCGATACGAGGTCGTCGCAGCATTGAACTACCTGAAGCATCACAACTACGAGGACCTCAAGAACGTCTGCCCTATCTGACTTCCGGAAAGAGACCCCGGCTCCTTCTACATCAGGGTCCGCTGAGACGAATCCACGATGACGGCGGAGCTCTATCCTTTCTCGGCTTCCAACAACCTCCGCTTCCTCTCCACGCCCCACCGATACCCAGTCAGCGAGCCGTCCTTCCCCACCACACGATGGCAAGGCACTACCACCGCGACCGGATTCGCCCCGCACGCCCCCGCCACAGCACGCGAAGCCGTCGGCGCTCCTAACTGCGACGCCAGCCCCGAGTAACTCCGCGTCTCTCCTCGCGGAATCGCCTGCAAAGCCTTCCAAACCCGCTGTTGGAACGCCGTAGCCCGCACATCCAGCGGAAAAGCCGCCGCCAACGGATGCTCCCCAAGCTGACTCGTCACGAACGCAACCGCATCCGCGAGCCATCCGGTGTTCCCCTTCGCCGCCACCAATTGTGCCTTGGAAAACCTCTCCCGCAGTCCGGCCACCAACTCCTTATCATCGCGTCCAAACGCAATCGAGCAAATCCCCACATCAGTCGTAGCCACCAGCATTCGGCCCAGCGGACTAGCCGCCGTCGTGTAACGAATCAACAGCCCCGCTCCACCCTCCCGCATCACACGCGGCGTCATCCCCAGCGCAGCCGCACTCTTCTCATACAGCCGGCTGCTCGAACCAAACCCCGCCTCATAGATCGCATCGGTAATCGGGGCCTTTCCCGTCTTCGGCGCTCTCACCTTGTTCTTAAACCTCTCCAGCCGCGCCTCCTTCGCATACTGCCCCGGACTCACTCCCAGCACCCGCTTGAACCCGCGCAGAATCGTCAACCTCCCCACGCCCGTAGCCTTCGCTACATCAGCGAGCCGCGTCCGCCGTTCAGAATCCGCATGCTCCCGCAGATACTCAGTCACCGCGGCAATCGCGCCCGCCTGCGGATCAGCCTTCGCCTCCGTCCGCTCCGGCTCGCACCGCTTGCACGCCCGATACCCCGCGGCCTCAGCCTGCGCCGGGGTAGGGAAGAAGCTCACCTGCTTCCGCGTAGGCCGCCGGCTCGCGCAACTCGGCTTGCAGTAGATCTTCGTCGACTTCACCGCATACACAAACTGTCCATCCGCCCGTGGATCCCGCTCCAGCACCTGTTGCCACTGCTTCCCGGGAAAATAACTCGGAACCGCCATCACGCCTTCATTCGTCTTTGCTGCACTGGTCATTATCATTCCAGTATCCTCCCACCGGCAACAAATCGGCACACTCCGTTTCGTTCCTCCAAACTTGCATGATGTATTCTCGCTTCACACCAGCCATTGCGAGATACCCGAATGCACATCAGCCTCACCGTCCCACTGCAGCCGTTGAAATCTAAGAGGCGTATCCTCTTGTGGATGATGCGAACTTACGGTCTCCACCTGCTCTTCGCAGTAACCCTTTCCGTCACCGCCGCCGCCCAGGTTCAGAGCCCCACTGACCCTCCCCCCGGCCAGCACACCATCCTCACCGTCACCGGCAAAGGTGTGCAGATCTACGAATGCCAATTGGTTGCAAACGTCCCGCAGTGGGTCTTTCAAGCCCCCGACGCTTCCCTCTACGACGCATCCGGAGCCAAGGTAGGAGTACACGGCGCCGGCCCGAGTTGGAGATACTTCGACGGCAGCTCCGTCAAAGGCGAGGTCGTCGCAAAGAGTGCCGCCCCGGAGCCCACCTCCATCCCATGGCTTCTTCTCAAGGCCGTCAACGACGATGGCTCCGGCATCATGGCCAAGGTTGAGTTCATCCGCCGCTCCGATACCCACAGTGGCATCGCCCCCACCACTGGCTGCGACGCCAAGCACGTCAGCGCCGTCTCCCGCATCCCATACATCGCGACCTATACCTTTTACGCCGCGAAGCCCTGAATGCCTCCCAGCGCCGTCACAAAAAGAAAAGGCAGGCCCGAAGGCCCGCCCATCTTTTCCACCTTATACCGGACGAACTACTTGGCAGCAGCTACTTTCACGCCAGCCTGCTCCGCCAGTGCAGCAGCTTTGTCCGTCTTCTCCCACGTAAAGCTATCGCCCTTGCGTCCGAAGTGGCCATACGCCGCCGTCGCCTTGAAGATCGGCTTGCGCAGATCGAGCCCCTCGATAATGCCCTTCGGCGTCAGCGAGAAGTTCTTCCGCACCAGCTCCTCCAGCTTGTCCTCATCGACCTTGCCCGTGCCAAACGTATCCACTAGCACGCTAACCGGCTCGGCCACGCCAATCGCGTAAGCAAGCTGCACCTCGCAACGATCAGCCAATCCAGCGGCAACAATATTCTTCGCCACATACCGCGCCATGTAAGCCGCCGAGCGATCGACCTTGGTCGCATCCTTACCGCTGAACGCTCCGCCGCCATGCCGCCCCATACCGCCATACGTATCGACGATGATCTTCCGTCCTGTCAACCCCGTATCGCCCATCGGCCCACCGACGACGAACCGCCCGGTCGGGTTGATGTGGTACTTCGTATCTTCATCCAACAGCTTCGCCGGAATCACAGCCTGAATCACGTTCTTCAGAATATCCGCGCGCAGCTCTTCATTCCCGATCGTCTCTGCATGCTGCGTCGAGATAACGACGGCATCCACCCGCACCGGCTTATGGTTCGAGTCATACTCCACCGTCACCTGGCTCTTGCCATCCGGCCGCAGATACGACATCAACCCATTCTTGCGGACTTCGCTCAGCTTCTGCGCCAGCTTGTGAGCCAACGAGATCGGTGTCGGCATCAGCTCCGGGGTCTCGTTCGTCGCATACCCGAACATCATGCCCTGGTCGCCCGCGCCGCCCGTATCCACGCCCATCGCAATGTCGCCCGACTGCTTATTGATCGTCGAGATCACCGCGCAGGTATTCGAATCGAACCCATACAGTGCATTGTCATACCCGATCGCCGCGACCGTTCCGCGTACCAGGCTCTGGAAGTCCACATAGGCCTTCGTCGTGATCTCTCCGGCAATCACCACCAGTCCCGTGCAGGTCAACGTCTCGCACGCCACACGGCTGTAGGGGTCCTGCGCCAGGCAGGCATCAAGAATCGCATCGGAGATCTGGTCGGCAATCTTATCCGGATGCCCTTCGGTGACAGACTCACTTGTAAATAGAAAACGGTCGCGTTTAGCCAAAGCAACTCCTCCATAGAGTACCTGCCCGGACACTTAGCCCGAACAGCGTGCAACCTCCCCATTTTACCCGCCCATCCCCACCCCGGCAAAGCGACTCATCCGTTCGCGCCTGCGCACCATCCAGTGGCAATATCCTGCATTGAGCGGTATCTCCATTAGCAGAATGCCTCCACGGCAGTGCGGCGCGCGACCCAAAAAAAGATGCCTGAATTGGAAGATGGGTCAGGGTACAATCGCCTAATCCATGACGGTCTCTAGCCAACAATCCAGCCGCCCCTACTTCCCGGCGCTCGATGGGGTTCGAGCAATAGCGGCCCTCATGGTCATGGCCTGCCATTTCTGCCAGGACAAAAATATGGGCGGCCCCTGGATTATCGGTCAGACCGGCGTCGATCTCTTCTTCGTTCTCTCCGGCTTTTTGATTACGACGATCCTGCTGCTGGCACCCGCGAAGGATTGGCGCGAGGTCCGCACCTTCTACATCCGCAGGATTCTCCGCATCTTCCCCCTCTACTACGGATACCTGATCGCCGCCGCGCTTTTAGGCTCTATTGCATCACTCTGGTTCTGGGTGTATCTACAGAATGTCGCTCTTTGGTGCGGAATTCAGGGGATCGGCCCAGGCCATTTCTGGTCCCTCGCCGTGGAGGAGCAGTTTTATTTGATATGGCCGTTCCTCGTCTTCTTTCTCCCGCGGCAATGGCTCACCAGGACGCTGTGGGCCATCGTCGCTATGGCTGTTTTCTTCCGCATCCTCATCTTGCCCTTCCACGTCCACTCCTACATCCTCGTCATGTTCAGCCGATTCGACGGCCTCGCCGCAGGAGCTCTTCTCGCCAGCTACTACCAGCGCAACCTCTTGCAGCGCCATCGCCGCGGCCTGCTTCTCCTGGCCGTCCTGTCTGCTGTTGTAATCTGGTTTCAATGGTGGAAGTTCCACGCCCAGGGCGCACCTTGGGTGCAGGTGACAAAATTTAGCCTGGCCACCTCCTTTTATGCCGCCGTCGTAGGCTATCTCATCATTAGCGGCCCCATCCTGGCCAATCGCTTGCTTCGTCTCAGACCTCTCCGCTTCATTGGCAAAATCAGCTATGGTCTCTACGTCTTCCACCCCGCCATCATTACATTTGTCCTTCTCCGGGTCCGCAACTCGTCCACCATTGTTCAGCTACTGGCCTGTTTCGGAGCGACCTTTCTCGTCGCGATCATCAGCTGGTATGGCTATGAAGTCTGGTTCATTCGCCTCAAAGATAAGCTCGCACCGGAGCGCAGCAGACAATCGTCACCTGTCGCTGCCTGAAATAGTGCGCGGTCGAGGACTTCGTTAGCCAAGGCAAGGAAATTGGCGACAGCGAGACTAAAGCAGGATTCCCGACAATCCCTAAGGGATCAATCGCCCATGCAGGGCAAACTTCCACACCCCCCAGCCCAGCGCCACCAGCGACCCCACCATCACCCCCACGCCCACCCATCGCATCCCCGTCGCAGACTCGGTGCCCGCCCTGTTTCTCCGCACATTCTCCGCGAACTCAGCCCAGTCGGCAGCCTGTGGGTTTTCCGTGCCGCTCTCCCGCAGGCTGGCCTCAAACCGCTCAATCCACGGAACTTCATCCAGCCCCAGAGCCGCCAGATAGCTGCGAACAATGCCCTTCCGAAACACCCCGCCCGGCAGCGAGTCGTATTCTCCCGCCTCCAGCGCATGCAGATGACGCGACGAGATCTTTGTCTCCTCGCAGATCCTCTCGATCGAGACCTTACGCCGCTCCCGCTCCCATCGCAGTTCGTCGCAGAATCGTTCCATTCGCTCCATTCAAACCCACGTCCATACAGACCAACTGGCCGCCTGCCCTGACGCCAGTTGATCGAAGAATAGACCGTAATATTTGCCAAAGTCAAAGCCCCTTTTCCGTTCCCGCATCGTTCCACTCCATTGGAACCAAAATAGTTAGACCCTCCCAAATTTGAACCGAATTCCATCTCTCCCCATCCTCCGGGTGGCTGCGAGGCGCTCTGTACACATGGCGCGGACTGCTTTTTTTGACGCCGCCGCATAGCAGTCGCTATGATCGCGTTAAATACGTTGTATCGAATGTCCTTCCGCATTTCGACTGCTATACGTAAACTCACCATCCCGCGCGCTGTCGCGGGCTCCGGAAGCCGAACCAGTCCCTGGTTGAGAAAGAGACCGAGTGCGCCTCCCTTTTCCCGAAAGCATTCCCTTCGTACCTGTCTTCTTCTTCGCGTTGCTGGTTTGCATCATCCAGCAGGTTCAGGGGACTAACCCCGTCTTTTCGCTCTGCTGCTTTGCTTATATTCTCCTTGCCACCATTGCCTTCAACGTCGCGGGCGGATTCACCCGCACCTCTGGCGCCTATATTTTCTTCAACTCCGTCCTCGGAGTCATCATTGGCCTCTGCGTCAAGATTTTTCTCAGCGAAGCGGCAGACTCCAATCTGTTGGTTCCCGTTTTGACGATGGGTGTGAACCTCTTAGGCATGTGCATGATGTTGGTTGCGGTCTATCTCAGCAAGAAGGTGAGGACCAAGCGCGCCCTCATGGGAAAGATGGTCACCGACTCCAATATGCAGACTGCCACCGTCGGCTGCCTGGTCGCCGGCGTTCTTATGATGTTTATCGGTTATGTCATCCCCGGGGGAAATGGTTCGGTGCTCAGTGCGCTCAACCAGCTCAATCGCTTTTATCCCCTGGCGATTATCCTCGGCGTCATCAATACGATCCGTCGCAGTGGCGGAACCCGGAGCGTCAATCTGCCGGTTCTGCTCGCCGGCGGTTTAATGTTTAGCAACGGGGTCCTCGGTTACTCCAAGGAAGGCATGTTAGGCCCCTTCGCCGCCTACGTGTTGGCCGCTGCCTCCCAGCGCTATAGGATATCTCGCACCCAGATTGTTGGTGGCATCCTTGCCGTTATGTTCATATTTCAATACCTTGTCCCCTACGCTCAATATGGAAGGACCTTTCGAGAGGAAACGGGGTCTGCCAACCTCGAAGTCTCACTATCTCTCCTGTCCAACCTCGGATACGTTCGTCAGCAGTATCTCGAAACCTCCGGAGACGCCTATGAGGAGCGTGTTCACGGCTATTACAACACTTCGCAAGGTTTCTTTGACCGTCTTCAGATGATGTCGATCGACGATTCCCTTAACTATCAGACGGAGCAATTTGGTAACTATGGCCTCACACCGATGGTCCTGGCCTTCGAGAATCTCGTCCCGCACTTCATCTGGAAGGATAAGCCACAGGTTCTAATCGGAAACATCTTCGCGCACGAAGTCGGAATTCTTGGTGAGGAGGACGAGTCCACTGGCGTCTCGTTCTCCTCTACCGCGACGGCCTTTCACCTCGCAGGCTGGAAAGGACTGCTTTTTCTCGCGCCAGCTGTTTGGTTTTTCCTCTTCCTCATCTTCGACTCGCTCTGTGGAGACGTTCGCAAAATCCCATGGGGCCTCCTTGTGATCGTTCTCTATGCCCATGCAGCTCCGGAGGGGGACGTCACTACCATCATCTACATGTGTTTCTACACCGTGTACGCTATTGTCTTTGCCGGCATCATGGGTGCCTATGTCATGCCCATTATTGGAACCTTCGTTATCGGTCCCGAGGGCATCATGCTCCGCCGCGGCAAACCGATTCGCAGTATTCCCAACCGGCTGCGCCCTCCCGTGTCCTCCGAAACCTCACCCTTGCGTCCCTGACGATCCCGTCGCCTCGGCCGGTCTTCTGCTTCGGCCTTCTGCCCACTCCCATACACTGGTACTTGTATGAACAAACTGGTTGTAGGTAATCTCGTCCATCGTCCCTTGCGCTCGCTCATCAGCTGCCTCGCCATCGCCATCGAGGTCATCATGATCCTCTCCATCACCGCCATCCTGATGGGCAAGCTCAACGGCTTCAAGGACCGCACCAACGGCATCGGCATGGACATGTTCGTCCGCCCCAGCACCACCAACAACTTCATCGGCATGAGCCCTGCCGGCGCTTCCATCAAGGTCGCCGATGTCCTCGCCCAGATCCCCCACATCAAAGTCGTCGCCCCAGTCAACATTCAGATCACCAGCTCCCTCGACAACATCTACGGCATCGACTTCAAGACCTACGATGGCCTTCTCCCCTTCGTCTTCCTCTCCGGCGGACCCTTCCAGGGACCCTACGACGTCATCGTCGACGACTACATCGGTGCTGGCAAAAAAGTCGGCGACACCCTCACTATCCTTAATCACCCCTTCCGCATCTCCGGCATCGTCGAGCACGGTAAAGGCGGCCGCAAGTTCATCCCCATCGATACAATGGGCAGCCTCAACGGCACAGAAGGCAAAGCCACCGCCTTCTACCTCAAAACGGAAAACCCGCCTAGATATGAGGACGACGTCCGCAAAGCCATCCTCGCCACGCCCGGCATGAGCCAGTACAACATCGTCACCACCGACGAGTATCTCGCTTCCATGACGCCCAACTCCCTCCCCGGCTTCAACATCGGCCTTCGCGTCGTCATCGGCATCGCCGTTATCATCGGCTTCCTCGTCATCTTCCAATCCATGTACACCGCCGTCATGGAGCGCACCCGCGAGATCGGCATCCTCAAGTCCATGGGCGCATCCCGCGCCTACATCGTCGGCATTGTCCTCCGCGAAACCAGCGTCCTCGCCTTCGCCGGTATCATTCTCGGCGTCGCCGCCAGCTTCGCCCTCAGCGCAGCTCTCGAAGCCCGCTTCCCCACCCTCGATTTCGTCATTGACCTTCCCTATGTCTGGAAGGCCACCCTCATCGCCTTTATCGGGGCCATCCTCGGAGCGCTCTACCCCGCACTCAAGGCCGCCAGCAAAGATCCCATCGACGCACTCGCCTACGAATAAAGGCAGGGTTGCCATGGATCTCTCAGCGTCATCGCTTCAGCAAACTGTGAAAGGGATCACTTGATCGACAAGGCGTATCGTTGGGCGGTTCCAGTCTTGGGCCTGTGGCTTGCGACATGGATACTGCTCTCCTGGGCCGGAGTCCAGGATGACGCCTTCATCCATCTCCGCTACGCCGACAATCTCGTCCGAACCCATCTCATCACCTACGACGGCGTGCATCCCAACTACGGCGCCTCCAGTCTCCTCTACGTCTACCTGCTGGCATTCCTTCGCGCGTTCACCGCTTCACCGAACCTTCCGCGTGTCGTTTCAAGCTGCGCCCACCTCATTCTTGCCGCTGGTCTTCTGGTCCTCTTCCTCAGATCGATCCCTCGAGACTCGTCTCTCGCTCGGCTCCTCGGACTAGTTCTGCTTTTCATCCTCGTTAGCCCATCGGCCGTACGCTGGCTCGATGACGGCATGGAGACGGGCCTTGCCCTCTGCTTCGTGGCAGCCCTCTGCTGGCTCACCTTCCGCCAATCAACCCGTTCCACCGGTACTTGGCCGCAGTATCTTGCCTGGGTTGCATTCGGCTTCTTCGCTGTTCTCCTACGCACCGAATTCATCCTCTTATGCGGCCTGGCCTTCGCCATGCTTGCCTGGAAGCGTCTCTTCGTTTCAGAACAGAGTGAGCCATCGAATCGCCTTCGTGCGCTCCTCGGCGGCAGCCATCTTTTGCTGGGCGGCCTCCTTGCCCTCGCGTTCATCCGCCTCAAGATGCACTTCTTTCTTCCCGATACAGCGCTGGCAAAATCCGGTGGCGTAGCGGATTGGTACGGTGCCCTTTACTTGACCGGAAAGATTTTTGCAGCAGCGCTCTCCTTCGGAGCCGGAATGTTCCTCCTCTGGCTCCTGACCATCTTCCTGACGCTGCGTGCCGGCCGCTTTTCGATAATCACACTCTTCGCCAACCTGGCCTTTCCGGTCCTTTTTGCCCTCGCCGCCTCGCGGGGCCAGCAGATCCAGGGTGCCCGTTACTTCGTCTGGACCCTCTTCTTCTCCATCCTCTGGAATATCCTCGAACTGAGCGGCGTTCCGCCCGGTCATCGGTTACAGACTCAAAACAACACACTGGCCTTCTGCTTCCTGGCCCTGCTCCTGCTTGAACTCCCGTTTGAATCCAGAATGCTGTACCCCATGCTGAGAGATCGTGCGAATCTCCTGAAACAGTTCGAAGAGGATCACTTTGAACGCCTGCAGGGCAAGCGCGGAATCGCCTTTGACATCGGCTATCTAGGCTATTTTTCTCGCGCCGACATCTGTGACCTGGCCGGCCTGGTGAACGGCAGAGACAAAGCCCGCCAGACGACCCAGGAGCGCCTCGCAAGCTGCTTCGCCAATCATCCCGACTTTATCTTCATGAACCCGAGAGACATTGGTTATGCGGCCAACTATTTTCCCATCGAAGACTGGCAGGTTTGCTCCCGCTATGACTTCAAAACTGTAAACCAGAACAGTCCCCACTACCTCATTGTGCCCCGATCGGTCGCCCCCGAAGTCTGTAGAAATGTGGCCAGTACTGTTCCCTCTGACATTCCGCCTCTCCTCCGTTAGAGAGAATCCAAAATGGATGTGCTCGATTCATTCCTTCTGAAAGTCGTCATTCTGAACGGAGTGAAGGACCCCTGTATTTCGTCTTCGTTCGTTCTGTCGCTAGTCGCCAGCCGTTCAGGTGCTTCGAACTCCAGCCTGCATCTCCGACCCCTCGATGCCAGACAGAAACCGTTGCATCGCCAACTCCACCGTCAGCGGTGCAAGGGCCAGTGCGAACGGCAGGAAGATTCGCACCTCTTTGATCCTCCCGACCAACACCCACATCCCCATAAAAATAACCGCGGCAGTCAGCATCCCGATCTCTGCCGACCCCACCTGATACCGCCGCCGAGCCAGCATCACGATAGTCCATCCCAAGGGCATCATAAAAAGAAGAAAAGGAAGGTAGCCCTGCAGCGATCTCAGGTTGAAAAACAGTTGCAACACCTGCGTATCGCCATAATTCGCCTGCGGATACACCCTTTTCATAAGGTCATACTGAATCCCCAGGACCAGGAGCACGGCGACCAGACTAGTTCCGGCTTGCACCCCCCGAGGCAGAGCGAACCCCTTGCCCATCGGTGTCATGCACACCAGCAGGATCCCCGCATGTAGCGCAAACCCAACATCGGCGCGGACAAATCCCTGTGCTACAGCCAGCAGCAGCAGTCCGACAACCGTTCCGACCGTCCCCACTCCCTCAGGCAAAGGCAACTTCGCTGTCAGCAGCACCAGAGCCAGTGCAAGCATCGCCGCCGTCGGCAGCGTCTCCGGCCGCTGATACCAAAGCAGCCACGCAAGGTAAAACTGGACCAGGACTACAAAACTAGCCACGCCAAACCATTGCGCCGCAACGCCTGCTTTCCGGTATACCGCCGAGCGCCGCAGCACCAGAAACAGCGCGCAGACCGCAACCAGGCCCGCGACCACATCCAGCAGCGCCAGCGTATGCCGCATCCCCAGATGCAGATGGCGAGCCAGAAAATACGCCGTATCGACGACGCCGATCCGGTACTGTTCCGGCGCATCTCCAGTCCCCGACACGACATCCATCCAGATCCCCGGCTCTTGATAAAACGCCTGGCTGTACGACCAATAATCCAGAAATCCCGAAGAAAAAACGATCACACTCAGCAGAACACTCCCGACTCTCTTTGGGCTCTGCATCATCGAATCTCATCTCTCCCCTAGGTTGAGTGGAAAGAATAGCATCCAGCCAGTGACGTCAGACCACCTCCACCTCATCTGTGCATCAGAGCGCTCCCCGCCGTAACACTTCTGTAATACTCTGGAACTCATGCCGCCAACCTGCGTTTAATCCTTTGACCAGATGAACCACCCGCACCCCATCTCGTCCCGCATCCTCCAGGCCGCCGAGGCCGTTCTCCTCCTCGTAGCCGCCACCTTCCTCGCCCTCCACGCCCTCCATCTCAGCGCCGATTTCCCCAACCACTCCCCCTGGATGGACTGGGCCAAGTACACCGACGAAGGCTGGTACGGCGACGGAGCCATCCGCCACTTCCTGCGCGGCCACTGGTACGTCCCCGGAGACTTCAACCCTGCCGCAGCCCTGCCCGTCTGGCCTCTTCTCGAAGCCGCCCTCTTCCGCTTCACCGGCGTCAACCTCGCCGCCGCCCGCGCCCTCACCGTGGCCATCTTCGGCCTCATTCTCCTCGCGTCCTACCTCCTGATCCGCCGCTGGCAGATTCTCTCGTCGGGGAAAGAATCCGAAACGAAAAAATCCGAAACCTCCCTCGCCCCAGCCATCGCCGTCCTTCTTCTCGCCGTCAGTCCCTTCTGCTACGTCTTCACCCGCATGGCGATCCTCGAGCCGCTCCTGATCCTCTTCACCCTCCTAGCCCTCCTCGCCGCCTCCTACGCCAAACCGCCGGAGCAGGGAATCGTCGCCCCTCCATTACGAACCCGCCTCCGGCAAATCCTGCCCGCGCTCTCCCTCGGCCTGCTTCTCCCCCTCATGGTCCTCACCAAGACCACCGCCATCTTTCTCCTCCCTGCTATCGCCTGGCTTCTCTCGGCGCGTGCTGGCTACCGCGTCCGCCCCTTCCTCCACCTCAGCCTGCCCCCAGCCGTCCTCGCCGCCATCACCTGGCTCAGCTACTATCTCTTCATCGTCCGTCCCCACTTCCTCCCCGACTACCACTACCTCTTCGAAGCCAACGGCTACACTGGCCTCACCCCCTCCAACATCCTCTCCGTCCTAGCCGACACCATCGCCGACGGCCTCTGGATCGGCAAAATCCTCTATCCCCTTGCCCTCCTCGCCGCCATCTCTGTCTTCCTCCTCCGCCCCCGCCTCCTGCGCAACCCTCTCATCCCATCCCTCCTCCTCTGGGCCGGGGGCTATGCAGCCTTTCTCGCCTACCACAACAATCTCCAACCCCGGTATTACCTTGTCATCGCGATCCCCCTCACCCTGCTCGTCCCCATCGTCTTCTCCAGCCTCTGGACCTCAGGCCCCCGCACCCGCACCGCCGCCGAAACCTCGCTGCACCGCCTAGCCATCACCTCCATCGTGGCCGTCCTCACCCTGCTCACCGTCACCGACGCCCGCCAGACCCTCCACTACGTCCGCACCCCCGACTACACCTTCACCAGCGCCGCCGCCCACATCCACCAGATCATCTCCGCCGACCCCACCCACAACCCGCTCATCCTCTCCATCAGCGGCTCCCAGCTCTCCCTCATGACCGGCCTGCCCTCCATCTGCGACGACTTCGGCACCATGGACCTACCCGTCCGCGTCAAGGCCTACCGTCCCGGCTGGTATGTCGCCTGGAACCAGGTCGAAGACGACAAGATGGACGCCCTCACCCCCATGTACCATCTCCAGCGCATCGCCGCCTTCCCTGCCTTTGACGACCCCGAGCGCAACCTCCTCATCCTCTACCGCCTCGACCCCGCCACTCCCGGCCAACCCCCGCGCCGCCACCGCAAACCCCTCATCCCCCATCTGCTCCGAACCAGCCTCAGCCAGCAACCCAGCCCTATCCAATTCGTGCACTAACTCCTGCAACTGCGCCGTTGCATTTGCCCTTGCCGTCATCCTGAACCGCAGGGTGAAGGATCCCGAAGAACTTCACTCACCCCACCCGCCAGAACCTTTCCACCCACATCCTCCAGCCGTCGATGGTGGGATTTCAGATGTTGAATTCATCAGACACCACCAGGCCAGCTTCACGAATACCGTAAGAGAAGAATGAATGTTCGTCATTCTGACCCTGAGCTTGTCGAAGGGGAGGAACCCCTGTATCTGTCTTTGCCGTTGTTGCTCTTGTTGTTCTACACCAACTCCAAATTTGCGACTAACGAGGCGCAGCCACCAGCGAAAACTGCTGCTCTACCGCCACCCCACACGCCACCGCACTCCCCTCTCGCATCCCCGGCGCAAACCGCCACTTCGTCATCGCCTCCACCGCACTCGCGTCCAGCCCATACCCCAGCGGCCGAGCCACCGCAATCCGCCGCGGAACCCCGCCCGCGTCCACCACTAACCTCAGCTGCAGCGGTCCCTGCACTTTGTCCCGCACCGCAAATTCGCCATACTTAGCATCCACCCGATGCTCCACCTTCGGCGCAGTCACATCCTTCGCCTGATCCCCCACCCCATACAGTGCATAGATCGTCTGCCCATTCAAAGCGTCCTCCGGCCAGGCCAGCGTCGGATCGAAATAGTGCCTCCAATAATCCGGCATCGCACGCTGCAACCCCGGATCGATCCCCACCGCAAACATCGCCGCAAACGCCGTCTCCAACTGCTTCGCCTTCCCCGTGTCCTTCACCAGCAGCCGCATCTTCTCGTCATTCAACGCATGCCGCTGGAACTCATGGCTATCGGTGTTATACCGAATCGCCACCCTCACCCCGTCCAACTCGATCTCACCCGCTCCCCGCCGCTCAACTTTCAGCACATTCACCGCCGCCAGGGTCCAGTCGCCCACCTTCGGAGTCCCCTGCACCCGTCCATCTGCGTCATAGGTCAACTCGTTACTCAGATAAAACCCCCGAAGAAACAGCGCCTTCCCCACCAGCAGCGAAGCCGCGTTCAACCCCTCATCCGCAGCCGGAACCGTCGCCTGCTGCGCGAACGCAACACCGTACCAAGCCATCCAACCGATCACCAGCGCCGCCGCCATCTTTATCCTCACCAGCGTCTCCTCTACATCAATATCCTAGTGTCCTGTCTCTGAAGTTATCGGCAATAATTTGTCATCCCGACCGGAGCGCAGCGGAGTGGAGGGATCTGCTGTTTGTGTGGGTCTGCGCTTCTGCTCTGGTTTTGTTTGATTACGTCGTCATTCTGAGCGGAGCGAAGAACCCCTGTATTTCGCTCTTGCTGTTGTTTGTTATTGAGAAGTTGGCCCATCGGCCATTTATAGGTAAGAATGCAACCCTATCTTGCCTTGCCTCTCGCATCTCTTCCATCCAAACCTATCCCGTATATGCCAATACAGCGTCTACCCACTTCGAGATGCGAAGCCACAAGAAGCTGGTGATAATCTGACAAGACAGCGACCTCTTAGCCCGGAACCAAGCGTTCCCTCATCAGCCTCTTATTCATAGGACACGGAATGACGCCTGCTTCACTCCTGCACTTTGCTGAGGCCCTCCTCTGGTGTGCTCTACTCTTCGTCTCGATCGCCGGCTACGGAGCCATCCTCCTTCGCCTCTTCAACCTCCGCCATCCCTCCATCGCGCTCGCGGCCACCAGCGGCTTCGGCGTCATCATCCTTTTGGGCGGCTGCCTCAATCTCCTAGAAGCCATCACCCCTCCCATCCTCATCGCCCTCACGCTCCTCGGTCTCCTCGCCGCAATTTTTCTCCGAATCACGCTCACTGACTCCGGTCCCGAATATCCCACGGCCCCGTCCAGCCATCTCTCAAAGGCAGTCACCCTAACCCTGCTAGCCGCAGCCCTCGTCTTCGCCGTTCGTTACGCCGCGACCGTACACTGGCCCAGCTACCAGGTATCGGACGACCCCAACTTCTACCTCGCCGCCCCCGCGAAGATGCTCCAGCTCCACCACTACGCCGCCGACCCCTTCAGCGAGCGCCGCATCATGTCCAGCATCGGCGGCAACTACTTCCTGCAGGACATGGTCCTCGCCATCCTTCCCCTCGCCGACGTCCAGATGGCCGACCGCGCCCTCGGCCTTCTCCTTCTCGCCTTCCTCTCCTTCGGCCTCGCCGCTGAATTCCGTCTCACCCAGGCGCAACGAGCCTTCTTCACCCTCCTCATCTTCGTCACGCCGCAGCTCCAGTTCAACCTCACCTTCGTCATCCTCCCCAGCGCTCTCTTCTTCGGCCTTGTCTACCTCGCAGCCAACCGCAGGCTCATCGCCGAAAATCAGACGCTCCAGGCGGTACTCCTCGGTGCGGTCACCGGCGTAGTCGCCTCCACTAAATCCACCTACCTGCCCCACGGAGTCGTCTTCGTCGCCTGTATTGCGCTGATCCACGCCAGACGCCGAGGCCTCCCCGCAGGCGCAAAAATATTCTTCCTCGCTGCCCTCAGCTGCCTCGTCGTCATGGCTCCATGGATGATCGCCAGCCACGCAACCTCCGGCACCTGGTTCTACCCATCGCTTGGCCAGGGTTATCAATACAGCGCCTACGGCCTCTATCCCGCACCAACCGGAGCCGGCCTCTCCATCATCCTCCATAAAGTCATCCCCTTCTGCGCCCCGCTGTTTCTTCTTCTCGCCCTCGAATGGTTCCTCGGCGACCGCGACGAACAAGGCGAAGCCATCATCGCGCTCTCTGCCGCCGCCCTCTGCGCCACGCTGCTCGTCGGCATCGGCACCGGCGGAGACTCCGTGCGCCGTTACAACTACCCCTGCATCATCCCCGCCATGCTCCTGCTCTACGTCGTCTTCAGCCGCCGTCTCAACGCCGCTCCCGGCGCGCGCCAATGGAGCATCCTCCGCACCCTCACCGTAGCCTTCATCGCCTACACCGCCATCACCACCTGGCGCAACAAATTCACCAACGAGTTCGACCAAATCCCCCTCAGCCTCAAGGCCGCTCTCTACGACACCCCCATCGTCCCTCCCAGCGTGGAAGCCGAATATGTCGTCATGCAGGCAGCCATCCCCACCAACGCTGCCGTCCTGGCTACCGTCAACGACCCCTTCCTCCTCGACTTCCGCGCCCACCGCATCAGCATCGCCGACTACCCTGGCGCCGCCAGCCTCCCCCCCGGCTGGCCCTCCCGCGAGGACGGCGAAGCTCTCGCCCGTTACCTTCTCGCCAACAACCTCCGTTACCTCGTCTACTCCTATAAAGACTTCGCCGGCTTCGACGAGGGAGCCCCCCACGTCATCCACGACCCCACCCGAACCCAGTGGATTCACAGCGAAGCCGCCATCACCCTCCGCTCCCACCAGCAATACGCCGAGCTCGCCCGAACCCGCCGCCACCTCTACGACGACGGCCAAATGTACGTCCTCGACCTGACCTCTCCCGTCAACAGCTCCGAACCGCCTGTAAGTACTGCTAATAATCGGTAGTGGGTCAGTTTCGCCAATCGTTTGGTCAAAATAAAGTTCGTCTCACAGAGCGTCCAAACAAAGTTCGTCCCACAGAGCGCCAAAGGCGCGTTCTATACCAGCCCAGGGCATCGCCCTGGGTCAGGAATGCGCCATCTCCAAGGGCTGAAAGCCCGACCTATGTCTTGTTAAACTAACCTCACTACCCAATAATCCTTGACGGGACCCCGCCGCCTCGGTAGACTTAAATCTCGCGCAGTCTCGCGTCTGTACGCCTGTGTCTGTATTGGTCCCAGGAGAGTAACGGCACCCGAGGCGTCCGTGATGGATCCACTGGGGAGCAGCTCTCACCATTAGCCGCCCCTGAAGCACCCATCCCATAGGTTTTGTGCGTAGTCCAGTTCAAGCGGTCTTTCTCCGCGTGTTGTGAAGAGGAAACTCGTCTCTTCCTTCACCACGCCGCCCTGCTCTGGAACAACCGTTCTTTTGCTTTTCACGCATCACCAACTTGGCACCACTTCTTCCTGCACCAAGCCGAACAAGGAAGACGGCAGAATCAAGGAGTAAAACAACGATGTCCACCACCATTCCGAGCGGCAAAGACATTAAGCGTAAGTGGTTCGTGCTCGACGCCAGCGGCAAAACGCTCGGCCGTCTCGCCACCCAGGCCGCTTCCATCCTCGCCGGCAAGCTCAATGTCCTCTACACCCCATACATCGACATGGGCGATCACGTCATCATCATCAACGCCGAAAAGATCGTGCTGACCGGCCTCAAGTCTGATCAGAAGCTCTATCGCCGCTACACCGGCTTCCCCGGCGGTCTCCGCGAAGAGTCCTTCGTCAAGCTCCTCGCCCGTCGCCCCGAAGCCATCGTCGAGCAGGCCGTCAAGGGCATGCTGCCCAAAAACAAGCTAGGCCGCCAGATGGCCACCAAGCTCAAGGTCTACAAGGGCGCACAGCATCCGCACCTCGCCCAGCAGCCCGTTGCCATGGACTTCCATGCCTCCAACGCACCCAAGGTGCTCACCTCCAAAGTGATGGTGCCGACCCACCCGGCCCACGCACTCGAAGGCTAGCTCGCAGAGTTTGGATCACACGTTTTGATCACAGCAGGCTTAGCAGTTGAACACACGAAGTTTTGGTTTTTGGGATTAGCAGTGGGCTTTAGCCCACTGAACAAAGCGGCCGATAAAGAGGGGCTTTAGCCCCGGGCCTTTACAAGTTCAAGGAGCACCATGGCAGATCTGATTCAGTACTACGGAACCGGCCGTCGCAAGAGCTCGATCGCGCGCGTCTTCCTGCGTCCGGGCAGCGGCAAATTCACCGTCAACAAAAAAGAGTGTGACGTCTACTTCGTCACCGCGCAGCAGCGCGCAGCCGCCAAGCGGTCTCTCGGCATCGCCGACATCGGCGAGACCTTCGACGTCATCACCACCGTCAAGGGTGGCGGCGTCATGGGACAGGCCGACGCCGTCAAACTCGGCATCGCCCGCGCCCTCATGGTATTCAACCCCGAGCTCCGCAAGGCGCTCAAGGCAGAAGGCCTCGTTACCCGCGACTCGCGCGGTAAAGAGCGCAAGAAGTACGGCCAGAAGGGTGCTCGCGCACGCTTCCAGTTCAGCAAACGCTAATTGCCGCGTTGAGCTCGGAAGGTTCCAGTTTTTGCTTCTAGGTAGCCCAAGGCTTCAGCCTTGGGTCTCTCTGGGGCTAGAACATTCGGGGCTTTAGCCCCTGGGGTATTATGCTCTCCTTCGCTTCGCTGAGATTTCGATGAAGCGAAGGAGAAAGGGCCCGATCCATTCGCATCACCCTTCGGAAGATTTTTCGCCGAAGGTCAGGAGTCAAATCTCCCGAGCCTGTCTCGTCAGGCAAAGGATCAATCCAGGCACCGATGCTCACACTCGGCCGCCTCAACCAAGGAGCTAACATTGGCAAACATCACTATGAAAGAACTGCTCGAAGCTGGCGTTCACTTCGGGCATCAAACCAAGCGCTGGAATCCCAAGATGAAGGAGTACATCTTCGGCGAGCGCAACGGCATTTACATCATCGACCTCCAGAAGACCCTCAAGATGTTCAAAGAGGCGTCCAAGTTCGTCACCGATCTCACCTCGACCGGTAAGCTCATCCTCTTCGTCGGCACCAAGCGCCAGGCGCAGGATGCCATCGCCGAAGAAGCTACCCGCGCCGGCATGCCCTACATCAACAGCCGCTGGCTCGGCGGTCTGCTCACCAACTGGATCACGGTGCAGAAGTCCGTCAAGCGTCTCCAAGAACTCGACGACATGTCCACCGACGGCCGCTACGAGCTCCTCACCAAGAAGGAAGTCATCAAGCTCGAGCGCGAGCGCAAGCACCTGTCGACCAACCTCTCAGGTATCAAGAGCATGAAGCGCCTTCCCGACGCCATCTTCGTCGTTGACTCCAACAACGAAGCCATCGCCGTCGCCGAAGCCCGCAAGCTCGGCATCCCGGTCGTCGCCGTCGTCGACACCAACTGCGATCCCACTCAGGTCGACTACGTCATCCCCGGCAACGACGACGCCCTCCGCGCCATCCGCCTCTTCACCACGAAGATCGCCGATTCCGCCTACGAAGGTGTCCAGATGGTCTCCGAGAAGGCCTTCGCCACCGAAGCCGCTGACGTTCAGCCTCTCGCAGTCTCCCCCGAGTACGTCGGCGAAGACGGCGAGTACGAGCCCGGCGAGATCCCCGCCGCAGCCGAGCCAGTCGCAGCCGCGCCCGAACCCGAAGAAGACGAGACCGTCGACCTCGAAGCCGTCCTCGGCGGAAACATCCGCAAGGCCCCGGCCGCCTCCGAGCCCGACACCGAGCCCGAGTCGCTCTCGGCCCACGCCGCCGTCTAACTTGGCCGTTGCCTTGCGTCTCGCCTTTTCGGGAGGCGCAAAACGAGGTTCTAAGGCTCAAGAAGCCACTGCTCAAGAGGCCACTGCAAAGGTCCGCAGTGGTGCTTTTGTGGGATTAGCGTGGGGCTTCAGCCCCACGACAGACGCCGGAAGTGAATTGGGGGCTTTAGCCCCGTCTTTCTTCTGGCTCCCAAGTGCTTTCAATCGTCGCTCTAGCATGCTGTAACCGCTTTTCCTCTGCCTCTCAGCTTGAGGGGAGCGTAACCCGGAAGGGCACGGCTTTAGCCGTGCCGTAACAGCCTCTTGATATTTTATTGGGGCGCGGGCTTTAGCCCGCGCCCCTCGAGCAACCACCTAAGGAAACGCACAATGTCTGAAACTGCCGTAAAGATCGACGCAAAACTCGTCAAGGAACTCCGCGAAAAGTCCGGCGCCCCCATGGGCGACTGCTTAAAAGCGCTGCAAGAAGCCCGCGGTGAGATGGAGGCCGCATTTGTAGTCCTGCGCAAGCGCGGCATGGCCTCGGCCGCGAAGAAGGCCTCCCGCACCACCAATGAAGGCGCAGTCGGAACCTATATCCACGCCGGCGGAAAGATCGGCGTGCTGCTCGAACTGAACTGCGAAAGCGATTTCGTCGCCCGCACCGACGACTTCCAGGAGTTGCTCCGCGACATCGCCATGCACATCGCCGCCGTCGACCCGCGCTTTGTCAGCCGCGACGACGTCACCGAGGCAGACCTCGAACGCGAGAAGGAAGTGTATCGCGCCCAGGCCGCCGCGACAGGCAAGCCTGCCAACATCATCGAGAAGATGCTCGAAGGCAAGCTCGCCAAGTTCTACGAAGAGTTCTGCCTCCTCGACCAGCCCTTCATCAAGGAAGCATCGCAGACCATCGCGCAGCTCATCGCCTCGAAGGTCGCGAAGCTAGGCGAAAATATCAGCGTCCGCCGCTTCGCCCGCTTCAAAGTAGGCGCAGCCGACTGGACCGTCGCCCAAACCAAAGCCGCAGGAACCGAAGAATCGGCAGCCTAAAATAGATGAAGCGGCAGCCTAAGTAGACGAATCGGTTTGGCATCTAGGTAGCCCAAGGCTTTAGCCTTGGGTCTCTCGAACCCTCAAAATTCAAGGGGCTTTAGCCCCTGGGGTATGCCTTCTCTTTTATTCACGAGCGCAAATTGATTCATCAGACATACCTAAACCAACTTCTTCTCAAACACCCAAGCCCGGGCCAACAGCCCGGGCTTTTTCACGTTTGCGAATAAAGTGTTAGCCTCAGGCGAATAAACCGACAGACCGAGACATAGATGACAAAACAGAAAATATTCATGTTACCCAAAAATTCCCACACTCCCGACTTTCTTTTCCGGGCGACGGTTATTGCTGAAGGGCGAAGAAGATTTCGGATGCTGTGCGCGATTGTGCTGCCTAAAAACACGGAGGAGCGGATCAGATTAGATTTTTATCCTTCAGTCGAGCAGGCACTCAGGATGCGGCCATGGAGGGTTGTAAGTGTAAGTGGACGTTCAGTGTTTGGGGATACGATTTATAAATTCCACGCGAAAGAAGTTTGGTGTACAGTCATCGTAACCGGTAATTCCCATGACATTTCATACGTAACCAATTTTGAAGGGAATCCAACCGAGCTTCGCATCGAAATGTTACTTGATGGCAAGCATGGAAAGTACGTGGGCCGAGGCACCTTCAATTTGACGGATTGTCCGGTAATGAATGTTGGGTCTATTATGATGCGTTCATACACGGGAAATGTTAGAGTCCGCGGAACACTAGCGCCTCGTTTCAAACTGCACCAGAATGTCGAAATACGTTTTAGGAATCATTTTCAGTCGAGTGAAAGGAACCAAGGTGAGACCATCACCCGGTCACACCTCGTGGCTGAATGCAAAATTACTAAGCCGCAGTTGCCCACTTCAGACTTTGCGAACATAGAGGGTGATCTTTCCACGTTTTTATTGCTGGGCGTCGGCGGCGGCTCGATATAGATGTCTGTGTACCGGTTGGGAATACTCATACGACGATAGGTGTTTCGTAAGTCATTACTATCAGAATCGGACAATACCGCGAGGCCCCGTCCCTAGTAGTAATGACACCCTAATTGACATTTCAAACTTTGATAAATTCATCAAGAAAACTTACAAGTCATATCGAGTGCATACACATCGAGACTTCTTGGACAACGCGATCGCTATCCTTACTAGCGAAAAGGCTACACTCGAAGACCAATACACGCGATTATTTGCGGCACTCCAGAGTATCTTCTGGGCTGGCTATAAACATTTTGGCGGCTCGGAAAAGAATGTGAAGATTAGAAGGCTTTACGACATATTTTGCGATCATTATCAACTCAATTTAGACGATTTGTGGCCGCTCTTTGATCACAACTCTAAGTCGGCCCTCGTCGATTTGCGCAACTATGTAGCTCATGGGGAACCAGTTCTCCAGTCCAAGGTGATGTCGCTTTCTAAAGCAACAGAAAACCTCCAATGGACAGTAGAGCGCACTCTCTTGTGCGTACTTGGTTGGCCGATTACGAAGTCGAAAGTTGCGCCACGCTCTTTAGCATTATGGAGCGCTCACAATTGGAAAATGGCCAGAAACGCTTGGACGGCCTAGACGGCTGGTTGAGCGCAGAGTCTTCAATACGAAGACAGCAAAAACCGAATCAGCACGTCATTCACAAAATCGGCCTGCACCCTCACATCCTTCGCTTTAAACACGCAAGTGGTGATGGTCAGCCCATTCTCCGTATGATCATTCGACTCCGTAGCCTTGCCATACAAAGCCTCCACCTGCTCCCGGCTCATCCCTTTCTTCAACCCCTGCGCCGAATCACTCCCTTGATCGGGAGTACGCTCAATCAGCGCCGGAGCCCCACCCGGAGCACCCGGACGCCCACCAACTCCAGGTTCACCCGCATCGCCCGGAAACCCGACATACTGGGCCAGCGCATCCTGCACCACCTGCGGCGTCAGCGCGTCCCCCATCTTCCGCGTATCCAGATGAACATTGAACCTCGACCCGCCTTGCTGCCGCTTCATAGCAACCTGGTCCGTCCTGCTCGCCGCATCGTCCTCCGCCCGCCTGCGCTCGTAGGCGTCTCGCCTGTCGCGTTCCGATCGCACATAATCGAGCTCCCGCTGCAGCGACCGCCGCCTGTCCGGATTACCCTCGTCGTTCAGTTGCCTCTCCAGCTCCTTCTCCCGGTCGCTCTTGTCCGCCGGCGTAAAGTGGACTGAAGTATCCGAGTTGTCCATGGCCGTCCCGAACCCTCCACCCCCAAGCTGGAACTCGATAGTGTCCTTGTTCACCTTCACCTTCGTCACCATCGTCGAATCGCCCTTCTGCAACGAGACGCCAAACTCCTTCAGCCGGTCCCCATAGCTCTTCGCATCCAGCGGCTGCGGCCGGTCCGGATAGATCTCCACCCCCTTCTGCGTCCCCGGCATATCCATCTTCACCACCACCTGCTTGCCCTCAAAGTAGGTCGAAAGAGCATCCGGGTTCTGCGCGGCTGTACTGCATGTGCCGCCGGCCACAACCGCAGCACACATCATCAAGCGGACGGCTTCTGACATCCAGCGGAAACGGAGCATATTATCTCCTCTAGGCTCAGTGCAGAGGGACGAAAGCTGAGAGGCAAACCAAAGGCGCTTGCGGATGGGATGTATCATACCCTTCCCATCAAACTTGACAAAACCTGGCCTCCGGAGCCCCGGTACTTCATGGTGGCAAATTACAGCTAAACTCCGATGCAGCTCCGCCGCACACTCAAGTCCAAACCTAACCCTAACCGTTCGAAGACTTTGCACAATATAAGGGGGGATGGGGGGTACGCCCGGCGCTACGGGCGGGGTTGCGGCATGCCCATGCGATACTTAGTCCTGACATGTACAAAAGAATCCTCCTCAAAATCTCAGGAGAAGCCTTGGCCGCAGGCAAAGGCTTCGGCATTGACGCCGTCTTCATCCACAAAATCGCAGCCGAAATCGCCGCCGTCCACGCCCTCGGCTGCGAGATCGCCATCGTCGTCGGCGGGGGCAACTTCTTCCGCGGGGTCGCCCAGCAGGCCATCGACATGGACCGCGTCGCCGCCGACCACATGGGCATGCTCTCAACCGTAATCAATGCAATAGCCCTCCAGGACGCCATCGAAAAGCTCGGGCTGTTTTGCCGCGTGATGTCGGCGATCGAGATGCACGAGGTCGCCGAGCCCTACATCCGCCGCCGCGCCATGCGCCACCTCGAAAAGGGCCGTATCGTCATCTTCGCCGCCGGCACCGGCAACCCCTTCTTCTCCACCGACACCGCCGCCAGCCTCCGCGCCATGGAGATCAAGGCCGACATCCTCCTCAAGGCCACCTCCGTCGACGGGATCTACACCGCCGACCCCAAAATCGACGAAAAAGCCACCAAATTTGAGCAAATCACCTATACCGACATCCTCCGCCTCAACCTCCGCGTCATGGACACCACCGCCGTCTCCCTCTGCAAAGACAACAACATGCCCATGATGGTCTTCAGCATGCGCGAGCCCGGCAACATCGTCCGCGTCGTCAGCGGCGAAAAGATAGGCTCCCTCGTCACAGCCTGACCCCGCAACAAATCACACGAGTTCCTGGATCGAGCCCGAAACCTGCGGAAATATGCATCTTGCACCAAAATCCACGCGTCAAAATCCCTGAAGCTGCGTTAGATAGAGTTGTGCCCGCATCTAAATAGCAGGACGAACCGGTGAACACCAGCATCCTCGAAGTAGAGCCCAAACTCGAGCCCCAACCTGAGATCGTTCAGCCGCCAGCTCCGACCCCTCAGCCCGCGTCCACTCGCAAACCACCCTTGCCTGCGCTCACCGGCATCCGCACTCTGCTTGCCATCTTCATCATTCTCTTTCACTTCACTCCGCCGCACCTCGGCCTTCTCTATCCGTTCATCGATAACGGATACGTCTTTGTCGGCGTCTTCTTCCTCATCTCCGGCTACGTCCTCACCTACAACTACGCCGATCGCGGCAAGGCCCTCTCCAAGCGCGAGTTCTGGCTCGCCCGCTTCTCCCGTCTCTATCCCGTCTACCTCTTCGTCCTCATCCTCTCCCTCAGCATGCTGCAGGACGAGTGGCACGCGCGTCCGCACGCCGAGTTCTGGCAGGGAATCATCCTGACTCCGTTCGTCCTTCAGGGTTGGAGCCCCTCCGTCGCCACCTTCTGGAACACCGTCTCCTGGACGCTCACCAGCGAGTGCGTCCTCTACCTCGCCTTTCCCTGGCTCATCCGCTTACCCTGGCCCAAAAAGCCCCTGCAATTGGTCGCCCTCCTGATTACCCTCTGGGTCATAGGCCTCATTCCGCACAGTCTCTACCTCTACTTGAACCCCGATCACATCGTTGGCCCCATCGACCGCTACAGCTCAACCCAACTCATCCGCTTCCTCAAGTACACTCCACTCCCCTACGTCTGTACCTTCCTCTCCGGCGTCACGCTCGGCAAACTACAGCACGCTCTCGTCCTCACCCCACGCCAGCGCCTTGTTCTCTCCGCCATCAGCCTCGTTGCCGTCGGCATTTTCTTCTACGCCCTCGTCCGCCACACCCCCTACCTTCTAATCCATGGCGGCCTCATGACTCCCATCTTCGCTGCTCTGGTCCTTGGCCTCAGCGGTCCCCATCACATCTCCGCCTTCTTCTCCTGGCGCCCCCTGCTCCTGATTGGCGAGAGCAGCTACTGCCTCTATCTCCTCCACTTCAACGTCTTCCAGCTCCTCCACACCTACCAAGTACCAGATCGCCTTCATCTCACCGCCCTGGACCCCTGGCTCTCCTACGCCATTCTGATCTTGCTCGCGCTGGCAGTCTTCCACTTTGTCGAGACTCCGGCCCGCAAGGCCATCCTCAACCGATACTCACGTAAGCCCCGTCGCCCTCTGTCAGCCTCCTGATCACCGTAAAAGTAATTCGGGCGACCGCCTGCCGGCTCCCGTATGGATTGATTGATTCGTATTGCATTTTCCAGATGAATCGCTTTGGTCTTCTCTTTTTGTGGATCACTACCCCATTGGAAAAGGCGTATTTCGTACAGCAAAAAGCCTCGCAATCGCGAGGCTTTTGTTTCATCATGAAACGTTCTGCTAAGGAACGATAATCTGCGTTGGATGCGATCCATTCGCCACTGATACTGCACACGTCGGTAGTGCGCCTGAGGGGAACGGAGAGTTCTGTACCTGCTTCAATCCGCCATTGTGAGGATCAAGTTGCATCGCCGAAACCGTATTTGCCAGGTTATTCGAGGTATACAGATAGATGCCCAGCGCGGGTTCGATTGTTACGCATGTCGGCGATGTATCCGTCGCCGTCGACGCGGACCCGACAGACCCAACCGGCGTCCCTGACGCTACATCGATTGCATACGCGCTCACCGTGCTGGAACTCAGATTCGCAACATACAGGAACTTGCCGCGCGGATCGATCGTCAGTCCCACGGGAAAGATCCCTGTAGCGAATGGTCCATTGGTCATTGCCACCAGCGAACCGTTGTTAGCGACAACATTGCCATACAGCTGATTGGTAGCCTCGTCCGTGATATACACGAACCGCGAGGAAGGATCTTCCGCAATCGCGCTTGGGGTCGTTCCCGCGCCATAGCCCACCGCCACTGTCTTGCCGGTGGAGTCAGTCGTGATGCTCGTGCCTGGTACCGGCGTCAAAGCTCCGGTCGTTGTATTCTGCGCGAATCCGAGCACCTGAGCTTTAGGAGTCGTCGGGGTCTCTTGATCCAGCACGTAGGCATACGTGTTGCCTCCCGCAGGGCGGCTCACCACAATCCCAACCGGGTTATTGCCGACCTTCACGGTGGAAGGAGTACCCAGGCTGCCATCTTTGGCGTTGATCGGGAAGATCGTCACTCCGCCTGGCCCCGGTGAAGCAGGCGAATACAGCTGTTGACCGTTCGGCCCAACCTGGTAAGTAAAGGTTACGTACAGGAATGCGCCCGCCGCATCGATTGCGATCGCCGTCGCCTGGCTTCCCGTCACGTTGTAGGTGTTTTGCAGAAAAATCTTCCCATCCGTTCCGATGGCAAAGTCACTCACGGAGGAATCGTCGTGGTTCACGACATACAGGTTCAGCCCGTTGGGCGAAGCCACCAGCGTCACCGGATTCCTGCCCGCTGTAACCGGGGAATCCGCCAGCGGCGTCAGCGAACCGATCTGATAGTCCACCGCATACGCGCTCACGCCGCCGGCCGGCGACGAGCTCGTCAGGGGTTTCGCCGTCGTCACGTACACATACGCCAGCACATAGTCGCGGCTGCACGCCGTTACGCTCACCAACGCCAAAGACAATATCGAGGCCAATGTTCCGCGGCCCAACTTATTCCACTTCATGCTTGCCTGACTCCGGGGCAAATCGTTTCCGCCCGCTACTGCTCTCACGAATAATCAGGATTCGTGGCGACATCCTGTCCTGGTTCTCCAGCTGTTGTCCCGCCAGCTAGTCTACGTTGCCGCTTACTGCAAGGCATGTCGCCTGTCCTACTGCTGTAAAGGTCGACCCTCGACTCAAGTTCGAAAGCTGGCCCGTCGGCGCAAACAGTACCTTGCCGGTTACCGTCCCGTCTCCATTCGATGTATAGAGGTATTGGTTCGAAGGGTCCTCCACCATACACACCGGCCCCGCCCCAATAGGATACGGGTTCAGTCCGGATGGTTCTGGAATCGCCAGCAGCGTCCCATTCGACTGGATTTTGAATGCCGAGATGGAGCTGTTTGCTGTGGTCGAGTTGGTCGACGACTGGTTCGCCACATAGAGATACGCGGACTTGCTATCGACCAGCGTGTACACAGGATTTGTTGCCGGCGAGAGGTTGTTCGTCGGGCCGCCCGTTATCGTATTCAGCGAGCACGCCGTTCCCCCTACCGTGAACGGCAAGATCCGTCCCGCTGGACTGCTTGGTGATGAGTACGCATCCGTAATATAGACTGAGGTGCCACCTGCGACGATCGAGGTCGCCTGCGTCGCTCCCGTATTAATCACCGAGTTCGTCGTCAGCGTCAACTGTCCACTGGAGCCGGCAGAGTAGGGGAACACGGTCTGGTCGGAATTCAGGGTAAACAGGCATGAACCGGAGAGCGCCAGCATCTTTGGAGTATTCCCCACGGGAAAGTAGGTCAACTGCAACCCGGTGTTCGGGTCCTTGATCTGTTGATTCAACACCAGCGTCAGCCGCCCTGTAGTCGAATCGGAGGAAAACACCGTGATGTCGCCGTAGCAGGAGGATGTGTTGATGTGAGTTGCGTCGCAGTTCGCAGGTGCCGGAGCCACTTGGTCCAAAACGTAAAGGAAGTTCCCCGTACTATCATGCGCCGCCCACACCGGCGTCGATCCCTGGCTCTGAAAGCACTGCTGGAACGTCAGCACACCCTGTCCGCCGATGGCGAACTCCGCGATCCCGCCTGCAGTACCGCACGGCAGAGATCCGGAAGCGCTCGACGTTGCACCGCCACCCTTATTGATCACATAGAGGTACCGGCCACCGGTCCTCACCACGAGGGAAACCGGATTCGACCCGCCTGAGGTGAACGGCGAGCCAGGGGGGCTGGTAAGGTTTCCCGTGAAGTCATCAATCTTGAAGGCGGCAATCTGGTTGTACTGCGTTCCCAAGACCCACATGAATCCGATCGTGCCGCCACCGCACGCCGTCATGCCCAGACCCATCGCTACGGACACTACCAAGGCCATTGAAACCCGGCCAATCCTGCTCAACTTCATGCGCTTCCTTAATCCTCGCCAGTGGACGGTTTTCGACCACCTTCTGCCGCGAGCAAATCTGTAGGGTACGATTCCTCTGCTTATTGTAGAAGCTGTCGCGACTTTGTGCCACTTGTCGGGTGCATTCTGACTAATCTAACTTCTTAGACACGGTCACCATTCGATGGTTACCCGTCCCCGCCACACTTCGCACAAACAAAAAGGCCCAGGCCGAAGCCTGAGCCTTTGGTAGTCTCGACCTCTACCAGACGCGGCACGAATTCGCCGGCATCATCGGTTGGCCCACCTTACAGCCAAACGCCTTGCCGAACTCGTCGAAGTTCTGCACCGTGCCCTTCGTTCTCCACTCGCCTGTGCTGTGCGGATCGGTCTTCGCCAGCACTCGCGCAGTCTGCTCCGTCTGGTTCTGGCACCACACTTGCCCAAAGGCGATGAAGAACCGTTGTGCCGGAGTGTAGCCGTCCTTCTCTCCGCTCACATAACCAGGCTCGGCATTCGGTCCGCCGTTGGCCAGAACCTCCTGCAGTGCTTGAAACGCAATCCGGATACCGCCGTTGTCGGCAGTGTTCTCACCGAGCGTCAATTTGCCGTTCAGATTTTGTCCTTCGGCGACCTTGAAGCCGTCATACTCCTTCACCTCGCAATCGGTCCGCTCCTTGAACTTGGCAAGATCCTCCTCCGTGAACCACTGCTTCACGTTGCCCTTCGGATCGTACTTCGAACCCTGGTCGTCGAACCCGTGGGTCATCTCATGGCCAATCACCACGCCGATCCCGCCAAAGTTTACCGCCGGGTCCATGCTGTTATCGAAGAACGGCGGCTGCAGAATACCGGCAGGGAAGTTGATGTCGTTGTTCGGCGGATTGTAGTAGGCGTTCACGGTCGGCGGTGTCATCCCCCACTCCTTCTCGTCGACCGGCTTGCCTAGTTTGTTCAGGTTGCGCCGGCGCTCAAATTCTGCGTTCCGCTCGAAGTTGCCCAGTGGATCATCGCGCTTCACCACCAGCGCACTATAGTCGCGCCAGTTCTCCGGATACCCGATCTTGTTTCGGATAGCATCCAGCTTCACCTTCGCCTGAACCTTGGTCGCATCGCTCATCCACGGCAACTGCGCGATGTCCTGGCCCAGAGCACGCTCGAGCGCCGCCACCAGCTTGTCCATATTCGCCTTCGCGTCCGGCGGGAAGTTCTGCTTCACCCAGTCCTGACCAACTGCCTCGCCCAGCGCGGCATCGGTCGCACGGGTGCAGCGCTTCCACCGAGGAGTCTGTTCCTTCTGACCCTGCAGTGTCGCCGAGAAGAAGTTGAAGTTTTCATCCACGAAAGGCTTCGACAACGCAGGTGCGGCGGACCGCAGCGCATGCCATCGCAGGTAACTCTTGATCGAATCAAGACTCGCCGCATCGATCTCTGCGTTCATCGCGGTAAAAAAGGTCGGCGTCGCCACATTGAGCGTCTTGAACTCGCCGATCTTGATGCCTTTCAAGAAGGGTGTCCAGTTGTAATCCGGAGAGAGAGCCTGTAGCTCAGTCAGCGTCATGATGTGGTATCGCTTTGCGGGGTCCCGTAACTCCACGCGATCGATCGCTCCCTTGGCCAGCGCTGTCTCGATCGACATCACGCTTTTGGCCTCCTCTGCTGCCTTATCCGGCGAATCGCCGAGCAGCACGAACATCTTCGTCACGTGCTCGACATACTGATCACGCAGCTTCTGGCTACGCGGATTGTCGTCGAGGTAGTACGACCTGTCCGGCAACGTAATCCCGCCCTGTGCCGTATTCACAATCTGTTGGCTCGAATCCTTCTGGTCCTGCTGTACGCCGAGCTGATAGAACGTGCCCACCGCATACTTGCTCTGCAACTCCGCCACCATCGCCGAAAGCTGCTTCTTGTCCTCGAGTGAGGCAATGGTCTTCATCACCGGCTCAACCGGCTTCGCCCCCAGCTTGTCGGCCAGCTCATCATTCATGCATGCCGCAAAATAATCACCATACTTCTTCTGAAGCGGAGTCTTCGGGGCATCGGCCGCGGCCTTGAGCTCCTGGTACAGCAGATAGTTGTTCCGCTCCGCCAGCTCATTGAACCGTCCCCAGCGCGATTGGTCGGACGGAACAGGATTGTTCTTGATCCAGTTCCCACACGCGTACTGATAGAAGTCGACGCAGGGGTCCGCCGTCTTATCGATCGCGGAAAGATCAAAGATAATCGGCTTCTTCGGCTCTGTTGTTGGTCCAGGCGCCATATCCCCGACAAACGATTGCCCCAGACACATGCCTGTGGACAGCACCACGAAACTAGCAAGACTCTTGAACATCACGGTTCTCCTTGAAAGTGAAGCTTGGTAAAGAAAATCTTTTTTCAACGGAGAGTGGCTAACTCATCCTGACACGAGATATTTGAGATATTACGAAGACGAAACACCGTAACACAAAGTTTCGTGCGTCGGCCAATGCAAAAGGCGAGCCCGGCCAAAGCCCAAAGCACGTCACAATCGTCGTCTTTGCCCTAGTCCCTAAAAAATCTTTAGATGAATTGTCAGGTACTTCTTCGGGTCGCTTCGAATCGTCGTCACCAGATCCGTACTCGCCGTCAGCAATTTGTTGACGTTCGTATATACCGAATCGTCGGTCGCCAGCTTGCCCAGTGTCCCATGCCCTTCATTGATGTTGGACACCAGCGAATTCATCTGCGTCAGCGTATTGCTTAGGTCCTGTCGAAACTTCGGATCTTTCAGCATCAGCCCCAGCCCACCTTTGCCCGCATCCGCATCCGCCATCAGCGAGTTCGCATGTGCCAGGGTAGAGTTCAGGTTCTTGTACAGCGAATCGTCCTTCAGCAGCATTCCCGCCGTGCCCTTGCCGTTATCCACCGAATTCGCAATACTCTGGAGCTTCGCAACCGTGTCATTCAGCCGGTTGTACAGCGAATCGTCGGTCATCAGCTTGCCGATCGAGCCGCGCCCGGCATTCAAATTCTTTTCGAGCGTCAGTAACTCATCTACCGTCTTGTTTGCCTTGTTATAGAGGTCCGGATTGTTAATCAACTGTCCGATCGATCCCTTGCCCGACTGCAGATTGTCGACGATCACATTCATCTTCGCCAGGATCACGTTCAGGCTCTCGATCGTCCCTTGGCTGGCCTTCACCACGTCGGTCAGGCTCGGTGTCTCCGTTGTCTTCAGCACATCGCCATCCTGCAGCGGCGGCCCCACGGCAAACTGGCTGTTAATGTCCACCACCGTATCGCCCAGCACCCCCACCGTCGACAGCGAAGCCTTTGAGTCCTTCTTCAGGTTCGCCGCATACTTATCGTCCAGCTTCATCACGACTTTAACCGGCGTCAGCTTCCGCTCCGGCGAGTTGTCGATCGTCACCGTCTTCACCGTGCCGATCGTCACCCCCTCCAGGTTCACCGCCGCACCCGTCTTCAACCCCGCGGAGTTCTCAAAGTACGTCACCACCGTCAGCTTATGCGACAGAATCCCCAGTCCTGACGAGCTTGTCATTAGAAACAGCAGCGCCACCAGGATCACAGTCGAAATCAACACGATCACGCCCACCTTCAACTGCGACCATCGGACCTCCTGCTGGCTGGGCATAGCCCTCCTCTAAGTAAGAACCTTTTCGTTCCGCAAAAACCGGCAACACGGTGTCTTAATCACCGTTATCGACTCTCGACACAAGCCGGATGCCAGTAATTGAGAGGATACATTACCCCCCAACTCCTTCCGCCACAAAACCCATCACGAATCCAGGCGCGCTGAAAGTGCTTTGTCTTCAATAGATGTGTTGGTCTCATCAATAGTTTCAACCTGGTTGACGTCGGCCCGTCAGTTCTCTACTACCACCACCGCTATCGCCAACTCCCGGCTGTGAGTCAGGCTCAACTGCACCCTCCTTACTCCTAGCGATTCAGCCAACTCCGCCGCCCGGCCACTCAGATGCAGCGACGGCTGCCCACTCACAGCGCGCCGCACCTCAAACTCCTTCCAACTCACCCCGCGGCTGATCCCGGTTCCCAGAGCCTTTGCCCCGGCCTCCTTTGCCGCGAACCGCGCCGCAAAGCTCTCCGCCGCATTCTTCTTTTTTCGCTGACAGTAGGCGATCTCCTCTGCCGTAAAGATCCGCTCAAGGAACCGCTCGCCAAACCGGTCGATACTCTCCTGCACCCGCCCGGTCTCGATCAAATCCGTCCCCAAACCCAGAACCATGCCATACCTCGTACCACCATCCTCCTACACTCGGGTCGCCGGCCGCACCCAATTTCCACAAATCCAGTCGTAACAGCACCATAACTCGCCCGTCACATGACCACAGTACCGGCTCCCATCCCTCACGCTTCGCCCCCATCCTCCGATGAACACCCTAACGGCAATCACCCAGCTGAGAGGCCCATCACCATGCAATCGCTCGACATTCAGGGCTTCAGCTACGAAGAGCGCCACGGCCTTCTTCCCACCCTCACCTCAGCCTTCGCGGATTGCGGTGGCTGGATACTCGACCGCAAGACCCTTTCCCCTACCACTATGGAGTTCCGCATCGAGATCCAACTCCGCGCTGTCGTTGATCTCTACTCGTCGATCCTCGCCTCGGGCCTTGAACTCACCCGAGCCGGCCATCTAGGTCTCACCCACCTCTGCACCTGCCGCAAAAACCTCTCCACCCCGGCCGACCTCGGTCAGGTCGTCGCTATCCGCATCGAGATCAGCTTCCTCGAGGACGCCACCCTCTACTCCCTCTTCCTCTCCGCCAGACCATCCGCCTGAGAACCGGGATCCCAGCCGCCGCTACCTGACCATCTACTTTGTCGTCAGCTTCTTTGGCTTCTCCCCCCACAACGTCCTCCGGAACGGCAGCCCCACGGAGAACTGCAAGTTCGGCGTATCCGGAGTCAGCCCCACCCCAAAGCTCAGATCGAGCGTCCGCCCCGGCGCATACACATAACTTGTGCCCAGCCGCAGCGTGCCCTCTACCAGGTACGATGCTGGCACATCGACTCCGTTCAACTGCGTCGCGCGGGTAAATCGCTGGTCCCAGCCTATTGTCAATGAAGTCTCAGGATTCAGCGCCAGAATCGAACCGATCTGGAACCCCGTCGCATCTCCTGGCTTGAAGTGCCCTATCGTCTTCGCGTCCGGATTCGTCGGGTCGTTTGCCGAGATCGTGTGATCCGCCGGCAGGTTGGCGGTGTAGGAGAGATTCCCGAAAAATACCACAGGATCGTTTGACTTTGCCAGCGTCAGATTCCCCTGAATTGCATTGAAGCCCGTTCCCAGTGCGACCTCAGTGCTCGTCAAGTTGAAGGAATCTTTTCCTGTCGTTGATTTGAAACGCACATTGGCGAGCATGTCCGGCAGGTGCCCATGCTCGGTCGTCAACTGGCGCGAAATCCCGGCTGAAATGTCGCCCAGCCCAAAGCTGCTAGAAGATGTCTGAGTGTTGGTTGCATCCACCGTTCGTATCAACTCGTAGCCATAGGGCACGACGAAATCCATTTGCAACTTATGCGGCAACCCAAGTCGAGTTGTGAGGGCTGGCAACAGGAAGTCCTCGCGCACTCGTTGGGATGCGATATCCCCCACCACCAACACCGGCAGCAAGGCAAATCCGTTGATGGTGACATGGTCCGAAGACGCGCTGTAATAAGAGGTAGTATTGTCGATCTCCAGTGTTCCCGGAGGCAGCAGCAACCCGCCGCGCACAATCAAAGCCTGGTCGAGCGCCTCGGTCGCCTGGCGCTCCGTAGCATCGTAGGTTGCGGTCGACACGACCGTGTTGGTCGAAGTTAAGGAGTTGATGATGCGACTGTTCGCGCCCCCCGTTATCACAGGCCGCTCATCGAGCTTGGCGGCGCTCGTAAATCCCCCGTTGACTCTCCACTCCAGTTCGTTGACCCGCTCCAGCAGGTTCCGGATGATCGCATCCCGCTCACGCAGCGCGTCCTGCAGCTTCACATCGATCGGATCCTTCGCTTGTGCTTGTGGCCTAGTGGCCGGTGCCGTCTGAGCTTCCATCGCCCCAGTCCACACCAACAGCATCAGGACACTTCCTAACAGTCTCTGCCGCAACATCGAGCCCGCCTTTCCCTTCAGTACAGATAATTGCTCGGAGCCGTGATCCCGATCTTGCGCGTGATCACCGTCTCGTCAGGCACCAGCCGGGATGCCACCGAAAGATTCTTCTCGCCGATCATCCGATCGTCCGGCGGGTGGATGACAAACACAATACCGTTCTTCCACAAGCTCTGAAACTGGTCGACGCGCATCGTCATGTTGCCGAACGCCGGATCGGCCAGGATCACGTGCCCGTCGACAAAGCCCTTGACCACGACAAAGTGATCGACGCCCTTCGCACGGATTGGTGTGATGACCGAACTCTTCTCCTGTGCCAGCTCCTCGATCGTCATTCCGCTGAAGCCCTCGGCGTGATATCCCCGCGCCTCGGCGAAGTGCTTCAGGTCGAGCAGCGAGAAGCCGCCGCGGGCGCGCACGCGCCCCGCATCGAGGCGATGTAGAAGCCATACCACAATCGCCGTCTCCGGCGTAGGATCCTTGAAGTCGTAGGTCAGCACAGTGCTTAACGCTGCTGCGCCGCAGCTCATGTCCCAACGCTGCCGCACCACGCCCTCGCCGCGAATCTCTTTCAAACTGCGGATATTCTTGCTCCCCTGCACCCACGTCGCCTCTCCCGTATTTTGGGCGAACGTAGGCACAGGGAAGAGAAGAGGACTGGCCAATCCAATAGCCAGTCCAAAGGCAAGCATTTGTTTATGCAAGTTCATCAGTGTTTTCCGGTCAGGTTGGTCTGCGTGATCGTCCCGACCGTCGAGTTCAGATTGACGTTCAGGTTCAGCAGCACATTGATGTTTGAGTTGACGGCGTTGATGTTGATCAGCGAGCTCAGGTTCTGCTGTGCTTGGCCGTTCAACGTCAGCGTGCTCTGGCTCTGAGTGGTTCCCGTCAGCGGTCCGGTTAGCACCGCTAGCGTGCCTGCTCCTGTAACCAGCCCGTTCTGGGTTGGCACCGACCCCTGAAAGTTCACGACTCCATTCGACACCCCGGCCGTAATTTTCCCTGCCGTTACGCGATCCATGGCGGCATCGTTCAACGGTTGGGGTGTATGCCGAGCTGCGCTTTGGGCCATGCCTATCTGGGTCAATAGCGCAAGACTCGCAACTACGAAAAGACGACGCATAAATCCTCCTTGATGCCACAGAGAAGCGTAGGTCGGGACTCCCTGGTTGGAGAGCCCCTCCCTCCGGCCGTCTTTAGCGAGTCTGCGAGATGCTGTTGGTCTGAGTCAGAGTCGGCATTGTAGTGAGGTTGGTCGAGTGGGCAATGTTCAGCCCATTGGCAACCATCCCGCCGGCCGCGTTTACGATGTTCAGCGCGGTTGCATTCTGCTCAGCAGCGCCCGCCAGGATCATGCTGTAGTTATTGGTATCCGTAATCGTCGATCCATCCACGGCGATGTTCTTCGCCGAGGCGGAATTGAAGCTGACTGCGCCCTGCACGTTATAAATGACGTGGCTGCTGTCCGAGGAGCTCTCCGAATTCGACTTCGAGGCTGTGGTTGCAATGCTCGCGGCCGTGCTCGTTGAAGAGTTCTCCGAATTGCTCTTGTTGTGGGTGGTCGAAGAGTTCTTCGCCGATTGCTCTGCATTCGCGCTGGAGCTGCTCGTGCTGAACGCATGCTGTGAAGCATTGTTTGCGCTCTGCGAGCTTGCACTCTGAGCAGCATTGTTGGAAGCGGAGTTGGTGCTTGCATTCGCAGACTTCGACGCGTTCGACGCCGAGCTAACGTTCGACGCCGAGTTGTTGCTCGAAGCCGACTGGTTGGCGCTGTTTGCTGTGGTCGAAGCAGTATTCGAATTGGCGCTGGTGGAGTTGCTCGCCGACCCGTTGTTGGTGGTGGAGAGATTGTCAGCCCCGGTGCCTACGGTCGACGATGTGGCTCCTAAGCTCGAAGAGCTGTTGTTATTCGTCGAACTGCCGACCGATGTGGAGCTGCCTGGGTTGGTGGAAAAGGCAGTTGCTCCCGTCGCGTTGGAGGCCGACGTGTTGTTGCTGGTGCTTCCCTTGCTCGCCGACGCGCTGTCCGTGGAAGAAGCCGACTTCACGTTGCTTGCATTCGCCGCGTTGTTGGACGCAGAGGCATCGGTCGCGGAGTTCGTCTTGCTCGCGCTATTCGACGCAGAGTTGTTCTTCGTCGACGAAGAGCTATTGCTGCCGCTTGATTGCAGAGCGGAATTCCTGTTCGAGCTCTCGCTGTTCGAAGAGCTCTTGCTGGTCGTGAAGTTGTCGGTGCTGGTTTTGCTGTTGCTGGCTGTGTGATTGAACGAAGCGTTCAGGCTGTTGGAAGAGGTGCTGCTCTCCGTCTCAGTCGACGACTTGGTGGAGTCGAGTTGGCTATTCGCTCCCCGCTTGTAGCCACTGAGAGTGGCTGTCGATGCGCTATCCTGCGAGATGCTGTTGCTCTGCTTCACATCGGTCGAGTTGGTTGAGGCATTGCTCAACGCGCTGCTGTCGTATACGTTGACGCCATTGCCAACAAGCGCGTCAGACGAGTTCACGATGTTGACGCCTTTGGCGCCCTCAAGTGCAGTTCCAGAGAGATTCACGGTGGCAGTGTTGTTTTCAGTGACGGTCGAGTTATTGGCCGCGATCGCAGAGTTCTCCTCGCCGGCTGCGGTGACCTTGTCCATCTGGCTGTCACGCAGCGCTTGTTTGTCACGGGTTGTTTTGGATTTGCTCTGGCCATAGGCTACGCCGCTAACCAGAACCGAGGCGGTAACGAGGGTGCAAACGAGTTTATTCATCTCTGACTCCATGTGTGTTTGTAGACGAGCACGACCGTTTACGCAGCGAGACTAAGCTGCATAGTTGGCCAATCTGACGCACTGATCCGCGCCCTCATTTAAGCGAGGTGCGCGGGGGGCATCGCCGATCTGTTCCGATTAGGGCTTCAATTTGGCTGAAATGAAACCAGCACAGTGGTGCAACGGGAGTTAGGAGTAATGCATGTTGCAGGCTGCCGTCCAAGCCAGTCGCATTCGAAAAATCCAATCGTACGTGAAGCCCAACTTTATAAATGACTATCAGCCCTGCATAGCGTGACCCTTCACGCGCAGGTAGGTTGGGGGCCCATGCCGAAGTCCTGAACTTCTGACGGCCGCAGAGAGTGCAATCGACGTGCCAAACGATTATCCAGCAATTACTATGTGATTTGCATCTCGCGAAATTTCCATGTGCACTTTTTTGCAAATGTCAAGAGAAAAGTATGTCTCGACACAAACTTTTAACGATGCTTATTTACAGCACTGTGACGACTTACGGTACTGCACTCCGCCATCCCGCCGATTTTCCCACAGTCCCGCTCCATCGCCGCCCCAGTCTCACAACAGTCCGGCGGTGCAGCAGGCTATCCGAGTCCCCGATCACCAGCATCCCCGGCTGCCACCTACCATGCGTAAAAACCAGCCCCAGCCCGGTAGCATCACCAGCCACTTTGAACACCGGCTCACTCATCACGGAATCTCCTCCAGCCACCCTGGCCGTCAACCCGACCCCATTCACCCCTACCGACTCCTCCCACCGCCGTCCCTGCTCATCCACCAGGTAAGCCCGTATCGAACCTTCGCTCTCCGCCTTCCTCCCCCGGTTGGTCACTCGCACCGACACCCGCACCAGCCGCCGCTCGTCCCGAATCAAAAATCCCGGTACCTCCTCCGCCCCGGTCACCGTAAAACACATCTCATCGAAGCACTGCGGTTCCCCCATTGCGACCACCCTCTGCCTCTGCCCCAGCGAAACTCCCATCAGCACGCACAAATAGACCACCCACACCCCTACCAGCCACGCAACCCCTCGCCGCACTCGCTGCCTCTCCCCGCGTCTCAACGACACTCCCACCCCAAGCGCGCCGATCCCCGTCCACGCCACCAACCCCAGCAGCAAAAGCTCCGTCGCCCTCATCCCCACCCCATTCACGATAGACTTCAAACTACATGTCTGCTCATTCTTCCACGCTGCCCTCTCCGCCGAAGCCAGACCCGGCCTCCCCGCCCATCATCTTCGCCAGGGATCTAGGCAAGACCTACCGCTCAGGCAAACTCGAGGTCACAGCCCTCCGCAGCGTCAACTTCTCCATCACTCCCGGCGAGTTCGTCGCCATCGTCGGCCCCTCCGGCTCCGGCAAGTCCACCCTCTTCTACATCCTCGGCGGCCTCACCAATGCCACCACCGGCTCGGTCCTGATCGACGGCACCGACTTCGCCAAACTCACCGACGCCGAGCGCACCAGAATGCGCCGCGCGAAGATCGGCTTCATCTTCCAGCGCTTCAACCTCCTGCCCACCCTCTCCGCCATGGGCAACATCGAAATAGCCCACGACATCTCCAACCTCGGTGCGGCTTCGAAAAGAGAACTGGACAAGCCCCTCCTCGATCACCTCACCGACATGCTTGGCATCAAGGGCCGCCTCGATCACCGGCCTAACGAGCTATCAGGCGGCGAACAGCAGCGCGTCGCCATCGCCCGCGCCCTGATCAACCGCCCCGCCATCGTTCTCGCCGACGAGCCCACCGGTAACCTCGACACCAAAAACTCCGACGCCGTTCTCAAGATGCTCCGCCAATCCAGCCGCGAACTCAACCAGACCGTCCTCATGATCACCCACAATCCAGAGGCCGCCCAGATCGCCGACCGCATCCTCCACATGCGCGACGGCGAGATCACCCACATCGAAGACGGTCAACGTTAGCGAGCATCCCGACTATATCGTTGCAGCGGAGATTGCACCATGGCTGACCCAAAGCTGATCGCCACTCTCTCATCCCTTCTCGCTCCACTCCCCGGAGTCAAAGAGAAGCAGCTCCCGAACCACACCAGCTTCTTCACCGGCAAAAACATCTTCGTCTTCACCAGCCGCACCAGCAATCGCGTCATCCTCAAGCTTCCCAAAGAAAGAATCGCTACTCTGCTGCAGCGAGCCGATATCGTTCTACTCACAATGGGCAAGAGGACAATGAAAGAGTGGATCGTCATCGAACACAGCAAACCCGCAGACTACAAAAAAGACCTTGCCCTCTTCAAAGAAGCAAAGATCTTCGTGGAAGCAGAAAAGAAAAGAAAGAGTTAGTTGGTGATATTGAAGTTCACCGTAAATTGGGTCAGCACAAACACCGGTCGACCGTTCAACAGGTACGGTTTGAATGTCCACTGATTCACCGCGCTCAGCGCAGCGTCACGCAGTTTCTCCGGACCCGCAATCGCCGACAGCTTCACAATCTTCCCGTGATCATCGATCGTTGCCATCATCACGACCGCCCCACTGACATCCCGGGCATCCTCCGGATAAACCGGATCCACCTTATGCAGAATCAGCCTCATCATGACGCCTGTCGACACCCGAGCGGGATTGTCCTTACTTCCCGGCGTTGTATTGTTCGTCGCGTCCGGCACCTGAACGCCACCATTTGACGTCGCATTGCTTTGCCCCAACCCCACAGCGCAGCTGACCGCCAACATCGCCACCAAAAGAGAAACTCGCACCCTCATTTAGCCGCCTCCACAACGCTATCCAAAATACACCACTCGTCTGTTGATCAAACAAAACTCAAAAAGATTTCCACTTCCGGACACGGACGTCTTCCAGCATCTCTCCTACAAGGACGGCAACGCCGCCAAGGAGATATTGCATGACCGACTTCCGTGTAGCAAAGGGTGAAGACCAGGAAGACCAGATCACCGCAGCCATCGAAAAATTCACCGCGCAGGTTCCCTCCAGCGTCTATCTCGCTCTCGCGCTTGGTTCCATGGCCGCGTCACTAGGCTTTCAAGCCGCGAAAAAACAGCACGAATCGCTCTTCGTCGGCCAATGGGCCGCGCCCTTCCTCATCCTCGGCATCTACAACAAACTCGTAAAGATTCACGGCTCCGACGGAACCAGCGGCCGCGCAAACGTCTAGGCCAGAAAAACAACGAAGCCCCGGCGTCTAGCCGGGGCCGCCTCAATCCCAACTCCTACCAAAGCACCCCATGCACTGGCTTCTGACCCTGCGCCAGCTCTGTCTCACCCAGCAACTGCCGCAGGTTGATCTCAATCGTCGTCGTAATCGCGGTCAGCGGCACATCATAGATCGTGTTCTCAAATGGATCTTCGAGGTCTCGCCCAATCTTATCCAGCGCCAGAAAGATAAACCCCACCAGGGTCGACCCCAGCGGCGTAAGCCATCTCATATTCGTTACCAGCGCCAGCGGCAGCAGTATGCAGTAGATCTGCACGAACAGCTGCGGAAAATAATCGTACTGCTTCGGCATCGGCGTGTTCTTGATCCGTTCCGCTCCGCCCTGCGCATCCACCAGATCATCCAGACTGTTATCCAGCGCCCGCCAGTGAGCAATGTCGATCCATCCCCGCACCTGGCACTGGCGCAGCAGCGCACCCATCTGCTGCTGTATCGCCAGCGGAACGTTCGTCTCGCCCCGCAGCTTACCCAATTCCGACTCATTCAGTAGCGGCGCCAGCTCCTCCCACGGCTCCAGTCCACGCAGGTGTTGTCGCAGCGCATGCACATACGCAATCTGGTGATACACCAGCCGACGCTGCATCACCTTCAGCTCTCCAGCCTCCGCATCGCTCAACGGCATCATCACCGTCGTCACCTGCCGGGCCCAGCTTCGTGAGTTGTTCACCAGCGCGCCCCAAAGCGTCCGCGCCTCCCACCACCGCGCATACGACGACTGGTTCCGGAACGCGACAATAATCCCGATCGCCGATCCAAACAGCGCCAGGGGAATATGCGGCATGGCCACCCAGTTCCAATGCATCACCTGGTACGCCACCACCACCGCCAGGTCATACAGCACCAGCATCAGCAGCGGCCTGCCCACGTACGCCGGCATGCTCGTCAGCTGGCGCCCGCGCGGAACGATCATGCGTGCTCACCCTCGGTCGTCACCGGCCGAAACATCCGGCCGCCATCCTCCGAGATCCTCACCTCGCCCTTGCCAATGTCATACACCCAACCCGAGATCGTCAGTTCCGCCCGTGCCATCGCTCCTGCCACCGAAGGATGCGTCCGCAGATGCTGCATCTGCAACAACACATTTTCTTCTGTCAGCCGCCGCATCAGATCGTTCGGCTTCTCATCCGGCTCCGCCAGCGAATTCGCCACGCTCAGCGCGGCATGAGCGTTCTTCAACCAGCTCTTCACCGTCGGCATATTCTCCAGGCTCTCCGGGTTCAGCAATCCCTTCATCGCCCCGCAGTCCGAGTGCCCGCACACCACCACATGCTGCACCTTCAGCGCCATTACCGCATACTCGATCACCGCGCTTACGCCGCCCATCATCTCGCCGTACGCCGGCACGAGATTCCCCACATTGCGCGTCACAAACAAATCCCCCGGCCCCGACTGCGTAATCAACTCCGGATCGATCCGCGAATCCGCGCACGCCACAAACAGCGCATGCGGCCTTTGCGGCTCACTTACAGCCTGCAAATAGGTCGCCTCGTTGATCGGATAAATCTCCGTCCGAAACCGCCGAACCCCCGCCTTCAACTCCGCCAATACATCACTCACAATCGTTTCCTCACGCATCGTCGTCGTTCCGAGTGTACCGAACGATCAGCGCACCCCGCCTCATCTCTATCCTCGCGTCGTCTATTCTTTCTCCAAATCCCCCCAAATTTGTCATTTCGACCGAAGCTGTTCGCAGGCTCATCGTGAGCAGCGCAGTGGAGAAATCCGATTCTCTACCTCCGCCGTTTCCTCGCCGGAAAGTTAAATACTCTATTCCTTCCACTTGATATTGCAGCCCACCGCAAACCGCTGATTCGGATCCGGCCTCTTCCCCACGATCACGGCATCCATAGCCGCCCGCAGATCTTTTCCCGTCACCGGAATATCATTCCCCGCATCCCCTCGCCGCGGCCTGCTGTCGTCCAACTGCCCGCGATACACCAGCTTCATCTCCCCATCGAACAGAAAAATATCCGGCGTACAAGCCGCGTCATACGCCCGTGCGACCTCCTGCGTCTCGTCATATAGATAAGGAAAGCGAAACCCCAGCCGCTCCGCCTGCTTCTTCATCTCCTCAGGCGAGTCCTGCGGATACGCCTCCACATCATTCGACGAGATCGCCACTATCCCGATCTTCCCCTCATAGTCCCGCCCAATCCGCGCCAGTTCCTTCTCCACATGCACCACATACGGACAATGTACGCAAAGAAACATCACCAGCAGCCCATGGCATCCGGTCGCCGCGCAGTTTTCCCCATCCGCCCGCGCATCCTCCGAAACCGCGGCAAACACATCATCCCGCCCCACGGCCTTGCCGCTCACCACATCCACCAACTCAAACGCCGGAGCCAAACTCCCCAGCGCCACCATCGTCGACTGTGTCTTCGACATCTCTCTCATCTCCTCGCAGCAGGAATCAATTTCTGTACCCGCTCAATCAATCCCCATTCTAAAGCGCGATCGTTACACTATTCCCATGTTCATCCACATGTTCTCCTTCCGCTGGAAACCAGGCGTCACCGAGCAGCAGAAGCAGCGCGTCTTCGACGAGGTCGGCGCTCTCAAAGATCACATCCCCGGCATCCTCGACTCCGCCGTCGGCTTCAATACCTCACCCCGCGGCCAGGGCTATGAGTTCGGCGGAGTCATGAAGTTCAATGACCGCGCCGCATACGAAGCCTACAACGCCGATCCCGTCCACCAGCAACTCCTCACCTGGCTCCTGCCTCTCATCGATCCCATGGAGCTAGACTTCGAACTCTGAACCGGGCCAGCGACTCATCCCTGATCACCTCGACTCCAACCGTCTCTCAAGAGCACCAGAACAGATAACCAGGACAGATAACCATATACATGCTCCCCACTCGCACCCTACCTGGCGGAAGCACCACGCGCCAAGGCCTGCCCTTAGGACCCAACAAACTACCCCTCTGCCGCTGGTGCGACCTCGAAATCATCGCCAAACGCCGCCGAACCTTCTGCAGCGATTACTGCGTCCACCAATGGCGTCTCCGCACCGACCCCGGCTACCTTCGCGACCAGGTCTTCGCCCGCGACCGCGGCATCTGCGCTGTCTGCAGCATCGACACCATCGCCGCCTACAACGCCCTCAAACGCGCCCGCGGCCCTGCCCGCGCCGCCGGCCTCCATCTCTACGGCATGAAGTCCATCACCACCCGACGCTCCCTCTGGGACGCCGACCACATCCGCCCCGTAGCCGAAGGCGGAGGCCAGTGCGACCTCGACAACCTCCGCACCCTCTGCCTCCTCTGCCACCGCGAAGCCACAGCCCAACTCCGCGCCCGCCTTCGCCTCACCCGCGCGTCTTAGCAGCGCTCCTCACCCATATCTCTGGTGCGTCCTCCAGAACTCAGGCCAAGGCATCCGCGGTGGTCCACAAACGAAAATATCCGGATGATCCTCGCTCTCCTCGTTCTTCACGCCTTCCGAATTGCCGTTATGCCCCGCCAGCCGGCACGATGTAAAGGTTCTATCCGCCTCTTTCTGCGAAAACCCAAGCACAATCAGCGTCGAAGGCTGCGGCGTAGGATACCCGCGCAGCCACGACGAGTTCGTCATGCTGATCGGCATCGGCAGATGGTACGCGGGCCCAAAAATCTCCACCGCACCCTGCTCGCCATAGTTCCCCACTAACACCCCAACATTGTCTCGCTGCTCCGCGGGCAGGGATTCGCGAATCCCCGCAACCGTCTTCACCAACTCATCCCACCCGATCTCCTCCCGCAGGTCGCCGTTGTTCTTCAACGCAAACTCCCTCAGCGGCCCACTAGACGTAAGCGGCACCAGTAACGCATAAACGACCAATCCCCACACAGCCAGGCCGGTAAAAAACACACCCTCCACCGCCAGCCGCCAGCCCCGCCTCAACGAAACCACCCACCGCTCACCCGCGACCGCACCCATCGCAAACAGCATTGGATACGCCGCCGCCACGTAGTACCCTCGCCCCTTGCCGACGACAAACAGCACCAGCGGGATCACGTACATCCACCCCAGCATCCGATAGCGCCGGTCCCGCAGAAAATAAATCAAGCCAGCGATCCACAGCGGCGCAACAAACATATTTGTGCAGATAACGAACTGGTCGCGCAGAAACCCATTGGCCCGTCCCTCGCCCACGTCCCGCACATGAATATGCTGCAAAAAATGCACCGAGATGAATCCATGCCGCACCTGCCACAAAAAATTAGGCAGAAAAATCAACAGCGCCAGCGAAACTCCACCCCAGAACCACCCGCTCAGAAAAAATCGTCGCGCTCTACTCAGCAGCATCCCACCCAGAATCCCCGCAATAAAGAAACAAATCGTATATTTCGTCATCAGTCCCACGCCGATCGCAGCTCCAATCGCCAGCCACCACCGCGGATTCTCCGTCTTCAGCAAACGAATCACGAAGTAAGCAATCAACACCCACCACAGATAATCGAAGGTCGAATATTGAAACTCCGTCCCCTCGAACACGGGCAATCCCGAAGTCGCGACCACCAGCGCCGACGTAATCTGCGCCAACCGGCCACCGCCTAACTCTCGTGCCATCAACCCTGTCACAACAATAGCCCCTGCTTGTGCGATCACTGAGAAGAGCCGCAGTCCCACCAGCGAAACGCCAAAAATATCCAGCCCGATTCGCTCCACAAACGGCGTAAATGGCGGATACGGCACGAATCCCCAGTCCAGATGACGCGCGTCGCTCAGGAACTGCAACTCATCGCGATGAAAACCGTAGCGGTTGTTCGTGAGCACATGGATTGCCGCCACTACCAGCGCAATTCCCACCAGCGCCAGCGTATCTGTCCGCGAATCAGTCTCTCGTTGCACGAAACTCTCTTTCGGATTAGTCACTTCCATCCGTGTCTCCGCCTGATCGGTTGTCGTCTTGGCAAACTCTACGCATCACACTACACGCAAGTTCCCCGCCACGCTTTTGCGGTAATTTTTTTCGGGGCTGGTTTACCCCGTTTTTGCTGGGGGTTTTGGCAAAAACGAGGTGCAGAACGTGGTTTTTTGATGGTGAATTCGTGGTGGATTGCTGGTGAAAGCTGGTAAGTTGACGGTCACTTTTCGGGCTCGAAAAATTTGCCACTTTTTCTGGATTTATTTTGAGGGATTCCCATTTTGGCACCGCCGACCTCTCCGCGCCCGACGCCATCACCGCAAATAAATCTTTCCCCTTTGAGTACGAGATTTCTATTTTGCAAATTCTCTGCGTTCCCGCCGCTATTTAGCAAATAAGTACCTCCCAAAAAAACAACGATCGAACGTATTTACAATTCCATCATTTCTGCTATTGTCCCGTCATCACAGATTATCCGTAGGCGCGTAGCACCGGGCCACGCTGTATATCAATTCCTATATTAGGAGAGCCGGTCGCGAGATTTGGTCATTGCGACTTTGGCATAAAGGAACCCTCCGGCCGCTTAATTTCTAAGCCAAGGCCTATTAACTCCTGCCCTCAAAATCCGCTCAGCTGAGCATTTGGAACCCTATGCAATCCGTCCTGATCTTTCTTTCGATACTTCTCATACCTAGCACTCTTCTGGGAACAACCAACTGCACGAACATCCCACTTGCTGCGTCTGGCTATACGGTATCAATTGAGGAGGAGGAGCCTGCAGATAGCGCTTATGCGAAAGTCAAAGTAGATATGCCTGGCTGTCCCGCAGCAAATGCCGCAGGCTGTGCTACAACCGCAACAGATTTAAAAAATCTCTCCGACGCCGCGCGCAGAGCGGCAAATAGACTCGACGCTTGTGCGAACGACGGAGTAAACAAATCAAATCCGGCCAATCCATTGTCGGCGGCACAAAAGGCTTGGTATTCAGCTAGATCTGTTTTCTGGTTCGGCCTGAAATTGGATTTGGACAATCAGACTGCAGCAGTTAACAGCGGCACTTATCAGTTCACGCCAACCTTCCAATCTCAATATCTCGGGCTGCCTTCGACTGTGAAAAACGACCCGGCCTTGCTCACCATTACATCTAAGGTCATTGATGGCGCGAAGATCATAAGCGGAAAGGCGATTCCGCACGATGCCAACTCTTCAGGCCAGCCGCTGATATTTGCTTGTGTTTGGCAAGACAAGCCTACTGCCACCGTTTCGCTGGACTGCACAGACCCCACCAGTAAAACCAAAGCTGCAGCACTGTCTAAGGCGGATGGCACGGTAAATTCGAACTCCTACGTTCTTGTTGCAAAGGACGACACATATTCTCTCCCGTTGACCAATTCTTTGGTGCAGGGCCAATTCGTATCAATCGTCCAAAAGCCAACCGCAACAGCTGGTACGTCCGAAACGATAGTTTCGAAGGCTGTCACGCCTGTGTCTCCTTCAAACCAATGCAACAAACATCCAATCAGCAACCCTTTTGATGATTGCGATGTCGGCTTCTCTATCGTAGGGGGTGTCGAACAATCTGCTCAGAGTTCATTGCCCAGCGCCACAACGCCCTTTCTCCGGGTATTTACAAGAGCGGATACCAATTTGATAGGAAACCCAGAAAACGATAAAAAGCCAAAACAAACAAATTCACAGAAACCAAAACAAGCAAATTCAAGGGATACAGATACAGCAAATCCAAAATTCGACAACCAGTCGCTCAATCTCTGGGCATTTGTGCGCCTCCTGGGTTCGCCGCAAGCCTCCTCTACCATGAATGTCGTCTCCGCAGTCACAGACCCCAGCGGAAACATCACAACGCAAACCTTCTCAGGAATCGGCACTTCCATTGACTACATGCTTGGGTTCGAATACATGTTTCGTCGAAAGAAGACCAGTCCATATTCTTTCAGCATCATCGGCGGCTTCGGTGGAACTACTCCTCTACCCGCCAACACTCTCGCGCAAGCCTTCAAAACGCCTACCCTCGGAACGGTCGAATGCACAACATTGCAAGGCCGCTTTGCGACGCAGTTCGCCGCTGACAAGATTATTCCAGGGACCTCCAGCAACACCACTGGCAGTACCCCAATGTGTCTTGTCAACCAGAACAGCCCGACAGTATCGAGCGGGAGTACGACCTATACAGGTATTTCGACCATTGGCTTCAGTAACCAGGATCGCAGCAGTTTTTTGGGCAAAACTGCCTTCGGGATTCGGACCATTGATCGCTTCCTTGGAACCGGCAATGTGGCCTGTGGAAACACGGACACTGCAAATCAAATCGGCCCGTGTGAGCGCGGCATTGTCGATTTCACTTTTGGGCAGGATGCGACCGTTACTGGAGGAAAGATGCGTGGATGGGTATTCAAGGTGGATGCTGTCCATCCGCTTCCGGTCAAGAGCGTCACGTTTATCTATCTCTTCGGGACAGTAATACTGCGGCTTCAACACGATCAGAATCTGCCTCCCCTGGTTCTGCAGGCCGGGGATATCGCCTCGCTGACTGGTAACGGCTCCAACGCTGTTCCCAGCACTTCTGTCGTGATTCTTCCGCTCACTCAGCCGAACCGCGACTTCTACCGTTTTGGGGCTGGCATTAACGTTAGCGCAATCTTTTCAAAGTTGTTCTCAGCTCCTGCCCCAAAAAACCCATAGAAGTTGAATGAACGCAAATTATTCCGCTATTACGCGAAGAGTATCCTACTCGGATTCATCGGAAAACCGGTACGTCCCCCTTTCCCACATTTCCACCCCCATCCACACCAATCTGCACCACTCCTGCCCCTTGCTCTTCACCCCCATCGCGCCTACCCTCAAACGATGCTCTATTACTGAACAGTAAACCCCACCAATTTCGCGCCTTTTCGCGAAAATCCACAGCCAAAGCCCCCATTTTTCGCGGCTCCGGGCCATTTACCTCGCATTAATACGGGTATTCGCACAGCTAACACAATATGTTGTGCTTTATACTTGACACACCCTACAGAGGGCGTTACTTTCACGACTGCACCACCCCAGAGACACTCGGTTCGCTGTCAAAAAATACATTCGGTTCGCTTCACTTTTTATCGCTCCTCTGCCGCCGACGCCCTCCCCGCCCGGTTCACCTACGCAGCACCCAAGCGGAGAAGTCGTCTCAAAAATCGGGCCCCGGACTCACCGACCGACGTGAGCCAAAAGTTATAGATTTTCATCAAATTAGAAGGAGTTTCACCATGGCGACCATCCCCAATCAGACTCAGGGACACACCCAGAGCCAGCCCAATGCCACCGGCTTCCAGACCGCCGCGCCCTACACCTCCCGCACGCCGGGCCTCGCCTTCGATCGCCACTTCACCCGCCCCGGCATCTCCCCCTACGACGAGATCGTCTGGGAGCTTCGCGACGCCGTCATCCAGGACTTCAAGGGCAAGACCATCTTCGAGCAGAAGAACGTCGAGGTTCCCGCCGACTGGTCCATGACCGCCACCAACATCGTGGCCTCGAAGTACCTCCACGGCCTCAACGGCACCTCCGAGCGCGAGTCCGGCGTTCGCGCCCTCATCACCCGCGTCGCCGAGTCCATCCGCGACTGGGGCATCCAGGGCGGCTACTTCGCCACGCCCGAGGACGCCGAGACCTTCTACGCCGAGCTCGCCCACCTTCTTTTAAATCAGAAGGTCGCGTTCAACTCGCCGGTCTGGTTCAACGTTGGCTGCGACCGCCTGGAGCCCAACTCCGACGCCCAGAACTGGCATTGGAATCCGCACTCCTGCGCCGTCGAGTTCTCCGTCACCGGCTACAAGAAGCCCCAGTGCTCCGCCTGCTTCATCAACTCCGTGCAGGACTCGCTCGACTCCATCCTCACGCTCGCCAAGACTGAGGGCATGCTCTTCAAGTGGGGCTCGGGCGCCGGCTCGAACCTGAGCGGTATTCGCGGGAGCATGGAAACTCTGAGTGGCGGCGGCACCGCCTCCGGCCCGCTCTCCTTCATGCGCGGCTTTGACGCCTTCGCCGGCGTGATCAAATCCGGCGGCAAGACCCGTCGGGCTGCAAAGATGGTCATCCTCAACGTCGACCATCCCGACATCGACGACTTCATACAGTGCAAGGTGAAGGAAGAGCAGAAGGCCTGGCACCTTATGCAGGCCGGCTACGACGGCAGCGGTCCGGACTCCGAGGCCTACAGCTCCATCTTCTTCCAGAACGCCAACAACTCCGTCCGCGTCACCGACGAGTTCATGCGCGCAGTCGAGACCGATGGCACCTTCGTCACCCGCACCGTCAAGGAACGCGCCCCCGTCAAGGAGTACAAGGCCCGCGACCTCATGCACTCGCTCGCCGAAGCCACCTGGCAGTGCGGCGACCCCGGCATGCAGTTCGACTCCACCATCAACCGCTGGCACACCAGCAAGAACACCGGCCGCATCAACGCCTCCAATCCCTGCTCGGAGTACATGTTCCTCGACGACTCCGCCTGCAATCTTGCGTCCTTCAATCTCCTGAAGTTCCTCACTCCGGGCGGCCAGTTTGACATCTCCAGCTACCGCCACGCCATCGGCATCGTCACCACCGCGATGGAGATCATCGTCGACGCCGCCGGCTACCCCACCGAGATGATCGCGAAGAACTCGCATGACTATCGCCCGCTCGGCCTCGGCTACGCGAACCTCGGCGCTCTCCTCATGGCGTTCGGCTTGCCCTACGACTCCGACGCCGGCCGCGACTTCGCGGCTACACTCACCTCGATCCTCTGTGGTGATGCGTATTGGCAGTCCTCCCGCATCGCCGAGACCTGCCCCGCGCTCGGCGCAGCCACGCCGCTCACCCAGCAGGCGCACATCGCCGGCGGTGCGTGCCCCGGCTTCTACGTCAACCGCGAGCCCTTCCTCGACGTTATCCGCATGCACCGCGCCGAGGTCAACAACATCGGCAAGTCGAAGAACTCCTCCGAGCCTTTCTTCGCCCCCCAGCTCGACCAGCTCATCGAAGCCAGCCGCCACGCCTGGGACGGCGCCCTCGCCCACGGCGAAAAGCACGGCTATCGCAACTCGCAAGTCACCGTTCTCGCCCCCACCGGCACCATTGGCTTCATGATGGACTGCGACACGACCGGCATCGAGCCCGACCTTGCCCTCGTGAAGTACAAGAAGCTCGTCGGCGGCGGCATGATCAAGATCGTCAACAACACCGTCCCCTCCGCGCTCATCAAGCTCGGCTACGACGAAGCCGAGGTCAACGCCATCGTCAGCTACATCGACGCCACTGGCACCATCGAGGGCGCTCCCGCCATAAAGCCTGAGCACCTCGCCGTATTCGACTGCAGCTTCAAGCCCTCCAAGGGCACACGCAGCATCCACTACCTCGGCCACATCAAGATGATGGGGGCGACGCAGCCGTTTCTTTCGGGGGCGATCTCGAAGACCGTCAACCTGCCGCAGGACTGCTCCGTCGACGACATCGCCGAGGCCTACATGGAGAGCTGGCGCCAGGGCCTCAAGGCCGTAGCCATCTACCGCGACAACTCCAAGGGTACTCAGCCCCTCAACGTCACCGCGCAAACTGATGCCGACAAGAAGGGAACTCGCGGCACCAACGCCATCGCTCCCGCAGCGCCGGTAGCCCCCGTGGCAGCAGGCTCCATCGAAATCGAAGAAGCCGTTGCCGCCGCCAAGGCTGCCGCTGCGCAAGTCCAGCTCGAAGCCCAGCAGAAGATCGCCGCCCTCGAGACCCAGCTTCGCCACATCGCCGAAGCCGCCATGAAGAACTCTGACTCCGTCGACGCGCAGTCTCCACCCCGCGCCGTCCGTCACCGTCTCCCGGCCGAGCGCGCCAGCGTGACGCACAAGTTCGGCCTCGCCGGACATGAAGGCTACATCACCGTCGGGCTTTATCCCAATGGACAACCGGGAGAGATCTTCATCCGCATGGCCAAGGAGGGCTCCACCGTCTCCGGATTGATGGACTCCTTCGCGACCGCCGTCTCGCTCGCCCTCCAGCACGGCGTGCCTCTGCGCGTTCTCTGCGAGAAGTTCGCCCACACCCGCTTCGAGCCCTCCGGCTGGACCGGCAACGAGCAGATCGGCTACGCCAAGTCGATCATGGACTACATCTTCCGCTGGATCCAGATCCGCTTCCTCTCCGGCCACCAACTCGACCTCTTCGCCGGCCTCGGCCCCCAGCAGGCCATCCCCGTCGAAGGCACCGTCACCAGCCCTACTGGGTCTGTCATCCTGAGCGAAGCGCGTAGCGCGGAGTCGAAGGACCCCAAGGGTCTCAATCCTGCCACTAGCCGTATGAACCTTTCGGCCTCGGCGCCTTCGGAAGACGACTACCACACCACCACCCCACCCCAGCAGGGAATCGCCCCCGACCTCAACGCCCGCAGCGGCCTCGACACCGCCGTCCCCACCATGGAAGACCGCGGCCTCTACCACGCCTCCGACGCCATGAAGTCCATGTACGACATGGGCGACTCACCCTCCTGCGCCACCTGCGGAGCCATCATGACCCGCAGCGGCTCCTGCTACCGATGCATGAGTTGCGGAAGCACAAGCGGCTGCAGCTAGGACGATGTGAATACTAGAAGGCTTGGCTGGCTGGCGAGAGTCGGGCCTTCAATTTCTGAACGAAGGAAACGATGGCTCTACAGAGACTTAGTGATTTCCTCAACGTCAGAGATAACGATTTGGCAGCGCATGGCGTTCTCAACGCCATCATTAGTATTGACAACAAGCTTTTCATAGAGCCAAGACTCCTATTGAAAACAAAGCAGCCGTTCTTTCTAGACGCTGCGGCCAAAATTGATGCCTATTTTCAAAGAGTCATTGTTCTCATAAATGCCTCCCAGAAGTCGGGAGACATGCTATGGAAAGCGGCTCATGGACTATTGCAATTTGAGGAACCTCAAGGTTTCGCTCTCGGATATGGCGTGAATCGTCCAAATGGCAGAGGCGTTGGGCCTTCTTTGGCGAAAGATTTATTGGAACGAGCCCAGACCATTTTGAAGCTCGGGGTAGAAGACCCCCTTATGTTTGAAGTGCTCGAGATTTTCGGGGAAGGATTTGGCCCCGATTTAATCAGTGACACGCAAGCAAGCATTCTGGAAGAGAACTTTCTTGCTTACAGCCAGGACGTTTCTGATAAGTTGAACGTCGGAAATCGCATAAACAGGGTTATTAGCAACCGCAGTTATCGACTTCCGGCAGGACCAGAGGGCCGAGGACTCGTTTTGGTGCCAGAGGAGTTTCTCACACCGCTGCCAATCGAAGTTCCATGGGAATCAATGGAGTACGCCGCCGCTCTAGATGCCTCAGTCCGGAAACAGTTGAGCGAACTATTTGCTCTTGCAGCGAAGAAGCCCAAAAAATCTGAGGTAGCCAGTCTCCTTCTTTCGAGGAAGGATATAGCGGAGAGACTCTTGAAGTCATTCCGCGAAAGTGTAGGGTCGAAGTACGACTTCGAGGGAGACCCTCTCGGAGTTCTAAAATGGTTTCAAATCGCAGTTGATTCAGTAACCGGCAATCCAGCCACTTTTGCTCTGACTTCCTTGTCGCCCGACGGACTAGTCAAACTGATTGCTGAGATAATCTCAAAATTCAAGCAGAACATAGAGGAGAACGGACTTTGGAAAGAGTTCTACCGGGAAACAGATCGGCGTCCAAAACACGAACGTTTTGGACAACTTCTTTTCTATGCCGTTGCGGACGCATATTGCGACGCAAACAATCTCGATATCAGCCGTGAATCGAATGGTGGAAACGGTCCCGTCGATTTCAAGCTTAGCCGAGGAGCGGGGTTCAAATATCTGGTCGAGCTAAAACTCTCTTCAAACCCGAAGCTCTTGGACGGATACACGGAGCAACTAGACGCTTACGAAGCCAGTGAGAGGACCAGGCTTTCTGCATACGTGGTCGTGAAGGTAAACGGCAAAGGAACACAACTTGACGATCTCCGAGATTTGAATCGCAAGTTCAGGGATGAGAAGAGAAAATGTCCGGATCTTTTCGTGATTGATGCGACTGACAAGCTCTCCGCGAGCAAGCGAACTCGCAAAAAAGACAAATGACGTCACCTGGGTGGCCCAGATCTAAAATTTGGGCGCCCCATCTTCGCGCAGTCTCATCGCGTTAAGGTGGGCCTTCGAGCGAAGCTCGAACCGCCTTGCTTAAGGGCACGGCTTCAGCCGTGCCGCAACAGTCGCCAGAGAAAAGCGGCTTCAGCCGCTGAGGTACGTTTTACAATCGCCGAATGGCGATCCCGAGCCGCACCGCCAGACCTGGCACTTACTTCATCACCACAGGCACCCACAACCGCCGCCGACTCTTCCAGGTCGAACGCAACGCCGCGCTTCTGCTCGAAACCATCGACCACTACCGCGCCAGTTATCTTCTGCACGCCTACGTTGTCATGCCCGACCATCTCCACCTCATCGTCACTCCAACCGACATCACCCTCGAACGAACGATGCAACTCATCAAAGGCGGCTTCTCTCATCGGCTCGCCTCCAAACTTCTTGTCTGGCAAAGAGGATTTACCGACCATCGCATTCGTGATGCGGCAGACTACAATATCCGCCGCGACTATCTCCACCGCAATCCTGTCGAAGCACGGCTATGCGAAAGCCCCGAAGCCTACCCATTCTTCTCGGCCAACCCAAGGCTTCGGTTAGACGAGTACCTCAGCGGCTAAAGCCGCTTAAAACACTACCCGCTACGGCACGGCTGAAGCCGTGCCCTTAAGCAAAACGAAGTACAGGATATAGCGATATCAATTCTGTACAAATGAGAGCGGCTAAACCCCCTCCACAATCCGAAAGTCCCTCTCCACACCCGAACCAAGCGCAGCCCAATACCTTGGTCCAATTGTTTTGCCTTTCCTCGACAGGCATAATTGTGGCTGGGATATCGATACGAATGAACCGGAATCAGCAAGTGAGCACGGTTTAGAGCAAATCTCCTGATGTTGTGGAGTGGAAGATCTCGTGCAGTGCCGTTTTTCCTGGCAAAAAACGGCCATAAGTACTGTGACTCGCTGGACACCTTCAGGAGATTTGCTCTATCGGAATTGGAGTCGCCAATGGACAGCGTACAAATCGAACAGAAGAGCTATGAGATGCCCCCGCGGGACGGGATCAGCATCGCGTGTTTTCTCACCGTGAAGGACATCAACCGATCGCTCGATTACTACGAGAAGATCTTTGGTGCACGCATTTTGAGCAGAGGCGACGGCAACGCGCCTGGGTACTTCAGCTCGCGAATATCTGGATGATTGTGAACGTGGGGGGCGGGCCGACTCCGGACAAGCCGACGGTATCGCTCAGCGTCCCCGACCCGAATCACATCAGCAGCTTTATGAACTTCCGGGTTGCGGATATTCAAGCGTGCTATGAGTTATGGAAAAGTCGAGGAGCCGAGTTCATCACGGAGCCGCTGCCCAAGTACGGCGAGATCCGCTGCTACATCCGCGATCCTGACGGCTATATCATTGAGGTTGGTCAAAGCACAGATGTTACGTACGGTTGACGCCTGGCCGGGGTGCCCCACTCATGCAATTTCACGGCATGAGTGGGCATTCGAGCGAAGCTCAAACCGTCTTCGCTCCAGTTGAGAGCGAGTGGCTAAACCCCCTCGGCAATTCGAAAGTCCCTCTCCACACCCGGCCCAAGCGCAGCCAACATCTTCTTATGATCGTCACTCTCATATGCCGCCAGAGCGATCTCGTAGCTATCGAACTCAACCACGATCGTCATCTGCTCGAACCCAGCCTCCTGAGCCGTAACTACGCTCGTCGGCGACACCAGCATGCGTCCCCCAAACTTCCCCAGCATCGGTCCAAGCAGCGCAGCATAGTTTTTCACCGTCGCCATGTCAGGGACCTTCCGGTACACCACCACCCAATAACCCTTATTCATATCGTTCCCTCTCTCGAAGGCCTTCAACCGTGCCTTCAACTGTAGAACAGTGATGCGCCGAACGATACCACGACTCATCCACTGCCGATGGGCGGGTGCCCCATATCTCGATTCTGAGATGTGGGCCTTCGAGCAAGCTCGAACCTTCGCAGAACCCTCCAACAGGATCATCCGATCAGGTTGTAAACTTCTGCCCATATGCCCACCGTCCAACCAGGCCGCTTCACCTCCCGCATCGAAGGCCCCTTCGTCGTCTTCCTCATCGGCTTCCGCATCAACCGTCCGCTCGCCTTCAACAAGTGGATCCCTGTCGCCAAAGCCATGGGCCCGATGATCAGGGAGCTCTACGCCAACCCGCAGCTTGGCTTCCTCGCCGCCCAACCCTCCCTCTACTGGCCCGGCATCATGATGCTCCAGTACTGGCGCAGCTTCGACCACCTCGTCAACTACGCCCACTCCCGCGACGCCGCCCACCTCCCCGCCTGGAAGGCCTTCAACCAGAGCGTCGGCGACGACGGCTCCGTCGGCATCTGGCACGAAACCTACCAGGTCGCAGCCGGACAGTACGAGTCCATCTACGCCAACATGCCCCGCTTCGGCCACGCCCTCGCCGGCACCCACGAGCCCGCCACCGGCCACCTCCGCGACGCCCGCACCCGTATGGATCCAAACGCCAACTAGCGTCACCCAAAACTTGACACAAACCACCCCAAAAAAAAGTCCGGGTTCCCAGGCGCGCGGACCAAACCCACACCCAAAGTCCAGACTTAACCCATCTCCTTCGAAGACTTTGCACACTTTTTGACGGGGAGGGGTACCTGTCACGTGGCCGCACCTTCACAGCCGATCTGCCTCTTCAACCTCTTCCACACCTGAGCGACTTCCATCGGGGATCGTCACTCCTTTTCCATATCCGTCGCCCTAACCGAGTTTTTCACTCCGCTGCCTTCGGCTCTGCTGGTCTCCTCTTTTTCGTCCGGAGATTTGCTTTTTCGAAGGATATGAATTGAGAGGACCAGCACGATGACCGTTCCGCCGAGAAGCGCGAGTTCGAGCATCGATGCCCGCAGTTTTGCCTGGCCGTCATTTGCCCAGTTAACAGGTTTGGTTAGATTTGCCGCGTCCAGGGTAATGACGAGCATACGGCGAATCGTAGCGATCAGACCCACGATGAGAAAAGGCTCCGTCACCAAAGTGTGTGACCGGATCGAGATTCGCACGGTATGCAATATCTCCACCAGCACCAGGACCACGAGAAGCCGATCGATCACCTCCACCACGGTCCTTTCGGATGTCTCCAGCGCGAGACCATGCCAGAGCGCTTCGCAGGCCGTGAACAGAGCGAACAAGGCAGCCAACGACAGAATCAAACCCAGTGCCGCGTAGATGACCGTCTCTACCACGGACAGCGACTCACTGGAAAACAGTTGGAAACGGTTTTCACTCGGTCTTGTATCCGGGCTGCGCGAGTCAGCGGTCATCGAGTTTACCCGTCACCAGTAAACACCGTTACACCGTCGGAGGGAAGACGGCGCGAGGCCGAGCTCCGTCCAGAGGGCAAAGCCCACCCCCCAACCTACCGATACATTCACTTGACTCCTCTCGTGCACCAAGGCATGATCACATCAAAGCCCGCATGTCACACCGGAGAGATATCTCATGCGTAACCTCCTCCCCAAGCTCCTCGTCCTCGCCGCCACTATTCTTCCCATCGCCGCCCACGCCGACACCCTCGACGCCACGCTCACCGGCGACTCACACACCTTCACCTTCACCCTGCCCTCTCAGTTCTCCTTCCCCGATCAGATTCACCTCGTCACCGTTCCCACCATCCACACCACCGGCACCGCCGACGGCATCGCAGGCCAGGCCTTTGACATCACCTTCTTCACTGACATCGCCCCTTCCTTCGATAGCCTCATCTTCACGGACGTCTCCACCAGCTTCCTTCTCACTGGCCCCGTGCTCATCTCGCCACTGCCGCAGACCGGCACGCCTGGCCACCTCATCGACACCGCGGTCATCGCAACCGGCACCTTCACCCTGGAGGACAACGACATCATTTCCCCGAAGGGCGGCCCAATCAACTTCGACCTAACGATCACCCCGCAGTCGCCCCCCAATGCAGGCGCACCCGAACCCTCCACCCTGCTGCTGCTGGGAACAGGCTTGGGAACAGGAATGATCGGCTTCGTCGGCGCGGTCCGCCGCAAAGTTACCCACACTTGACAAAGCCGCCCCTCAAAACCAACGACTCGCCGGCAACCCAGCCCCGAACTCCCCGCGAAAGACACAGAATGTCACCCGAAGTCCGAAGCTAACTCCTTTCCTTCGAAGACTTTGCGCACTTTAGACGGGGATGGGGGTGGTTTGTGAGTCTGCCAGTTTGAGACTGTTGCGTCTAACGCTTGTAAAGCGTCGCTGCCAAGAGGTCAGTGGAATGACCGACCAGAGCGCCGATACCGATGCCGATGATGGCGCCGACTCCTGCGCCGACCCCGGCTGATTTTCCGCCCGAGACGTGGACGAGGCTTCCGCTATCTCCGGCGTTGATGGCTGAGCCGATTCCTGCCCCGGCGCCTGCCCCGACGCCGGCTCCAATCAGCAATCCGGCTACGGTCGATTTTGCTTTGCGCGGAAGCTTTACGGTCTTGATCTCGGCGCGCGAGAAGACGGACTGGGAGCAGGTGAGTTTGTCGTCGGTGACAGCGGTGACGAGGCAGGTCGTTTTGGTGTGGTCGGTTTTCACCTGCACCGGGGTTTGAGCGGGAAGCGCCTGAACCCGCTGCCAACTGGGTGGAGGGGTTGCGGTTTGTGCCGTGGCAGGCAGAACCAACAAGGCGATGAGAGCGAAACAGACCAATGGCGGCACGCGTAGGTACGCATAGATCTCCTGAACTATAGTCATGGCCCGGTTTGGGGATCATAGCACGCGGGTCTGGCGTGCCGCCGGAGCAGGCTTCGAGGAGTCGCTGGTTGGCCCAGACAGAGTAGTCGAGCAGGAATTGTTGGGTGGGCTTGAGTATTGAGGAAAGGGCTATGGGGGTTGGCGCTTTTCGCGCGGATGCCCACTCATGCGATGGGAACTACAGGAGTGGGCGTCCGGCATAACGTCGTTTTGTCCGGATCAGAAAGTCAGCAGACGATCGAAGAACGACCGGTAACGTCTGAGTGCTTGCCTCAGGTCCTCGGTAGATACGTTGTCGCCCTGGGCCCATTGCCCTTCCAGAGTCGCGCGTTCGGCGGAGAACTGTTCGGCGATGCGCTTAACCACATTTGCCACGAGGCTATCGGCCTGCTCTACGGCCTGCCGGGGTTCATCGACAAACGAGGTCTGAACCTGGTCCCAGCGTGCGCGGAAGTTGTGCAGTTCATCGTCGGGAAAGAGAGGATTGGCCTCAGCCGTCCTCTGTTGAACGGCGTTGTCTCGCGCGTCGGGGGTCTTCTGTGCTTGCCGGGTTTCCAGAACTGGCTGGATATTTCGTTCGTTGAGGTCAGCTGGAGGCACCAGGCCGGCCCTAACAGGATTGGCAATATCTGCGGTGGTCAAATTTTCGTCCCTAAGAAGCGATTCGTTCATGGGGTACTCCTATCTTTGCGGTTTTGGGAGAATCGAGCAGTTCGTCGAACAGCGAGCGGAAGTAGACCATGGATTGACGCAGGTCTTCCGTGGAGGATTTTCCCTGTGCATGACGCAGAGTGATCTCCCGCGCGGAGCGATAGTTTTGCACGACGGTCGGATAGTTGACGGAGATGTCGGCGGCGCGTTGCTCAAAGTCGCCCATGGGATATCCACGCGCGACCATGACGGCGGTTACCAACTTCTCTGCCTGGGTGACTGCCATCGAGGGGTCATCGACGAAACGCTTCTGCACGGCGGCCCACTCGTTCGCGTATCGCTCGCGATCGGCTGGGGGGAGAGGGCGAATGGAGAACTTCTCGACACGCTTTTCCCTTTCGAGCAGAACGGCTTCGGCGTGGCGCGCGTCTCCGTGCTGGCGTACGGCGCGGTCGTATTCGGGGCCGAACTGTTGTCTTAGACGTTCGCTTTTTCGTTTTCGTTCGTAGAACAGAGCCGCGGTGACGACGACAATCGCGATCGCAACGATGCCGATAATAATCATGGTCCTTTGGTCCATCGTTCTCACCTCTGGCAGCGTATGATGCGAAGTTTGATTGGCGCGATGTCGCGCGGAGCGTGAGGGACGGCCAGATCGCTGTTCGCGCGGTTCAAGTGATTTATGCGAGATCAAAAGTGATTGAGAAGACAGGAGGCGCGGGGGTTGCCTCAAGGGCAGGGTCCGGGCCAGTCGCGGTCAGGGTGAAGTGAGATCGCCAAATTATGTTGACGCGTCACGCCCCAAGGGCGTAGCTTTGGCGGCCTCTGCTATTCCTCGGCCCGTTGATATCCGCCGACTTTTACTTTGGCGGAAGGAGAATCTCATGCGCATGATGATGCACGTCACCTTTCCCCATGAACCCTTCAACGCCGCTATGAGGGACGGCAGCATTGGAGCCAAGATGAAACGAATCCTTGACCAGCAGAAACCGGAGGCCGCCTATTACGCGGCTTCGGGTGGCCACCGATCTGCGTTCCTGATCGTCGATGTGGCGGACCCGTCCAAGATCCCATCGTTCGCCGAGCCGTGGTTCCTTACGTTCAATGCGGACATTGAATTGAATCCGGTGATGAACGGTCAAGACCTTGCGGCTGCAGGGCTGGAGGGTCTTGGTAAAGCCTGGGCGTGAGCACGCAGGACGTCATTGAATCGAGAACCATTAAAGGAGGCTAAATGGCGCTCAGTTTTGCCACAGATATCCGCCCTCTTTTCCGGGATGAGGACCTTGAATGTATGAAACCCATGGGGATCGATCTTGATAATCCCGCGTGGATGTGTGTCCCCGCCAACGCGCAGAGTGTCTACGGTGCAGTGTCCGCAGGCACGATGCCTCCAGATGAACCCTGGCCGGCAGATCATGTTTCGCTTTTCAAGAAGTGGATGGACGCGGGTTGTCCTGCGTAAATAGGTTGTTGTCGAACTAGAGAATTTTAGCGGTCGAAAAGTATAGCGACTACGTAGGAAAACTATTCGTTCGCAATCATTTCGCGAAGGGCGGCGACGTGCTCTCTTATTCGGGCGATTTTTTCCGGCCACGAGACGAACCCGCGGTACGGTACTCCGGCGGCGTACTCTCGTTCGGCTTCGGCAAGGGCTTCGAGGGCGTGCTGCAGTTGTTGTTGAAGTGTAGGGCCGGGCATAGGGGAAAGGTTATCACTCGCTTCCGCACGCGAGGATATCGGTGTCGTGGCACCTGCCTCACACGGTGCCCAAGTGATTGCGCCTTGAGCACCAGAGCACCAGCAGGCCTGCTCCACCTAGAGCGAATAGCGCGGCGGTTGGCGGTTCGGGTGTGACGCCCACGGGGGCGCCAAAGGCGTCTTCATAGGCGAGGTTGGCGACGAGCGAATCGGCGTAGGTTGTCGGGTGCAAGCCGTCCCAGTAGAGAAACGTATTGGGATTGCAGCCGGGGGTTGCGTTACATGCATTGGCCACATTACTGAAACCGAAGGCGGCCGGGTCGGCGAGGATGTCGTTGAACAGGGTGTCTATGTTCGCTCCAATGACGTTGATGCCCAGAGCGTCCAGATTGGCCACCTGCATTGCCCATTCCTGATCGAAGGCCTGGGAGGCGAGGTTGGCGGCGGCGGAGGCTGCGGGGATGCCGCTTACGGACGGAGTTTCGCCGAGGTTGGGCAGATTTAGCCAGAGGAAGTTTTGTGCGCCATCGGCGGCTAGTTCCTGAATTTGCGTCGCGATGTTGTCGGCGGCGGTTACCGGATTCTGGGCTGCGAAGATGTCGTCGGCACCGCCCCACAGGGTGTAGAGGGCGGTGGGAGACGCGGTGCCCGGGTGGGTGGCGAGAAAGAGATTTACCTGATTCTGCATGTCGGCAGGGTTTGCGCTGCCGGTCATTGCGCTGCCTACCGCGTAGTTCGACCCGCCGAGAGGCGCAAGGGCAGGGGAAGGGTCTGCGACTCCAACTTTGGCGGCGAACTGGTCGATCCAGAGGCCGGAGGGGCCTGTGCCGGATTGCGGGTTGGTGAAATAGCCGACGGGGAAGGGAACATCGGGAATGGATCTGGTGGCGTAGCCGGGGCCGGGGGCGGCTCCGAAGGTGGCGATGGAGGCGTTGCCGGCGTCGGAGAGGCTGTCGCCAAAGGTGACGATCTGGCTGACCTGGCCGGGGGAGATTGTGGCTCCAAGGGCGATGCTGCAGGAGGTGACGACGGCTGCGACCAGGAGACCGATGTTTAGACGCATAGTCCTCTCTCTATTCAGGCGGTTTTTTTCGAGCAGGGGCGTCAGTATGGCACAGAGTGTTTTGGATTCGCAAGTGGAGCGGTTATGTTAACCGTCCAGGCTTGGGGCTCCCCCCACCCCGTCAAAAGTGTGTCAAAGTCTTCTAAATACGTCCGTTAGGTCTGGACTTCGAGGTTTGAGGGGTTTATTTGAGGGGTTTAGAGGGTTGCCCTTGGGGTCTGTCAGGGCGGGAATTTGTCAAGTGTGGTGTCTTCGCGAAGAATGCGTGTCTGGCGGTTTACATCCCACCGTTCGCGAAGTGTGCGAAGGATGGGCACCCGAGTGTTTGTGATTGGGTGAGTGCAGGCGGGTCGGCACGAAGCCGAACCTTTTTTGGTTCGTTGCGGGTGGAAGGCTGATGCGGGGGCCGCTTGCCTTATTTAAGATAGAAAAGACGCACCAAACGAGACTTCAGGAGACTTTTATGAGCACTGAGACTGTGAAGAAGACAAAGGCACCGGCTAAACCGAAGGCTGTGAAGACGCCTGAGGGTGAGACGGGGAGCGCGGTAAAGGTTGCACCCAAGGCTGCGGACAAGACAAAGGTGAAGGCCGCTCCGAAGACCAAGACGGTCGATATCGCGGCGAGCCGTACGCCATCTTACGCGGAGATTGCCCAGCTTGCGGAGCGGTACTGGGCGGAGCGGGGTTGGCAGGATGGATATGCCGAGCAGGATTGGCTGAGGGCGGAGCGGGAGTTGCTGGGAATGGCTTCGTAGGGATGGATTGAGTTTTTAGGGCTAGCAGGTGAGACAGGGGGGACCCTTGCGGCTTGGAGGGGACCTTTTTTGTTTTTAGGACGGTGCCGAATTTTGTTACGGGCTAGACCTGGGCCGCCCGCGGTTGCATCTCACCTTTATGGTCAAGTTTGTTTCGATGGCGGCGTTGCTCCTGTTCGTGGCTCTGTTTCTGGCTGGGTGCTCCCCGAACAATACCGACACGCTTGAGCGGCGTACTGCGGATGCGACGGCGGCGGCGAAGCGGAATGCTGACGCGATTGCTCGTGGTGTTGCCGAAGGGCTTAAAAGGAAGGGGCCGCTGGACATCAACGCGGCGTCGGCCACAGAGCTCCAGACGCTGCCGGGCGTGACACCGGAGCTGGCAGGGAAGATCGTCGAACACAGGCCGTACACTTCTACGCGGGATTTGGTGCGCAAGCGCGTAATGTCGAGTGCGGAGTACGACCGGGTGAAGAGCCAGATTCTTGTGAAATGAGGAGCGCTGCATGAATGGGGCCCCCGCAGTGTTGGTCGGTTCTTATGCACAGGTGGATCGCCGCGAGGTTGGTTGTAAGGCCAGCCGCTCTTAGAGGTTTCTGGCTCTGTTGCCGGTGACGAGGCGAAGGAGCAAGGTAAGGAGCACTGCTCCGATGATGGCGACGAAGACAGTGTAGATGAGGCCGCCTGAGCCTGCATAGCCGAGTTTCTGCATGATGAAGCCGCCGACGATGGCTCCGACGATGCCGACGATGATGTCGCCGAGGGGGCCATAGCCACTGCCCTTCATGAGTTTGCCTGTGAGAAAACCAGCGATGAGACCGACAATGATCCACCAAATAATGAACATCTGTACTCTCCTTGTAATTGCGGAATGGGGGCCCTGTGCTGCTGTGACTCTGGGAGTGAAATGGAGTGGCGTTCGGGTCGATACCTGCGGCTCACGTCCGTGGTTCAGTCTGTCAGAGGGTGTTTTATTGCGATAAGTTGTTTGTATTCGGGTTTTTTTACGCTCTGATTTTGCTGCGCGTGCAGGGAGGGCCGATTGTTCAAAGACCGTTGTTGCGGCAAATCTGGATGCGCAGGGGTTTAGCGGAGAGTGCCTTGGTGAGGGGGCTGTAGGGTTTTTCGGCTGGGTCAGGAAAGCGGTTCGTGCTTCGCACGAATGCCCACATCTCAAAATCGAGATATGGGGCACCCAAATCCAGATGTGGGCCACCCACCGGGTGCTACTACATCATCAAGGCGAGTCGCTGGACTGGTCGTATGGAGGCTCGCACAGGTTCATACGATGATGTGAAGTGTTTTCTCATAAAAGTGCAGAAGAATGCAATTCGCCATAACGAAGGTGTCAAACTCTCGTTGTCACAAAATCGTATCGCCTTTGCCATTAGCGCACTTTTCCTCATTGAAATGGCGGGGCGGAGAACGCGCGTGTTTCTGGCCTCCGAATTGCAGTTGTACTTCGCATAAGGAGAACTCAGATGAAATCGAACGCCCTTTTACTCGGGATTGCATTGGCGTCATCAATGTCGGCCGCGAATGCCACAACTTTCAATCTTTCGACTCTGAACGACTATAAGACTGGTAGCGGCAGACAGATCACGGACCACGGGGACTACACTGGCATCAACGGCACCGGAACGTATGTCTTCAACTCTGCTGGTGTTCAGCAGAATCCGTGGACGCAAAGCCTTGGCAATCCCGATCAGGCATCGATCAACTTCATCGTGCCCACCATGGGCAACAATGCGGGCAAGATTTACATGAGTGCCGGTGCTCTATTCCCGATTCCAACTGGCCAAGTGCTTGGTCAGAACCAGTCTGGCTATAGCGGAGACTACAATCTAGGGAATGGCTTCCCGCTTTACTTTGCTTTCTCTAATCCCACCTATGACAAGAACTGCGGCTTTAACTGCCAGACTATTACGCCCGTCCCGGTGACCATGGACTCGCTCTATCTTACTGCGGGAGCGACTGCGACCATCACCGGATACTCCGATCTGGGGCACACCGCAATCGACACCAAGACCGTGACCGTTCCCGGCAGTCCCGGCGGCTCACCGCAGGAAATCGTGCTCGACTGGACCGGTATCGAGGAGATCGCTATATCTGGCGGCGGTTATTACGTGAACGACATCGAGGTGAACGATCCGATCTCTTCGCCTATGCCGGAACCTGCGTCCGTAACGCTGGTTGGAAGCGGGTTAATCGCTCTGGCCGGACTGGCAAAGCGCAAACTTTGCAGGTGATCTCAGTAGATGTCCAAGGAATAAAAGACTGCGCCAAACTTGTGAGCCGTATAGATGGCGAGTGCTTCTTCACAAGGTAGCGGGTTGAGGAGGACATCGATCTGCCACATTTCCCGCAGCCCGGGGTTGGCGAGGAGGCCATCGCGGAGTTTGCGAGGAGCGGCTTCGTCTTGGAAGATCCCCTTGGTGGTGCAAAGGATACGACTGGATAGGGCTGCGCGGAGCTCCCTCTTGCTCTGCATAGATGTCTGACAATACTTCGGATCTATCAACTTTTCAATATCCTTCTTCTTTCAAGTGACAAACCCTTATTTATTCGACGGTGACCGATTTGGCCAAATTTCTGGGTTGGTCTACGTCGCAGCCTCGGCGGACGGCTATGTGGTAGGCGAGGAGTTGGAGGGGGACTACTTCCAGGACGGGTAGGAGGAGTTCGGGGGCCTGGGGGATTTGGATGGTGTGCTCGACTAGTTGCTTGATCTCTTCGTCGCCTTCGATGGCGATGGCGATGACTCGGCCGGAGCGGGCGGTGACCTCCTGAATGTTTGAGAGGGTTTTTTCGTACTTGAGGACGCTTGAGGGGTCGTTGGGGTCTTTGGTGGCGATGCAGACTACGGGGAGGGTCTCGTCGATGAGGGCGTTGGGGCCGTGCTTCATCTCGCCGGCGGGATAGCCTTCGGCGTGGATGTAGGAGATCTCCTTGAGCTTGAGCGCGCCTTCGAGGGCGATGGGGTAGTGGATGCCGCGGCCGAGGAAGAGGAAATCGTTGGCGGTGTGGAAGATTTTTGCTAGCTCATAGCACTGGTCGTCTACGGAGCGGAGAACGTCTTCGACTTTGCCGGGGAGTTTGCTGAGCTCGTCGACTAGCTTGAGGGATTCGGCGTCGGTGATGGTGCCGCGGACCTGGGCGAGATGGAGGGCGAGGACGAAGAGGGCGGTGAGCTGGGCGGTGAAGGCTTTGGTGGAGGCGACGCCGATCTCGGGGCCGGCGTTGGTGGTGAGGGTGCCGTGGGCTTTGCGGGTAATGGCGGCGCCGACGACGTTGCAGATGGCGAGGGTCTTGGAGCCTTTGGCGATGAGCTCGGCCTGGGCGGCGAGGGTGTCGGCGGTTTCGCCGGACTGGGTGATGAGGAGGCCGATGGCGCGGGGGTCGGCGATGGGGTCGCGGTAGCGGTACTCGCTGGCGTAGTCGACTTCGACGGGTAGGCGGGCGAGGCGCTCGATCATGAACTTGCCGGCGAGGCCAGCGTGCCAGGAGGTGCCGCAGGCGGCGATGGTGATCTGGCTTGCGGCTTTGAGTTCTTCGTCGGTGATGTCGAGTTTTTCCAGGAAGACGTGTCCGGTGTCGAGGGAGACGCGGCCGAGGGTGGTGTCGCGGATGGCGCGAGGCTGCTCGTTAATTTCCTTGAGCATGAAGTGCTTGTAGCCGGCCTTTTCGGCCTGGATGGGGTCCCAGGTGATGCGTTGGATTTTTAGTGGGATCGGCTTGGCGTCGAAGTCGGTTAGGGTTACGCCTTCTTTGGTGAGGATGGCTAGTTCGCCGTCTGCGAGGAAGTGGATGTTGCGGGTGTGGTGGAGGATGCCGGGGACGTCGGAGGCGAGGAAGAATTCGCCTTCGCCGATGCCGATGACGGCGGGCGGGCCCATGCGGGCGGCGACTAGCTTGTTGGGCTCGTGGGCGGAGAGGACGCCGATGGCGAAGGCTCCGGTGATGCGCTTGACGGCTCGGCGGACGGCTTCTTCGAGGGGGATTGCGGGGTGGTTGTCGATTTCGGGGAGGGTTAAGACGGCTTCGGCGGTGTTGGCTTCGGGGGCGGTAGTGAAAGACCCCACCTTATGCGACGATGAGGTCGTCGCCGAAGATGGGGCACCCGATTTTGTGGTTCCATTGGCGGAGGCGGCTTGGTTCAGCTCGTCTTCGATGAGGTGGGCGATGATTTCGGTGTCGGTTTCGGAGACGAACTTGTGGCCTTTGGCGATGAGAGCGTTCTTGAGGGTGAGGTAGTTTTCGACGATGCCGTTGTGGACGACGACGAGAGTGCCGGAGCCGTCGCGGTGGGGGTGGGCGTTTTCTTCGGTGGGGCGGCCGTGGGTGGCCCAGCGGGTGTGGCCGATCCCGAAGGAGCCGTCAATCGGGGCGGCGGCGATGACGGTTTCGAGGTTGCGGAGCTTGCCGGGAGCGCGGCGGAGGGCGAGGCCTTCGGGTCCTCCGGCTACGGCGATGCCGGCGGAGTCGTATCCGCGGTATTCGAGGCGGCGCAGGCCTTCAATGATGACGGGGACGACGGACTGGGGGCCAATGTAACCGACGATTCCACACATGAATTGAGTTTAGTTGGAAGTGGGGGATTTTGTGCGTAGGGGTGCGTGACTTTTGGGTTACGCGGGTTGTTTTGCTGGGTTTCGGGTTGGCGAGCTTGGTTTGTAGAAGAGTGTGAGGAGGGGGCGTTCGAGGTAGATGTGGCTTAGGTAGCCAACTACGATGACTGCGGGGAGGCCGATGAAGGTAATGAGGAGGATGGAGGTGGGGTTGAGTTGGAGGCGAACGATCAGGCGGGCGATGAGTGCGAGGACAAACGCGTGAGAGAGGTAGATCGAGTAGGACCAGTCGCCGATGGAGGAGAGGATGGGGAGGTAGCGGACGATGTGGGTGCGTTCGAGTTCGATCGCTCCGAGCAGAAAGATGGTGGCGAAGCTTCCGTAGAGGAGAGGGCGACGCCAGGGGTGATCGATGATCCAGTAGGCGTCGCTGTGGATGTGTGCGGTGTAAACGATGATGGCGGCAAGCCACAGAAGAGAGACGGCGACGAGGAGGATGCCGCCGACGGGGTGGAGGCGGGAGCGACGGTAGATGTGAAAAATAATACAGCCGGCGAGGAATTCGAGAACGAAGGGGCTGATGAGGAGTTGGACTATTGGGATTGGCGAGAGGCCGATGTGCAGCTTCAACACGATTACCGCAATGCCCCAAAGAGCGAGGAGCCATGGGGCGATGCGTTCGTGGACGAGCAACAGGAGGAGAAAGAAGACGAGGTAGAAATAGAGCTCGAAGCTGAGAGTCCAGCCCTGCAGGAGAAGCATAGGGAGATGGGTTGGGATGAGCAGGTAGGAGGCAAGGAGATTATAAGAATGTCGGTGGGCTCCGCTGCTGTCTAGAGAATTGAAATGGACTGCGATGAGGGTGATAGTGGTGTAGATCCAGAAGATGGGGAAGATGCGGGCGAGGCGATGATAGAGGAAGATCAGGGCGTTGCGGGGAGCGCCGAATCTTCCTGTTGTGACCGAGGCGATGACGACGCCGCTGATGACGAAGAAGAGGTCGACGCCGAGGGCGCCGTGCTCGAAGAGGCGCAGGTGATCGGTGGCGCAGTAGTGTGTTTCGATGCCGTGAAGGTGGGCGAATACGACAAGGAGGACCGCGAGTCCGCGAGATACCTGAATGCTGACGATTCTCCTGGACGGCAGTTGAGGCACCTGTGACAAGACACGGCTCCCGTGGCACTACTGTATCAACGGGGCGTCGAGAGCCGGGCGCGTGGAGGCCAGCAGGATGGAGAGCATGGCCATCAGCCAGAGGGGAAAGGAGAGATCGAAGGGCAGGGTGTCGGTGATTCCATGCACGAGGGCAAAGATGAGAAGGGTGTAGGCCAGGGTTTTCAGGCTGGACCTGGGGGCGCGGCGAATCTGGCGGAACATAGTCAGGTAAAGACCGAGAACGACCAGCCCGCCGAGAGCTCCTAGTGCAAAGAATTGCTGCAGAAGTTCGTTGTGGGCGTGACCGGCTTCGAAGGTTCCAAAGGGAGGGACGACGAAGCGATAGGCATAAAAACCATGGCCGAATACAGGCTTTTCAAGTGCAAGCTCGCTGGAGGTGGCCCATATGATGGTGCGACCGGTGAGGGTCGAGGGGTCGGCTCCTTCGGTGTAGGTATCGGCGTACTTGACGAGCAGTCCGGAGAGTGAGCCCAGGATGACCACTCCGGCGATCGCGATTTTGATTTTTGTCGCCCGCGACAGGGCTGTCTCCTTGAAGAGATAGAAGGTCATGGCGACGAGAAAAGCCACGATGGAGGTCTTGCTGATGGTCCGTATCAGGGTCAGGGTAAGCCAGAAGGCGGGCCATCGCCAAGTTGTCTCTTTGTGGGAGAGATGCAGGGCCATCAGGGTGCCGAAGACGCAGATCATCGCGATGTAGTTGGGGTGGAAGAGCATTTCGTCGCCGAGTCTGAAGTCGGGCATGGCAGGCAGGCTCCAGGCAACGATGGCGACCAGGCAAGCGCCCCAGATGAAACCTTTCATGACGGCGTTGGCCTGGTCTTCGGCGATGCCGTCGCGAAGGAGGAACCAGATGGTGGCGACGTCGGCTACCCAGGCAGCCCAGTAGCTTGCAGCTGCGTCGAGCGGGGCAGTGGTCCAGAGGAGGCTGAGAAGATTGAGGCCCAGGAAGACGGCGATCCAGCGGAGGGTGGGGGTGCGGAAGGAGGAGGCGGGTATGGAAGGTTTGCTGCCTATGCTGGTGAGCGCTGCGACGGTGAGTAGGGAGAGGCTGAGTGCGACGGTCACAATCGACCCTTGCTGTGGCTCGTCCTGAAACCAGAGGATGGGCAGGCAGGCGCGGAAGGCGAAGATAAAGCCGATCAACCCGGGGAGGAGCAGGAAGCCGCTGTGTGCTTTCGTTGCTGTTGAGGCCGCAGACTGCTGGAGGGTAGACGTCATCTGAGTGGCGTGGGCTGAAGCGGCGACCTCCGTGCACGAGGTACCCTTGCCGCCGTTCCGGCACTGGTGTGAGTTTATTGCGTGTTGACCTGACGTAGTTGAGGAAGGGGCTGAACACACCATCTTTTTACAACTGCGAGACAACTGCGGGACAGTTGATGGCGCTGTGCCGGTTGAAGCAGGATGAACAGAGGTTCACGGGGAATTTATTGGGGTTGGATGTAACCGGTGTAACTTAACGGGCAGTGGCGTAGAACAGGACACACTGCTTTGCACATACTCGTTATCAATAGTGGAAGTTCGTCGATTAAATTTTCTCTGTTTGATTCAGAGACAGGAGAGCCTCGGTCGTTGTTTGAAGGTGAGGTGACGGGAATTGGCGGGGCAAAGGCTGGGTTCAAATTTCGCGATGCGGATGGGCGGGATTTAAGTGAGGGACGTAAGGAAGTAAAGGCTGGGACGCCGGTCGAGGCAATTGGGCTGGTGGTCGGGGCGGTAAGTGTGTCGGCGTTGCCGAAGGTGGAGGCGGTGGGGTATCGCGTGGTGCATCCGGGGGCGAAGTTAGATCGGCATGTTCGGATGGATGATGCAGTGATGAAGGATCTCGAGGAGGCGGTGGTGTTTGCCCCGCTGCATGATCCGGCGGTGATTGAAGTGATCAGGGAGATGATGGAGAGATTTCCTGACGTGGCGCACTATGCGTGCTTCGATACGGTGTTTCACCAGACGATGCCGGAGGCTGCGACGACGTATCCGATTCCGGCGGAGTATCGGGAGCGGGGGGTGCGGCGGTATGGGTTTCATGGGCTGAGCTGCGAGTCGATTGTGCGGCAGTTGCGGGCGTTCGATGCCGGTGTGCCTAAGCGGATGGTGATTGCGCACCTGGGCAGTGGATGCAGCGTGACGGCAGTGGTGGATGGGCGGTCGGTTGATACGACCATGGGGCTGACGCCGACGGGTGGCGTGGTGATGGGGACAAGGCCAGGAGATCTCGATCCGGGGCTGGTGCTTTATCTGCTGCGGCAGATGAAAGGAGACCGGGTGAACGCGCTGGAGACGATGCTGAACCATGATGCGGGGATGGTGGCGCTGTCGGGGATGCCGAATGACATGAAGGCAGTGCGGGAGGCGGTGCTTCGGGGCGATGCGAAGGCTAGGTTAGCGGTGGAGATCTTTACGCGGAGTGTGAAGAAGGCTGTGGGTGGGTTTGTGGCCCTGATGGGCGGGGTGGACGCGGTGGTATTTGCGGGGGGCATTGGGGAACACGATGCGCGGTCGCGGGCGGAGATTCTGGGTGGGCTGGAGAGTTTTGGGATTTCGATTAATTCTGGACGGAATGAGGCTAAGAGTGACGCGGTGCGGCGAGTAAGTGCATCTGACTCAGTACCGATGGTGCTTGTCGTTCCGGCTAAAGAGGATTGGATGATCGCGGTGCACGTGGATAGCATGGCGCGATCGGGGGATTAGTACAGTTTTGGTTACAAATTGATTGACAGCGTTTCATTCTCACTCACTTTACACGAAGGAGTTTTCTATGAGCAGCACAGCCAAGGAATCGGCGAAGGGAAAAAGTCAGAGTGTTCAGCCGTTGTCGGCGGACGAGTTGCGGAAGATGGATGCTTACTGGCGGGCGTGCAATTACCTTTGCGTGGGAATGCTTTATCTTGTGGAGAATCCGCTACTGCGGGAGCCGCTGAAGGTGGAGCATATCAAGAACCGGCTGTTGGGGCACTGGGGGTCGGACCCGGGGCAGACGTTTACGTGGGTGCATTTGAACCGGCTGATCAAGAAGTACGATCTGGATTTGATTTATATCTCGGGGCCCGGGCACGGGGCGCCAGCGACGCTTTCGAATAGTTATCTCGAGGGGGTTTATTCGGAGGTGTATCCGGATAAGAGTGAAGATATTGCAGGGCTGCAGAAGTTCTTCAAGCAGTTTTCGTTTCCGGGGGGGATCGGGAGCCACTGTACGCCGGAGACGCCGGGGTCGATTCATGAGGGCGGTGAGTTGGGGTACAGCTTGTCGCATGGGTTTGGCGCGGCGTTTGACAATCCCGATTTGATTGTGTCCGTTGTTGTGGGGGATGGTGAGGCGGAGACGGGACCCCTGGCTACTTCGTGGCATTCGAATAAATTTTTGAATCCGGTGCGTGACGGAGCGGTGCTGCCGATACTGCATTTGAATGGCTACAAAATAGCGAATCCTACTGTGCTGGCGCGGATTTCGCCCGAAGAGCTGGAGTGGATGTTCAAGGGGTATGGATGGACTCCTTATGTTGTTGAAGGGGACGACCCGCCGAAGATGCATCAATTGATGGCCAAGGTGATGGAGGATTGCGTGACGGAGATTCGCGCGATCCAGAAGAAGGCGCGGAGTGCGCCGAAGGGTGCAGCGCCGGAGCGGCCGCGGTGGCCAATGATTATTCTGCGGACGCCGAAGGGGTGGACTTGTCCGAAGGAGATTGATGGCCACAAGCTGGAGGGATCATGGCGGGCCCACCAGATGCCGATTCTCGATCCGAAGACGAACCCCGCGCACTTGAAGATGGTTGAGAAGTGGATGCGGAGTTATAAGCCGGAGGAGCTTTTTGATAAAGCGGGCAAGCTGATTCCCGAGTTGAAGGCGATGGCTCCGGTGGGGCAGCGACGGATCGCGGCGAATCCGCATGCGAATGGCGGTTTGCTGCGGAAGCCAATGGAGCTTCCGGACTTTCGCAACTATGCGGTGAAGGTGAAGAACCCTGGGCAAATTTCGGTTTCGCCTACCAGCGTGACTGCGGGGTTTCTGCGCGATGCGATGCGGCAGAACATGACGAACTTCCGCGTGTTCGGGCCGGATGAGACAGCTTCGAATAAATTGCAGGCGATCTATGAGGCGAGCGGGAAGACGTGGGAGGCGAAGATGCTTCCGGAAGATGCGGATGGGGGCGACCTGGCGCGCGATGGCCGGGTAATGGAGATTCTGAGCGAGCATACGCTGGAGGGATGGTTCGAAGGCTACGTGCTCACTGGACGGCATGGGTTCTTTTCGACGTATGAGTCGTTTGTGCACATCATCGACTCGATGTTCAATCAGCATGCAAAGTGGCTGGAGAAGAGCAAGCTGGAGCTGAGATGGCGAGCGCCGATCTCGTCGATCAATTTGTTGATTACTTCACTGGTCTGGCGGCAGGACCATAACGGTTTTACGCATCAGGATCCTGGGTTTCTAGATGTGGTGACGAATAAATCGCCTGAGGTGACGCGGATTTATCTGCCACCGGACGCGAATTGTTTACTGAGCGTGACAGACCACTGCCTGCGGAGTACGAACTATGTGAACGTGATCGTTGCGGACAAGGCGGAGCATTTGCAGTATCTGGATATGGATGCGGCGGTGATCCATTGCACGAAGGGGATTGGGACGTGGGATTGGGCGAGTAATGACGCGGGCGATGAGCCGGACGTTGTGATGGCTTGCGCAGGGGATATTCCGACAGAGGAGGCGCTGGCAGCGGTAGCGATTCTGCGGGAGCGGTGTTCGGATGTGAAGATACGGTTTGTGAATGTGGTGGACCTGTTCCGGTTGATGCCTGAGGAGGAACATCCACATGGGCTTTCGTCGCGGGAGTTCGATAGTTTGTTTACCAAGAATAAGCCGGTGATCTTTAATTTTCATGCGTATGCTTCATTGATTCATAAGCTGACGTACCGGCGGACGAACCACGACAATTTTCATGTGCGTGGATACAAGGAGAAGGGAAACATCAATACTCCGTTGGAGCTGGCGATTTTGAATCAGATTGACCGGTTTGATCTGGCGATCGATGTGATTGACCGAGTGCCGCGGCTGCAGGCGACGGCGGCGCATACGAAGGAGTGGCTGAAGGGGAAGATTATCGAGAGCGTGAACTATGCCCACGCGAACGGGATCGATAGCAAGGATATCCGGGAATGGAAGTGGCCGGTTTAGGGTTCATAGCGGCTGTTTCGATTGCTCTTTCGTCGCGGAGCGTTCGGAGAAGGATGGGTATAAATCGGCTCCTGGCCCTAGACTGACTATGGCGGCGAGGAATAGGATTTTCGTTGTCTCCCACCAGGGAGTTCGTTTGCCGACCTCGGTAGTCAAGTCTGTCAACAACGAAACGGAGAATAACAATGAAAATGATTATGTCCCTCCTGGCGCTCGGCCTGATGGCTACGCCCGCGCTGGCCGAAACACAGACCTTCAACGATGTCTCAGTCGTCGACGTGGCCTGCTCGAAGAAGGCGGCCGCGAACGCGGATGCGCATACGCGCGATTGTGCCTTGATGTGCGAGAAGAGCGGCTTTGGCATTGTTACCGCAGACAAGAAGTTTCTGAAGTTCGACGCGGACGGCAATGCGAAGATTGCTGCGGCGCTGAAGGCTTCCGATCAGAAGGACCATCTTCGGGTGAACGTCAGCGGCGATGTCAACGGCGACACGATCAAGGTGACTTCAGTAAAACTGCTTTAGTTTTAAGGAAGATGCCCCATCCTCGATGATTGCGAGGATGGGGCATTTTGTTTTTTGGGGCGTTGAGGTTTGCTTAGAAAATGATCTTCGCTCCAAACTGCGCGTTGAACGGTTCGCCCGCGCCGATGCCAGGGGCTCCGTTGTAGTCGCCGATGGTGTCGTTGAGGGTGGCGCTTCCGCTGGACGGATCAAATTGTCCGTTGGGCAGAGCGGAGAAGTTGATGCTGGGCGGAGCGTAATTGATGCGGTTGAACAGGTTGAAGAGCTCCGCGCGAAACTGGACGGTAAGTCTCTCGGTGACCTTCGTGTTCTTGAAGACCGAGAAGTCGACATCGCTGAAGCCGGGTCCGAAGAACTGGTTGCGCCGCAGCGTGCCGAAGGAGCCGGCAGGCGGAAGCACGAAGTTGCTGAGATCGATCCAGGTGGCGTTGGGTTTCTGGCCGGCGATGCCGGTGCGCGCAGGCGATATCTGGTTGACCCGGTCGAGACCTTCGTTGGTACCGCTGTTGTCGGTGTTGGCGAAGATCTGGAAGGGCTGTCCGCCGTGGAAGTTGAGGAGTCCGTTGGCCTGCCAGCCGCGCGTGAGAAGCGGCAGATGCTGCGAGCCGGGAACCTCATAGCTCAGATATGTCGTGAAGTTGTTGCGTGTGTCGTAGTCCGAGTTGCCGTAGTCTCCTTTGAAGTTGGTGCTGTCCTGGGGGAGCGTGCCGCGATATTGGGAGACCTCGTCGAGGTTGTGCGCCCATGTATAGACGGCCTGTGCGCTGACGTGGTGCCAGCCGTTGACGCGGAGCTGGGCCTGCAGTGAGTTGTAGTTCGCGGTGCCGATGCTGGAGATCTGGTTGATGTTGCCGTATTGGCCGTATTGGCTGTAGTAGGGGCGTGTCTGCTGACGGGCAAAGTCGGTGGTGTAGACTCCGGGTTTTGCCTGGTTGATATCGAGGAGGCTGAGCAGGTGACGAGCTGACGAGCCAACATAGCCGATCTGGGCGATGGTGAACTTGTTTAGCGTGCGCTCCAGATTGAGGCTGTAGTTCTGGTTATAGGAAGGACGGAAGTTGGGAGCGACGCTGAAGACACCGCAGGTCGAGGTCGACGTGCAGGGGTAACCCACGGATGAGGGAAAGATGGGAACACCCTTGACGATGGTGGTATTGTTTCCTCCGGTGGCAGCGCTGACCGAGTAGACCGGACTGCCGCCGCCAGGGTTTCCTTCGACGCCATTGGGCGCCTGATTGCCGGGACGGTTGTCGAGGAAGGGATTGAGGTTGGGGGTATCGGCATACCAGCCATAGGATGCGCGGACGACGCTATCTGCGGTCAGAGCATAGCTGAGACCGATACGAGGGCTGAAGTTCTTGTAGTACTTGGGATAGAGCGAGTCGGTCTGGACGCCCTGAAAGGCGAGGCCGTTGATAGCTGTCGTAAGCGCAGGACGGAAGACGGACATATCCTTATTGCTGTTATGTAGCGGCCCTTCATAGTCGTAACGGATGCCGTAGTTGACGTTCAGCTTTGGACTGATCTGCCAGGAGTCGCCTGCGTTAAGGAACCAGGTGTTTACGAATACCTGGCGTTCAGGGTCACCGATGGTGATACTGGCGGCCGAGGTTTTGCCGGCGAGGAAGTCGGCGAGCGCGTTCACGCGGCCGGAGCCGCCGGTAACGACCTGGCTTCCGTCGAAGGTAAAGGAGCCGGTGGCGTGGCGGTGGTAGAACTCGTCAAGCTGGGCCTGGCGGAACTCGCCACCGAAGCGCATCTGGTGCTTGCCCTTGACCCAGGAGAGTTGATCGGTGAGGTGTCCGGTGATGTCGTTTCGGCCTTCGGGCGGGGTTAGGCCGACGGGATCAAACCCTTTGATGGTGATGTTGGGCGCGTTGGGGAACGTGGCGCCGGTGATGAAGCCCAGGCTCTGCACGTTCTGACCGGTCTGGAGGTCGTTGAAGACCTGATTGAAGTAGTTCACGCCCATCAGCATCTGGTTGGAGATCGTGGACGAGATGAGGTGGTTGTAGACGATGGCGATGTTCTGCACGTGGATAGGGGCGACCTCGTAGTAGGCGAGGAGCTGCGAACCGACCGGAGCCACCTGGTTTCCCTGGCCGATGAACCAGTGGGCGCTCAGGCTGTCCTTGGGAGAAAAGTTATAGTCCACCTTGGCGAGGCCGTTCCAGCTATAGCCGTACTCGGGGTCGTTGGAGTGGAAGTTGTTGACTGTGCCCGTGGTGTCCTGCGCGAGAACACTGGTTCCCCAGAGGGTATTGAGCACGTTCTGCATGAGCGGATTGACGGCGATGCCGTTGCTTGCTAGGAGGGACTTGGCCTGGTTCTGCCAACCGACCGACGGCTCGGTGGCCGTGCCGGATTGTCCGATGACGAAACGCTGGTGCTCGAAGGTCAGGAAGCCAAAGAGCTTGTCCTTGAGGAAGGGGCCGCCGACAGAGAAGCCGGTGTTGTAGTTGCGGACCTTCTGCTTGGTGGTGGAGAAGGGACTCTTGGCACCGAAGAGCTCGTTGCGATTGAAGTAGTAGACGGTGCCGTGGAGGGAGTTGGTTCCGGCCTTGAGGGTGAGGTTGACAGTGCCGCCGGGGTTGCGTCCGCCTTCGGGACCGGCCTGGGTCTGCGCGGAGAACTGATCGACCGCATCGATGGGAAGGATGATGCCGGCGATGCCGGAGACGCCGCCCTGGTTGACGGCGGGGATATTGTGCCAGAGATCGTTATTGTCGACGCCATCGATCTGCCAGTTGATCTGGTTGGCGCGGGTGCCGTTGAGGGAGCCGAAGCCGCCGCCGGCGTAGCCTCCGAAACCTGGGCTGAGTGCGATCATCTGGGTGAAGTCGCGGCCGTTGAGGGGGAGATCGGTGACGGTCTTGGCGTCGATGACGGTGTTCTGGGTGGTGGTGGTGGTATCGAGCGCGACTTCTGACGCATCGACCTCGATGGTAGTGGCAGAACTGGAAAGCGGAAGTGTGACGGGAAGCGTGTAGATGACGCCGGCCTGCACGGAGATCTTATCTGTTTTGACGGTTTCGAAGCTGGGAAAGCTAACGGTCACACTGTAGGCGCCGAGAGGAAGATCCTGAAAGAGAAACTCTCCGCCGCTGGAGCTGGTGGTGGAGTGCTTGACGCCGGTGTCGGTTTGAATGGCGACAACGGTTGCGTTCGCGATGGCCGCACCGGTCTTGTCGGTGACGGTGCCGTTGATGCCGCCACGGAAGGTTTGAGCTTGAAGGAGGGTAGTGCCGATGAGGGTTAGGAGGGTGACGGCAAGGCGGTAGAGTGCAGCCCGTAGGATGTGCTTGGATAGATGGCGCATATAACCTCCAAAAAAAAAAGACAAAGAATTCCTGATCGCCTCGAGGACGATTTTGCGGTTGGAAATTAGGACAGAGAGCCGTTATCGCAGCGGAATGCTGCGGGTGCGTCACTGTGTTCCAAGGGCCATGCGGCTAATAGAAGTGTGGCGAAAACGACAATTTAAGAAAGAAGTAGGACAACCGTAACTGTCTTTCGTAAAGATTGCAAGAATTTTTTTGAGATATCACGAGGGATGAACGGGCCTGGCGCTTCGGTCAGTGGTTGATTTCAGGGATAAGATGCCGGCTGAATATGCTGGAAAGAATGGATCGTGGCCGAAGCGAGGACGATCTCTAAAACAAAATCTGTAACGTTTATAGGTACAAATTTGCGCATGTCTCTTACCCATGGACACGGGGCGAGTGCTGCGGCGAAATTGATCATGCTCCGCCGCGGCGGAGTTCTTTGGTTTTGAGGACGATGAGGTATTCGTAGAAGGCTTGCAGGGTGGCGTAGGTGAGGCCGGCTGCGCCGTCGAGGATGGCGCCGCGGACCCAGACCATGTAGAGCCACTTGAGGAGCGGACGGCCAGGCAGGCGGTAGAAGATGGCCTTCTGGTGGACGCGCCGGGTGTGGAAGTCGGGGTGGCGGAGGGCGGTCATCAGCGAGGGGTTTTGCAGGCCCTGATTGCGGACGATCAGTTCGGCCTCCATGGTGGAGTAGAGGTTGTGCTTCTCGACCCATGTGGCGATGCCCTTGGAGAAGGGGTAGTGGTCGAGCGGGTAGCTGAGTTGGGCGACGGGTCCGTCGACCTCGAGGACCTCGTTGATGGCGCGGGTGTAGCGGGCGCGTTCGGGGCGGACGAGGCGGATGTAGTAGGGCGAGATCTGGGCGTGTTTGAGCCATGTGCCGAAGAGGTGGTCGCGGCGGCGGACGCGGAAGGCGGCGGTTTCGGATGGGGCGGCGAGTGCGAGTTGCTGCATCTCGCGGGATAGCTCGGGCGTAGGACGCTCGTCGGCGTCGGGTAGGAAGACCCAGGGGTATTTGAAAGGCACGGTGGCGAGAGCGGCGTTGCGGTGGGTGGCGTAGTCGTCGAAGGGGCGGGTGTAGATGTGAGCGCCGGCGGCTTTGGCGATGTCGATGGTGGTGTCGGTGCTTTGGGAGTCGAAGACGTGGATGTCGTCGGACCAGGAGACGCTGGCGAGGCAGTCGGGGAGATCGCGCTGCTCGTTGCGGGTGAGGATGAGGACGGAGATCATCTCGAACCTGTCGGTTGATGGGAGGAGCTTTGAAAAGGGCGCAAGGCAAGGACGGCGTTGAGGCCGCCGAAGGCGAGGGAGTTTGAGAGGGCTAGTCTTGGTGTGGCTTTGCGCGGGGAGCCGAGGATGACGTCGAGGTTGAGGGCTGGGTCGATCTCGATGACGCCGGTGTTGGCAGGGAGGAGATTTTCGTGCAGGGCGAGGACGGTTGCCAGAGCTTCGAGGGCGCCGCTGGCTCCAATGGAGTGGCCGTGGAGGGATTTGGTGGAGCTGATGGGGATTTGTGATGCATGACTGCCGAAGACCTGGTGGATGGCGGCGGCTTCGGTGGAGTCGTTGGCCTGGGTGCCGGTGCCGTGGGCGCTGATGTAACCGACATCTTCCAAGGAGCCGCAGGCGCCTTCTGTAGTTGCGTTGGCGTCGGCGATGGCCTGGCGCATGGCGCTGGCGGCGCCGTCGGCGAGAGGCTGGGTGATGTGGCTGGCGTCGGCAGAGAAGCCGAAGCCGACGATCTCGGCGTAGATTTTGGCATTGCGAGCCTGCGCAGAGGCGAGGGTTTCGAGCGTGAGCATGGCGGCGCCTTCGCCGAGGGTCATCCCGTCGCGGTCGGCGGAGAAGGGGCGGCACTGCGTTGGGGAGACGACACGCATCGAGTCCCAGGCGCGGAGGAAACCGAAGGTGAGGGGGGCTTCGTGGCCGCCGGCGATGGCTGCGTCGACCATTCCGCTGCGAACCATCTGGAAGGCGAGGCCGATGGCGTGGGTGCCGGAGGAGCAGGCGGTGGAGATGTTGAGCGTGGGCCCTGTGATCTTGGAATCGATGGAGATGTTGCTGGCTCCGGCTGAGGCCATGGTGCGGACGACGGTGAGGGGATGGACGCGGGCGTCGCGAGCGTAGAGCTTGATGGTTTCAGTTTCTTCGGCTTGGCGGCCTCCGCAGGCGCAGCCGACGATGATGGCGATCTTTTCGGGGGCGTAGTGGGTGGTGATCTGAGACTCGACGGCGGCTTGGCGGGCGGCGACGATGGCGAATTGGGTGGTGCGGTCGGTGGCGGTGATGATGCCGGAGTCGAGGTGCTGGCGGGGGTCGAAGTTTTTTACGGCTGCGGATTGGGTGAAGCGGAGGCCCTGAGCTTTGCCCGGCGCTTCGGGGTAGGGCGGGAAGGGGGCGATGCCGGTGGCCCCGGCGAAGAGCGAGGTGCGGAAGTCCGCTATGGTGTTGCCGATGGGGGTGATGCATCCCAGGCCGGTGACGACGACTCGATTCAATGCTTCTCCCCTTGAGATGATCTGGCTTCGATTGTAGAGTTTCTGCGGGATGGGGTAGTGCGTGGGCGATTATCGTGCTGGGCGGGGAGGGGTCCCCCCCCATTGCCCGGGCGTAAATATGCTGCAATCAATAATTTACGGGGCGTCGATATCTGCAAAAATGTCATAACAAAGGGGTTACGGCTAAATTTGTCCAAACAAACGAGTTAGCCCCGGAGGGTGGCTATATTCCCTGCGGGGCCTGCTTGTTTTTTCTCCACTGTTTTAAGTATAGCTAATCAGATGAAACTAAAATGCCAACTCGATCTTGTTTTGTTTGTGTGATTTAAGTGGTTTTGGGGCTTGACATGCGATTTTTGGGCAGAAAACGTTGAAAAAATAAATTGCGGCGGTAGCAAAGACAATGGAATGAGGTGTTTTGGAGATTCGATCGAGAAGCAGATTTCTCCACTGGGCAGCTCACAAAAGCGTGAGCAGCTTCGGTCGAAATGACGATTCTTTGGTTTGTGTTAAGAGAACGAGCAACAGCATGTGTGAGGTGGCTGAGCGTTCCTCATCCCACCCCATCCTCACCCCATTGAGCAAGCTCGATGGGGCCCCGATTCGCAAAGTGCGCGATGGATGGGGCACCCGGCCGATTACACGCTTGCCATGCCGCTATCAACGAATAGTTCAATACCACGAATAAACCTGCCATCGTTTGAGGCCAGGAACGAAGCGGCTTTGGCTACATGCTCGGAACGACCCAACTCATTAGCAGGCACCATGGAGACGATCTGTTTCTTGATCTGTTCGGTAACTTTTGGCGGTAGTGGAGAACAAGCAACGGCAAATGCAACCGCAACCGCAAAAACAAAATGCGGGGGTTCTTCGCTGCGCTCAGAATGACAAACAAAAGGATGACAACTAAAAAGCAAAAGTGTCGACGGCAGTCAAGGGGAAAGGCAACGGCGATCGGGCGGTAGAGGCGCGGGAAGGCTTCAGTGGGTGGTGATGGCTGCGGATGGGGTAGCTGCGCGGAGTTTGGCTACTCCGTTGACCATGTCGCCTACGGTCTTGATGGTGCCGAGGGCTTCGTCGGGGATCTCGATGTTGAAGGCCTCCTCGACCTCGAAGGAGATGTTGATCTTGTCGAGGGAGTCGACGTTGAGTTCGTCGAAGGTGCTGGCCAGAGTGATGGTGTCCGGAGAGATGCTCTTCGATTTGGCGATGATGTCAATGCAGCGGCTGGCGATCTCGTTCATATTGATTCGACTTCCTCTGGGTTATCTCAACTTACAGGGATGCCCGTATCGCTGTAAAGGTCGTATGTGCCGACTCGACCTAAGTCGTTTAGAGCGGAATCAAAGTAGGTGTCCGCCGACAGAAGGAGCAGACGAAATACAGGGGTCCTTCCCCATTCGACTTCGCTCAGGGTCAGGATGACGGCTTCAAAACGAAGGAATTGGATACATCCATCTTGTATTCGCTCTAGTGTCCTGTCTCAGAAGTTCCTTGCAATATTGGTGGTGAGAAAGGGTCGGAGAGTCGGGGCAGTATGAGCCTCTTCGGGTCCTTCGACTGCGTTTGTCGCAAGAAACCGCGCCAAACTCCGCTCAGGATGACGAATCAATTATGAAAATAACTTCTGAGACAGGACATTAGTTGTATTCGCATTAGCAGGTGTAGTCGGGTTGGAGGAGGTCGTCCACTCCGACTCCGAAGAGATGCAGAGGGGAGTGGCCGACGTGGATTCGAAGCAGCCGCTCGAAGAGGCGAGGGTTGCGCTGAAGGACGTTGAGGGTTTGATCGCGGAGGCGTGGGTAGCGGTCCATCAGAAGGAGAGTGCGCGACATCAGCGTGGGACGAAACTGGATGCGGCGGTGGGCCCGCTGGTAGGCGGCGAGGTTGTTGGCCCCGAGTGCGGAGGCCAGAGCAGCGGCCTGGCGGAAGCAGAGCGCCATACCTTCGCCGGTGATGGCGTCGACGGAGCCGGAGGCGTCGCCGATAAGGGCGATGTTGCCGGAGATGACGCGACGCAGTTTGCGGACGAGGGTGATGGAACCTCGAGCGGGGCCACTGCGGGGGGCGTGGACCAGGCGTCTGTACAGGGCGGGGAAATGGCTGAGGGCCTCGGCCTGGCCGGCGAATTTCTTGTGGGCGATAAAGGCCACGCAGACCTCGTTGGCGGAGTTGGGGGTGACGTACGCCTGACCGAAGCCGCTCCAGTGGACCTCGACAAACTCCGTCCAAGGGGCGATGGTGTAATGCTGACGGAGACCGATACGGCGCGAGATGAGGGTGGCCTGAGTGAGTCCGGCCCAGGTGGCGACGCGTGAGCGGGGACCATCGGCTCCGATGAGGTAGCGGGCGCGAAGGGGCTGGCGATTGGTGTGAACGGTAACGCCATCGCTGGTGGAGTCCATGCCCTGGACGGAGTTCTCCCACTGAAAGCGGACGCCGAGGCTGGCGGCGCGATCGGACAAAAGCTGATGAAGCGCGGTGCGGCGAATACCTCGTCCTGGAGCCGCAGGGAAGCGGGCTTCGGCGGTGGTGAAGCGATTGGTGGAAGTCTCGCGGCCGATGAAACGAATGCCGCAGAGGGGATGGCTTTCGCCCTCGCATAACGAACGATCGAGATCGGTGATGCCGATTGCAGCGAGGGCTTCGATGGAGTCGGGCATGAGGCCTTCGCCGCAGGCCTTGTCGATGGGCGGCTTCGCTGCGTCGATCACTTCGACATGAAGGCCCTGGCGAGCTGCTGCGATGGCGGCGGCCAGTCCAGCGGGTCCCGCTCCGACTACGACAACATCAGCCTTCCATGCGGGTGGGTTACAAGAGACTGGATTACCGGAGACTGCGTTCGTTCTCATTCACACCTGCGGTCGTTACCACCTAAGCAGGACAAGTTCCGAGCAGAAGGCTGGGCCCATTGCGGCGAGGATGCTGTAGGTTCCGGGTTTGCCGGGGGAGTTGACGAGGACATCTTCGAGGACAGCGAGGACAGAGGCGGCGGAGAGATTGCCGACTTCCCGCAAGCTGCGCCACGAGGGTTCGAGCGCGTTCGGGGGAAGGTCGAGGGTGTTTTCCATTGCTTCGAGAACCTTGGGTCCGCCAGAGTGAAAGATGTAGCTCGAAATGTCATCAAGGGTTAGACCGTTGTCGAAGAGAAAAGACTCAACATTGCCCCTAAGGTGTTCGTTTACAACCTTTGGCACGTCGGGGGAGAGGACGATTTTGAAGCCCATGTCGCCGATGTCCCAGCCCATGATGTGTTCGGTGTGTCGATAGAATGTGGAGCGCGTATCAAGAATTTGCGGACCACTGATACATGTGGCGCAGCTACGCCTGGCGATCGGGGTTTCACTGCCTGCGACGATGACTGCGGCGGCTCCGTCGCCGAAGAGACCGCAGGAGATGAGATTTGCGATGGACTGGTCGTTATCCTGCCAGGTGAGGGAGCAGAGCTCGACGGAGAGAAGCAGCGCGTACTGATTGGGGAAGGCGCGGACGTAGTCGGAGGCGCGGGAGATGCCGGCTGCTCCGGCGACGCAGCCGAGGCCGAAGATGGGAGTGCGCTTGACCGAGGTGGGGAAGGGCATGCGATTGATGAGGCGGGCGTCGATGGTGGGGCTGGCGATGCCGGTGACCGAGGCGAAGAAGATGGCGGAGATGTCCGCTGGAGTGAGGCCGATGCGGGCGAGGGCGCAGGTGATGGCTTTCTCGCCGAGTTCAACGGCGGCGACGATCCAGGCGTCATTGGTGGGGCCGAAGCCGGAGAGGTTTTCGTAGACGTGAAGAGGGAAGACGAGATTTCGGAATTCGACGCCGCAGTTGACGAAGAGGCGATTGATGAGCCGGGGCTCTTCCATTCTGTTCTGCCAGCGCGCCGTAAGAGCTTCTGAGATTGCTGCTTGAGAGTAGCGATGTGGTGGATAGGCCGTGCCTACTGATGCAATGCGCATGCTGATGAGAACCCTTTACAGTAACGTGAAATTGAATTGCGTTGTCGTGATGGAAGATACAGTCAACGATTGCGCGTTGGAGGACAGGAGAGATGAGCGATGAATGGTGCAATTTAGTTAGGTCAATTAGTTAAAGGTACACGGGGTTAAAGGTACACGGTGTGGCGAGTTACGTGTTGAATTTCGGATGTGGGCGCGTGATGTGCATGGCGCCGGGTTAGTGGAGACGGGCGATCTGGCGCTGGTAGAGGGTGTTCTGAGGGAACTCCTGCGAGAGGCTGATGAGGATGGCTTTGCCTTGCTGGATGCGGCCGTCGCGGAGTTCGCCGACGGCGAGCATGAGGCGGGCGAAGGGGGCGAGGTAGTGGCCCTGCTCGGCGGTGAGTTTGAGGAGGCGGACGCCTTCGGCCTTGTTGGTGCCGGCGCCGGCCATGCCGAGGATCCAGCGGATGGGCGCGGGCTTAAGGCTGAGCATGTAATTTTCAATGCCGACGGCGAGGTTGGCATCGTAGAGGGTGGGGTTGATGGCCAGGGCCTGCTTGGCGTACTTGCTGCCGAGCTCGCTGAACTTGTAAGCGCCGTATTCGTGCCGGTCGATGAGAGAGGCCCAGTCGGCCTGCATGCCGGAGGTGACGGCGAGGCAGTAGAGGGCGTTGGCGTCTTTGGGATTGCGCTGGAGGGCGGCGTTGGCCAGACGCTCGGCCTGGGCGATGCGTTCGCTGAAGCCCTGCTTGAGGGCGGGGTCGATAGCGGGGCGGGTGCGGGAGGTGAAGCGGTTGTCGTCGGCGAAGAGCTCGATGTCGAGGACGCCGAGGCGATCGAACTCGGTGAAGATGTAGGCTGCGGCGTCGGACGCGGGGCCGAGGCAGTCTTCGGGATGGGCGGCGATCCACTGCTGGAAGTGGGCGTGGGCGGCGCTAAAGTCAAGGTTATAGAGGGCGTGGTAGCCGTCGTTGAGCGGAGTGCCGGTGAGCGGGGTGCTGAAGGCAAACAGGGGACTGGTTAAGAGTAAGACCAGTAGAAATACAGAAATTGGGGTGTATCGGAAGGAAGGAGCCGAGGGCTCCGGGAGAGGTGCAGCCGTTGCAACCATTCTTTTCTTTTACCTCATTTGACCAAAGCGTTGTGTTTCGATTCGGGGTTCTGCGGGCGAGATAGGAGCTCTGCGGCTATCGTTCCTTGCTAAGATGCGGGTGGGATCAGGGGCGGGTGGGGCGATGGTCGGGAGCGGTGACTTGTCGGGAAATTATGGCCGCATTTGTATGCAAGCGAGTGTAGCGAAGTGGAAGCCAGGTTCATCTTTTGGCTGGATGTGTGCAAATTTTTGCTCTTGAACAAATTTTTGCACATCTAAGTTGTTGAAGTGTAAGGGAAGTTGTTTGGTAGTCAAGCTGCATTAGAGTGTGGCATGAAATCCTTGACCATTGAGCGTTCTTGTTGATCGGACGCGCGGCACTGGACATTGAGCAGGCTATCTCTTGCACCAAGCAATTAGCACCAGCAGTTGGAAATGCCCGCTCTATGCGGAAACTCAGGAGGAAACATGAAGCTTTTTTCGAAACTTTCTGCCTTGGGAGCGGTGCTCGTGCTTACAACCGCTTTTGCGTCAGCTGATACAGTCACGATTGCCAGCAATTTCGAAACTCAGTTCACCGGCTATAACTCCAATCCGGCGAACACCACGCCAACCAGTAACCCCCCGACGTTTACCAACAACATCAGCGCCGGTACGGTGTGGACCCATGAGTTGCCGAACTCGAACTGGATTTCGTGGGATCCAAACTCCGGGCCGACGGGTGGTCAGACTGCAGGCAGCTGCTTGCCTCCGGGACCATGCAGCGTGTTTGACGCGAACGGTACTTACACCTACGTCTTCACCTTTACAACTAACGGCAGCCTTTTCTACGCCGGTACTCTCGGCGTGATGGCAGACGATACGACCAACGTTATCCTGAATGGCACCGACGTTCTTCTGCCAGAGGGTGTGCTTGGAAGCGATGCCCACTGTGCGGATGGTCAGCCAAACTGCATCACTCCCGTTTTTTTTGGTCTTAGTACTCTTAACGCGGGCTTCAACAACAACGGCGTGAACACGCTGACGTTTGTGGTGCAGCAGACCGGTTCGACTTTTCAGGGGCTGGATTTCTCCGGATCCCTGACCGGCACTCCGGAACCAAACACGCTCCTGCTGTTGGGAACCGGCTTGATTGGCTCTGCCGGCGCCCTGTTCCGCAGAATGCGGGCTGCTGTCTAACTTGTAGAGTTAAGCGTGAAGGGCGCGGGGAGCGCTCGCTCAGGCTGCACTTTTACAAAGGTTTCGGCGAGTGTGAAGAGATACTTCACACTCGCTTTTCTTTGCTTGCGGGAATGGGACGGACAGAGTCTCAGTGATGCTCTCGTATCACACTTTTAGAGAGTCCAATATGGCGTTCTAACTTTTGAGAGCGTGGGCGAGGTTTTTCTCTTTTTCTTCGAGGTACCAGGCGACCGTTTTTTTCAGCCCTTCGTGGAAGTGGGCTTTCGGCTGGTAGCCGAGTTCCTTGCCGGCGCGGGTGATGTCAGCGAGAGAGTGCTTGATGTCGCCGGCGCGCTCGGGGCCGTAGTTTGGTTTGGCGGTGAAGCCGAGCTGGCCGGCGATGGCGGCGTAGACCTCGTTGAGAGTGTGGCTTTTTCCTGTGCCGATGTTGAAGACGCGGCCGGTGGCGACCTCGCTGGGAGCCAGGCAGGCGAGCAGGTTGGCGCTGACGGCGTTGTCGATGAAGTTGAAGTCGCGGCTGGTGAGGCCATCGCCGAAGATGGTGGGGGTCTCGCCTGCCATCATCTTGAAGGTGAACTGAGCGATGACGCCGGAGTAAGGCGAGTCGGCGGCCTGGCGAGGGCCGAAGATGTTGAAGTAGCGCAGGCAGACGCCCTCGAGGCCATAGGCGCGGTAGAAAGACTGGATGTAGTACTCGCAGGTGAGCTTCTGGACGGCGTAGGGGGACAGGGGGCGAGGAAGCATGTCCTCCTGTTTGGGCTGGGTGGGCTGGTCTCCATAGGCCGAGGAGGAGGCCGCGTAGACGATGCGGCGAACCTTGGCGTCGCGGGCTGCGATCAGGAGATTCAAGGTGCCGTTGATGTTGGATTCGTGCGAGGTGAGGGGATCTTTTACCGATCGCGGCACCGAGGCGAGCGCTCCCTGATGGAGGATGTAGTCGACGCCTTCGCAGGCGGACTTTACGCCGGCGACGTCTTGAAGGTCCATCTCCTGAAAGTTGATGGCATGGCGAATGTCTGCGAGGTTGTCGAGGTTTCCTGTAGAGAGATTGTCTATGCCGCTGACTTCGTGTCCCTGATCCACGAGAGCGTGGGCCAGCGATGAACCGATAAAACCTGCGATTCCTGTGATGAGATAACGGGCCATCTATCCTCCTGCAGACGTAGTTTACCGGGTTCTTTGCAAGGTGTGTCGTACGGAATGTGCTTCCTATGGTCAGGATTCGCAGAGCGAAGCTTAAGGAGGAGCATGAAAGGTTAGTGTGACGAGGTAATGAATGAGAGTCAATGCGACTTTTGTGCAGCGCAGATGAGGAAAGGCGAAATGCGATAATCGAGATATATGTCGACAACAACAACTACAAGCCAAATTGTATTGCCTAAGATTGCGCAGGAGCGCATGAAGCGCCTGGAGACCCGCACCGCGAAGATCGGTGTGATCGGGCTCGGGTATGTTGGGTTGCCACTCTCTCTTCTTCTTTCCGAAGCGGGTTTCAAGGTAACGGGTTTCGATATTGATACCAAGAAGGTTACAGACCTGGAGGCGGGTCGATCGTACATCTTCAGGATTCCGGCGACTGAGATTCAGAGCGCGCGGGAGCAGGGCTTTACGGCCACGGCTGACTTCGCGCATCTGTCCGGGCAGGACGCCATCATCCTGTGCGTGCCGACTCCGCTGACGGAGCACCGGGAGCCGGACCTGAGCTACGTCGCGAATACGGCAAAGGCGGCTGCGCCTTGGCTGCAGGAGGGTCAGCTGGTGGTGCTGGAGAGCACGACTTACCCTGGGACGACGGAAGAGTTGATGATTCCGATCCTCGAAGAGGGGAACAAGCTTGGGTTGAAGGTGCAGGGCGCGGGAACGCCGGCCGAGCATGGCGTGTTTTATGTTGCGTTCTCGCCGGAGCGCGAAGACCCGGGAAATACGACGGTGGCGCGGCGCGATATTCCGAAGGTGGTTGGCGGCCATGAAGCGATTGCGACGGAGCTGGCTGCGGTGCTGTATGAGGGCATCTTTACGCGATCGGTCCGGGTGTCATCAACGCGCGCCGCGGAGATGACGAAGCTGCTGGAGAATATCTATCGCTGCGTGAATATTGCGCTGGTGAATGAGCTGAAGGTGCTTTCGCTGCGCATGGGCATGGACATATGGGAGGTGATCGATGCGGCTGCGACGAAGCCGTTTGGCTTTCATCCCTTTTATCCAGGGCCTGGACTGGGCGGGCACTGCATTCCGATCGATCCGTTCTATTTGAGCTGGAAGGCCAAGGAGTATGACTTCAATACGCGGTTCATCGAACTGGCGGGCGAGGTCAATGAGGCGATGCCGGCGCACGTTGTGCAGTATGTTGCGAAGGGGCTGAACCAGAACAAGAAGGCTGTGAACGGATCGCGGATTCTGATGCTTGGGATGGCGTACAAGAAAGACGTCGACGATCTGCGGGAGTCGCCTTCGCTGACGGTGATCGAACTGCTGCGGGAGCAGGGTGCTGAGGTGGTTTACAACGATCCTTATTTCCCGACGGTTGGCAGAGGGCGACACTACAACCTGAATATGACTTGCACGCCGCTCGAGAAGCTGGAGCAGTACGACTGCGTGCTGATCATGACGGACCACTCGGACTACGACTACAAGGCGATTGTGAATCAGTCGCAGCTAGTGGTGGATTCACGGAATGCGACGAAGGGGATCCAGTCAGAGAAGATCGTTCGCTGCTAGAGGTTGTACCTGGACCATCACAAGCAATCGCGCGATCCAACAGCAACGGGCGCTCGCAACTGGGCTTGCCCTTTGGGCAAACCATCGTCGCCGGCGATCTGCCTGTCTTCGCGAACTGCTCCCCGACGCGAAGGCGCATTCCTTGTAAATACGTTGGATTCCACCGCCCCTCGTCGCGGCGCTGGGATCTCTTGTGAGGTTCCATGTTGCCCAACAATTTGCGGCAAACATGCAAGCGATGAACTTTGGCGAATCGATCACGGCTGTTCCTCGAAGATTAACGGAAAATGTTACCGAGGATTTGCGCGATTAAATTTGTGTGGTATAAAAAACAAGTTCCTCTCAAACGTTCGTCAGCTTCACGTCGTCGTTTTCATCTGCCGGTTCTGATGATTTAGGAGATCCGCTCACACGAGCCATCTTACTCAGGCAGGCAAGACCAATTCGACACAGAACGTATCCCTCCGCATTCCCTATTTTCAGGCAGGCCGCAGGAACTTGTTCATGGTCGGGAAGAAGTTTCAACGGACCCAGCGCACATCGTTTGGAGGAACCTGGAAACTCGCCTCCCACTGAAGTAGTATGTCCCGAATCGGGCAGGATATCGATACTTCACGAGTGATTACTTTCGTAAATCACGATAGGCCTCGTTCGCCTAAATAACATCCCTGATTACCTGTTTCATTTGCGCTCTTTCAGCGCTTAGGCATAGCTGCGCCTGTCGTTGAAGGAATCCTGCGTCGCTCACACGGAAGTGGAATGCGCAGTCCCCCTTTGGGTAACTGTAGTAACCACTTTTTCCTTGTAACGTTCAATCCAGTAACCCGGCAGCTCCACCTTTTTGTCACGGCTGCAACGTTGTTGGGTTGGCAAGTTTGATTCTTTTGGGGTGTAATTTGGGCAAATTACTAAAGACAATTGCGACAGGCGCAAGCTTCTCTCTCCTCCTCTATTGTCTCGGCTGTGCATCGAATACACAACCAGCCGCAACGCAAGAGTCGGCGGCGACGACGACTCCCACGATCACCCAGGTTCTTCCGCAGACCATTCCTGCGGGGTCTCAAGCTATGACCTTGAAGGTCACGGGAACAAATTTCCCGACCCAGGCAGCCATTCTGTGGAATGGCGCCGCGCTGGCTACGACTGTAGTTGACGCGAACACCCTGTCGAGCACGGTTGCCAGCAGCAGCCTCGCAAGCCCCGCTACAGTTCAGTTGAAGGTGCGGAACACGCAGACGATGCAGGATTCTGCGGCCGCGCAGGTCACCATTACGGACCCGAATGCTCCTCCCCCGTCGGCTCTGACGCTTTCGATAGCTACGTTGCCTCAAGGCGTTGTCGGCGCCTCTTACAACGGGAGCTTCTCCGTCAGCGGAGGAACCTCGCCCTACACCTGGAGCGTGGTCTCGGGGCAACTTCCCCTGGGCCTCAGTGTGGCAGCTACGACCGGAGTTATCTCCGGCACTCCCACCTCCGCGGGCAACTACTCGTTCGGCATCCAGGTAACCGATTCAGGCTCGTCGGTACAATCAGCGACCACGACGGTTTCCCTGCCTGTCGTCACCCCACCACCAGCCGCGCCAACAGCCTTGACGATTACCTCATCGTCTCTCCCTTCCGGAACTATCGGTTCAGCTTATTCGACGACCCTGCAGGCGAGCGGAGGCACGGCACCTTACGCCTGGTCCATCACCTCCGGCGGTCTCCCTAACGGACTCAGTCTCTCCGCATCTACCGGGCTGATCTCCGGCACACCCACCGTGAGCGGCACGATCAACCTCACCGCCACACTAGCGGACTCGTCGAGTCCATCGCAGACGAAGTCGGTTCCGCTGACGCTTGTGATCGCACCTCTTCCGCTCGCGATCACTACCTCGAGCCTGCCCTCAGGCGCGCTCGGCACCACGTACTCGAATCACCTGCAGGCGAGTGGAGGCACCGCACCCTACAGCTGGTCCATCGCCGCGGGCAGCCTTCCCACCGGCGTTACCCTGGCTGCGGCCACAGGCATTCTCACCGGAACGCCTACTGCGAGCGGAACCTTCAGCTTCACTGCTACGGCCGCTGACGCAAGCAGTCCTGCTCAAACCACGTCGGTCCCTCTTTCGATTGTTGTCACCGCTGCCCCGCTGACGATCACCTCGTCCGCTCTGCCCTCCGGAACTCAGAACTCCAATTATGCGACTTCTCTGCAGGCCAGCGGAGGCACCGGTTCCTACACCTGGTCGATCGCCACAGGCGCACTTCCCGCGGGACTGAGCCTGGCCCCCACCACAGGAATCATCTCCGGCACGCCGACCGTGAGCGGCAACAACTTATCTTTTGGAGTGGCAGTCAAAGACACAGGCTCGCCGGCCCAAACCGCCGCCACCAACCTCGCCCTTTCTGTCGTAGCGGCGGGAACACCGCTTGCGATCAGCACTACGAGTTTGTCCGCAGGGGTAACGAACGCATCGTATAGTTCCTCGCTCAACGCAACGGGAGGCACAGCACCGTACACCTGGTCGGTCAGCGGCACTCTTCCCGCGGGCCTTGCGTTTGCCAACGGCACGATCTCCGGAACGCCAACCGCCATCGGCAGCGTAAGCTTAACGTTTACAGTTACAGACTCGTCGAGCCCGGTACAGAGCAAATCAGCCACGTTGCCGCTAGCCATCGCAGCTCCGGCATTGACAATAACCGGGTCTACACTGCCCTCCGGCACGGACGGCACCGCGTATTCAAGCCCGATGGCGGCAAGTGGAGGCACGCCAGCCTACACCTGGTCCATCGCCAAGGGCAGCAGCCTTCCCGCAGGACTTACCCTGGCCGCCAGCACCGGCATCATCTCCGGAACCCCTTCGGTGAGCGGTACGTTCAACTTCACGGTCGCGGTCAGTGACAACGGTTCTCCTGTCCAGACGGCATCGGCTGCGACCTCCCTCGTCGTCGCCGCTGCGGCACCGCCACCCGGACCAGGAACAACGTGGTTTGTGCGTCCGGATGGAGGAACAAGGTATTCGTCGAATGTTACAGCCGGCCAGTGCGATGGCATGGCGGACGTCGCCTACTCTGGCACGGGAACAAACCAGCACTGTGCGTTCAATGACGTTCGCTATCTCTGGCAGGACGGTTCCTATACCACTGGCTCATCCTTTCCCGGCTGGGGGTGGGTCATCGCCGGCGGCGATACCGTTGTCATTCGCGGTGGACCGTGGAGAATAGGCTGGCCGAGCAACACTACTTCCTGTGTTGCAGGCGGCTGCTTTGGCATTGCGGGAAATCCTTACAATTCGGGAGCGCCGAATCCACCCTCAGGCACGGCAAGCGCTCACACCCGCATTCTCGGGGAGAACTACGCAGCCTGTAGCACTGGCAACACGCCGAACCTCTCCGCCCTCACCCAGCTCTTCGGTGGGTTCGCGGTCGGCGCCGCGTTTAGCATGGGATCGGCGTATGTCGATTTCCAATGCATCGAGATCACCGATCATTCCAGTTGCACCAAGTCCGGAGGCGTGAACGCCTATCCTAGCGGGTGCGTGACCAGCACACCGCTCGACGACTTCGCCTCGAATGGAATCCAGACCGGCACGGGCACGTCGAATGTATTGTTTCAGGATGTCTATGTGCACGGGCTGCCGGCCAGCGGATTTTTCGGTCCTATCGGAGGGCCGGTGACGCTTAATCGTGTGCTGGTGAATTTCAACTCCTTCGCGGGATGGAACTTTGACGACGGAGCAGATACTCCCGACGCCGCAGGCTCATCGATCACCGCGAACTACGTAACGATGGTCGGGAACGGGTGTAATGAGGAGTATCCGATTGTTCACACGGGCTATCCTGCTGCCGCGTGTTATGACCTATCCTCGGGTGGCTTTGGAGACTCATGGAGTGGGCAGGATACCGTACTCGACTCCTTCACCTGCAACCACTGCGACATGCACTGGAATACGAAGGATGGGTTCATCGGACCCCACACCTTTATCAAGAACCTGACTATCACCCAATCAACGTCGTATGGAAATATGGGCCAACAGTGGAAGTGGAACACTACCACGAACGCGACGGTCGTCTTCACCAATAACTACGCGGGCGGAAATTGTTATCGCATGTCCCAAGCCATCCCTGGAGCGGTGCACAGCTTCTGGGGGCCAACCGGGAATCCAGGAGGATTCCTCACCGCCGCCTGCCGTGCCTCGGGCGACACCTTCAACGTCCAGACCGACGCTGGATCGACGAACCTCTTCGCCGGAAATACGATCATGGGCACAGCGAATGTGGCGGTCGATTTTGGGTGTGCGCATCCAAATGCCTGCACGGGCGTTCCGATCATATTCACCAATAACGTATTCATCGGGTACTTCGACAATAACTACACCTCCCATCTGCCCACGCCGTATTACACCACTGCGCAAATCTACGGCACCACCCCCGAAACTTCCCTGACCATCAGCCACGACCACAACTTGTACTTCAACGTCTATCCCACCTGTCCGACGGGTACAGGCGAACTCTGCTCCTCTCCACTGTTCGTGAACCAGCCAGCGTCACCCTTCTCGACGGAATCGGACCTCGACGCCTTCGACTTCTACCCTACCCCTGGCACCTCCCCGCTGATTGGCGCAGGCGTGGCCGTGAGCGGGCTAACCGTGGACTACTACGGCGTGACCCAGCCTAACCCTCCATCCATCGGCGCGGCGGCTCCCCAACCATAACAACCCCCACTCGGGCATCGGTATGCTCACCAATCCGGGAGCGAGCTGGACGAGTAACTTCGATTTTGGATACAGGAACAACTGGCCGTGTCCGCATCCGGGGGAGAGCAACGCGTTGTGCACCGATCCCGGACTTGTGGATGAGACCTACCCGCTCGACTACTGCAATATGGCTCCGGCCTCCGGTGGTAGCGCTGTCGTCGGCGCGGGAGTGGCTGTGCCCACTATTCCCCTGGACTATACTGGTGTGACTCGACCGACTCCTCCGAGTATTGGTGCGTATGAACTTCCGCATTAGTCGCATATGGCTGAAAGCGCTTTTTGCAGTGATTCTAGGATGCGTGTGTCTCCCTCTCTGCGGAGCAACCTGGTACGTTCGTCCGGATGGAGGCACACGCTACTCCACAAACGTGCCCAAAGGCCAGTGCGATGGTAAAGCGGACGCGGCCTACCCGGGCTCCGGCGTGAACAGGCATTGCGCGTTCAACGACGTGCGGATGCTGTGGCAGGATGGGTCGTATAACACCGCCGCCAGTTTCCCGGCCTGGGGTTGGGTGATTGCCGGCGGCGATACCGCTATCATTCGCGGCTCTCTTGGGACGGGTGTCTCGTATAGGGTGGGCTGGAATGGGCCAAAGTACGACGGCTGGGGCATTGCCGGAGATTCCATTGATTCCGGAGCGCCGCCACCGCCATCGGGTACCGCCGCGCAACACACTCGCATCCTGGGCGAGAACTACGCTTCGTGTCATAGTACGACGGCTAAGACGCAACTCCATGGTGGGTGGGGAGCCTTTAGCGTGCTTGACCTGCAGGGCACCTCGTACGTGGATGTCGCCTGTCTGGACATCACAGACTTTTCGGCTTGTGGCCGGGCAAACCAGAGGGTTGGGTGCGATGGGAGCCAGGATTTCTCTCAGGTCGGAATCAAGTTTTCGAATAAATCGACGAACGACACACTCACCGATATTCATATTCACGGCCTCGCCGGCTCCGGCTTATTTGGCCCAACCGGTGACGGAATCGTTATGGACTACATCGACATTTTAGGCAACGCCAGTTCCGGCTGGAATACCGATACAAACGATGGAACCACCGGCAAGGGCAGTTTGCTCGTGCAGCACTACAACATCAGCTGGAACGGTTGCGCCGAAGAGTATCCGATTGTGCATCCGCTGCCGTACGGAGACTGCACGGATCAGGACCATGGTGGGTATGGCGATGGTTTCGGAACGGCGACCAAAGACAGTGATCCCCCGGGCTGGCAAGTGCATTTCGATAAGGGAACCGTCAGCTACAACACGCAGGACGGATTAGACGCGCTGCACATCGGCGGCGCAGGCTCCAGCATGACTGTTACGGACACCATTGCCTTCAGCAACATGGGACAGCAGATCAAGGTCGGCGGGTCGGCGGCAACATTGATCGGCAATTATATCGTCGGCAATTGCAGGGCGATGGCAAGCGCGATCCCCGGCACGCCACAGGGGTACAACGCTCAATTGAGTCTGTTTTGCCGCGCGGGCGACACTGCGATCGACATCAATGTGCCGGAGAATCGGCCTGCGATATTCCAGCGCAACATTGTCTACTCGAACAACCACGTTGCCTTGGAGATTGAGTATCCGGGGAATCCGTCGCGCAACGCCGCTATCAAATACGACGACAATATCTTTATCGGTTTTCCTAACTCTGACGGGGAACTGCCCTCTCCGATTTACAGCAATTCCGATCTGAATATGTTCACCAATCCGGGAGCAAGCTTCCATAACAATGTTACTTACCATGCCAAGAGCGGCTGGAAGTGTCCCGCCACCCAACTGCATGAGTCCGCTGGTAGCTGCAGCGACCCGCACCTCAAGGATGAAACCTGGCATCCTTACGGCTATGGGGATGCTTCGCCCACTAAACCAACACCCGATAAAGGCTCATCGCAGATCGAACCAAGCAGTTCTCCCGGAATGTCATACGGGTCTATAGCGATAGAGTCCTTGGGTGCGGCAGTTCTGGCGACGGGTGTGTGGCAGGGATGGCGATACTTGCGTGACCGCTCAACCAAGGGCTAGTTACGTCCTGGACTTTTAGTCCAATTCCAGAACAGCGACCATGCAGTTCTGTGGTTATCCAAATCGAAGGGATAGAGGGCGACCGCTCGCAAGGAACTTGTCAGAGCTGCCCACGGTCTGTTCTGACGCTTCAGGGCTTCCGCTCGCTGCTTATAGACCCGAGCCCACGCGACCTGGCGCGCACGTATGCCGCAACCGCGGGCGCCATAATGTTTCTCGATGAACTGCAATTGTGCCTTCAACATCCGGTTGGGATCGGTTGACATCGAAGTTGGGGAAGTCCGGTAGTATGCAATGACTTTGGGCACGAAGGCCACTTCGTAGCGCAAGGCGATCCGAAGCCAGAGATCGCGATCTTCGGTAGCGCGCATGGTCTCGTCGAAGAGACCAACCTCGTCAACGCATTTTCTGCGAAATGTAAGCGTGGGGCAGGGGAGCTCAACTTTACGCATATAAATGTAGGGTGCTATCCGCCCTTCGGCGTATCTCCGGTTTCCCTCGAATGTTGTTCCGAGCCGCCCTTCGGGATCGATGTGTGTGACCAGGCCGTAGGCAAGACCAGCTTGCGGCCGGTCTGCCAATGTCTTCAGAGATTCTGCCAGCCGGGAGGGCAACCACACATCATCGGCATCGAGCAGAGCGAGGAATTCGGATGTTGATGCCCGAATGGCGGTGTTTCTTGCCGCTGGGAGCCCACGATTATCCTGCTTGATGTAGCAAATTTTGGAACCAAGGCGATCCAGGTAGGGAGCAACCACCTCCGCGGTATTGTCGGTGCTGCCATCGTCCACGAGCAGAATCCGCCAATCATCGAACGTCTGTGACATGACGCTCTCAATGGCGACCGGCAGGTAATGTGCAGCATTGAACGCAGGGATAATTACGTCGACTTTAGCCATCTTGCGTATTCTTTATGCGGTCCAGAGAGTCCGGAGGCGCGCTGGGATTGTTCACGTGCGAACTCCGCGGAGCGCGAGAAATACTCCCGTTACAAGAAGATCCTCGTCACTGTAATCAGCGAAATGCTTTTGTAGTCGCGGGCGGATACCTCGAATGCCATCAAGATTACGTTGGCTGTAGTGCGTCCCCGGAATCAGACTCTCCACATGGGGTGAAAACTCCTTCTCACCGGCAATGTGTGTGATGTAGAAGCGCGAGTCACAAAAGTCGCGGGCTGCCAATTCGCGGTAGGTCGGCATTCGCAGACGGTTCAGGGTTGGGTCGGGACGCGAGATGAGATTCCAGACGCCGTCTGAAATGGTGAGGAAGTAGAGGGGATGGATTTGCCCGAAGAGATTGTGGCAACGGAAATCCACTTTGTGCCACATCTCACCGTCTGGTCGAAGACACCGGACCATGTTATTCCAACCCATCTCCAAATCTCCGAGATGCTCCAACACGGCACGAGAGATAATAATGTCGTAACTTTGAGGCTCCAGAGGCGCAGCAGCTGCGTCCATCGGCACACGGTAGCGGCTGATCAGGCGGCCGCCGCCAACGGCAGCAGATCCGTCGGGTTGGAGTGTTACAACATCGCTAAGGCGTTCCCGTTCTTCAGCCGTGAGACCGTTGTAGATCGCCGCATAAATTTTCGAGTTGTGTTTCGCATCGAAATTGGGATCGAATCCGTCGATACAGGTCACCGTACGCGCTCCCTTCGCCAACAGGAGAAGAGCGACGCCTAGATTGTCTCCAGGGCCAATTTCAAGAACGTCTTTGCCTTTCAGGCGCTCAATGTCGCCTCCCGCTCCGTAGGTTATGTAGTCGGTTACGACGCGGCGAGCATAGTTAGCTGCATCTTCAACTGACATACTGAGGCCGGTCGAGCCGGAAAAATGCCCTCGCAGTTTGAGTCGGGTTAGAACTTGACCTTTCGCATAATTCAGCCCGGCCAGCACTGGCGAGCGATCAATGAACGACATTGTTAGATCTCCAATCAGAGCCAAGAGCCGTTATGTGCGGATCGAATACCCACTGAAGTTTCGTGCGGTCCGCTTTTGTGTAGCAGTCAAGGGTGGCGTCGATCGGGCGCCTTGGTTTAGCGAGGACGTTCCAGTCTCCGCAAGGATAGATACGGCCGCCATCGAAGGCCCAAGCCCTGGAGGCTGACGACTCTTCCTTCATTAGCAACTCTCCATCATTTGGCTATGTTACCTGCTCGCTGAATGTAGTCACCGGAGGATAAGAAGGACCCCACATCGGCCATATTACTCAAATTAGTGACTGATGAACAGCGGTGAAACTCGTCGCAGCGTGCCCAAAGTCATTCGCGATCTGAACTCGAGTCGATAGCACAACAGTTGCAAGAGATCTGACGCGTGACATCGCTGCTGGCCGCACTTCCTCATGTGCTATTCTGCAGCTCGACGGGCAACAAAGACGATGTCGGTTTGTTATGGAGATGCGACGTTCCATGCGCAAGGCCTGGAAATCAGATCGGATTCGACACCTAGCTCTTGTTCCGCTTAGTGTCGCTGCGCTCGTCTCGCTTGTCACAGGGATACGTCACGCCATTGAGTACCGCTGCCACGATCTCCAATGGATGGGAGTTCGCCTCGTTGGGCAACACATCGATCCATGGCAGGAGGAGCTTGCACACTTTCCCCATCACTACGCCCACTTCGTCACGCCCAACTATCTTCACCTGCTCTATTTGATGCTCTTTCCGTTAGGTCTCCTCAGCTTCGAATCTGCCGAGATCGTTTGGACGGTGAGCACTGTTTGTTTATCTGTCGTCTGCATCCTCGTGCTTCGACGCCTTTTCAAGCTGGATCGCTTTCAGACCATCGTGGCACTATGTCTGCTCTGGATGAGTTCGCCCTTTCGCGTTGTGCTGGAAGTGGGCCAGATGACGTTCTTTGAGCTCTTCTTCCTGTCGTGCGCGTATCTAGCCACGTCGACGGCGCTTGGTGGTCTGTCGTTTGGCGTCAGCTTGGTCAAGTACAGCTTCTCACCGGCGGCGGCGATGCTCTTTCTTTTTCGTGGGCGGATACGCTTTCTCCTGTATGCCGCGGCTGTTTCTGCCGTGGGGCTGCTTGGTGTCTGGTTGCTGGTAAGGACTCCGCTTTCCCGGCTGGCGTTCGAACCGTTCGCGGTGTCCTCCGGCGCGACCGCAGTCAGTCCAGGTTTCGCGGACCTGATGACTCTGGCTGAAGAAACTCTAAAATCCCACATCGTTCCGGTCCATGCGCGGCAGTTCGCCTACGCCCTTGGCTTGCTCGGCAGCGCCGCGTACGCATTTCTGCTGAGCCGCTTTCGGCTTTCGCGCGCCACGGAGTTCACGCTAATTTCCATCGCGAGCCTCTTCTTCGTAAAGCACCTCTCCTATGACTATGTGTTTCTGGTTGCGCCGTTGTGCTTTGCCCTAACCCAAAAGAACCTGAAGATCAAAGCCACGCTCATTGGAGGCGTTTTGATTTTCTGGTTTGTTCTTCCCCTCGTCGACAAACTAACGCAGTACGATCCGAGCGTCCAGATTGGGGAGCTCGCTATTGATTGCGGCCTGCTGGCGGCACTCCTCGCCTTTACAACCTACATCGTGACTACGGCCGCGGCCCAGTCTGCGATGACGCAAGAACCTGAACCAGAAGCATCCGCACGGACGCTGAAGGCAGTTCACTAGTAATTCGATCCGCCGATCGCGGCGACTCTTTGCGCCGATCACCCTGTAGATGGACTGGCCCGACCTGCGGGCAACTACTGGGTCGAGGCTAGTAAGTTGCTGTAGGCTGCCGTGATTCGAACCATCATGGCTTCGGTAGTAAATCGTTCCGCGACCAAAGCTTTTCCGGCCAAGCCCATCACTTTTGCCTGAGAAGGGTTGGAGAGTAATCGGACGATGGCTGCCGAAAGCGCCGCAGGATCTTCCGGGGGTACAAGGAAGCCGCTGACACCGTCCTTCACCGCTTCCGCATTTCCTCCGACCTCCGTTGCGACGACGGGAAGCGATGCTGCCATGGCTTCGACAATAGCATTGGAAAAGCCTTCGCTGCGCGAGGGAAGAACGAAGATGTCAGCTGTGGACAGGTGTTTGTGGAGATCAGTGACGCCGCCAGCGAAATGGAAGTGATCGGAAAGATTCAGATCGCGTATGAGGGCTTGCAGCTCAGCGAAATAGCCGGGCTCCAGCACATCGCCGGCTATGCTGAACGAGACATTCGGGAACTGCGACACGATGGATGCAGCCGCTTTGATGAAGATGTCGTGCCCTTTTACACGGCGAATGTTTCCCACAGTTGTGACGACGAGATCGCCAGGTTCTTTGACAGGTTTCAGCGTGGGATTCCAATCCGAGAGATTGAGACCGTTGTAGATGGTCACCACACGAGCGGGATTGACTCGATCAACCTCGATACAATGTTTGCGGACTTGTTCCGAGACTGCGAAGACCGCATCCGGTACATTGGCCATGAGGCGATAGGCGATGTGGTGTTTGCTGGTTCTGAGAATTCCCAGATCCCTGCGGCTCCATACCAGCTTTGTATTTGCCACCGTCTTTGTTACAAGTCCTGCCCAAATATCTGAGCTCTCAAAGAATGTCTGGACGATTCGGATGTTTTCGCGTTTGAGAAGCCGCCGGAAGTCGAGAGCAGCCCGGAGCGCGGTTAGATCGTAGGTTCGCGTCAACGGCAGAACATAAATGGGGCATGGCGGTGAATCGAGAACGGTGCTTGCGGGGTGAACGGAAAAAGTCAGTATGGATGCGCGGTATCCATACTTTGGCAGAAGAGCCGCCAGCTTGAGGACGATGCGTTCTCCGCCGCCAAGTGTTTTAGGAAACTGATCCAGCACCAGCAGAACGTGAGGCAAAGCAGGATGCTCTGACTCCGTGGGGCTCGATCCGGCCAGCGGCAACGCGGTGATCATACTAGTTACGAACTTTCCGTCGGCAAGCTGTGGGCGCGATGGCAGGCGAATCCTTTATCGATAGGCGATGTATGGGTTGACAGCCATGGCTGTGTGGACCTGAGCCGGCTCTGTCATCGGTTCCGATGTAGCGAATCCATTTGCGCGAATTGCGGCTGCGGCGAGCACCCAGAGGGGCGCGGTGATCTCGAGGTAGGTCCACCGGTCGCCAAAGAGGTTAGTAACGATACAGGCGCACATCGCTAAAAAGAGGCCGAGGCCGAGTCCACGATAAAGCGGATCGGTCGCCTGTTTGAAGAGACGGTAAGCTGCCGCAAGAAACTGTTGAAGCAATATCAGGACGATGATAAGGCCGATAATGCCGGTTTCGACCATAACTTTGACATATAAGTTGTGGGTATCTTTTAGATTGTCCACATGATGCCCGTACTGAAAAGTACCGAAACCAGCACCAACGACTGGACTACTTTCAATTGAATCCACCGCATCCTGCCAAAGATTTACTCGCTCCTGGGCAGAGGCCTCGAGTTGTCCGTTGGAGTTCTGGGTCATGGTGACGCGCTGACGGACGGAGACAGGCACCAGGGCTTGCCAGGTAAAAAGGAAGACTCCAAGGAGCACAAGGAGCTTTCGATCCTTAAAAACGCCGAGGAGAAAGACGCCGACGAGCACCGCAAGATAACCTCCACGGGAAAACGTGTACATGGTTGCAAAGATTGTGAGCGCTATCAAACCATAGTTGAATAGCTTCAACTTCTTCCTTTTGAGAAACTCTCCAAAGCCCCAAAAGAATATGGCAAACTGCGCCAGATACGCCGCTGTTTGATTGGAGCCATAGGCCAGAGGGCCGCCGTCACGTTTGCTCTCGTCAAAGGTTGTCCAGCTTCTCGACAAGCTCTCCAGTATGCAAGTCCTATCAATGAGCAAAAGGGAGATGGCTGTGACGAGGACGACTGTCCTGACGGCCTTTCGGTCTTCGATGACTAAACTAGCGGCCGCGAAGATCAGCGGAATGAGCATATAGTCTTTCCACGTAACGAAGTTGGCGTCCGACAGCCAAAGTGGCGCTGGGGCATTTCCAAGCGCGGTGCCGAGCCACATGGAGATATAGAGGTAGACGCCAAAAAGCAGCCAGATTCCGTAGAGCTTCGATTTAGGAAGATGTTTGCCGCGGAAGAGAGCCCCGACTATGATGGCGACAACCAGAATGGTCAGCATGTTGCCACCCAGGGGATAGTCGGCGAATTTGTCTCGTACGGTGCGGTATGGGAGGAATGGAATCAGGAAGTAAAGACCCGTCAGAGGTCGCCCGCCTAATGAGACGAGACACATAATCCAGAAACCCAGATAGGTGACCAGCGGAATGTAATGCCCAAGCCCTGTTCCCAACATGTGATCTCCGTAAAGTCTGTGAGCGGATGAAGAATCTGCAGCTGCAGATCGACAAACTAGCTTCCTAAACCCAAACTTTGTTCCTTCCCGCTACAAAATTGTAGAACGCCAGTGCTGCGGCAGCGTTGAGCATGACGAACGTGTTGGCGATACCAACCAGCTTAAACTTTTTGGTGGATGGGCTCAAGGTTCCGAAGGCAGCCAAAACATAGAACAGGATTTGCAGCCAGAAGACCGCCAGATAGAACGGCCCTTTCGACATTGCGGAAGCCACCAGCATAAGGATCAAAAGCAGCGGGACCAGAAGCCGAAGAAGTTTGTGACTGACGAAGCGGAAGAGCAACGGATTCGCCGGCGAAAGCAGCCAAGGAGCCAGCCGAAGCAACTGGTAATTTCCCGTCAGAGTGCGAACCTTGCGGGCGAACTCCTTGCCTTTCTCGCTGAAAAGCCGGTCGCGCGCTATCGCCAAGGGCTGAAATACAACTCGCTTGCCCATGCGCGCCACGTGCATCGGCACAAAAACATCGTCGAGAATCGTCCCCGCGGGTATCTCGGTATAGAGTTCACGCCGAATCGCGTAGATGGCTCCAGTAACACCGACGACGGAGCCTGATGCGGATTCGAGTTTACGCATCGCCTTTTCGATCTTCCAGTAGATGCCGAGACCATCGTGAGCAGGCATTTTGGAGCTGGTTTCAAGCAGCAACTCTCCACTTACGGCACCCACGGTCGAGTCAGCGAAGCAGGAGACCAACTCGGAGATTGCGTCGGGTTCGATAAGCTGTCGTGTATCCAGGAAGACAAGGATTTCGCCCGTGGCGCTTTTTACGGCCTCGTTCAGGGCGTGTGCCTTTCCGTTCGACTCGTGGAGGATGACAGGAAAAATATGAGAAGCCTCACGCAGGATATTAGTTGTCCTGTCTGTCGAGCCATCAGAGGCGATGACGATCTGAAGCAGATCCTGCGGGTAGTCGAGGAGGCGAAGATTCTCCAATTTTGGAGGCAGGTTCGCTTCTTCATTGTGGGCCGCGATTATGATGGACACACAGGGTGTGATAGGTCGTTGGAGGATTGGCCGTCCATGCAAACGGACATGGAGCCAAAGCAGGATTGCGTAGCCGAAATATGCATAACCGACACCGGCGAAACATAGCCAGAAGAGCAGCTTCATGGCGATACCACCCTGACAGAGGCGTTCGACACGCAAGCTGCAAGGGAGTGCACCGGCGAGGAGCGTTCGATCCTATAAATTCTGTGCAAACCATGCAATCTTGTCTCGTTCGCGATTGTTCTCAGGGGCATATGCTCCTCCTGTGATCCACTGCTGCCAAGGGCTACGGAATGCATAGATTCGGTCAAAGATGCTGCTCTTTCTGATGATACGTCATGCAGCGAGCCGAAGAATAAATCGTTTTGATACCAAAGTGGTACAGAATCGATACTATCGAGTGCCGCCCATTTTTAACCGCGAATTAGAACGCTGCTAACATGGATTACGACGTCGAAAAGCGATAGTAGTAATCGTTAGAAGCCCAAAAAAATCGCCAATCTGAAGTCGTTGCGAGGAGATCTAGCTTGCAGTTGCGCGTATGGCACATTGCACGGAGCGTTCTGTCGAATTGGTTCGCGACGCTGGCCAATTTGGCAGTCGGATTCCTGTTGGCACCTTTTATCGTCCATCGACTGGGAAATGTCGCCTATGGCGTCTGGGTTCTGGCAATCTCTTCCATCAACTATTTGGGCCTCTTAGATCTGGGCATGGCCAGTTCCGTCGTAAGGTTCGTCTCCAAAGGGCACGCGACCCAGGATCACGATCTGGCTTCCGATGCGCTCTCGGCGGTGCTTTGGGTCAGGTTGCAGATCGGCGCGTTGATCCTGGTGCTAAGCGGAGTGCTCGCGGCGGTGTTTCCGCTGGTCTTCAAAGTCCCTTCGGCATTGTCCGGCGATGCTCGCGAGGCAATCCTTGTGATCGGCGTCACCACCACAATTTCGATGTCCTTCGGAGTCTTCAGCTCCACGCTTTCCGCGCTGAACCGGTACGATCTGCGGAGCTATGTTTCCCTGATCGGGTTGGCCGTTCGGGTGATTGGGGTTGTGGCCGTATTACGTGCCGGCCATGGCATTGTTGCGATCGCATTTGTTGAGCTTTTCGCCGCTGTGGCCTTTAACGGTTTGCTGTTTTACGTTGCGCGGCGGATCTATCCCGAATTGAAACTCCGGCTGACTAAGCCGAAGCAGGAAATTCTTCGCAAGATATGGTCCTACAGCGTCTACGCTTTCGTGCAAACGATTGCGGTCCAATTGGTATATCAGTCGGACAACCTGGTGGTCGGAGCCTTCATTACTGCCGCCGCGGTAACCTTCTACTCCATTGGAAACTCGCTATGCCGGTATACACAACAGCTAATCAGCGCCATGACGATGACGTTTACTCCGGCCGCGAGCACGTACGAGGCTGAGGGGCATACGGCCAGTCTGCGAGCTCTTTACTATAACGGCACCAGGGCTACGATGGCGCTCTCGCTGCCAATCGTGCTAACCCTGATCATTCGAGGTGGCAGCTTTGTCGGGGTCTGGATGGGACCCCAGTATGCGAAAGCATCGGGAACTGTGTTGGCGATTCTGGCGACCGCGCTCCTGTTTTCTCTTCCGAACCTCCCGGCCGGAGCGATCGCCTATGGCGTCGAAAAGCACAAGACGCTTGCCAAGTGGGCGATGGGAGAGGCGATCGCGAACTTGACGCTCAGCGTTGTCCTCTCGCGCAAGTTTGGAATCTATGGAGTGGCGATTGGAACGCTGATCCCAAACGTAGTCATCCAGCTCATTATGTGGCCCCACTATGTCTCCCGGCTTGTCGACGTCAGCTACGTTCAGGTCTTTCGGGATGTATGGGGGCCTGTCTTTCTCAGTGCAGTGCCATTTGCGATCGCCTCGTATGCCGTCGATGTGCTCTTCCCTCCGCGGCATATGATTGTGTTTATTTTGCAGACGCTGGCATTGCTTCCCATTTTTGGGATTGTCATTGGCTTTATGTTCCGAGACAATATTAAGCGTCAGATCCTTCCCAAGGTGCGATCACTGTTTCTTGCTGAGGCTAAGTCATGAAGCATGCGAACGGTCATCTGGAATGAAAAACCTGTGAGAATCCTGGCGCTGTATCCCTTTCTACCTTACCCTGTGGTCTCCGGTGCTGCCCAGAGAGGCTGCACTATTCTGGACATCCTGGCGTCACGGCACGAGGTGACACTGGCATCTTTTGTCGGGAGGGATGATTCGCTTTCTGAATTGCGATCGTGGAAGACCTATGCGCTTTTCTCTCGACAGCCTTTGACCGTGTCCCGGCAATCTGAGGAGAAACTGTCCCTTGAGGGGGGAAAACTGCGAGCGTTCCGTCCACGGTCTCGAATCTCTGTGCCAGAAGGGCTGGACTTCTTCGATACGGCGGCTATGTGGAACCGGATTGCGGAACTTGATCTTCAGCAGTTCGATGCCGTGCATGTTCGTTTCGCAGGGATGGCTCCTTACGCTCTGGCACTCAAACAAGCCGCGCCTCACCTTCGGCTCATCATTGATCTCGATGATAATCCGTCGCTCCTGCTTTATCGCAAGCTTTGGAATAACAGGAGAAAATTTCACTCGCGCATGTTCGCCTGGGAGTTGAAAGAATTTTTTCGAACCTTTGCCTTTGAACTTCGTGAGCTTCGAAAATTCGATTCTGTATGGATATGTTCCAAGGTCGATTTCACTAGGATGTCTCGACGTATCGGACCGGATCGTACTTTGATTGTTGAGAACGTAGTCGACGCGCAGAAGTTAGCATCGATCAACCGGGAAAATATAGAGTCTGCGATCCTTATGATTGGAGACTTCAACTACGATCCCAATCGAGAAGGGGCCGATTTTTTTGTAACCGAGGTGTGGCCTCGAATCACGGCGAAGATTGCAGAGGCGCAGCTTTGGCTTGTTGGCAAGAATGCGAATTCGTACATGCTTGAATGGAACGGCAATCGAGGTGTCGTGGTGACCGGCCTGGTGGACGACGTCAAACACTATCTCGCACGGGCTATGATCTCTATCGCTCCGCTCTTCGTGGGAACCGGAACCAAGCTGAAGATTTTGGAGGCTCTGGGAGCAGGATTGCCTGTAGTCACGACCACGGTGGGTATTGAAGGGATCGAGGCCAGAGACGGGATTGACCTCTTGATTGCGGATACGGCTGAAGAGTTTGCGGATCATTGCACGCGACTTCTCGAAGATGCGGCGCTGAGAGAGCGAATGGCCAAGGCCGGACAATCTCTGGTACGGGAGAAGTATGACATTTCGGTGATGGCTCGTGCCGTATTGAGATGTTATGACCTTCTCGGCGGCGGTCATCCTCAAGCTGGCTAGGTGCAGAGGATCGGATCCACCTAGAGGTTATGCGTGGTTTTAGGCAGCAATGTTGAGAATAACTATTTTGGCGATACAGGAGAGACGCAAAGACAATGAGCGAAGGAGTCCAATTCAGCCGCAAGCTTACGGCCGCTCATGTCATGCCGTGGAGTGGGATGGGCGGAGTCGAGATAGCGACGCTTCGTCTGATCGAAGCGACGCGTGATCACGTCCGTCATGTAGCGTTCTGTTTGCATGATGCAGTAGCTTTGCAGGACTCGTTCGAGAAGCTAGGTATTGAGACGGTAATCTATACCCCTCCAGCTCCTAGCTTGCGACATGGGCTTAGGTACTACAAAGAATCAAGAGTTGTTGCACGGCAGTTTCGACAGGCTGGAGTGGATATCGTTCACTTTTCTGACGAAAAGGCAGCCTACCACAACAGCCTCGCAGCGCTTCTTGCCCGCGCCAGAATGATGTGCCATCTCCGCGTCAGTTATCCGCATCTGAGTTTGCGTGAGAGACTGTGTCTCGCGCCGGTCCAGAGCTTCATCTTTGTATCGAAAGAAGCAAAGCAGAGCTTCGCCATCTCTCTGCCTGATACAAAGGCACGTGTAATTTATGACGCGGTAGAGGTTCCGACAGCAGATATGACGGAGAGCAACGCGACTGTAAGACGGGAATTGGGAGTTCCGGATGGATGCGCCGTGGTGGGAATGGTTGCGCGCGTGTCTCCGCAGAAGGACTACTTCACTTTGGCCGATTCTGCCGCGGAGATTTTGGCTAGACATCCTGATACGAGGTTTCTGGTGGTGGGAGACAATTCCCTGGTCGACCTGAACCGCAGTCACTATGGAGAAGTCCTCAAAAAGCTTGAGGAATTGGGCATTGCCGACAGATTTATCTTTACCGGACATCGCACCGACGTGCCACGCCTGATCGCTGCGATGGATATTTGTGTCCTGTGTACTCACCGGGAAGGCTTTCCGTTGAGTATTTTGGAGTCAATGGCGATGCGAAAGCCCGTTGTAGCGACGGCCGTCGGCGGGATCCCGGAGATTGTTAAACCCGGCGTTACGGGATATCTGCATCAGCACGGTAACAACAAAGAACTTGCCGATGCGATTATGGGACTCATAGAAGATCCCGCGAAAACAAATCAAATAGGACTGGCGGCCTGCGAGCACGTACGACTGAATTACTCGCGACAAAAATTTTCTGATGAAGTATTGAAGGCGTATTCGGACCTGATGCGCCAGTGAGCGCGCTACAGCGCCGAAACGTGGAGACTAGTATGACGGAAGCAAATTTAGACTTAACGCCTAGTCCGACTCCTTTGGTCAGCGTTGCCATCACTGCGTTCAATTCTGCTAATTGGCTGGGGCGAGCTCTTGATAGTGTCCTTCAACAGCAAACGAACTTTCCGTTTGAAATCGTTATTGGCGATGACTGCTCTCAAGATGCAACCGTCAGCATTGCCAATTCATACCGCGAGAAGCATCCAACCATAATCAAGGTGCTGGAACGGCCCAAAAATATCGGCATTCAGCGTAACTACTATGAGACGTTTGAAAATTGCCGAGGCAAGTTTATTGCGTGGCTGGATGCAGACGATTATTGGACGGACCCGGAAAAGCTGGCAATCCAGGTAGAGACGCTGGAGGCGGATCCCTCGATCAACATCTGTTGTCATTTTGTTCGATGGATCAAAGCCGATGGGGAGATAAAACGGGACAAGTGGCCGTACATGTCTGCCGGCCGGTTTGGACTCGAGGAGATTCTTCGAAGCTGTTTTATACCGACGCCTTCAGTCATGTTTCGCGCCGGCATTCATCGGAAACTACCAGCCTGGTACTTTGATCTTGCCCCGATCACTGATTGGCCGATCTGGGTGTTGTCTACAATGTCGGGCGACATTGTTCTATTGGATCGCATCATGGCAGATTATGTACATACGCCCGGTAGTGCCTCTACAAGTAAGGGATCTATGTTTTTGTACAATATCGAGGTGAGGTTCTACGACACAATTGAGAGCATATTGCCTGCCAATTGGCGCAGGTTTGTTCGCGCCGAGAAGGGCAAGCGATATGAATCCATAGCCTATTGGGTTAGAAAACAGGGAGACTTTACTGCATCCCGCCAGGCAGCGTTCAAAGCATTTAGTTCACCTTTGCTCAGAGACAATGTTGGCAGCAAAACGAAGGCGCTACTTGCGGCTGTAGTACGCGAAGCGGAATGGCGGCTTCGAGGCGGAAGAACTGCGGAGTGACAACGGATAGCGAAGCGTCAACCAGAGGCAAGGTCGTTCAGGGAAACTTTGCATGAAAGAATTTTCTGCAGATGTTGCGCGCTATACGTCCAGAGGCTACCGCGGGAGGGATTTGTGGCTGAATCCAGCGGTGTGGTCGATCGGGTGCTATCGACTGGGCAACTGGCTATACGTCACTAAACCGGCCTTTCTGATCCGCATTCCTTTGAAGGTGATTTCGTTCTTCGCTAACAAATTCTGTGAAGTCTTTATGGAAATGTGTATTGATCCGCATGCTTCGATCGGACCCGGCCTTTATATCGGCCACATTGGCGGAGTCCATATCAATCCTGAGGCAGTTCTGGGAAGCAACTGTGATCTTGCGCATCGCGTGACGATCGGAACGTCCGCTATGGGGCGGCAGGGCGCGCCTGTTTTGGGTGATGATGTCTATATCGGTACCGGCGCGACGCTGGTCGGTAAGATCAAAGTTGGCAACGGTGCGAAGATAGCAGCCAATACTCTTGTGATCAGCAATATCCCGGATGGCGCGACAGTGATGGGTGTGCCTGGACGAATCATCATGCGACCGCCTAAGGCGGTCGAGCCGCCAGTATTGGCCGCAGCGGAGATAACCGATGCAGAGTGATTTAGAGCGTCAGGATTTGCGGCGCGATATCAAAGATGCCGTTTCGAAGAAGGATGCAGTCGCCACAGTAAGGCACGCGCGAACTCTTCTTGAGGCTTCCAGTAAGCCGGCGGAGGTTATGTTTTGCGCTTCTTCCTTTGCTCGGATTGGTGATGCTCTTAAGGATCAACTAGGAGCTCGACGGCTGAAAACTTACATCGTTCGCTCGGTGACTGTCGAGCCGATCCTTCCGTTTTTGTCTGTCGAGGCAGTGCTGTCAAACTATGTGCTTGATCTGCAGGTTGGCGGTTATGGCTCCTATGTCGATGAGATGCTGAACCCCCAGAGTGCTCTTGCGAAGTTCAAGCCGGATCTCGTGTTGGTCGTTCTTGATCTGGAAGAGATCGCTGGTCGGCTACCGGACCTATGCGCGGACGGCATCGGCGCGGGGCTAGAGGAGGAAATCGAGGAGTGCCTGGCACGGACGGAGCAGATGATCAGGAATTTTCGCTCGGGTAACTCCGCGCGGATACTCCTGCAGGGGCTTGTTGTTCCTGACCTCACCTCGCTGGGTGACGTTGGAGATGCGAATCTGCGGCAGAGCCTGCCAAATGCTGTGCAAAAACTGAATCAAAAGCTTGCAGCGCTCTGCGGCACGATTTCCGACTGTGTTTTCTTTGACGTGGATCATCTTGCTGCCCGTTATGGTAGGGCTCGCTGGCGCGATGAACGAATGTTTCTTGCCTCTCGGTTGCCGGTCTCCGCGGACTCGTTCCGTGCTTATTCTCGCGGACTGGTTCGCTCCTTCTCGACGCTGTTTCGTGCGCCCCGGAAGGTTCTTTGCACGGACCTTGATAACACGTTGTGGGGAGGAGTGTTGGGTGAAGATGGGCCGGACGGTATTGCTACCGGGAGCGCGTTCCCAGGGAATTGTTATCTCGAGTATCAAAAGTATCTGAAGCAGTTGTCTTCGCGAGGCATTCTGCTTGCTATCGTTTCCAAAAACAGTGAGGCGGATGTTCGCGAGGCCTTTCAAATCCGCTCTGCCGATCTTGCGCTGAACCTGGACAACTTCGTCGCAACCAAAATCAGTTGGAACGAAAAATCGGATTCGATCCGTGAACTCGCAGAGGAGTTATCTCTCGGGCTTGATTCCTTTGTATTCGTCGATGACAACCCGGTGGAATGCGAAGCGATTCGACAGCAACTGCCGGAGGTAGCAGTTGTGGCAGCGCCTGTACTAGAGCCGTGGAAGCTGGTAGAGGTGCTGGCGGAACAGCCGTTTTTTGATGCCGCTGTTGTTACTGATGATGACGTCAATCGCCTGAGTGAGTACAAGGCGCAGGCGCAGCGAGCCGAGTTGGCCAGCAGTGCAGGCAATCGTGATGAGTTTCTCGCTTCTCTGGGAATCGTCTGCACATTCCAAAGCGCTCTGCAGGCCCCGCTCTCGAGAGCAGTGCAACTGCTCGCTAAGACGAACCAGTTCAACCTGACGACGAGACGACGCTCGGCTGCGGAGATTGAGGAATTTGCCTCAGCAGCAGGGGGACAGGCTGTCGTGATTCGAGTGCGCGACCGCTTCGGCGACGCGGGAGTGGTTGGACTGGCTCTAGCGCGCAATCAGGGCGACTCGTGCTTCATCGATTCGCTGCTATTATCGTGTCGAGTGATTGGACGTGGGATTGAGACTGCGCTTCTGGCTCATCTTGGCGAACACGCGCTGCGAACTGGAGCGAAGGTGCTGGTAGGTGAATTTATTGCGACAAAGAAAAATGCTCCATGCGCGGACTTCTACTCTGATCACGGGTTTACCAAGCGTGCTCCGACGGCAGATGTCCAATCTGGCTCAGTCTTCTATGAACTTGATCTGACCGCCTCGGCTCCAGCGAGCCCCAAGTGGATAACTTTGGAAGGAAATGAATCGAATGAACTCTCAGCAAGTGCCGTCCTCTCTTCGTAACATTCTCGCCGACATTCTTGAGGTTTCGCCCGAGGAGGTCACTCCGAATCTGAGCATTGGAATGATCGACAGTTGGGATTCCTTCCGACATCTGCAGGCAATTCTGGCCGTCGAAGGGGAATATGGAGTGCAGTTCGATCCGCAGCGGATACCTGAGCTCACCAGCGTCTCATCAATCCAGGCGGAGTTAGAGAAAAAGGGAGCCGCGCTTTGATGACTGGTCGCTCACAAGCGGCTATGTTTGATTCTCGTTTTTTGCTCGAATATTCTGGACTTCACGTATGATCGGCAAAATGATTTCCAACGGATCAGAACATTTCACCGGGATCACACTCAGAGTTTGATCCGTTGGTAGCCTTGGCAACCGATGTAGAACAACTCGAACCCCCTTCATGAAGCGGTTTATGTCTTCGCATAAAACCTCCCCTGCTGTTTTTGCCATAGCATATTCCGTCATATCTGATGGACGATCCGCGACGGCGATCGAAGAGGGATAAAAGACTGAGATTCCGCTCGTTGTGGAAGCTGCTAATGACTCACACAGATCAAAAAATCCTTCAACATAAAAGTTATTGAATTCTCGATGAAAGGCTTTAGAAAAGATCCCCCGCTTGGTTCGAAAAATTTGCCCTGTCGCGTAGTAATAGGCATGTGTCACGGGCGAAGATAATTTCTGTAGCTGCGGCACGGCGGGCTGAAGAGCGTCGTAGGCGATCACATCGCAGACCCCACCCGATTGCTGAATCTCTCGCGCAACACCCTCCGCTTCTTTACTTCCAATCGCATAGGTAATCGTTACCCTGCCCCCGCCAGCGGCGATTACCTTAGCAGTCAATTCGCCGAGCCCCCTCGAGCCCCCAACAATGAGTGCGTGAGTCCCCGAGAACTCATTTGCCTCAACATGAGCTGAAACGGTATCCATGGACATCTGGATCGCCGGAGGCAACCTGACAAAGGTTTCGACGATACCCGAGATCCCAGATCCCCGGATTTCCAGATTCACCATCCTGATACGTTCGTCGATTGATTTGACACGATAGTCAATTGCACTATCCCCGTGTTGCTCTGCCTCAAACTCAATATTCAATCCGGAAAATATCGAATATAGTCCAGGACAGACCATGCCAACCAATGGAGACAAGGTCGCGAGGGCCGCTACACGTTGGGGATGCAATATGTGTGAAAGCTGCGGAAACAATTGAGCTATCTCTTCAGGGCGAGCCAAGGGATCGATGTATCCCGACTGTGATGCCATGTCGCTGAACTGTAACTCTCTCGCAGCTACTGGAATAGTCTGCTGCGGACGGTTCGAAGAGCGGGGGGCTTCGTACTTTAGTGCGGAGGTTCCCAATGTCACGGTTATACTCGCGGTAACTATCTCGTCTACGATAATCCGGGCCTTGATTTCTGTTTCACTAGAGGAAACGATAACGAGATTTGCTGTGCTGTTAACGTAGATCCATTTAAAGAAATAAGTCTTGATCTTTCGGATCCGCTTGAACCCCGGGATTTCAGCAGCCATTCGATCTAACGCCCAAAGCAGCGTATGTATTCCATGAACAACAGGAGCGCCCGGTTGGGTTCGTCTCGCTGCAACCGCATCCATGTGCATCGGGTTGCGATCGCCGGTCAGTTTGGCGAATTGTTGTTGAATATCTTCGGAGAAATCGCGATTTATGACTCTGTCTTCTGGGAGGGGCATCGAGTCTGATCTTTCCATTTGAACTTTCATAGCATCGTTACGCTTCCGGGATCCAAGCGGCATACTTTGGCGGCATTGGCTCTGTTCGTGTTGTGGTCTAGTGTTAAGATACGTTTGCTGTATCGAGCATATCGCCTTAAGTAGGAACTAACCTTACGAGTTAAAGAGATTTCAAAGGACCAGATGCAAGAGCCCTTGCGGAGACTTTATCTTCTTTACCATGAACTGCGGCCGAGCGAGAGCCAATACTCGTACGTCGTGGACACTCGGATGTTTGAGAAGCATGTCGATCTCTTTGTCCGGCTTCGCAAGGCAGAGAGTCCCAGTTTGTGGCCCGAAGTGACTTTTGATGACGGCATATTTCAAAATTTTGAGTTTGCCGCGCCTATTTTGCAGTCACGAGACCTGACAGCGCGATTCTTTATCACCGTAGGTTGGACGGGGAAGAAACCGGGATACATGGGGTGGCCGGAGTTGCGATCGCTGCAGGATGCGGGACAGTTGCTCGGTGCGCATGGGTGGACGCATACTCTGCTGACGCACTGTAGTGAGACGGAGCTGCGCACGGAACTGAACAGCGCGAGGCTTACCATGGAGGACAAGCTGGGAACATCGATTACTACGATGTCTCTGCCGGGCGGGCGATATAACCATCACGTCCTCACCGCGTGCGAGAAGGCAGGGTATACCCAGGTTTTTAGCTCGGTTCCAAGAGCGGAGCCGACGCCAATTGGGAGTCTCGTCGGGCGGTTGAATATTCGAGGCGACATGCAACTGGACTGGATCTCTGATCTATTCCAACCGAACGGCAGCGTCTTACAAAGCCTGGGGCGGCAATATCGGATGAAAGCAACCGCGAAGACGTTGCTGGGAGACCGCCTGTACGAAAAACTCTGGGCCGTCTTGAATCGAAAAGAGCCGGATAGCTATGACGGCAGGGATCACACCAAATGAAGGTTCTGCACATTATCAGCAGCGGCGGGATGTATGGTGCTGAAGCCGTGATCCTGAACCTGTCGCGTTCCTTGAATGAGGGCCCGCATTACAGCATGCTTGGAGTGTTTTCGAACTCTTCGAATCCGAATCTCCAGCTCCACGAAGCCGCTCTCAAAGAAGGAATCGAGTCGCACCTGATTCCATGCAACGGTCAGATTGACCGGACAGCGATTACGAGCATTCGCGAGTTGGCGGTGCGGACAGGCGCGGACATTATCCATGCACACGGGTACAAGGCGGACATCTATGTCTACCTGGGGTTGCGTCGATCTCGAATTCCGTTGGTTTCAACATGCCACACCTGGTATGACAACAATCTACTGACCTCGCTTTACGGTGCGGCAGATCGTTTTGTGTTGCGGAAGTATGCACGGGTTGTGGCTGTCTCGGATGAAGTGAAGCAGAGGCTGTTGAAGTCCGGAGTCCGCAGTACTGAGATCCACTTGGTTCGGAATGGAATTGAGCTAGGGCCATTTGACAATGCAGTTCCATCCCTTCGAGCAGGTCTACCGTCGGATCGCACCCCTATCGTTGGCTTGGTCGGCCGGTTGGCGTGGGAGAAGGGAGTCGATATCTTTCTGCGTGCCGCGGCTTGCGTTTTGGGTGAGTTTCCAAACGCGCGATTTGTAGTGGTCGGCGAAGGGCCCGATAAGGATAAGCTTGAGCAGCTAGTGGACGAGCTGAATATTCGGGGGAACGTATCGATGTTGGGGCGCCGGGACGATATGCCTTCGGTGTATGCTTCGCTGGATGTAATGGTCTCGTCGTCGCGGCAGGAGGGGCTACCGATAGCGATTCTGGAAGGCATGGCCAGCAGCCTGCCGTTGGTCGCAACTGCCGTTGGCGAAGTGCCGACCGTGGTGCTGGATGGCCACACCGGCGTCCTGGTGCCTGCGAATAACCTGGACTCGCTGACGGCAGAGATCTTGAAGTTATTGCGAGATCCTGCGGTGCGAACACGCCTCGGCATTGCGGCAAGACAGCGCGTTGAAGAAGGATATTCAGCCGCGCGAATGACGACTGACTATCTCTGTGTGTATGCAGAGGCGATTGAGGCTGTGAAAGGAAGAGAACACCGAATTGAGCCTTCCACTGCTTCTCAGGGCAACGCGAAGTGAGCGCAAGCGTCCGGCGGCCTAGTGTCTTCATGATGGATCTGTGGGCGATTGTGCCGTATTACACGGCATATCTTTCCAAGGCATTGCTCCAAGAGGGCGTCAATCTGACGGTAGGGTCTATCTCCTACTATCTCGATCAGGATTGCTTCTCAAGTCGTGGCATCAGGGTCGATCCCGGCTTGCTGGATGTAGTTGGGAAGTTTCGGCTGCCACGCCTGCCGCGCAGGATTCTGAAATTGCTGGAGGCAATGCTCAACCTGTCTGCGCTGACGGTGCGTTTTCTCATTTCTTCTCCCGATGTGATTCATGTTCAGTACCTGCCCATGTTGAAGTGGCGGCTTCCGCTGGATTTGTGGTTCCTGGAATTCTGCCAGAGACGCGGTTCAAAGATTGTTCTTACCGTTCATGATTTGCTTCCTCACGATACGGGCGAGGCCTACAAACGGACGTTCGACGAACTCTATCGGATCGTTGATGCAATCATTTGCCATTCGGATCATGTCAGGGCGAGGCTTGAGGCGGAGTTTTCCGTGCCCGAGGAAAAAATATCGGTTATCCCGCATGGGCCATTTTTCTATGACCTTCCTGCATCAGGCCTTGAGCAGATCTTGCGAAGCTTTGAAGTCGAGCCGGATAAGGTATTGGTTTTATGGCAAGGGATCATCTTTCCGTATAAGGGGATCGATCTGCTGCTGCGTTCATGGCTGCAGGTAGAAGCTGACGTTGACGATGCCTGCCTGGTGATTGCCGGCACCGGTGCGCCGGAGTTGCTGGATCAGATTCGCGGGCAGGTGAAAGATCTGGATCTGAAGCGCGTGAAGCTGCACTTTCGCTTTATTTCTACCGAAGAACTGGTGGCCCTGTATCGAGCTTCCGATGTCGTCGTATACCCTTACCGGGCGATTACAACCAGTGGAGCACTCGCGACAGGACTGGCCTTGGGCAAAGCTATTATCGCAAGCGATCTGCCGGTTTTTCGCGAATTACTGACCGACCGCGAGAACGCGTTCCTGGTCAATCCACAAAACTCAGGTGAACTTTCCGATGCACTGACTAAGCTGATTCAGGATCGGGTGTTGCGAGAGCAATTCGCTCGGAAGGTACGCGAGATGAACTTCGGCGATCAATCCTGGCTCTCTATCGCGAAGAAGACAGTACAAACCTACGAGAGGGTCTTATCTCACTCCTCTCACTTTGCGAGAACGAAGATACTCTGACGGCAGTTCTTCTCATCGACCATTTTTTGGTGAGCGAATCGACCGATCATGCGGCGGCTTGCGCGCGGCCCCAGACTTAACTCAAAAGTGCGAGTTCTTTATCGGCGTCTTTTGCGGTCTGAGTGTTGGGCGCGAGAGCCGCCGCCTTCTTGAGATGAGTAACGGCATCGGTGCTATTGGATAGCTTGGCGTACGTCATACCCAAGTGATAGTGGATGGCGGCATCGTTGGGTGCTGCCTTGATGGCATCCTCGAGCAGGTCGCGCGCGGAGTCGTAGTTCCCCTTCTGGTAGTAGATCCAGGCAAGCGTGTCGGCGGTGCTGGGCGAGTTGGGCGCGCCGCGGCGTGCGACCTGAGCGAGAGAGAGGGCAACATCAAGATTTTGCCCAGCTTCGACCATCAGGAAAGCAAGGTTGTTGGCGGCAATTGGCTGTTCCGGCTGGATAGCGAGGGCTTTTTTGTAACTGTCCATGGCTCCGTTGCGGTCGCCCTGCGACTCCTGCAGGGACCCAAGCAGAGTGAAACCGCGCACGTCGGTGGGGTGGTCTTTGGTCCATTGCTGCCACTTGGCTACAGCTTTGGCTGGATCTCCGGCAGTGACTTCGGCGCGAGTGTAGTCAATAACGGCCCCGCTATCGGACGGGTTGATCTGCATCGCCTTCTCTGCCGAAGCAAGGGCTCCTTTGGGATCTGCAGTGGCCATCTGGAGTTCGGAGAGCAGGTCATACATCTCGCCGTTTTGCGGAGACTTGGTGATCTGGGCCTGCACGCGGCTGATAGCCTGAAACGGCTGCTTCTCAAACACAAGCGCGGACGCCAGAAGGCGGAGGGCTCGGGAGGAGTTTGGATTGAGGTCAAGCGACTGCTCGAGCAGGGTCTTGGCCTCGGGGAACTTCTGCTGGACCAGACGCAGTTGCGCGAGTTCCAGGTATCCGGTGGAGTTTTTTGGATCGAGCTTGATGGCCTGATGGAAGTCCGCATCCGCCTTATCGAAGGATTTCTTGTTGCCCTCGGCCATGCCGCGCCAGAGGTAGGCGGTCCCGAAGTTCGGATTGATCGCGATGGCAGACTCAGCTATCTGTTCGAGGCCGTCGAAATCATGCGTGTCCATGGAGATGTCGGCGAGACCGGACTGCGCTTCGAGACTTCTGGGGTTGAGCTTGACCGCATCGCGGAAGCTCTGCTGGGCGAGTGTCATGTCGCCTTTGGCACGAGCGGCGCGGCCGAGCCAGATCTTAACCACAAGGCTGTCTGGATTGGCCTTGGCGGCTTTTTGAAGCTCGGTGAATGCTTCGTTCGTCTTGCCGTCGTTGAGCAGAAGCATGCCGTTGAATACGGCGACTTCGGGCACGTTGGGATCGGTCTTGGCGAGCTCAGCACCGATGGTCCTGGCCTTTGGAAGGTCCTTGTTCAAGATCAAAAGGCGCAGATAGGCGATCTTGAGCGGTGTGCTCTTGGGATGCTTGGCGACAAGGTCGGCGTAGGCGGCCGCTCCAGGGACGAGCTGATTGGTACGGATGTAATAGGTGGCGAGCATGCCGGCACCGCTCTCGGAGTCGGACAGGTCTTCGGACGCCTGACGGAGTATAGCCTCAGCCTTGGCCGTGTCATTCTGGCGCAGGTAGAGTTCGGCCAGGCTGGCGCGCGCCATGACGTTCTTCGGGTCGGCTGCAATGGCGGCCTTCATCTGATCCTCAGCGCCCTTGATGTCACCCTTCCTCTGCAGGAGCGAGGCAAGCACGAGATGCGCGGATATGTTTTTGTCATCGAGCGCGACTGCCTTGCGGAGCTGATCTTCGCCGGCGGCCGCTGTGGCAGGATCGCTGCTCTGTAGAAAGCCGAGGGAGGCGTGGAAGGCGGCACGGTTCGGGTCGATGGCCAGCGCTTTCTGAATTTCCACGAGGGCCAGCGCACGATCTCCATTAGAGATGGCAACTCCGGAGAGCACGCCATGGGCATCAGCGTTGTTCGGGTCGATGGCAAGGACGGCGTTGGCCTGGTCGGCGGCCCGCGCAGGCTGTTTGCCCGCGACCAGCATGTTACCAAGGTCGATGCGCGCCGGAATGTTGCCGGGCTGAAGATCGACGGTGCGCATTAGCTCCGCGTAGGCGGGCATCATCGATCCCTGTTTCATAAAGATTTTGGAGAGCTGATAGTGGGCATCGGCGAAGTTACGGTCAACCTTGAGGGCGTTGGTGAACTGGATCCTTGCCTCCATAAGCTTCCCCTGTTCGGCATAGCGTTTGCCGCTTTCGAGGTAGCGCTGCTTCTGCTTGTTGGGATCGCGGTGACAACCCACGGTGAGACCAAGTGCAAGCGATACAGCCACGATTGTCGAGACTCGAAGTGCTGCCGGGGCTACTGAAATTCTCATTGCGATTCCCTCAATTATTTTCGACCCGATTCTGCTTTTCGTACTGGATGATGCTATTGTCTTTTACCTGTTGCGGCACTGACACAACTTGTGTAGCGCCGGCCTCAATCGCTAATTCGGAATGAACCGCGGCAGGTTGGGGGCCATCTGCTGGGTAAAGTGAACTGCGCGTGCCTGCGCCGTTTCTAAAGACTCGGATGGCATTACCTGGGTGATGACACGGACCAGAGCGCCGTCGGTCCTGTTCATACGGATGGCATCGGTGACCATGTACCCTTTGGCAACATATTCGTTCGGGATGCTGCGACCGTGCGCCTGATACCAGTAGATGACAAACTGCTTGATGTCGCCGTTGCTGATGACGTACTCGCCGACCTTGTAGTTCTTGCCGTTGACGTCCTGGAGGTAGGTGTACTTCTGCGAATCAAAGGTCCAGCCGGCTCCGGGAAGACAGTTTTGCGGAGAATGCATCGTCTGACCGGTTCTTTGGGTGGCGAAGTAACCGATAAAGAGACTAATTGGAGGTTGTGGATTCGCTCCTGCCGATGGCTGGAAACTGTAGACGCGGTTAAGGAAGTCGCCTTTGCCGAGAACCTCCAGCGTGTCGTCGGTAAGGGGTATGTCCTGGGCGGTCCAGGGACCGAAGCTGCGGGGCATCAGGCTGAGAGGCTCGCTGGGAGGCACCAGGTCCACGTCTCCACGGCTCTGGAGGACGAAGATGGTTGAGGTCAGGAGGACGATGATGACCCAGAACCGGGGCGATTTCATGCGGTTTTCGCCTTTGCGGGAGAGATGAGTTTCATAGCGCGGTGGGCCATGTAGAGGAAGCCGAGCGAGATGACAAACATCACCCATCCCGAGAACTCGTGGAAGAAGCCGAGTGCTTTATCCGGATCCCAATATTGTACGCAGAGGCCGGTGCCGACGATGCGCGCGACGTTGGCCGCGACAGCGATCGGAATACTGGCGAGAGCAAGAATGACGCGGCGCTTGGTCGTGCGCTCCAGGAAGTATCCGTAGAACACAGCCAGGGTGAACAGGCTCATCAGAGAGCGGATGCCGCTGCAGGCCTCGGCGACCTCCAGTTTCATGACCGGCAGTTCGATGACGTTGCCTTCGTGGATGGTAGGAACCCCCAGCAGCGGCAGGATGTCACTGGCGATTCTTGAAGCCAGGAGCTGCAGCGGGAAGGTGATCTGGTTGAAAACAATGGCCGGAAATGGGATGGCAAGGATGAGCACCAGAAGAGGAAATTGGAGCGCGCGCACCATGGCCCATCCGAAGAATGTCCAGATCAGGCCGGTCAATAGGAAAACAAAGGACATGCGGGCGGTAAATAATTCCACTCCGTAGACGCCAAGAATCAAGACCACGATGGAAAATACGACCAGAGCTATTCCGGCCCAGGTCTGTTTGATGGGAGTGGCGCTAAGCACCTTCCTTTTGTCCCAGATCAGGAAGGCGGCGAAGAGGGGCACAAGGAAGCCATGAGAGTAGTCGGGGATGGTATACCAGTCGTGGACCAGCTTGATGGCGACCCGGTAGTAAAGGATAGCTAGAAGTACGGCGACGGCGGCGTACGGCAGCCAGACGAGCCGGGACGAGGCGCTGGTATCTTCAGAGCGGGTGAGCCCGAGGTTAGCTTCCTTGGCAACGAGATCCGGGGTATAGGGCATGGCTTGTGTCCCTGAAGTGGTTCGTATGACGTTATACTTCACGTACAACATGTAAGCAATTAGCGTACCTCTTCGGGAGGCCAATTTTCCCCTGTTTATGGTCTAACCCCGATAAACTAAAGTGGTAGGCAACATGGCCCCTTAGGGACAATCTTTTGACGGCTGGGCTGCTAATCTGCATACGAGCTTCTGGCAATTCGAGCGCTATTTTTAGGTTTTCAGGCGGAGTTTCGACCGAAAAGTGTGTGTTGGCTAAAAAAAAACCTGCGGAAATCGGAAATTCTTTAATCTGAGGGAAGTTCTGGCATGTTGGTTGCTTATGGAATAGGCTTGCACTCGTTCGCGAGAGAACAGGAGACAGATCGTTATCCGAAGAGGTTCATAGATTTACGGCCGATAAAGACCTTATAGATAGACTATTCCTGGCAGGGAAATTCAGTCGCACGAGGGGATAGTTTTCTTCTCATTCCGTTCCGTGCATCTTAGATGTAAATGGTTCGCAGAGAACGTAGTGCGCAAGAATGGAAGGTATCGCCCGGGATGGTATCAGGGCAGGGAGTTATTTCATGAAGCAGTTCTGTTCCAAATTGACGGTGATGCTGATCACGATGGCGGCTGCAGGCCTCGCGCAGGCACCCCAGCAGGCACCCCCAAAGACAACAGCGCCGGCGCCATCCTCCCAGCCTGTGACTTCATCGCCTGCACCTGCGGTGGCGCAACAGCCGACTGGTCCTGCGCCGGCTTCGCAGGCCGGTATGGGAGGGCCGATCGACCCGGAGCGGTATGTGATCGGGGCCGATGACCAGCTGCAGATTACAGTTTGGAAGGAGCCTACGCTTTCAGGCACGATCCCGGTTCGGCCGGACGGAATGATCTCTCTGGTTCTGGTGGGGGATCTGCGCGCAGCGGGCCTGACGCCCATGGCGCTGTCTGCTGATATCAGTCAACGCCTGAAGAAGTATATTCAGGACCCTGTGGTTACTGTCGTAGTCCTCGGAGTGAACAGCCAGAGAATCTTTACCGTGGGCGAGGTGAACAGGGTCGGCCCGCTCATGATGACTCCCGGCATGACGACCTTACAGGCGATTGTCACTGCAGGGGGCCTAACGCAGTTCGCGAATTCGAAGCGTATTTATATCTTGCGAACTGTGGCCGGCAAACAGGAAAAGATACCGTTCAATTACAAACAGGCGTTAAAAGGCGAAAACCAGGGTGCCCCGCTGCTTCCTGGCGACACAATCGTTGTTCCATAAAGGAGTTTATGAAAATCCGGATCTCAGTATCGATGCTGGTCTTGACGATGGGTTCGATCTCCTATGGTCAAGCCATCCCAGCAGGCGGTGCGTCCATGACCACACTCAGTTCAGGTCCAAATCTTCCAAATCTCGACGGAGTTGTCCACTACGCTCTGAGCGCGTCCGAAGTTATACAGTTTGGCTACTACGGTTCTGGTAATGTCACCGAATCAACGGCGCTTTCCGGGGACGTTGCTTATACGGCGAAGAGCACCGTGAGGCCGTTCAGCCTGCTCTTTGCCGGTGGCGTTATCCTGCCGAACCAGTCGGGGCAGAGCACGACGTACTACTCGAGTGCGTCGGTTTCACAGGGGTTTGTCACACGGCACTGGAACTTCAACCTCTCGGATACGGTGAGCTATCTGCCACAATCGCCAACAACCGGTCTATCGGGCGTCGCCGGTGTAGGCGATCTTGGGGCGTTACCGGTGGAGGGGCCCGCGGGAGGGCCGGCGGGGGGAATTTTTTCGGTTGCCGGCAACCGGGTCGCCAATACACTGAGTGGTGGTGCGGAGCGGCAGATCAGTCACGACACCTCGGTCAGCGGTGTAGGGACCTGGTCGTTGCTGCACTTCCTGGGCAACAACGGCTTGGATAATTCTGATGTGACCGGGAACGTGGCGCTCAATCGCCGGCTCGACGCGCGAAGCACAGTAAGTTTAGGCGCCTCCTATACATCGATCAGCTACAGCGGCGCCTTGGCGGGGCCGACTCTGCCGAATATTGAGGCCAGAGGTATCAATCTGTCCTACCAGCGCGTTCTGAGCCGGACACTCAGCATGAGCATCTCCGCCGGTCCGCAATGGATCTCCAGTTCAAACAGCACGCTTATCCCTTCGAGCCTGAATGCATCCGCTTCGGCGAGCCTGTCGTACTCGCGCCGGCTGACGAGTGTTTCAGCGGGCTATTCCCATGGAGTCAACGCCGGTTCCGGCGTGCTGAGCGGCGCGATATCCGATAGTGTCTATGGTTCGGTGGCCCATACCTATGGGCGCAAGTGGGTATCGTCTCTCAATGTGGGGTATTCGCACTCCTCGGGGCTGACACTGCTGACAAACCAAAGTTCTCTGGCGCCGGTCAACGAAACCTATAACACCGTGTTTGCGGGCGCTCAGGTCACGCGCTCATTCAGTGCTCATTTCTCCGGCTATGCCAGTTACACCGCCCAGGACCAATCGACCAACCTTCCCGTTGGTGCGCCGAACGCATTGAACGGCACCTCACAGACGTTTGGGATCGGAGTTACTTATACTCCCCGTTCCACTCGTTTAGGACAATTTTAAGGAGAATCATCATGCTTGGTCATCGCGCATTGACGATGCAGGACTACATTACCATTCTGAAGAGAAGGTGGTGGATCATTGCTATTCCGGCGATCATTTTTCCTATTGTCGGATTCGGCATTACCTACATGGTGCAGCCGCAGTATGTTTCGCAGACGCTCGTTCTGGTGGAGCAACAGAAGGTCCCGGAGTCATATGTCAAGTCCGTTGTCACCGAAGACCTGAGCGAACGGCTTGCGACGATGAAAGAGCAGATTTTGAGCCGGTCGCGCCTGCGGCCGATCATCGAGCGCTTCAACCTGTTTTCGAGCGGGGGCATGTCGATGGACGATCGCATCGCGATGACGCAAAAGAATATCGGGATCACGCCGATTCAGTCGGAGATTGCGCGGACCAATGGATTGCCTGGGTTCTTCATCTCCTTCAAGGCGAACGATGCGCGCACGGCCCAGCTGGTATGCGGAGAGATTCAGTCGCTTTTTGTGAGCGAGAATCTCAGCGATCGGGCGGCGTCCGCGGCTGGAACGACCGACTTCCTGAAGGGGCAGCTGGCCGATGCCAAGGCCAAGCTGGATGAACAGGACGCAAGGCTGGCGAAGTTCGAACAGACCTACATGGGGAAGCTGCCCGGCGCGGAGCAGTCGAACATCAACATGCTCACGACGCTGAACACGCAGTTGGATGCAGCGACACAGGCGTTGAACCGCATGGAGCAGAACAAGACCTATGCGGAGTCTCTTATGTCGATTCAGCAGCAGAACCAGCCGCAGGGTGAGCATGGCGGGCCGGGGGGCCTGCAAGCTGAGCTGCAATCGCTTCAGGCGCAGGAGGCAGACCTGACCTCCCGCTACACGGATGATTATCCTGATGTGGTTACTGTCCGAAGAAAGATTGCGGAGCTGCGACAGAAGATAGCCTCGGCGCCTCCTCCAGCTCCTGTGACGTCATCCACGGCTCCCAAAGCTACCGATTCGGTGAGTGCCCAACAGTTTCGACTCCAGCTTCGGGCAATGGATCAAGAGATTGCTCAGAAGAAGAGGGATCAGGCTGCGATCCAGGGACAGCTGCACATATATCAGGAGCGTGTTGCGTCCAGCCCCGCGATCGAGGAAGAGTACAAAGCCATCACGCGAGACAATCAGCAGGCGCAGCAGTTTTACGCTGACCTGCTCAACAAGATACAAACAGCCAAGATGGCGACCGACCTGGAAAGACGTCAGCAGGGAGAGCAGTTCCGGGTCATGGACGAGCCAAATCTTCCCGAATCGCCGTCGTTTCCAAAGCGGGGAGTATTTGTTGGAGGAGGTCTCGCCGGAGGTTTAGGGTTGGGTCTTCTGATCGTCGCGCTGCTCGACTATCTGGATACTGCCGTTCGCAGCGAGCGCGATATCTGGGCGTTTACCAAGCTGCCGACGCTGGGCGTCATCGGCTTCAATGGCGCGCAGGAAGCAGTGGTGACGCAGCGAAGATGGTTCGGACGTCGAAGTCCAGACATAACGGCGGGCGCCAAGCCGCTGATGAATGCGGGTGGCTAAGATGTATAAAAGTTTTTTCAAACTGCAAAGCAGTCCGTTCGGAACCAGTCCCGATCCGCGGTTCCTCTACATGATGCCGCACACGCGCGAGGCGCTGGCGTGCCTGGAGTATGGGATCTCGGCGCGGAAGGGCTTCACGGTGCTGACCGGCGAGGTGGGGACGGGGAAGACGACGTTGCTGCGCCGGGCGTTGAGCTCCTTCAGCAATCGCCGGGTGTCGACGGCATTTGTCTTCAATCCGCGCCTCGATGTGCTGGACTTCCTGGAGTTTGTGCTGACCGACTTCGGGCTGATCCCGGCGACGCGGACGAAATCGGGGATGCTGTTGCAGTTGAATCGCTGGCTGATCGAGCGGTTTCGCATGGAAGAGACCTGCGTGGTGGTGGTCGATGAGGCGCAGAATCTATCCTGGGAACTGCTGGAGGAGATTCGCCTGCTGACCAATCTCGAGACCTCCTCGGAGAAGTTATTGCAGATTGTGCTCTCCGGACAACCTGAGCTCGAAGAAAAACTGCATCACCCAAGTGTGCGGCAGCTGCGGCAGCGGGTTTCCCTATGGTGCCGGACCCAGGCCTTGACCGAGAGCCAGACCCACGCCTATGTAACCGAGCGCTTGCGGATCGCTGGAGCAAGCTGGCAGATTTTTCCTGTCGATGCACTCGACCTGGTTCATCGTTACAGCCGCGGGATTCCGCGCATCATCAATCTGCTGTGCGAGCACTCCCTGATCCTCGCGTACGTGGAGCAGGTGCAGCAGGTGACCGCGACCATCGTGGAAGGCGTGGCGACGGAACTTGAGTTGAATGTTCAGCCGTTCATGGTCTCTTCGGCTGCACTGGGCAACGGATCGTCGTCGCGGTCTGCCACAGAGGACAATTTTATGACAGGTTTTAACAGAGAGACTTTGGGAAGGCGAGATCGATGAGCCGAATTTACGAAGCACTCCAGAAGGCAGAATCCGAGCGCAAGTCGGAACGGCGCGAGACAGAACCGCGAATACCGGAACACCCGGTTGGCGGCGCGGCGATTGGTGCGGCGGCGGCAGTGGCCGAGCCCGAGGATGCAGTGTTCACCGAACCCCGCTTTACTGAGCCGCCAATAGCCGCCGAGCCTTATGTAGAGCAATCAACGCATCGCATGGCTGGAGAGTCGCTGGACCTGAGCAAGATTCCAGCTCGTCCCTGGGCGTTGTCTTTGCCGCAACTGCCTGCGTTGCTGGAGCGAGGGCCTGGGGTGGAGCAGTTTCGCAGCCTGCGTTCGCGCATATTTGAGCTTCGCGACATCAGTCCGCTGAAAACGATCCTGGTGAGCAGCGGTATGCCGCAGGAGGGCAAGAGTTTTGTCTCGACGAACTTGGCGCTGAGCCTGGCTCGCCATAAGAACAGCAAGGTGCTCCTGATCGACGGCGACATGCGAAGGTATACGCTGCACCAGATTCTGGGGTGCGAGTCGCATCCCGGGCTGGCGGACTATCTTGCCGGCAAAGCGAATACCCTGGAGGTGATGCAGCGGCCGGAGCCGCTACAGTCGGCCGTGGCAGGAGCCTCGCCTTTACTGCCCAACCTATGCTTCATTGCGGGCGGGAACGGCGGAGATAAAGCAGCCGACCTGTCGGGCAGCCCGCGTTTTGGGGAACTGATCCGGCTGGTGGCCCCCTATTTCGACTGGATCATCGTAGATTCTTCGCCCGTCCTTCCAGTCTCCGACGCAGTAAACCTTGCCCGATGGTGCGATGGCGTTCTCCTGGTCGCGCGCGGCGGGGTGACGAAGTTCCCCACCGCGCAACGTGCGCAGAGCGAATTGAAGGCCTCGAATGTTCTGGGCTTCGTGCTCAATGCCGTGCAGGATACGCCCGAGGTCGGTAGCTACTACGGCTACGACTCCAGCAGGCAGTAAGAGGGAGCGATTGCAACGATGGTCCGGCTGTTCAATGTGTATTACCCAACCCGCACTATCGTTCTCCTGTTGTGCGAAGCGCTGATTGTCAGTGGCTGCTTCCTGCTGGCGACGGCATTGCTTCTGGGGCCGGACACTTATCTCGTCCTGAACTACGAGTACGGCGGCCTGAAGATTCTCGGTCTGACGATCCTGACGCTGCTTTTTTCGTATTACTTCGATCTCTATGAGCCTCAGCGCATATCCGCACGATGGGAGATCTACTTTCGCCTGCTCCTGGTACTCGGGTTTCTCTCTTTTCTGCTCTCCGCAATCATTTATTTGTTTCCGGGCGCCGATATCGCCCACTATGTCCTGTTGCTCGGACTAATTTTTCTTACCGCAGCGTTGGTGGTGTGGCGGAGCGCCTACGAGTGGATCATTGGAAGGGAGATATTTCGGGAGCGGGTCTACGTTCTGGGCGCAGGAGAGCGCGCACAGACCATCGTGGAGTTGCTCCGGACGCGTAAGGACGCAGGCATGCATGTCGTCGGGTGGGACGGTGTGCTGACCGATAAGAATCAACGCAAAGAGGCGTTCAACGCTGCTCTGGTGGGATTCTCCGGGCCGAAGCCGCAGGTCGACCGTGTCATCGTTGCGCTCGAAGACCGCCGCGGCGAGTTTCCAGTCAACGAACTGCTCAAGTTGCGATTCAATGGAGTCGTGATTGAGGAAGCAGGAAATCTGTTGGAGCGGCTGACCGGCAAGCTGTATCTGGACGGACTGCATCCGAGCAGCTTTATCTATGGCGAAGGATTTCGGGTGAAGCCATCGCAGCAGATCGCGCGCCGCCTCGTGTCCACGCTGACCGCCGCCATTGGGCTGCTCCTTTTCCTCCCCTTTTTCCCGATTGTTGTGCTGATGGTCCGTCTTTCTTCTCCGGGGCCGATCTTCTTCAAGCAGACGCGGGTAGGTCTCGGCGGGAGGAACTTCAGCGTTTACAAGTTTCGTACGATGCGGACTGATGCAGAGGCGGCCGGCGCCAAGTGGGCCACCAAAGACGATCCGCGAGTGACCCGCGTCGGGATGTTTATGCGGAAGACGCGGCTGGATGAAGTGCCGCAGCTATGGAATGTGCTGCGTGGCGACATGGGATTTGTTGGCCCGCGCCCGGAGCGGCCTGAGTTTGTGCCGTGGCTCTGTGAACAGATTCCCTACTTCAACCTGCGTCATATGATTCGCCCTGGGCTGACGGGGTGGGCACAGGTGCGTTATGGGTACGGGTCGACGCTGGAACAGGCCCGCGAAAAGCTCGAGTTCGATCTCTACTACATCAAGCACATGACCCTGGGGCTTGATCTTCTGATCATGTTCGAGACGGTGAAGACGATCCTGCGACGTCAGGGCGCGCAATAGGCCGATTGGCAATCAGTCACAATGGAATCAGTAGATTCGTGTTCGTGAAGAGAGGGCCGGCTTAAGCGTCCGTTCCTCTTTCTTGACCAGATGGGGGATGCGAAGGGGTCGCGGTGGAACCTCAGGCATACCCACCTCGCTCAGCTTATAAAGCAGCGAACGGTAGCTGATCTGAAGCCACTTTGCCGTCTTTTGCCTGTTCCAGCTGTTTTCCTGGAGAACTTTCAGTATGATCTGGCGTTCGAGGTCCTGGGTCGCCTTCTTGGTAATGTTCTTGAGGGAGACGGGCTCGCTGAGATCGATCTCGGTGACGATGCCGCGGGGCGTCTCGGGCATCAGCTCCGCCACAAGCGCCTCTTCGCTGCCTATGAGCACGTAACTGCGGATCAAATTCTCCAACTGCCGGATGTTGCCCGGCCAGTGGTAGTTCTGCATCAGGCGCACGGCGCTCCTCGAGAGCAACTCCGGGGAATTATGGAAAATTTTTGCATAGTGCTCGATAAAGTAGTCGATCAAAATCGGCAGATCTGCGATCCGTTGGCGCAAGGGTGGCAGATTGATCGTTACCGCATTGATACGGAAAAGAAAGTCCAGCCGGAAGGTTCCGTCCTCGACCTGGTTGCGGAGGTCGCTGTTGGAGGCGGAGACCAGCCGGGTGGCGATGCTGCGGGGCTCGTGGCCGCCAACCCGCACGAACGTACCATCCTGCAATACCTGGAGCAATTTGGATTGGACGGCCAGATCGAGGCTGCCGACCTCGTCCAGAAAGAGAGTGCCGTTGTGGGATTGTTCGACCCGGCCCAGCTTGGTCGACATCGCGCCGGTAAATGCCCCTTTTTCATAGCCAAAGAGCTCAGTTTCAAGCAGGGAGTGGGGGATAGCCGGACAGCTCACTTTAACCAGAGAACCGCGGGCGCGCATGGAGAAGGCATGGAGCAGGCGTACGCAAATCTCTTTGCCAGTGCCGCTTTCACCCTGAATGAGGACTGGGACATCGGTCTCCGCCACCCGCTCCAGTTTATTTCGGACAGCCTGCATTGCGGCAGTTTTTCCGAAAATGATGTCCAGGGGCGGCAGGTTGAGAGACGCGGCGGATTCGGCATTGTGGACCAAGGTCATTTTTTCCTATCGGCGTCGGGCAGAATTGCAGAGATTGCAATATGCTTCACACCTGCACGTTGAGCACCAATCATTAGATGCAGGAGAAGAAAATTAGGGTTTGGAGGACCGGAACCTACTTCGGTGAAAGCCTCGAGAAGGATTGAAATTGCAAATTTACTTCAATTTTATAGGCCACGGGGCCTTCTACAACCAAAGTAACCCAACGAAAAAAATCCCTATTTTTTCGTTGCAGCGTGCCGGGGACCATGTAAGCTAGGCCTACTTGGGATGAGGAGTGGAAAACCTTTATCCTTTTGTCGGCAAAGTTCTTAACATTTTTATGCAAAAGTGACGTTGAACAATCTAGAATTCGCTGAGGAAGATGTTGTGAAGACTCCCCACTTTGCGACTGATTCAATTGCTGGATAGTTTGGAACTCGAAAACGAGTGGGATTCAGAATCATCGCCAGGTTTGGGCAATGGAATTCAAACCGGCGAAATAGGGGTATCTGTATGTCAGCTGCGCTGTCGTATCCAGTCTCTGCCTTGAAATCGAGTGCCAGGTCGCGAGCCCAAATTTTGATTCTGGAGCCGGATCTTGCTGTACTCGACTATCTTCGGTTGACCCTTGGGTCCCAGTATTCCCTCAGTCTATTTTCAGAAGAGCAGGCTCTCCTCGATCAGCTGGAGAAGTCCGAGCAACCGAATCTGCTTCTGCTTGCGCTGCACACCAGCCGGGACCCTCTGCCTCTCCTGACTCACATCCGATGCACCAAGCCTCATCTTCCGGTGATCGTCCTGTCGTGCTCAGCCGAGCTGCGGGATCTGGAGATGGTGATTCGACTGGGAGTTCGCGGCATCGTGATGAAGCCGTTTATCGGCAGCGATGTCGAGCAGGCCATTGAGGAGCACCTGGCCGCCGCTGAAAAGAACATTCCCGCTGCGGACGCTTTGAAAGAGATTCCGCTCAACGAAACGCACTCGTTTGTGCGTTCCAGCAAGCGGATGCGCGATCTGGAGGCTCAGGCTGCCCTGGTCGCTCGTGCGGACATCCCTCTCCTGATCCTGGGAGAGAGCGGCACCGGCAAGGAGATTCTCGCGCTTTACACACATAAGATGTCCGCGCGCAGCCAGAATATCTTCCTGAAGGTCAACTGCGCCGCGGTGCCGGCCGATCTGCTGGAGAGCGAGCTGTTTGGCTACGAGCAGGGCGCGTTTACCGGCGCAGTGAAGACCAAGCCTGGCAAGTTTGAGGTTTGCACGGGCGGAACCATCTTCCTCGACGAGATCGGTGAGATGCCGGCAATGCTGCAAGCCAAGCTGCTGCAGGTGTTGCAGGATGGAACATTCTCGCGCCTGGGCAGCCGATCGCCGATGAAGGTCGATGTGCGAGTGATCGCCGCCACCAACATTAATATGAAAGAGGCGATGGCCAACAAGACCTTCCGCGAGGACCTGTACTACCGCCTGAATGGATTTACTCTGAGCATTCCGCCGCTGCGGGAGCGCAAGGAGGAGATTCCGGTGCTGTCGGAGTACTTCATGCGCAAGGGAGCCAAGCGGTATGGCCGGGAACCGCTTCCGTTCTCGCAAAATCTGCTGGATGTGCTTGCGGGGCACTCGTGGCCGGGCAATCTGCGTGAGTTGGAGAATGTCATCAACCGTTATCTGGTGCTCGGAGAAGAGAGGTCGATCGTCGAGGAGCTTTCTCCTTCCGCGGTCTACCAGGGCGCGGCAGCAGCACCCCAGGAGGCGCCCAACGGCGCCGGACTCAAGGCGATGGTCCGCAACCTCAAGGGTGATGCGGAATCGACGGCAATTGCACAGGTGTTGGAGGGAGTTGGATGGAACAGGAAGGCCGCAGCAAACGATCTGCAAATAAGCTACAAGGCGCTCCTGTACAAGATCAAGCAGTACGACCTGTCGCCGCGGAACCACGCGTCCTAGGGTCCATCGGGTCGAAGAGGGCCGACAAAGATCTTTCCGATAGTTATCGCATCGTTATCCGGTATGAGAACCATGCAGTCCGTGGGCTGGTGGAGCCGAGTGAGTTGGGGTCGATCGAGCAGTTGTTGCGCAACGACCCCATGTATCCGCTTGATTCGATTCGATTGAAGCTGTTGGATTCAGGGGCCGTCGAAGATGTATCGACGAAGGACGCCAAGGCGGTCTTCTTCGTCAAGACCTTCGATGGAGATCTTCGCCACAGGGCACTTCATTTTCATGAACATGCGCCGACCGTGCCGGGCCTCTGGGTGCGGGTGTACTTCTACGATGGCGAGATGATTGAAGGAATCATCAGCAATACCAAGGATTTTGTGCTGGAAGCGGGCTTTTTCCTTAGGCCGACCGATCCCAATGGAAATAACCGGCTGGTCTATGTGCTGAAGGCTGGGTTGAAGGATTTCCACGTGCTCGGCATGCGGAACTTTTCGAAGAATCCTGCCTAATTTTAAGAAAAATTTTCTGGGCGTGGGTTCGCGGGGCGAAAAGGGCGGTTTTGCTAGCCTTTTTAAGGGTGGTTTTGGAAAAAGTGCTTGTTTTGTGATGGTGTTTTTGTGGTGAAGTTGTGGTGATTCATGGACGAATCGTGGTTCTTAGAGACACGTTTTTCCAGCATCAAAAATTTTCCTACTTTTCGAAATTTATTTTTTGCTTGGGCTCGACTACTCGTGTCGCAGGGCCTGCATGGGATCTATGCGGGAGGCTCGGCGGGCCGGACCGTAGCCGGCGGCGAAGGCGATGGCTAGTAAGAGCAGCGCGGCGGGAATGAGCGTGGCAGGATCGGTGGGCTGGAGTCCGTAGAGCATGGTGCGGACGAAGCGGGTAAGGCCGAAGGCAGCGGCGAGACCGGCGGCGATACCTAACAGTGCGAGCCAGGAGCTTTCGAGGAGGATCATGAACAAAACCTGCCGGGTGCGTGCGCCGAGTGCCATGCGGAGACCGATCTCGCTGGTGCGGCGCGCGACGTTGTAGGCCATGATGCCGTAGATGCCGATGCAGGCGAGGATGAGAGCGAGGATGCCGAACCCAGCGGTGAGGGTGGCGAAGAGGCGCTGTTGCGAGATGCTGTCTTCGATCTGTTCGGTCTGGGTGCGGATGTCGCGGAGAGGGAGATCCTTGTCGATGGACTCGACGGCATTGCGGAGAGCGGGCAGGATGGCGGCAGGAGAGAGTTGCGTCTTGATGGTGTAGGTGATGAACTGCGCTCCTTTGGCCTGGCGGTAGAGGGTGTAAAAGGTTGGCGGCGGGTCTCCCTGGAGACGATCGTATTTGGCGTCGGCGGAGACGCCGATGATCTGGTAGATGGTTTCAGGATCGCCCTGGTTCCGTTCCGTGACGAAGGTTTTGCCGACAGGATTGACGTTCGGGTAGGCGCTGTGGGCGAGAGTCTGATTGATGACTGCGACGGGCGGGGAGGTGGCGGTGTCGGTTGGGCCGAAGCTTCGGCCATAGAGGATGGGGATGCGGTAGGTCTCGAAGAAGTTCCGGCCGATGGTGTTGACGTCGCGATACCGATTGTCGCCTGTAGGTTTGGGCTGATCCGTGGGTTCAAAGGTGGTGTTGGAGATATTGTGGGCGAGCAGGGGATTCTCGACAAGCGCGACGGACTGGACGCCGGGAACTTCGGCGAGGCGCTCTTCGATGCGTTCGTGGAGGGCGATGTTCTGTGGCGCGGGGTAGCGGGTGGGCGGGGCCTGAAGGTTGAAGAGCAGGAGGTTGTGGGGGTCGAAGCCGAGGCTGGTGGTGTTGAGATTGATCAGCGTGCGCGCGAACAGACCTGCTCCGACAACGAGGAGCATGGAGAGCGCGACCTGGAAGACGACGATGGATTTGCCGGCGAGGCCTTTGCGGCGGCGCGTGGCCGAAGAGGCGGCGTCCTTGAGCGCGGTGTTGACGTCGGTGCGAGTGGCTTGCCATGCGGGGGCGAGGCCGAAGAGGATTCCGGTGAGGATGGAGACTGTGGCGGTGAAGGCGAAGATGCGAAGGTCGAAACGGGCGTTGAGGGGCGCGGGCCGCCAGGCAGAGGAGAGCAGGTGCGGAATGATGTTACGGCCTAGGTAGCCGAGGGCGAAACCGGCGATGCCTCCGAGCGAGGAGAGGAGGAGGCTTTCGGTCAATACCTGTCGAAGGACGCGGGAGCGGCTGGCTCCGAGGGCGAGGCGGACGGACATCTCGCGTTGGCGCGCGGCGGAGCGGGCGAGCAGAAGGTTGGCGAGATTGGCGCAGGCGAGCAGAAGAACGAAGCCAGTGAGAACGGATAGGACGTAGATCGGCGCGGCGTAGTCATGGGTGGCTGCTGCGAGACCCTGACTGCCGGATTCGACGATGAAGCCGGGCATACTCGCGTCCTTCGTCACGGCGACGGTGGCGCGGATATCCTGTTCGAGCCAGACGGCGAAGGCGGCACGGACGGCTTCGTCGGAGATGCCGGGGCGAGCGCGCCCCATGATCGACATCCACCATTGATTGGGGTCCTGGAGGAGAGAGCCATTCTGCGCGGGCATCAGGGTGGGTTGCATGCTGAAGGGAAGGAAGACGTCGGGTGAGATCTGGACGCCGGCGGCTCCGGTGAAGCCGGGTGGGTTGACGCCGATGATAGTGATGGGGATGAGGTTGAGTTGGATTGTCTTGCCGATGACTGAGGGAGAGCGGCCGAAGAGACGGGCCCAGAGACCGTCGCTAATGACGGCGACGGGGCCTGAGCCGGGTGCGGCGTCGTCGGATGGCTGGATGGCGCGGCCGAGAGCGGGTTGAACGCCGAGCTGCTGGTAGAAGTTTCCCGAGACGAGTTCACCGGTGACGGTGCCGGCGTGACCGTCGACGGTAGCGGTGAAGCGGTTGAAGTCGCCGAGATATTTGAAGGCGAAGAGGTCTTCGAGCACAGGCTTGGCAAGGTTTTGCTGACGCAGGAGTTGGTAGACAGGGTAGGAGATGGAGTGAGTGATTGAGCGGCCGTCGGGGGTTTTGTAGTAGTCCCCCCAGAAACGGTGGAGGGGACTGTGATTGTCCCGCACGATGGCGAAGAGGCGAAGCTGGTTGGGCTGAGGTACGGCGAGGCGGTCGAGGAGGATGCCTTTGGCAAGGGTGAAGATGATGGTGCTGGCTCCGATGCCGAGGGCGAGCGAGGCGACGGCGACGGCGGTGAAGCCTGGACTGCGGCGGAGCATGCGAACCGCGTAGCGAAGGTCGGTGCGAAGTTCGTCGAGAAGACGCAGGCCGAGAGAGGAGCGGATGTTGGCTTTGTGGGTCTCGATGGGTCCGAACTCGATGCGGGCGCGACGGCTGGCTTCTGCGGGAGTGAGACCGGTGCGCTGGAGGTCTTCGGCGCGAAATTCGATGTGGGTGCGGAGCTCGGCATCGATGTTGGACTCGACGGAGTCGCGACGGAGAAGGGAGTTGAGATAGGAGCGAAGCTGGGATTTCATGTGAGAGCTCCTCTATATTCTTCGGGGCTAGATCTCTTCGGGGGTGGTGGTGAGGATGCCTGCGATGAGGGAGGCCATGCGCTTCCAGTTGTCCGCTTCGGTGCGGAGCCTGCTGCGGCCGGAGGCGGTGAGGCGATAGAAGCGGGCCTTGCGTTTATTGTCGGACTCGCCCCACTCGGAGGTGATGAGGCCCTGATGCTCCAGGCGGGCGAGCGCTGGATAAAGAGAGCCCTGCTGGATGGTGAGCTGGTCGCCGGAGATCTGCTGGATGCGAAGGAGGACACCGTAGCCGTGGAGCGGGCCGAGGGAGACTGCCTTCAGGATGAGCATGTCGAGAGTCCCCTGCATAAGGTTGAGCTGGCTGGGCATGGCTTCTCCTAGAATTTCTAGGAGAGTCTAAAAAGAGTTCTCCTAGATTGTCAAGGAGAGTTCTTATTTTTTACTATTTTTGGACGATGACCTGCAGCAAATCGTCCGTTGCATTCTCCTTCGTCGTTCTTGTAAAAACATGTGATAGGGAGTAAGTCGATGAGTTTTCGCCGCGTCGTCTGCGGAGTTCTGGCGCTTCATCCTTTTGTGTGTGCCGTGCCTCAGGCCCCGCCGCAAATCCCCAGGCGGTTGGAGGCGATTGCTCCGAACCAGCACTTCTCCTCCGCGAAGACTGTAAGCGTGACGGTCACCAGCCGCCGCCGGGAGCATCCCGCCGTCCCGGAAGACCTTGAACATATCCGAACGCGGATTCTAAAAAGATTGCCTGAAATTCCTCTCACATTGGTTGCCGACAAGGTTTCGGCAGATCTCTGGTTGGAGGTGATTGTCGAGCCCAACGTCCGCTATGGCATGTTCCATTCCGAGAACGCGCCTTACATCTACGTTACGCTTCGAGAGCCTTCCCGAGGACATCTGGTTTACTGTGCCTATCAGCGCGAAGGGCACTTTTTCAGTACAAGCGAAGGCCTGCTTCACAACCTTGAACGTATTATGCGCGGTACCGCGCCGCCACCGTCTGGTTCCCTAGCCGACTGCGCTGAACAGGCTATGCGTCCTCCCTAAAACCGGCCCAGTTGAATCAAAGTGGCAAAGCTCGGCATCACAAAAGAGTGTGACGTTTCTGTTAAATGGCGTTCGCCGAAGAGAGCGATGGGCCGGCGAACAAAGAGGTTTGCCCAAGTTTACGTAGAGGGTCTGTAGAGGGGCCGGGAGTAGGGTCTTGGATGTTGCAATCTGGTTGAGCGGCTCAAGATCGAGCTTGTTTTTGGGAGCCAGAGGACGAAGAGCCAGGTGTCTTCTGATGTTGGCAGCGGGGTTGGTTTTTACCCGCGCGGCCTGGTCACAGGAGTCGGCGGTTCACTACATCGATTATCCCGGGACTGTGGGGAAGGTGCAGTCGTTGCCGTTGGACGGCGTGCCGAAGTGGGCGACTGTGGACGTGCAGCTGCGCGGACGGTTGGAGGGCCAATCCTCGTACAACTACATCTCGGGCAATGGCCAGACTTACCTGCTGACGCGCAACTACATCGGCCTGCAGGTACGGCCGGCGAAGTTCCTTACCGGCTACATCCAGTCGATCGACACTCACGCGCTGGGTCTGCCTCTGAACTACGTCGCGGCCAATATGCGGGACACGTTCGATGACCGGCAGGCCTATCTGGACTTTCACCTGGAGAACATGCATATCTTCGCCGGGCGGCAGGAGTTGAGGTATGGGAGTGAGCGACTGGTCGGCATCAGCGACTGGACCAACAACAGCCGGACGTGGGACGGCTTTCTGGGACGGATCGGCGACAGGAACCGGCTGGACGTGTTCAGCACTTCGGTGGTGGCGGTGCATCCTACATCGCTGGATAAGCATGGCGCGGGGTTGACGTTTCACGGTGCTGTGGGAACGATCGGGACGTGGGTGCCGCACGCGGTGATTCAGCCGTTTGTTTACATCAAGTCGTTTCCGCGGGTCGCGAGCCAGCAGGGGACCTTCGGCACGGAGACGATTACGACGCCGGGAGTGGAGGCGGCAGGAAATTTTCCGGGAGGGTTCGACTTCGACGGTTTGATCGCGCTGCAGCGAGGCAGCTATTCGAACGATTCGGTGGTGGCGCACGCAGGGTATATCAAGGCGGGTTATACCTCGCAGGCTGCTTTCCTGAAGCCGCGTCTGCTGGGGGAGTACGACTACGCCTCGGGCAATACGCGCAAAGACCTCACCAAGATCAATACGTTCGACCAGCAGTATCCGAGCAACCATAATGCGTTCGGCCTGACCGACCTGTTCGGCTTTCAAAATATCAAGCAGGAGCGCATCAATCTTGATTTGACGCCGGCCAAGCGCGTGACCGTGCTGCTGCAGCAGGAATGGCTGCAGGTCGCTTCGAGGTTCGACAATATCTACAGCGGCAGCGCTGGAACAGTGGTGAAGGCGCCCACGACAGGTTTGTTGAGCGACGACATTGGCAGGGAGTTCGACGCTTCGGCCAAGTGGGCGATCAATGATTACGTGGTGATGAACATCGGCGTTGGCCACTTTTCTCCGGGAGCCGTTATGCGGGAGAACGGTCACGGGGCGCCGCTGACGCTGGGTTACGTGTCCTTTACGTACCGCTTCAAAGTGGATCGTAAGAGCTCAGCTCCGGCGCCGTAGAGGAAGAGAAATTTACAGAAAGCAGTATGGAGTGAAATATTTCATATATCAATTGCTTTGGGTGTACGGGAAGAAGAAAGGACGTTCATCGTGTCAGAAGATAGAGATCAAACAAAGGTAAGTCGGCGGAAGTTTCTTGAGGCTGGATCGGCGGTGTTGGTGGCGGCCGCGGGGATGCAGGCGGCACAGGGTCAGCAGAGCAAAATTTATCCGACGGACCCGCATACCGGGATCAACGAGAGTCAGCCGGGGCCGAAAAATAACACGGTGCTGGATGGCGAGAACCTGGATTCGGCGTGGCCACCGGAGACGGACGCGGGCGGACAGCCTCCGTTCAAGTACTCGTTTTCACTTGCGCATAAGCGGGTTGAAGCCGGCGGATGGACGCGGCAGGTGACGGTGCGCGATCTGCCGCTCTCGAAGACGATGGCGGGAGTGGAGATGCGGCTGATCTCCGGGGGCATTCGCGAACTGCACTGGCATGTCGCGTCGGAGTGGGCGCTGATGCTGTATGGCTCGGCGCGGATCACGGCAGTCGACCAGCATGGACGCGCCTTTGTGGACGATGTGCATGCAGGCGACCTGTGGTTGTTTCCCGGGGGCGTTCCGCATTCGATCCAGGGTCTGGGCGAGGATGGATGCAAGTTTCTGCTGGTGTTCAAGGATGGCAACTTCAATGAGTTCGGAACTTTTCTGTTGACCGAATGGATGCACCATACACCGAAAGAGGTGCTGGCGAAGAACTTCGATGTGCCGGAGTCCACATTCGACAAAGTGCCGAAGAGGGAGTTGTTCATCTTTCAACGCGACTTGCCGCGTCCGCTGGCGGAAGAGAAGCGTCAGGTTGAGGCGGCGACGGGAGCAGTGCCGAACACGTTTGCGTTCTTTCCGAGCCAGATGCGGCCGAGCAAAGTGTCCAAGGGCGGCGAGGTGAAGATCGTTGATCGCAAAAACTTCCCCGCGACCGACATTGCGTCGGCGATCGTGACGCTGAAGCCGGGCGGCCTGCGGGAGCTGCACTGGCATCCGAACGCGGACGAATGGCAGTACTACGTGAAGGGCAAGGGCCGGATGACGGTCTTTGCGGCAGGTGGCCTGGCGCGCACGATGGACTTCGAAGGCGGCGATGTGGGGTACATCGATATCTCGATGCCGCACTATATCGAGAATACGGGGGACGAGGACCTGGTGTTTATCGAGGTCTTCCCGACGCCGTTCTACGAGGATATCTCGCTGGCGGAGTGGCTGGCGCATACGCCTTCGCGGCTGGTGGATGAGCATATCGGGGTGGGCGAGGATTTTCTGGCGAAGATTGCGAAGAAGGAGACGGTGGTTGTGCCGGAATAGATTTCTGATGTTGGACTGAATGATGAGAAGGGCCGGAGATTGTCTCCGGCCCCTCGTTTTAGCGCGGCTCGTTGTTCTCGAGTTCGCGGATGTAATTGATGACAGCCTCGCTGAAGCCGTCGATATGCACCCACGGGCCGTAGCCGACACCGTTGCGGGCAGAGGCCACGTTGATCATGTAGCCTCTGCCGCGCGGAGCGCCGACGCGGTCGTGCGACTGTTCATCGGTGATGACGATGATGCGGTCGTAGCGCTCGTCGACAGCGTCGAGGGCAGCACCGAGGTAAGTTCCCTGGTGCGACTGGCTCGACTCCATCGCATCGCGCAGAGCGAATCCGCGCCGGGACGGGACGCGCTTTGCGGAGTTCGAGAAGGTGTAGACGGTTACCTTCTCGGCGATCTCGCGCATGAGCACGGCGAGGCCGTATGCTGCGTCGGTGCGGAGCATCTGCGACCGGCGCGACAGCGGTGCGACCATGGAGCCGGACACGTCGACGAGGATGACCGTGTGTCCGCCGAGACGAGCCACTTCATCGTTGGCTCCGCGGCCTTCGAGCGAACGGAACATCGCGCGCTCGAGTGCCTCTTCCAACTGCGGCGCGTGACGGGCCGCGGCGAGGAAGCGGAAGGGAAGGACACGATCGGTCCGCATCGCGTCGAGCGCAGCCACGACCTGCGACTCGGGCACGCCTGCGTCCTTCATGTTGCGAAGGTTGCGCAGGAGAGCGAGTGCGCCGAGCTTGCGCTCGCCGAGCAGGCGCTCCCAGTGCGTGCGCTTGTCTCCACCCGAGGAGAGTGCAACCTCCCAGGTGTCGGGCGTGGTCAGCTCGCCCGCGATGAGCCGCTTCCACAGCTCGGCCTGCGCGGTGTCGCGCGGCTTTGCGTGGCTAAGGAAGAGCACGTCGCGGAGACGGACGATACCGGCACGGTCGTACTTCGCGAGCGCATACTCGTCGAAGTTGGTGAACCCCGCGGCGAGCCCCTTCTTCACTTGCGCGGAGAGCGGACAGCGCCCTTCGACCCAGTAGATTGCGACGAACTCAGAGAGCTCGTCGGCACGCTGGATGACGCGGACGAGGGTCTCGGCCACGAGGCCGCGGTGGGTCGCGTGACGGGCCATCTCGCGCGCCAGAAACAGAGGTGCGTGACGAAGCTTCATCGTTGTGCGGGCCTCGACCGCGAGGGCGGCGACCTTTTCGGCGGCGACCTTAGGCACGAGTTCGCGGATGCGGCCTGCGATGGCTACGCCTTCCTCGTAGAACTCGTTCTCCCAGAGCATGCAGGCTAGGACAGAGCGCCGCAGGGCCTGCTCGGGTGTGAGGATGGCTGCCGGCGCGCCTTCGTGGGTGCGAGGGCGCACGAGATGGGCCAGCCTGAGGATGTTCAGCTTCATGTTGTCGCACCTCCTTTTGTGCGGGTTTTTGGAAATCGCCGGGGAATTAGCGACGACGGCAAGCTACATGAGCTTGCGCTCAAGGCAGGAATCGAACCTGCTCCTCCACCTTGCGGTGGCGCTCTCCCGAATGAAGTAGCCGTTGTCTTCGCCACCGGCGAATGGGTTAGTCTTCGTCTTCCTCGTCTTCGTCGAGGTCGACGTTGATGCGTGTGCGGACGGTCGCGGCTTCATGGAAACCGACGCCAACTTTGAATCCGACGGGCTTGAGAGGTGCGGGCGTGACGTCGATAGCCAGGTCCTTCATCTCTTTCCAGCTTGGACGGTTCCTGTCGTGGTAGCCGGTGCAGGTGTTGACCGTGAAGGGCAGCACGATGTTCGGGTGTACGCGAGTACACATAGACATCTGTTCGGATTCTCGATAACCAGTGAAGACAATCGCAAAGCTGCAGGTACGGCAAAGCGATTCGGTGCCGACCGGCGTACCGTTCTTTATGTATGTCTTGCCCATGGCAAGCCTTTCTTTCTAACAAGCAACTAGCTGAATGGTTTTGGCCGGGAATAAGCGATAACAGATCTACGAGGTGCTCTACCACTGAGCTACACAGAGTTACCCCTGCGGCAGGAATTGAACCTGCGACGACTCGCTTAGCAGGCGAAGTAACTGTTATCTGCGCCACCGGCCGAGCTTAGGTAAATCGCGACGATGCTTTGCCAGGGAATAAACGAGAAGAGTTTCGGAGTAAGTGTTCCTATGGAACCTTGTAAGTCGAGGCTACGCCTCCGTTCCAAAGTGTCTTTGCTCCGGCAGGGATTTCCGTTCCCTGCGGCTTGTCAAGGCGGAGGAAGTAACTCTTCTCTTCGCCACTGGCAGTTACTCGTGCAGACGCAGGTTCGCGGCGGCGCGGGCGGCGCATCGTATCCTGAGGGATCAAGCGAGGTCAGTACGTAGCGATGACCAAGTCGAAGTAACTGGCCTCTTCGCCACTCAGGAATGCTGGTTATGCGTGCGATTTTGCGTAGGATCGAGCGCTAGCGGTCAAAGGTGGTTATAGACCAAGCCCGGCGATCGCCTGGGAGACTGACTCGTCCCAGCGATCTACGCATCGTGTTGTGCGATTTCAAATTCATCGGGCTTCTCCTACGCAGGATGTACTTTGCCATAGATTGCAGATAAATAGCAAGGGTATTTCTAGAAATATCTGATTATTTTTTAGTTTTGGTCTAGTTGGAGTTAGCTCAAGTTAGTGATTTCCAGAAAATAGGCTCGATTAAATGTTGAGTCTTTATCTCACATTGCAGAATGTACGTATTCCGGAATGCAGCGTTCGGACACTCGTGCCTTCTTTGGTCGCGACGAGTGTCCGAACGGAGTCTGTTCGTTAATTCGCCGAAGATGCCTGCTTTGGATGCCAGGGTGAGATACCCCACAGCCCAAGGGCCTCTTCGGCAATGACGTCGGGCATCTCTTCGGGGAAGAACAGGTTCGCTCCGTCCACTCGGCGCACGCCACGCGAACCGGGCAATGTGCGGTCAAGCCACTCTGCCCACTCCGCTGGAAAGATTGTGTCTTTCAGGCCCCAGACGATTCGTGCAGGCCCCTTCCATTCATGCAGGTTTTCCCGGATCGCAACGAGCTCGTTCGTTCCCAACGAAACCGTGTATTGGTTTAGCTGTGATTTTCGTAGCGGAGTTTCGACGAGCGGGCGAAAGTAGGTTTCGATTACCTCATCGGTGAGCGTTTCCGGATAGGTATATGCGATTCCTCCCATTCCCTTAGGCGACCGCGCGAGCTGTTTGTCATCCAAGTGCGGGACGATGAAGCGATCGACCAGGAGTCCTTTCTTCGCCAACTCAACGAACGGCAGGAACGATGCCGGCGGGTTGTTCTCATCTACATCGCAGTTGGTCAGCAGTAATGTGCGCACGCGATGGGGATGTTTCGCCAGAAAGAGCTGTGACACCAGACCTCCGCTGTCATTTCCGACCAGGTCCACCGCATCGATGTGCAGCGAGTCCAGCAGCATGGCCAGCATCTCCACCTGTGTCTCGGGCGAGATTGGTTGTCCCTCGAGGGTCTGCGTGTAGCCGAGGCCCATTACGTCAGGAGCGATGCATCTGCGGTGCGCCTGCAGCCTCTCGAGGGCCCCGCGCCACTGGAACCCGTTCAGCGGATAGCCATGGACAAACAGCGCCGCCAGCCCGCGACCGCGTTCCACGTAGGCGACACGGCTGATGGGGAGGTCGGCAAATTTACGCGATGCGTGAAAGGCCTTCGCGTCGATGGGTTTTACGTCCGCGGTTCCTGCATATGCCGGCGTTTGCGAGAGGAGCGCTGCACCTGCCACTGCGGAAGAACTATATAGAAAGTCTCGTCGTGTCATACCCTCTTCTCCTTGCACGATGCGTGTGTGCTTCTTCGTCATGCTCTCGATTGTCGCTAGTGCGAGCGCATGCGTCGCGCACATTTGGACGCGAAGAGACACATTCGGAGGAGAAAAGCTTTGGAGGGTTACTTCGATTCGATGGAGGGAGTGTCTGCGAACAACCGCTTCATGGCACGCGGCGACAGTCCTACAGAGCGGCGCATGTGACGCGCCAGATGGCTCTGATGCGAAAAGCCGGTTGCCAAGGCGATCTCTGCGATAGAGAGCTTGTCCTGCATAAGCAGATCTTTCGCGCGTTCGACACGGCGTTGAATGACGTATTGGTGTACGGGAACGCCGGCGGATTCGCGGAAGAGCGTTTTGAAGTGAGAGGCGCTGACTCCGGTGACCGCAGCAATGCGGGAGAGAGACAGGTCTTCAGAGAGATGGTCTTCGATGTAGGCGAGCGTCTGCTTGAGTCTGCGTCCACCGAGGCCTCCGTTTTGTGCGACCGCGCGTTGCGCCACAGAGCTGTAGGCAGAGATCAGGCGGGAGGCGACGGAGACGGCCAGGCTGTCCGTGTAGAGGCGGCCTGATGGATAGTTCGATTCCATCTCGGCCTTCAACGCCCAGCAGATATTTTCGAGTTGAGCGTCGCGTATCTGAAAGCGGTTTCTGATCTCCACGCGGTGTGAATCGAATCCGTGTTCTTCCGCGACCGTATCGAGCAGCGAGGGCGGAAGACTCAGAATGAGTGCGGTGTCGTTCTGGTCGTGAAGCTCCCAGCGCGAGGATGTAAGGGCAGGGATGATGTCGATGTCGCCGTGCACCGCGGAGCCAGTGTGGCTCTCTCCGCCTCGGCGACAGGAGACCTTCGCTGCCGCGCCAACGTGGATGGCAACGAGCACACGCTGCAGCTCGGGAACTTCCAGCACTCCGGCAGGATCGGAACGGAGTTGCAGGGCGAGCCCGCCGACCGTTTCGCCAAAGGGGACAATCCGAGGCAGTCTCGGGTTCGCTACGACGGTCGGGGATGATCTTGATGGGCTCATCGTTTCCCTTTAAGCGCCCTCTGAGCGCTCTTTACGCACGGAAGCAGGTCGGCGTTCCCTTCCATCGATTGTTTTACCAGTGTATCGAAAGGTCAAGACTCATCGCATGGGTTTTGCCGTAGTCGATAGAGTGAAACGGCAAAGACAAAGACGAAATACAGGGGTCCTTCACTCCGTTCAGGATGACGGCTTCAAAAAGTCTGTGGGTGTTTGCGAGTGCGGTAGAAGGTGTAGCCGACGATGTTGCTGAGGAGGGTAGTGCCGAGGATCTTCGCGGCGTAAGCGCGTGGGTCGACGACGTCGACGAAGGGGTAGGCTGAGATCAGGAAGCTGAAGAGGGTGGCGCAGAGCCCTATGATTGAAGTCCAGCGGATCCAACGAGGAAGAGTAGTGCGGAGAGCTTTGGCTCCGATGAGCGGGATGGCGAACATGGCGAGGTAGGCGATCTCGTATTGGGTGATCGCGGCGTTGGAGAGGACCTGGAAGGCCTCCTGCGCGTGGACGCCGACATTCCCGAGAAAGAGCATCAGGAGGACGAGCGCGCAGGTGAAGACGACGGAGTTGACCGGGGTGCGGTAGCGCGGGTGGAGGCGGGTGAACCAGGCGGGGATAAGGTGGTCCCAGCCGGCGGCCATGGGGAGACGGGTGACTCCGGTGAAGATGAAGCTGGCGGCGGCGATAAGGCGGAATTGCAGGAGGAGGATAGCGATCATGGCGAAGAGGTTGCCGATGCCGTTGTTGCCGAGGGCGTAGCGGAGGGTTTGGGGGATGGGAGCGATGTAGTCGATGGGGCCGCGGGAGAAAGCGAGGACAGAGCTGGTGCCGGCGATGAACATCGCGCAGATGGTGGGCGACGCGAAGACGACGGACTGGCCGATGGAGCGGGCGGCATCTTTGCTTTCGCCGGCGAGAATGGCGATGTACTCGAGGCCGCACAGAGCGCCGAAGATCATCTGGCCGAAGAGGGCGAGAGAGATCATGTTGGGTTGAGGAAGTTGGAGGGGCAGCGGCTCGTAATGGATGGGCTGGTGACGCGCGATGGCCCAGAACGGAAGCACGATGAGCGCGGAGTAGACGACGAGGATGGAGATGCCGCCGATGTTGTGAATCCACTTGCCGAGTTCGAGGCCGCGGAAGGCTGCGGCGGTGATCGCGATGACGACGACGGCCACGACAGTGAAGGAGGCAAAATGGTTTTCGGGCAGCCAGGCGGCGGAAGTGCCGATGAAGTAGGAGAGCTCGGTGGGGATGGCGTAAAGGATGGTGGCGGTGACGGCGATGCCATAGAACCAGAGGTTCCATGCGGTCATGAAGCCGCCGAGGTCGCCGAATGCGGTGCGGGCCCAGACGTAGAGGCCACCTTCGAGAGGCATCTCACGATTGAGATAGATGACGGAGACCGCCATGGGGAAGTAGAAGATGACCATGGCTGCGATCCAGGTAAGTGCCTGGGCGCGGCCGAGCCCAGCGGCGATGCCCACCCAGGAACTGCCGACAACGCAGAGGATCTGTGTGAGGACGAGATCGCGGAGGCGAAGCTGCCGATGGAGGCTGGCCTCCGGAGTGGGCGCAGATGAGGGCATGTGCTGGGTATGGTCGCACATGATTGTGCGAATTACCTACAGCTCAGGCTATTTGGTTAGCGAGCGAGTGTCGGAAGGCTGCGGAATTCGCAGGGTAAGGAGAGAGTCGAGCCAGACGAAGAGCCAGCTTGCTCCAAGGAAGCACGCTGCGATGAGGAATGCGTGCAGAATGGTGCGCCCCCAGCCGAGTTCCTTGACGTTCATGAATGGGTAGGGATAACGGTGCGTGAACTCGCCGCAGATGAGCGCGTAAAAAAGATAGGCGAGTGGATAGATCGCCCAAAGTAGAGGGTCGCGCCGGTTTAGTTTTCCTTTTGGGATGAAGATCAGCCAGAAGATGGGGACGAGAATGGGCGTCACCATGTGCAGCAAAACGTTGGCGATGGCTGAGCCGCCGCTAAGTTCCTGGAGCAGCAGGCCGTAGATGACTCCAACCAGAAGAATGGAGAGAGTCGTGGCCCCCAGCAGCGAGGGGTGAGCGAAGGGCTCTCGGCCTATTGCGATGCCGGTAAAGACAACCGCGACCAAAAGGTTTGTGGTGATGGTGAAGTACCAGAGAAGAACCGCCAGCGTGGAACCGAGCGAGTCGACAAGGGCGAAGGTAGCGTGAAACTGGGCGGCCAGACCGGCCCAGGTGATGAGAGCGATGAGCGCTGCGACGCTGCGTGCAGTCTTAGTCGCAGCGCTCATCAGGCTGGTTTATACGCCGACGGGCTCGTCGACCTTGACGTTGACCGGCGTGAGCCAGTTGTGCCGGTCGGGCCGGGTGCCGTTGACGATCCCGAAGAACTCGTCGTGCAACGCCTTCGTGATGGGGCCCATAGTGCCGTCGCCGATCAGAATGCGGTCGACCGAGCGGAGATGGGTGACCTCGGCGGCGGTGCCGGTGAAGAAGGCTTCGTCGCAGATGTAGATCATCTCGCGGAGCAGCGCCTGCTCGACAACTTCTATGCCGAGCTGCTTTGCGAGCGTGAGGACCGAGTTGCGCGTGATGCCGTTGAGCACGGAGTTCGCCAGTGGCGTGGTGTAGAGGACGCCACCGCGAACGAGGAAGAGGTTTTCGCCCGAACCCTCGGAGAGATAGCCGTTGGTGTCGAGGCCGATGCCCTCGGAGTAGCCATTGACCTCGGCCTCCATGCGGATGAGCTGCGAGTTCATGTAGTTGGCGCCGGCCTTGGCGAGCGTGGGCATAGTGTTGGGTGCGAGGCGGGCCCAGCTGGAAATACAGACGTCGGCGCCATCGTTGCCGTGAACGTATTTGCCCCAGGGGTAGTTGACGATGTAGACCTCGATGGGACTCTTGAGCGGGTTGACGCCGATCTCGCCGTAGCCGCGGAAGGCGATGGGGCGGATGTAGCAGGGCGTGACGCCGTTGGCTTCGATGACATCGACGACCGCGGCGGAGAGCTGCTCTGCGTTGTAAGGCAGCGGCATGCGGTAGATCTTGGCCGAGTCGACGAGGCGGGCCATATGCTCGGGCAGGCGGAAGACGCCGGCGGTGCCCACAGCTGAACCGTTGCCGGGCTGGTTGTAACAGCGGATGCCCTCGAAGACGGACGAGCCGTAGTGGACGACGTGGGACATGACGTGAATCTGCGCCTGGTCCCAGGGGATGAGGTTTCCGTTGTGCCAGATGTTTTTGGTGGTCTGCAAGGTCATTCGTGCTCTCCTAATGCTTGAGGAATAATTATAGCGAGTCAGCGGGTTAGCCAGTCACCAAATCAACCAGTCATCGGTCTGCTTGGAGCAATGAAGAACAGCCGTCGCCGCGAGCGGGGGAACAAACCTGCTAGTTGCCTGCTCAGTAGATTTGCCTAGGTGCTGGCTCGCCAACCCGCTAATCCGCGGTTCTGGGCGTAAGATCGAAGCTGTTTCCCCGTGTAACTTTTCAGCAACTTTAATGTCTCATCAGGCATCACAACTCCGTTCGCTATCTCTTCACCAGCGAGAAGGCCGAGAAGACCATGCCCTTGACTGCAGTAGCCCCCGCCGTCGCAACCTCCTTGCTTGCCCGCTATAAAACGGTGCGTCAGGCCAGCAAACGCCTTTGTAGCCCTTTGTCGCCGGAGGACATGATGGTTCAATCATGTCCCGAGGCCAGTCCGGTGAAGTGGCACCTCGCCCACACCAGCTGGTTCTTTGAGACGTTCGTTCTGCGTGAGTTCGCCGCCGGCTACCAACCCTTTCATCCTGATTTTCGCTGGCTCTTCAACAGCTACTACAACTCGCTCGGCGACATGCCGGAGAAGAAGCTGCGCGCGTCGTTCTCGCGTCCGCCGGTCGACGTCATCCTTGCCTACCGCACGTACGTCGACGCCGCCATGATCGGCCTGATGCAGCATTCGTTGGAGGATGAAGCCGCGCGCCGCATCGCGCTCGGCCTCGAGCACGAACAGCAGCACCAGGAGCTGATCGCCACCGACATCAAGCATGCGCTGTTCACCAACCCGCTGCATCCGGCGTACCTTGAGACTCCCGCAGTGCAGAAGGCCGAGACCATTGCGCCGCCGCTCGACTGGGTCGATTTTGCACGTGGCCTGACTGAGATCGGCGTCACACTAGACCCAGCTTCGACCGACACCTTTGCGTTCGACAACGAAACACCGAGCCATCCTGTGTATCTCATGCCCTATCGGCTCGCGACGCGCCTGGTCACCTGCGCGGAATACCTTGGGTTCATTGAGCAGAACGGCTACAACCGTCCTGAGCTGTGGCTCTCCGAGGGGTGGACGACGATGCGCGCCGAGGGTTGGCAGGCGCCGCTCTACTGGCAGCATGACAACACGACGAACTCCGGCTGGTCGATTTACACGATGCATGGCTTCCGGTCGCTCGATGACCTGAGCGAGACGCCCGTGTGCCACCTCAGCTTCTTCGAGGCCGATGCCTATGCGCGCTGGGCGGGGCATCGTCTGCCAACGGAGTTCGAGTGGGAGCATGCGGCCAGCCAGCTTGGGCTGTTGCGTAAAGAGGTGGATTCGCAGCCCGCGTTGCTCGTCTTTCCCAAATACGGGCCCAACCTTGAATCAGTGAAGAAGCCGGCCGTTCTGCCCGCGACCACGGCGAACCTGCTCGAGACCGGCCACCTGCATCCTGCGCCGGCCATGGCGCTCTCCGGGTTGCAGCAGATGTTCGGCGATGTGTGGGAGTGGACCCAGTCCGGCTACACGGGTTATCCCGGCTATAAGCCGCTGCCGGGAGCGCTGGGCGAGTACAACGGTAAGTTTATGTCGTCGCAGGTCGTGCTGCGCGGAGGCTCCTGCGTGACCCCCGCGACGCACATCCGGGCAACGTATCGCAACTTCTTTTCTCCCGCAACTCGCTGGCAGTTCTCCGGGTTACGGCTGGCCCAGGATGGTGCAAAGTAACGATGGTGCCAAGTAACGACGGTGCAAGTAACTCTTTCACGAGAAAGCTGCACAAATTTCGCTTGACATGCATCAAAGACAAACAGCGGTGGAGAGAGGACCCTTGAGCATGCCACCCGTCAGGTAGCAACCCAAGGGAGCTCTACGTGTCATCATTCGCCATCGCCGCTGAAGCCATCTCGATAAGCACCAACGAGGCAGTGAGCCGTGAGGCCCGCGCGGGTCTGTCATCGACGCCCAAGACCTTGTCTCCGTGGCTCTTCTACGATGAGGCGGGCTCGCACCTCTTCGAGGAGATTACCGAGCTTCCCGAGTATTACCTCACCCGTACCGAGCGCGGCATCTTCGCGGCCCATGCCGACGAGATTCTGCGGGAGGCGGCGCGAGGACAGGGACCGGCGGGCAAGCTGACCCTGATCGAACTCGGCGCAGGCACGGCGACCAAGACTGGAATTCTGCTCGCCGCCGCAGTCCGTCAACAGGAAAGCGTTGTCTATCAGCCTGTCGACGTATCGGAGACCGCGCTTGCTGAGGCCAGCGAGAACATTCTGAAGAATATTCCCGGCGTCACCGTGCGTTCTCAGGTGACCGATTACACCCGCGAGGCGCTTCCGCTGGATCGGCTGCCGAACACGCGGACGCTGGCGCTTTACATTGGTTCGAGCATCGGTAACTTCACGCCGGAGGGAGCGAGGAAGGTCCTGCGTAACCTCCGCGCGCAGTTGCTGCCCGGCGATACGCTGCTTCTCGGCACAGACCTTGCTCCGCTTGCGGGGCCGGGGAATCACAAGACGGAAGCGATGCTGCTGGCCGCTTACGACGACGCCCAGGGAACCACCGCCGCCTTCAACCTGAATGTTCTCACTCGTCTGAACCGCGATCTCAGCGCAGACTTCGACACGGAGAACTTCCGCCACAAGGTGCTCTGGAACCCCACAGAGTCGCGTATCGAGATGCACCTCGAATCTCTCATCGCTCAGCGCGTCCATATTCCCGCGGACGGTTGTGGCCCAGCCTTGACGATCAACTTTGCGGCGGGCGAAACCATTCATACCGAAAACAGTTACAAATTCACTCCCGCCGCAGTTCAAGCGCTGCTGGTCTCGGCTAATTTCAAAGTAACCAGGTCGTGGCAGGACCCGGACCACCTCTTCGCCGTAACTCTTGCGACCGCTCTTTGATTCGTCGCTCTAGTGCCCTGCCTCTGAAGGTCTTCTATACTTTGTCATCCCGACCGGACCCTGAGCGAGTGAAGCGAGTCGAAGGGGGAGTGGAGGGATCTGCTGTTTGCCTGGGTCAGCAATCATGTTATGCGTCGCGATGATGTCTCTAATTTTAGAGACGGGACACTAGACGATCTCGCGCCGGTACTCCCCGCTTTTGCCGCCGCTCTTACGCACCAGCACGACCTCGCGAATGCGAATCCCCTTGTCGAGCGCCTTGGTCATGTCGTAGACCGTGAGCGCCGCAATTGAAGCCGCCACCATCGCCTCCATCTCCACTCCGGTTCCGGCGACCGTGGCCGCCGTAGCCTCAATCGCAACGCCGCCCGCGACTACCCGCACCTGTACATCCACAAAGCTCAACGCAATCGGATGACACATCGGAATCAAATTGGAGGTCTGCTTCGCCGCCTGAATACCCGCGAACCGCGCGACCTCCAGCGGATTGCCCTTGGGATTCTGCGGCAGCGCCGCCAGCACAGCATCGGAGAGTTCGACGAAGGCAGCGGCAATCGCCTCGCGCCGTGTCGCGGCTTTCGCACTCACATCCACCATGCACGCCTGCCCCGTATCGTCGTAGTGCGACAGCGTGGGAGTCGCGTCGGGAAGACCATCCGACACGTCGTCGACGATCAACTCAGCCGAATAGATCGAGTCTTTCTTTTTCATGATTAAAGCCTACTACCGCAGCAGAATTGTGATCACGTCGCCTGCCGCAAATCGTTCCTTCGCCGGGGGCAGCACAGCGTAGCAGTTCGCCCGCGCATTCGCCGCCAGGTCGCCCGATCCCTGCCAACGCACCAGCTTCACCTCCGGCCGCACACGGTCCGCAGTCAGCCGCGCGGGTAAGACCTGCATCAATCCGGGTTTTCCCGTGGCCTCCTCCGTCAGCGTGGCCCGCGCAAACCTTGGGCCTCGCATTGCAGTACCGCCCATAGCCCGCAGCAGCGGCTCGACGAAGCAGTGAAAGGTCACCTGTGTCGAAACCGGATTTCCCGGCAGGCCGAAGAAAAATTGCGCAGGAAATTCGTTCGTGGCAGGCAGGCGGCCAAACACCACTGGTTTGCCGGGCTGCATCCTGACCCCGGTGAAGAAGAACTCCGCGCCAAGCGCCTGCAGCACCTCTTCGACGAGGTCATATTCTCCCATCGAGACGCCGCCGGACAACAGCATCAGTTCGCAGCGTCGAGCCGCACGAATGGTCTCTTCCAACTCCGAGTGCCGGTCGGGAGCGATCGGCAGCCGCACTGCTTCACCACCGGCGCGGGCCACCAGCGCGGCCAACCCGTAGCTGTTCGAGTTGCGAATCTGCTGCGGCCCCGGCACCGCATCGATCTCAACCAGCTCATCGCCTGTCGCGACGATGGCCACCTGTGGCTTGCGAAACACGGTCAGCGCAGGGTACCCGCATGCGGCTGCCAGGGCAATCTCCGCGCCATCGATTAGCGTCCCCACTGGCAGCACCGTCTCACCCTTCATGGCCTCGCTGCCACGCGGGACAATGTTCTCCCCGCTGCGAATCGTCCGCTCGCCGAGAAGGCGAATCGCTCCGTCAGCCCGTTCCACATGCTCAACCATCACGACGGCATCGGCGCCCTCGGGCACAGGCGCTCCGGTCATAATCTCAATCGCGGCGCCTTGCTCCAGCACACCACCCTGCCACTGTTCCCCCGCCCGCACCTGTCCCGCAATCCTCAAGGAGCCGGCCCCGAACTCAGAAGCACGCACCGCAAATCCGTCCCGCGTCGACCGGTCGAATGGCGGCTGATCCCGGTCGGCGTGAACACCTTCACCCAGGACACGGTTTCCGCAGGCGAGCAGCGACAGCACCTCTGTCGCCGGTGTTGCCAAATCAGCCGCGTGGCCCAGTACCATCGCCAGCGCTTCATCGAAGCCAACAACATTGAAGCTAACAACGCCAACGGCAGCCTTCGTCATCGCGATCCCCCAGGTGCTTCGTTCAGCAAACAGAAAGGCCCCGAGCAGCCTCGCCCGGGGCCCATTTTTCTTGCGCTAGCTACTTCTTCGGGGCCTTGTAGCTCGACTTCACCTGCGCGCCGATGCCATCAAGAATACCCTTCACGTCCGCAGCATGCGGTCCATCCGGCGCCAGCTCAAGATACTGCTGATAAGCCTCGACGCATCCCGGCGGGGCGACGATCTTCTGCGTCTTCGGGTCGACCGTGGCCTGCGTAATCAGCGCCTGTCCCTTGATGTAGTACGCCTCCGCCTTCTTCGGGTCGGCGGCGATTGCCTTGTCCGCGGCAGCCGAGGCCTCCGCCAGTTTACCGGCGTTATACAGCGTGGCCGCCTCATTGAAGAAATACATTGAGGCATTGGCCGGCTGGGCTTTGGCAGCCATGTCGTACGCATCGGCTGAATCCTTGGCGTTGCCGAGTTTGCCGTATGCCTGCCCCAGCTGATTGTAACCAGCCGCAGCAGCCTCCGGGCTCGGCTTCTTGGAAGCGGCGTTCAGGTCAATGCCTTTTTTGTAGGAAGTAACGGCGTCGTTGTACTTCTGCGCGATCGCAGGATCGGCAGGCGAAGTCCCCGCAGCTTTGGCGGCCTTCGCGGCTGCATCCGCACTGCCAAGCTGCGCGTCACCCAAAGTGATCCAGAGAATCCCCTCGTCCGGCTTAGCGGCCGTTGCGTCCTGCATCGCCTTAATCGATGCATCGTAGTTGCCCGCTTTGTTATCCGCCCGTGCCTGTGTCAGCAGCGCGTTCAGGCTCTGAATCTTGCTGTTGTTCGCGACAATCTCGGCGTTCTTCTTCTTGTATTCTTCGAGCGCCTTTCTGTCTTCCGGCGACATCTTGGCGAGGTAGTCGGGACGCGACATATCGAAGTTCACCACCTTGTCGTCGCCGTTCGCAAACACCACGCTCTCGTTGAAGTCCAGGCTCTTGTCATCCTGGAAGACGAACACAACATAGTTTCCCGGCGCGATCCCCGAACCCTTGTAGTCTCCGTTCGGGTCGATGGGAAACTTGTACGGGTATTTGCGGTCCTTCGCTTCCGCGGAGCGATCAGTCGACAACCGCACCTCGCCCTTGTTCAACGCAATCCCAGCGGGGTTGGTGACATGGCCGTGAATGCTGCCGGACGCCGCGGCCTGAGCTACAGAGCGGGCCGGATGTGCCATCGCCAGGATCACGAACAGAGCGGCTGCCAGTGCGCCGCTCGCCTTACTTATGTTGCCCATCTTGCTCATCTCGCCTGTCTTCAATCCGATATGTTTCATGTTCTTCTTTCTCCTGACCCACCGGTGCGGGCTAATCTTCATTTGCACAACAGCTCATTGCTACCGAAATTTGATGCTTAATCCAGTCCTCGTGCGACCGTATACGGTATGGGATCGACCGCGCCAGCCTCGCGAAATGCCCGCAGTCGAAGAACGCAGCTTTCGCACACGCCGCAAGCCTCGGTCTCACTGGAATAGCATGACCAACTTACATGGAACGGTGCGCCCAATTCAACTCCCAGCCTGACGATCTCACTCTTCCGCATCGCGATCAGGGGAGTTTCGACCTGAATCTCCCCGTCCTTTGTGCCCATCCGGATGAGTTGATTGAAGGCGTCATAGTAGGCCGGCCGGCAGTCCGGATACCCCGAACTATCCTGCTCCACCGCCCCGAGTAACACCGTCTTCGCGCCCAGCACCTCCGCCCAACTTACCGCCGCCGAAAGGAAATGCGCGTTGCGGAACGGAACGTAGGTCACCGGGATCTCGCTGCCGATCTCGGTCTCGTCTCCCGATGCCTCCGGGACGGCAATCGCATTGTCGGTCAGCGCCGATCCGCCGATGCGCCGGAACAGGTCGATCTTCAGGTGCATCAGCTCCCGCACGCCGACGATCCGCGCTACCTCCTGAGCAGACAGCAGCTCCCGCGCCTCGGTTCTCTGCCCGTAGCTGAAGTGGACCGCATACACCTCGTAGTCCCGGGCCGCCAGCGCAGCGCAGACGCAGGAGTCCATCCCTCCCGAAAGGCAGACGACAGCGCGCGGACGATCCGGTTCAACTTTCGTCATCACCCGCCTCTAACTCCCTCTGCTCCTCTTCCGTCAGCTCGTCTCCCGAGTCGCCGAGCAACTCTCGTGCAGCCGCTTCATCCTGCTTGTGCACCAGCAGGCGTGCCCGAAACGCCAGCGCCAGCAGGCTGTTTGCATTCTCGCCCTGCAGAAAGCACTCAATCCCCGCCGATTCGAGCATGCCCTTCGCCATCTGGGCGTTGGCAGGCTCTAAAAACTTGCCGACGGTCACGAACTTATCCGGATCTACGATCGAATCTGTCATTGAAGTTCTTGTCTTCTACTCCCTACTCCCTGTTTCACTCATACGATTGCAGGCGCGCCGTAATGGTTCCCCAGAACAGATGCGCCCGAATCTGCACCGGCATGTGTCGCGCATCGTCGGTGTACCACACCCAGATATTGCCGCGGTTCTTTACGATGCCCTCATCCGCGGTCGGCTCCACACGGATCGTCTGGAAGGTGCCGGCCGGCGTCTTGATCTCCTCCTTGGCCTCCACCTTCATCGTCACGGTCACGGTGCGCATGGAGTCCGCCAGCGGGAACCGGATAGTCTGGCCCACCACCATCGGCTGCGCCGCCGCATAAAAGATCGCCGAAAGCGAGTCCGTCACGCAGGCAGGAATCGACGCCGTCTGCTCCTTCGACGTGCCCTTCACCAGGTTTTTCTCCACCTGTTTCTGCTTACCCTGCGCGTAGTCGAAGGTCAGATCGCTCGAAATCTTCCTCCGGCCCTCCTGCAATTGCTTGCTGAAGCCGGTCGAGCAGCCCGTCTTCGTGTCGAATCCTGCCTGGAATCTATCGATCACGGGAAACAGCATCGTCACCGCGCCAATGGAATCTCCTGTGGCCGTGATCTTTTGCACTGTTCCTTCCTGTTCCAGATGAAATACCGCCATGCCTGCGGTAAAGACACGCCAGTCCACGGTAAAGGTCAGGGTTCGTTTGGCGGGGAAGACAAATTCCGGCAAGGGCGGCTGTAGCGTCGGAATCACAACCGGCGCCGGTTTCGCCCCCAGTCCAAGCAGCTGCGCTCCCGCAGGAAGCGAGCCAGCGCCGCACAATGTCAAAAGAATCAACGCTGGTAGACGGTCAAGCTTCAGCAAAGGGCAGCACTCGCGCGGGTTAATGTGTGGGCGATTTCGCCCCAGCCTCCACGCCTTCAGCGCAGACCCGCAATCACCCTGTGGTGGTGCAGAAAAAGCCGGACCGCCAACGCCAGATAAATCGCGCCGGCACCCATTAAAGCATTGTACTCGCGGTGGTGACGCCACTGCCCGGCAGAGAACCTGCCCCCACTGGCGTTCTCGTTCGCCGGGAACTCGGCCGCTGTCAACCGCGGCAGCAGCCGGGGTACCTTCGCCGCATACTCGTCGAAGCCCGCAAAGTGCTCCCGCAGATAGCTCTCCTCACCCTGAATTGTAGGAATGTAGATGGCCGCGAACAATAGGGCCAGCAAAACTAAAATGATCCAGCTCGCCGCCGCCACCGCAAACCCGAAGGCGATCATCATCGAGCCCAGGTACAGCGGATTGCGCGTGTACGCGTAGGGCCCGGTCCGGGTCAGCTCGGCGTTCTTGCGTACATACCCTGCCGCGTACGCACGCAGCCACACCCCCGGCGCGACGAGCAGCAGGCTTAGCAGCATCGTCTTCCAGGTAGGCTGCGCCAGCCACAGAAACACACCGGCAAAGACAAATCCCAGTGGCACACGGATGCGACGCGCGATCTTCTGCCAACTTGTTCGTTCGCTCATGCCATCTCACTCATGCCCGTTCACTCACACAATCACCTTATCCTGCCGCAACAGTTCGAGCGCCGCCTCCACGACCTCCTCGGTCGTGATCTGCATCAATCCCGCTTCGGTCTCCTGATGCCGCGAGTGATCGAGCCGGCTCGAACCATGCCGCAACACACGCGCAACTGTGCCGTAAGGCCCATTCCGCGCTGGGTCAGTCGGCCCAAAGAGCCCGACCACAGGTCGTTCCAGCGCCGCCGCCAGATGCAGCGGTCCGGTGTCGCCGGCAATCACTACTCCCGCGCGCCGCATAAGCGCAATCATCTGTCCGACGGAGCAGGGAACCAGCGTCGCTGCTCCACCGCTTGCCTCCACCACGCGCCTTCCCACCGTGTGTTCCGATGACGCAGCATTAACCAGGATGCGAAACCCAGCTCGCGCCAAGGCTGCCGCAACCGCGCCGTACCGCTCCACCGGCCACTGCTTAGCCCCCCACCCGGCTGTCGGTGAGATCACCACAAACCGCTCCCCGATGCCGGCCAGCAACGCATCACACCATCGCTCCGCCGCGGGATCAATCGGCAGCGTCACCTTCGCGGGCCGCAGCGCCTCCCCCACTGCTGCCCCGAGCAGCTCGCAACCCTGCTCCACCACATGCGTCGCCGTCAGCCCAATCTTCCGCTCATAAAGCCACGCCGCCGGACGTTCCCGCGGCTCCGCAGCTCCGGCGAACACGCCCGCCCCGGCCATCCGCCCCACCACTGCCGACCGTATCGACCCCTGCATATCAACGCAGATGTCGTAGTGGTCTCTGCGCAGCTCCCGCCGCAGGTCTGTAATGTCCCGCAGCGTATTCAGCGAAAAAGGCCGCCGCTTCCACTCACGCGTGGGCACCTGAGACCACAGATCAACCAGCGGCCTCCGCGAGTCTCGCCCCGAAAACCGCCACGCAACGTCGTGGGTCTCGCTCTCCGCCTCGAGCAGCTCGCTCCACACCGGCTCAATCGCCCACCCAATCCGCCAATCCGGATGCAGCTCCCGGAGCGCCGCCACCGCAGGCATCGCGTGCAGCACGTCCCCCATGGCGCCAATCCGCACAATCAATACTCGGAGCGGACGGTCTCCCCGGGGCGCCATAGTACCGTGCGAGAGCGTGCGTTCCATGACCAAGCTTTAATTTTCTCACGCACAGTAGCGTGCAGTCGCAATCAGCGCTTGCGTCGGTCTAATCGCCCCACCATCGAGATCAGCTGCGACAAGGATTCCTGCTCCTCCAGCAGCTCCACACTCAGCCGCGCCACGACGACCGGCCCGATCGTCTCCAGGCGGTCGCGCAGGATCGGCGTCAGCTTCACGGCATCCTTCTCCGTCGTCACGAATCCGTTTGCCTCAACCTGTCGCGCGCGCTCCAGCAATCGGTGCATGTCGCCCTCGTCATAGACATGGTGATCGGGAAAAATCATCATATCCATCGGCTCATAACCCTGCGCGGCCAGCATCTTCGTAAAGCCCTCAGGGCGTGCGATGCCGCAAAAGGCAAACGGCTTCGACGGCAGCGCTACTTCGCCGCCTTCCCCCAAACTCAGAGTCCGCCGAATCACCCAGATCGCAGGCGCCCTCTGCGGCTCGCTCAACCCCGCGACAACCCTGCGCAGCGGATCCGCCTCCTCTTCGCGCAGCACAACCACATCCGCCTCCGCCAGCGCCGACAGCGGCTCGCGCAGGTTGCCCGCCGGAAGCAGACTGTCCGCGACATCCTCCTGCGTCAGCAGAACAATATCGACATCGCGAGCCAGCTGCCGATGCTGAAACCCATCGTCCAGCAGATGCACAACCAGCTTCTCCGACGGTTCGTTCTGCTCCGCCATCACGCCGGCCTGATAGCGATCCGCGCCCACGTACACCGGCACACCCGATCGCTGCGCCAACAGCACCGGCTCATCGCCATGCCAGGCCGCGTCGTCGAACGGCTCCACCCGCGTCGTGGTGACGGAGCTTCGCCGATATCCTCGCGTCAAGATTCTCACGGCATAACCGCGGTGACGAAGCATCCGCGCCAGCATCAGCACCATCGGCGTCTTTCCCGCGCCGCCGGCCGAGACGCTGCCCACGCTGATCACCGGGCTCTGCAGCCGGTCCTGCTTCAACCATCCCCACTGGAACAATCGCCGTTTCACCGCCAGCGCCGCTCCATACAGCGGAGCCAGCGGCAGCAGCAACGGCCTTCGTGTTTTCATCGTTGCGCCACCGGCCTCTCCTGCAGCAGCGATAGCAGTGCTTGAACCGTTCGCGCCGTTGCTCCCGCCTGTGCCTCAAACACCGCCCGCCCCCGCTCACCCAGAGCGCGTGCGTCTTCCGTATCTCGCAACATCGCAACCAAAGTCTCGGCCAGCATCTCAGGCGAAACGATCCGAATGGCATCACCGGCGCGCATCCCTTCAACCACCTCGCGGAAGTTTTCAAACGAAGACCCCATCACCACGGGCACCGCAAACTGCGCCGGCTCCAGCGGATTATGCCCACCCTTCTCCACCAGGCTTCCCCCTACAAACGCCACCGCCGCCAGTCTGTAAATCGATGCCAGGTCTCCAATTGTGTCGAGCAAAAAAACACTTCCCGCCGCCACCGTATCAGGTCGCATTCGGAACTCGCTCGCGCGCACCCACGCAAACCCGCTCCCCGCGATCATAGCCGCTACGCTGGCAAAACGGTCCGGATGCCGCGGCGCGAGCACCATCACTGCATTCGGCTCCGCCGTCAGCGCCGCACGCCACGCCTCCAGCAAAACCTGTTCCTCCCCCTCCAGCGTGCTTCCGCAGACGGCCACCTTCGCCCCCACTGGCAGTCGCCTTCGCAACATCTCCGTCAGCGCACTCTCGCCGCCATTACGTACGTCGTACTTCAAATTTCCCATCGCGCGAACCCGCTCAGCCGGAGCACCGATCTTCACCAACCGCTCAGCCGTCTCCTCACTCTGTGCCAGAAACAGCGAAATCATCTCCAGAAACGGTCTCCACAGCCGCCGCAGGCGCATGTAGCGCGGGAACGACCGGTCCGAGACACGCGCATTCACCACCGCCACGGGAATCCCACTCTTCGCGCACTCATCAATTAGCCTCGGCCAAAGCTCGCTCTCCATCAGCACCAGCATCTTCGGCTGAAGCACCCGCAGATACCGCCGCACCCCGAAAGCAAAGTCCAGCGGCAGATAAAACACCGGCGACTCCGTCAATCGTTCCGCCGCCAATCGCTGTCCCGTCTCCGTCGTCGTCGAAACCGCAACCACCCACCCCGGCAGAGCCGCCTTCAGCTCGCGAATCAGCTGAGTCGCCGCCAGCACCTCGCCCACCGAAACCGCATGCACCCAGATCACATCGCGCCCGGCCCCCTTCGCTGCAATTGCCGCCCGCAAGCCCTCCGTCACCCGCCCCAAACGCCCCAGCAATCCCGCCCGATACCGTCCACTGGTCGCCATCCGCAGCAGCCAGTACGGCGCTCCCACAACCAGGGCCGCCAGCAGCAGCGAGCTGTACACCATCATCACCGTTGCTTCCCCTCGCTTTACCTTGTGCGCCAGCGAAGATGATAATCAACTTGGCCATGAAGTCCCACCGATTCCCTCAGATTCCGCTCCTACTAGTAACTACAACCTGCCTCTTTGCGGTAACCTCCCTCGCGTCCGACAAACCCCGGAAGGCTCCGCCCGCCAAACCCGCCAGCCAGTACGCCGCCTTCGACGCCCACCCTAACGAGAAGGTCACCGTCGCCGCCGAGCCCTGCGACGACGTCAAAGACTGCGACTTCTTCCGTCTCCCCTACGTCTCGCACGGCTTCATCGCGATCCGCGTCATCTTCACCAACGACGGCGACACCGCGCTTTCGCTCGACGAAGCCCGCATGCAGTTCATCTCCATCAACAACGACAAGATCCCCGCCGCCACCGACGACGACATCCAGCGCCGCCTCTTCTCCACCAAAGGCGCCGCCGGCCGCAAATACCCTCTTCCGCTCCCTCTGCCTCCCATCACCGTCCACGACAAGCCCGTCGACAAGCAGATCACGCAGGACGAGGACGACTTCGGCTTCAAAAGCACTACCGTCAACGCGCACAGCACTCTCGCCGGCTACCTCTTCTACGACATCCGCCAGCTCAACGACCACCCCCTCAAAGGCGCCGAGCTATACGTCAAGATGGTGAACACGCTTCCCGACAAAGACGGCAACAAGAAGCAGCTCTTCGACTTCAACATTCCCTTCGACAAATGGCTCGCCGCGCAATCACCCACCGCCAAATCAACACCCGAGAAACCTTAGTCTCCGTTTGTTTTCGTTCGTCTCTCCTGAAACCTGTCATTTCGACCGAAGCGGCTCACAGCGTCATCGTGAGCCGCATAGTGGAGAAATCTGCTTCTCTACCCATACCCTCGCTCAGTCAACGAAGTGGGTGCCCCATCTTCGCGACGGCCCTATCGTCGCTAAGGTGGGTGAAGCGCCACAAACATCCGAATCGAGCCGCCATTCTGAGCGTTGCATTTGTATTTGCATTGGCTGTTGCTTGTCCTTTTGGTTGTCATCCCCGAAGGGGATCTGCTGGTGCATTTGCTGTTGCCGGTTCTTAAAACCCGTCTCATCTCTGTAAATCCGTGTTAGGTCTTTGTCCCTGCCAGCTACCCTCCCACCCGCACAATCCACTACTCTGTCTTAACCAATGGAATCCCTGAACCTACGCCCCGCCACGCCCTCCGACGTCCCGCAGATCCTTGGATTCATCCGCGACCTAGCCACCTACGAGCGCGAACCCGACGCCGTCCACGCCACCGAGGCCGACCTCCTCCGCGACGGCTTCGGCGAAACCAAACGCTTCGACTGCCTCATCGCCGAGTTGACTGACGCCGACACCACTACGGCTGCGGGCTTCGCCCTGTACTTCCACAACTACTCCACCTGGCGCGGCCACGCCGGCATCCACATCGAAGACCTCTACGTCAGCCTCGAACATCGCGGGAAGGGAATCGGCAAAGCCCTCCTCACCCGCGTCGCCGCCATCGCCGTAGCCGAAGGCTGCACCCGCCTGCAGTGGGACGTCCTCGAATGGAACACCCCGGCCATCGGCTTCTACGAGCAGATGGGCGCACAAATGCTGATGGACTGGCGCACCATGCGCGTCACCGGCGAGGCTCTCCCAAACCTCGCCGCGCAGGGAAAATAGTGTGTCTTTCGAATAGCGCAGTTAAGTTGAAATAAGAGAATCTAGTTTCCTAAAACCCCGGCCCCGTATTGCGGGAAGTTCGGCTATCTCTAATTCTCCGAAGGCCGCTCGACGTGGTCGACGATGAGGAAGCTCATGGGAGCGTGGGAGGGTTTGAGTTCCAGGCCGAGCTGGGCCTTGAGGGCTTCGCGGAAGTTGGCGATGTTGTCGGCGATGGCATCATCCCCGCTAGGGTCGTGCACCCAGGTCAGGGTGAAGTCGTAGAGTCCGGAGAGGCCGGTCTGATCGATGACGGGGCGCGGTATGGCGGCGAGTCCGGTCATGGTGGGCATCGTGGTGGCGAAGAGTGAGAGGGGGACGGCGCGGCCACCGAAGTGCATGCCGGGGGCGGAGGACGGAACGTGCGCGATGACGCCGCAGGCGGGCGGTAAGTTCTGACATCGTGTCGCCTTCGGGGCTTGACGCACCCCTTATAATGGAAGTAGGGGGCAAGACCAAAATCCAAGTCACTTCACCCTGCGATTTTGCAGGTAAGTCACATGGATGGAAGACTTTGCGTCAATTTTTACCTGGAATCAATAACTTGCAGGTCAAGTCCAGGTGTAAGTTGTTTCGTTGGAAGACTTTGACAGAAAACAGGGGAGGAGGGGGGGCATGACAACCAAGCGCATCAGGATCATCGGCGGCGGCCTCGCCGGCCCCGAAGCTGCCCTCCAGGCTGCAAAACGCGGCTGCAAAGTCGACCTCTACGAGATGCGCCCAACGCGCTCCACTGAAGCCCATCAAACCTCCGACTTCGCCGAACTCGTCTGCTCCAACTCCCTCAAATCCGAGTCCGAAAACACCGCTCCCTGGCTCCTCAAGCAGGAGATGCGCCGAGCAGGCAGCATCCTCCTCGCCGAAGCTGGTGCAACTGCCGTCCCTGCCGGCCACGCCCTCGCCGTCGACCGCGTGGAGTTCTCGAAACGCGTCGCAGCCCGCATCGCCGCCGAACCCAACATCACCATCCATCGCGAAGAGGTCACGCACCTCGACGAGAACGACCCCGAGACCATCACCATCCTCGCCAGCGGCCCCCTCACCTCACCCGCGTTGGCCGCCGAACTCCAACGTCTCACCGGCTCCGATCACCTCGCCTTCTACGACTCCATCTCGCCCATCGTCGACGCCTCCAGCATCAATATGGACAAGGTCTACTTCGCCGCGCGCTACGACAAAGGCACCGCCGACTACATCAACTGCCCGTTCACCAAAGAGGAGTACGACCGCTTCCTCGACGCCCTCACCACCGCCGAAGCCGTCCCCGCCAAATCCTGGGAACAAATTCCCGTTAGTCCCCCTGAAATAAAGGATTGTCATTCTGAGCGCAGCGAAGAACCCCCGCATTTTTCCGGTGGAGCTACAAATCTCAGCGGAGTCGTCCCCCCGCCTGAAAAGCTCCAATACTTCGAAGGCTGCCTCCCCATCGAAGAGACCGCCCGCCGCGGCCGCGACACACTCCGCTTCGGCCCCATGAAGCCAGTCGGCCTCACCGACCCCAAAACCGGCCGCTGGCCCTACGCCGTCGTGCAGCTCCGCCAGGAAAACCTCCGCGCCGACAGCTACAACCTCGTCGGCTTCCAGAACCACCTGAAGTACGGCGAACAAAACCGCGTGCTGAAGCTCATCCCCGGCTTGGAAAACGCAACCTTCCTGCGCTACGGCCAGATCCACCGCAACACCTACATCCACGCGCCATCGCTGCTGACTGAAACTCTTCAGCTCAAAGCCCACCCCAGCATCATGATCGCCGGCCAGCTCTCGGGCGTCGAAGGCTACACCGAATCCATCGCATCAGGCATGCTGGCCGGCATCTACGCCGCAGCCATCGCGAACGGCGAAGCCCCAACCCCCGCGCCGCGCCTCAGCGCCAACGGATCACTCACCCACTACATCACCCACTCAGCTGGTTCGGACGGAGGCAGCAAAAAATTCCAGCCCGCCAACATCACCTTTGATCTCCTCCCACCCCTCGAAGAAGATCTCCGCAAAAGGATTCGCGACAAAAAAGAACGCCATCGCCTCCAGTGCGAACGAGCGCTCGACGCCTGGGGCGCATGGCTCGCGAGCCATGCTGTTCAGGTGCCGGCATGATAAGCACCTGCCGCTCCCCCTTACATTCACGTGGCGGAACTCATCGCCTACGTTTCTTTCTTCTTATTCCGCGCCCTGATCTTGAACCAGATCGGGCTCCCGATAAATCCAAAGTTCTCTCGAATCTGGTTCGCCAAAAATCTTTCAAAGCTGAAGTGCATCTTCACGTCCTTATCGGTGAACAGCACAAACGTAGGCGGAGCAACAGCCGCCTGCGTCATGTAATAAATCCGGACGCGTTTATTCATCGGCACCGAAGCCTTCTGAAAATCCACCTTCTCCAGAAACCGATTCATCTGCCCAGTAGTCACGCGCTTCCGCCGCTCGCGCGCAACCAACTCGACCTTTTTGAACACCTGCTCGATGTTCTTCCCATCCGCAGCCGAGATAAACAGCAGCGGAGCATAGTCCAGGTACTTCAGCTTGTCGCGAACGTCCTGCTCATAGAGCTTCTGATCCGCCGGAGGCTTTCCATCGAACAGTCGCATCCCGTCGCGGCCAGTCTTCGTCATCAGATCCCACTTGTTCACGACGATAATCACCGAGCGGCCGCTCTCATGCGCATACCCGCCGATGTTGGCGTCCGCCGCAGCCACGCCTTCTGCGGCATCAATGACCAGCAGCGAAACGTCCGCCGCCTCCAGATGCTTCCGAGCCATAATCACCGACAGCTTCTCCGCCATCAGCTTCGTCTTGCCCTTCCTGCGAATGCCCGCCGTATCGACAAACCGGAACGCATGTCCGTCTCGCTCGACGACCTCATCCACAGCATCGCGTGTCGTTCCGGCAATCGGCGACACAATCGCCCGCTGCGTCCCTGTCAGCGCATTCAACAGCGTGCTCTTGCCGACGTTCGGTCGTCCGATGATCGCGATTTTCGTCTCGCGGCTCTCATACTCGCCATGCGATCGCAGCATCCGAACTCGCTTCGCAGCTGGATCGATAGAAGCGCCTGCGGCAATTCCAGCACCCGCGGCAATCGTATAGTCAGGGCCACCCTCGTCTTCTTCGGCCTCATCATTCTCGGTCAGCATCACCTCCGGCTCTTCGATGACCTCCTGCGGCTCGGGCAGCACATCAAACACCGCGTCCAGCAGGTCCCCGATGCCGCTTCCATGCTCCGCCGAGATCGGCAGCACGTTCCTGAATCCGAGCCGCCGAAAGTTCTCGGCGCCGGCATTCATCGCATCGGTATCCATCTTGTTAACCGCCAGAAATACCGGCTTCCCACCACGCAATAACAGACGAGCGAGCTCAAGATCAGGCGAAGCCAGCTCCGTCCGTCCGTCGACGACCATCACGATGGCATTCGCTTCTTCGAGCGCCACCTGTGCCTGCCGGAAGATCTCAGCCGGAATCAGCGCCTCATCATCGGGGACCACGCCGCCTGTATCGACAATCCGTGCAGCGCGGCTCATCCACTCGATCTCCCCGTAGATGCGGTCGCGCGTAATCCCCGGCTCATCGCCAACGATCGACCGCCGCGATCCTGTCAACCGGTTGAAGAGTGTGCTCTTGCCCACGTTCGGCCGCCCGCACACCGCAATCAGCGGCAGCTCACGCGCATCGGCGCTCTCAGTCTCGGTGACCATCCGCGAGGCCAGCAGCTCGATGTCGCGCCAATCCTCGTCGTCGATCCGCTCACGCCCGGTAACATTCTCCGATCGCGGTGTCTGTCGGCCGACAATCCCATCTGCCGGCCTCACAAACTCCGGCCGAACCGTCGCAGCAGGCTTCTTCGTCCCAGCAGCACCCGGCCGAATCGCCTTCCGCTTCTCCTTGTCCGGCGACTGCTTCGTTACCCGCGAAGCCTTGTCCGCCGCCGCCCGCCTGGTCGAAAGGATCTTCCGTTTCCTTGGATCAACAGCACCTGTCGTCGGCGTTGACTTCGGCCCGCGCCCCTTCTTCGGTCGAGTGCTCGCCTGCCTGTGTTTCTTGCCTAACCGCTTCCTGTCGTCTCTCTGTGCCACGGAATCTCCAACTTTCTCTCGCGCACCTTCGAGGCGGCCAGGTTTCTTACGCTATTTATTCGCTATCCCCTCTATTATAGAAATTGCACCGCCTCCGTGCCGCGAGAACTACAAGCAATTCCCAACATTGTCCACCACCGCTCCCATCTCGATCACGCCCGCCCCTCCGGAGAATCTCCCCAACCTTCACGACTTCTTTGCGCCCGGCGGCATCCTCTCTCGATCGACCCTCGCCTTCGAGCACCGCCGCGGCCAATACGAGATGGCCCGAGCCATCGAGTCCGCCTTCAAGGAGAAGCGCCACCTTATCGTCGAAGCCGGCACCGGCACCGGCAAAACTCTCGCCTACCTCCTGCCCGCGTTACGTCTCGCCCGAGAGCGCCAGCAGCGCATCATCATCTCCACCGGCACAAAAAACCTGCAGGAGCAGCTCTTCTTCAAAGACGTGCCTTTCCTCGAATCACTGCTCGGTCCGCTGAAGGTCTGCTACATGAAAGGCCGAGCCAACTATCTCTGCCGCCACAAGCTCTACGCCCTGCGCGACAACCCACTCCTCCACGGCCTCGAAGAGATCGACCAGTTCCACCACATCTCGCAGTGGGAAAAAACCACCGAGACCGGCGACCGCGCCGAGATCGACGCCCTCCCCGAATCCTCAGCTCTCTGGGCGAAATTAGACGCCCGCACCGAAGCCTGCCTCGGCCAGACCTGCCCCGATTGGGAGCGCTGCTTCGTCACCACCATGCGCCGCAAAGCGCTTGAGTCGGACATCGTCATCGTCAATCACCACCTCTTCTTCGCCGACCTCAGCATCAAGCAGCAGGCAGCCAACGCCCCCGACGCAGGTATCCTCCCCGAGGCCGCCGCCGTCATCTTTGACGAAGCCCATGAGCTTGAAGAGATCGCCTCCAACTACTTCGGCATTGGCCTCAGCAACCAGCGCATCGACGAACTCATCCGCGACGTCGACCTGATGCTGAAAGCCAAAAAAGCCAGCACCTCGGCGATCGAAAGCGCGTGCGCCACTCTGAAAGAGCGCTCCCGCATGTTCTTCGCGATCCTGCCCGCGGAGACGTCGGGGCTTCCCGCAGGCACAGGCCGCATGCCCTTCCACAACCGCGAAGCCTTCCTCGAAGAGAGCGGCGACTACTACACCAGCGTCCTCAACGCGCTCATCCGTCTCGAAGGCGAACTCGACCACCTGAAGAACGTGGAAGAATCCCCCGGCCTGCGCAAACGCGCCGCCGACATCCGCGCCCATCTCGCCTTCCTCCTCGAATCTCCCGACCGCAACACCGTCTTCTGGATCGAGCGTCGCGCCGCCGGAGGAGTCCGTAACCTAGCCCGTGGCGCAGCTCACGCCGCCTTCCACACCCACCTGCAGGCCACGCCAATCGACGTCTCCGAACTCCTCACCTCCACACTCTTCGACAACTACAACTCTGTCGTCCTCACGTCGGCCACTCTCACCGTCTCCGGAGGCTTCGACCACATTCGCCGCCGCCTCGGCCTCACCACCACCCGCGAACTCGTCGTCCCCTCGCACTTCAACTACGAAAAGCAAGCCCTTCTCTACCTACCTCCAAACATGCCGGACCCTCGCGAGCCAGACTTCCCGGAGAAAGCAGCCGAGCGCATCCGCCGTGTCCTCGAGATCACCAAAGGCCGCGCCTTCTGCCTCTTCACCAGCTATACGCAGATGCGCAACACCCACGAGCGCCTCCTCGCCGAGCTGCCCTACCCGCTCCTCCTGCACGGCACCGCACCTCGCCACGTTCTCCTGCAGCAATTTCGCGACACCCCCAACGCCGTCCTCTTCGGCACCTCATCGTTCTGGCAGGGAGTCGATGTGCAGGGAGAGCAGTTAAGCTGCGTCATCATCGACCGCCTGCCCTTTGCAGTTCCAAGCGACCCCGTAGTCGAGGCTCGCATGGAAGCCATCGAAGCTCTCGGCGGCAAACCCTTCTTCGACTACCAGGTCCCCAACGCCGTCATCACGCTCAAGCAGGGCTTCGGCCGTCTCATCCGCAGCCTGAACGACCGCGGCGTCCTCATGCTCCTCGACCCACGCATCCAGCGCCAACGCTACGGCCGCATCTTTCTCGAATCCCTGCCACCCTACCGCCTCACCCAGGACATCACCGACGTCGAGCAGTTCTTCAAAAAACCCTCATAGCGTGTCATTGCAACGCCGGCTCTACGACCCGTCGGGATATCTGCAACTGGGCCAACTCCCCCATCGGCTTTCACATCAGATTGGATAGACTGCGCTCGCGGGACCGAGCAATCGTACTGGCATTTCGCGGCCCGGCAGCTTGGAAACTCCTGTTTCCGTGGAAAGGTTCAGCTCTATGACATTCTTACGTTTCACTACTGTGGCTTCGGCCGCAATCGCTCTCTCGTGCCTGCCGGGCGCTAACTCAGCCATGCACGGGTTCGCTCAAACAGGCACCGCACAAACGGCTCCCGACAACTCGAATCAGAATAAGAACCACGCACAGACCGCGGACAACCAGGTCAATGCGAAGTCCGACCGGGTCACCACGGCAAAGATTCGCAAGGCCATCATGGCCGATAAGACTCTTTCGACCTACGCCCACAACGTCAAGATCATCACCGTTGATGGCGCAGTCACGCTCAAGGGCCCGGTTCAGTCAGACGATGAGAAGCAGAAAGTGGCCTCGGAAGCAGCCAGCGTTGTCAGCGCCGACAAGATCACCAACGAACTCACCGTTAAGCAGTAGTCGCCATCACGCAGTACAAATCTTGCTGCAGCAGCAGCCAAGGAGCACCATCATGTCTAGCAAAAACGTAGCTGTTTTCGGTATTTACGCAACACCCGGCACCGCAGAGGCCGCAGTCGATCATTTGCTCGCCAACGGTTTCACGAACTCTGCCATCTCCGTCCTTCTTCCGGACGATGAAAGCACACGCGCCTTCGCCCACGAAAAAGCCACCAAAGCTCCTGAGGGCACAGCCACCGGAGTGGCCACCGGCGGCGTGATCGGCGGAACACTTGGTCTGCTCGCAGGCATTGGCGCTCTCGCCATTCCCGGCGTCGGTCCGCTTATCGCAGCCGGCCCCATTATGGCGACGATCGCAGGCGTCGGCGCGGGCGGTGCAGTAGGCGGTATCGTCGGAGCCCTCGTCGGCTTGGGCATCCCCGAATATGAGGCGAAGCGCTACGAAGGTGCCGTCAAAGGTGGTGGAACTCTCCTGTCGGTTCACTGTGACACCTCCGAGCAGGTCGATGCTGCCAAGGCCTCTCTCAAGAACACCGGCGCACGCGATATCTCTTCGTCCAGCGAGGCAGGTTCGAAGGACACCACTGGCGGCCGGGGAACCTTCGGCAACATCTCCGAGGGCGAGAGACTTTCCTCCCGTACTCCAGACCGTGCGATAGATCGCGAGAGAATCCTCGAACAGAATGACGTGGTCACCGCCGACCGCACAACGACCAGGTACTAGTCACCGCACCTAAGTTGACCTGCACCTCATACCCGAGCCCGCTCTTACAAAAGAGCGGGCTCTTTCTATCTGCCACCAGCTCCCGCGCCGCAAACTTGACCGCGCCGTAAAATGGAACCATCGCATGGGACGCAACCTCTACATTCTCGCTGTCAGCCTGATCGTCTTTGCTCTAATCTCCTGCGGCATCGCCTATACCAACATCGCGCGGCAACCCGGTTCCCCCGGCGACGTTTCGCTCTGGCGCACCATGGGCCTTGGCCTTCTGGTCATTGGCCTTCTCGTGGCCCTCGCCGGCATCCTGTCCTCATTATTCGAGCAAGCAGAGCGTCGTGCCGAAGAGGCCCGCCGAGCGAAGCGCAGGCGCTGAGAATCCGCATAAAACAGTACAATCAAAGTACGGAACAAGTTGAAGCCGCGTCCCCTCAGCTCCCATCCAAAACACAGACGCGGCACCGAAGGGATTCCAGAGTCATGTTCGAAGTAACCGTAGAAGCCGGCTTCTCCTCCGGCCACTACCTCCGCAACTACCGTGGCAAGTGCGAGAACCCTCACGGCCACAACTACAAGGTCTTCATCACCCTTCAGGGCAACGACCTCGACGAGGCTGGCCTGCTCCTCGACTTCAAACTCCTCAAGCAGGTCATGCGCCCGGTTGTCGACTACCTCGATCATCAGATGATCAACGACCTCGAGCCTTTCACCACGCTCAACCCCTCAGCCGAAAACCTCGCCCGCTACTTCTATGACAAGACGAAACTCCAACTCCACGAGATGACCGACGGCCGCGTCACCGTCAAAGACTGTACCCTCTACGAAACCGACACCAGCTTCGCCCGCTACTACGAGTAGCTGCCCAGCCGGCCGTCACCAACCAGGAATCGTCATTTCGACCGGACCCTGAGCGGAGTCGAAGGGGTAGTGGAGAAATCCGCTGCTCTCCTCGAACTAGTCCCGGCCAACGCAGCCGCTTTTGTTCTTCGTATCAGGAATGCCAATGCACCTCATCGAACTCTACAAATCCGTCCAGGGCGAATCCTCCTTCGCCGGCCTCCCATGCATCTTCGTCCGTCTCGCCGGCTGCAACCTCCGCTGCGCCTGGTGCGACTCCGAGTACACTTTCACCGGAGGCAAGCCCTTCGCCCTCGACGAGATCGAGCAGCAGATCGAGGCCCTAGCCCCCTGCACCCTCGTCGAGTTCACCGGCGGCGAGCCCATGCTGCAAGCCAAAGAGCTTCTCCCTCTGATGGACCGCCTCCTCGCCCAGAACTTCACGCTGATGATCGAGACCAGCGGCGAGCGCCCATTAGCCGATGTTCCCAAAGCCGTCCACAAGATCGTCGACGTCAAATGCCCCGGCGCGGGCAGCGCAGCCAATACCTTCCGCCTCGAAAACCTCCAAGCCCTCACAAAAAACGATGAAGTCAAATTCGTCATCGCCAACCGCGAAGACTACAACTTCGCCCGCGACTTCATCCACGAGCATGCACTCCACGAGAAAGCCGGCCAAATCCTCCTCAGCCCAGCCTTCGTCCAGACACCCACCCCGCAACGCACCGCCGACAATATGGCCCTCGACCCTCGCAAACTCGTCGAATGGATGCTCGCCGACGGCCTCCCCGCGCGCCTCTCCCTCCAGATCCACAAGTTCATCTGGGAGCCGATGAAAAAAGGCGTCTAACACGTCATACGCTACCATTTCTCATGCGCCCACTTTTCACTCTGCTTCTGCTTGCAACACTCCACTGCGCACTCGCGCAGCCGCAGCAGAAGCCTATCGAAATCAAAGTCGTCGTCATCAACATGTTCGAGATCGGCGCCGACACCGGCGACGTCCCTGGCGAACACCAGTACTGGGTCGAGCGCGAGCACCTCGACACCGTGCTTCCCTTTCCCGCGGGCTACCACGACCTCCATCTCAACCCGCACACCGGAGTCCTCGGAGTCCTCACCGGGGTAGGCACCGCGCGCACTGCCGCGACCATCATGGCCCTCGGCCTCGACCCGCGCTTCGACCTCACCCACTCCTACTTCCTCGTCGCCGGCATTGGCGGTATCGATCCACAGATGGGCTCCCTCGCCTCGGCAGTCTGGTCCGACTATATCGTCGACGGCGACCTGGCCCATGAGATCGACGCCCGCGAAATTCCACAGGCCACGCCAGAGGATCGCAAGGTCTGGAAGACCGGCTACGTCCCCCTCGGCAAGTCCACGCCCTACGAACAGCCCCGCGCCGCCCGCTTCGGCGACGACGGCAACGTCTACCACCTCAATACCGCCCTCGTCGACTGGGCCTTCGCCCTCACCAAAGACACGCCCCTCCCCGACACTCCCGCTATCGCCGAACGCCGCAAGCAGTACGCCGACGAAGCCGCCCACCGCCCGCCCTTCGTCCTCCGCGGTGACAACCTCTCCGCCGCCACCTTCTGGCACGGCAAGCTGCTCAACCAGTGGGCGCGCGACTGGGTCAAATACCAGACCGACGGCCATGGCACCTACGCCATCTGCGGCATGGAGGACACCGGCACTCTCCAGTCCCTCACCTGGCTCGCCAAGGCGAACAAGCTCGACATCAACCGCGTCCTCGTCCTCCGCACGGCGTCGAACTATGACCAGCAGCGCATCGGTGTCACCGCGGCCGAAAGCCTTTCCGAGACCAAGGTTCGCCAATACAGCGCCTACCTGCCCGCGCTCGACTCTGCCTACCGCATAGGCCACATCGTAGTCGACAACCTCGTAGCCAACTGGCCCCAAACCCGCGACCACATCCCAACAAAATAATCACGAGCCGAGCAACGCGAGGCCCCATGCATCCCACCTCACCAAAACAAGGTATACATGTCACGAAGTGACCGCTCGCCGCGCAGGCGGCCCGTCCGGCAGGACATCTGTATAAGGAGCAATCCCTGAAGATCCTCATCCTCTCCCCCCACCGTGACGACGCAGCGTTTTCCCTTTCGATCGCCATCACCAACTGGCTCCAATCGCGCCACACCGTCACCCTCCTCAACGTCTTCACCCGCAGCCGCTACGCCCCGTACTCCGACGCCGCCTTCGTCCACGAAAACGACGAGCTCTCGTACGTCTCCGCCATGCGTCTGCGCGAAGACGAGCTCTTCCTCCGCCGCATCAAAGAAACCCTTCCCAAGGGCCTCAAGAACAATCTCCATATGCATGACCTCCACCTGAAAGACGCCCCCATCCGTCTCCGCATTCCCCTCGAAGAGCTAAACGACACCCCGGTCAATCCCACAGACCCAGCCATCGAAAAGATTCGCAAAGCCCTCGCTAGACAATCCGAAGCCGGAGCGATGGAAGCCTTAGTCATCCCCGCGGCATTGGGAGATCACGTCGACCACCTCACCGTCCGCGAGGCCGCAATGTCATTCACTGCAGGCATTCCCGCCGCCTTCTATGAAGACCTCCCCTACGCCACCACCCATCCCAGCGCCGCTACAGATCTCGAAGCCCTGCGCGAAGCCGCCGCAAAGCGCAACGAGCCTCTCAGCGCAGTCATCTATCAGATCGAGTCGGCCGTCGAATACAAGCGCCGCCTCGTCCTCGGCTACGCCTCACAGATCGACGACGAGGCCGGCACTCTCATCAGCAACTTCGCCACGCGTTACAACGGCGGCGAACGGCTCTGGGCCAACCAGGCATGGCTCAGAGCGCTCTCAAGGTCGGTGTAAATAAGATGCTGTCATTCTGAGCGCAGCGAAGAACCCCCGCTTTGGCTCGGAATGCCACAATTTACGCCATCGCCGAATCTGCTTTAAATCAATGCAAGTCGTGGCGTTTTATCCCAGCATCTTCCTAACCACCCGCCGCACCGTCTCGGTCACCACCCCATACACGAGATGCGTAGCCATCTCACTCGTCCGTTCCCGCGCTGTCTGCTCTTCAGGTTCGGCCCCAAGCCCCATCGCCGGCAGCACCGTCCCATGCGTCAACGAACTCAGCGCCAGCCCGAACCCCGCACCGTCCTTCGCCGTTGCTGCGGGATAGTATTCCGCAAGCGCACCATACGCCGCCCCAGTCAACGCGCCAAAGCCCCAATGGATCGACTCCACCGCGACCTCTTTTTGCGCCCCCGCCAACTCATGTCCGACAACCTTCTCCGCGAGCACCTCCGGGGGCTCCGGCTCCCCATGTGTCCGCGGCGGATAGATCCTCTCCGCCAGCGTCTTCGCCGCCGTCGCCACCACGCCACCAATCAAACCCGCCAGCATACCTTTCGCCAGCGAACGCCCATACGTCGTCTCTTTCAACTCATGTGTCCCGCTCATCAAACCGCCTTAGTCCCGCCTTAGCAAAGCAATCTATCCCTGAGATGCACCGCAGCCCGAATCTGTCGCTCCATCAAGCTCTACCCAACATAAGCCGCCGCATCGGTAACATCGTTTCCACTGTCCACCCTGGCCGCACGAAACACGAAGGTCAGCAGCACCGACACCACAAGGTTCAGCATCAACGCCGGCACAGCCGCATACATCGCATAAGTCCCGCCAAAAATATGCAGCGGATAAACCGACCCCTTCAGCCCCAGCGCCACAGCCATTCCCGTCCCGCTGGCCATCCCCGCTACCCACCCCGCAAACAGCGCCCAGGGATGGAACCATCGTGTAAACACCCCAACCACAACAGAGGGAAACAACTGCCCCATCCAGATTCCACCGAGCAACTGCATCTCAATCGCATACGTCGCCGGCAGCTTCAGCACAAACAGCAGCGCGCCGAACTTTACCACCAGCGAAACCACCTTCGCCATCCGCGACTCTTCCTCCGGCAGCATCTTTCGCCGCACTAAAGCTCCATACAGATTCCGCGTAAACAGATTCGAAGCCGCAATCGACATGATCGCCGCCGGCACCAGCGCGCCCACCGCCACCGCAGCCAGACAGAACCCCGCAAACCACTCCGGAAACATCTTCAGGAACAAAAGCGGCACTGCCGTATTCGGATCCTTCGTCACCACACCCGCTGCCAGTGCCACATACCCCAGCAGCGCAATCAACCCCAGCAGGAAACTATAAGCAGGCAGCATCGCCGCGTTTCTTCGCACCACATTCGCATTCTGCGCGCTCAGCACCGCCGTCGCCGTATGCGGATACAGCATCAACGCCACAGCCGATCCGATCGCCAGCGTCGAGTACCCCAGAAACTGCCCCTGCTTCAAATAAACAGTCGCCGCCGGCGAGTGCGCGCCCAGCAGATGATTCGCTGTCTCAAACACCCGCGCATACCCACCCAGCCTGATCGGAATATAGATCAGCGCCGCCAGCACCATCACATACAGCATCACGTCCTTCACAATCGCAATCACCGCCGGCGCCCGCAGCCCACTCGAGTACGTATACGCTGCCAGAATCACAAACGCCGCAGCCAGCGGCCACTCTCCCTGCACCCCCATCGCACCGATCACGACCCTGATCCCCACCAGTTGCAGCGCAATATAGGGCATCAGCGCCAGCACTCCCGTCAGCGCAATCGCAATCGTCAGCCAGCGGTTTCCATAGCGCCCAGCCACGAAGTCCGCAAAGGTTACGTAACCGTGACGGTGACAGACTGTCCACAGCCGCGGCAGCACCATCATCATGTACGGATACGTAATCACCGCATACGGCACCGCAAAAAAACCCATCGCCCCGCCCCCATACAGCAGCGCAGGCACTGCGATCACCGTATAGGCCGTATACAGGTCTCCACCGATCAAGAACCACGTCACCCAGGTCCCGAAGCTTCGCCCTGCCAGCCCCCACTCTTCGAGCGACCCCATCCCCGCCTTCGGCCTCCGCCACCGAGCCGCCCAGAACCCGGCCAGCGTCACCAGCGCAAAGAAAAAACAAAAGACCACCAACGCCGTCGTATGCAGTTGCAATCGTCACCTACACAGAAGATTTGTCCTTACAAAATAACAGGCATGTCCTGCCGGACGGGCCCACTGCGCGTGGGGCGGTCACTTCGTGACGCGTGTACCGGTCTTGCAAGGGCGACCTTCCACAGGCCTCCCGTTGGTCGGCAGAGAATGATCCCGGCCAACGGCCGGGCCGATGCTGTTTATTTCACCCAGACAAGTTAAAAAGGCGTGTGAACGTCCGCCCCACGCGCAGTGGGCCCGTCCGGCAGGACATGTCTGTAAAAAAAATCAGCTCCGGCCGCTGTCGCTCCACTCATACACCACCACACCCAGATCGTTCAGCGTCTTGATCACTGTCTCCATATTCCGCCGAACCTCAGGCCGCGCGCTCGCCGGAACCCCATGCGCCTCTTCCACCGCCACCACCCGCCCATACGGCCAATAGTTTTGCGGAACCGCATTCAACGCCGTCGGCAGGTCACTCACCCGCACATTCAGGTCCTGCCGCCGAGCACCCGTCGGCCGCAACATCCCACCCACTCCCAGGTCAGTCGTATTCGCGTCCGCCTGCACCACATGCAGTGTCACCATCGCGCCCTGCACCGTCAGGTACGGATTCTCCCACAGCGTCAAACTCTTCACCGCCATATACCTTGTCTTCGATGGCGGCGGAATCAACTCCATCTGCTGCCGCGCCAGATTGATCTCCTGCCGCTGCTCGGCCGCAATCGCCTTCGCCTCAGCGACGCTGGACGTGGACGCAGCAGTTCGCGTGCAGCCGGTTAGAGCAACGGGGAGCAGAAGGGCAGGGAAGAGCAGATATCTAAGCACGAACACCAGCATACCAAGCCCTTCCGCACTTCAGAAGCCCAAAAAACCCACTAAAACGTAAGTCCCTTATCGTCCAACCCAAACCGCGGCCCGTTTTTCCAGAAACGCCCTCGTCCCCTCCGCCTTGTCCGCCGTCCCACACAGCCGCCCGAAGACCTCCGCCTCCACGTCTGTCCCCGCCTCCAATCCCAAGCTGTTCCCCCACCGCACCGCCTCCATGCACGCCGCAATCGCCAGCGGAGCCATCCCCACCACCGTCTTCGCCAACTCCCCCGCGCGCTCCATCAACCGGTTCGCCGGAACCACCTCATCCACCAGCCCAATTCGCAGCGCCTCGGCCGCTCCGATCATCTCCCCCGTCAGCAACAGCTTCAGCGCCGTCGATTGTCCTACCAGCCGCGGCAGCCGCTGTGTCCCGCCATACCCCGGAATCAACCCCAGCTTCACCTCCGGCTGCCCCATCCGAGCCGTCTCGCTGGCCAGCCGTATCGTACAAGCCATAGCCAGCTCGCACCCACCGCCCAGCGCAAACCCGTTGATACAAGCGATCACCGGCTTCCCACAGGTCTCGATCATCCGAAAGACCTCCTGCCCGCGCCGCGCCTTCGCCTCTCCCGTCGCCACGTCCAGACGCGCGATCTCGTTGATGTCCGCTCCCGCCGCGAACGCCTTCTCTCCCGCGCCCGTCACCAGAATCACGCGCACGCCGACATCCCCCGCCAGCGCCATGAACACCTGTTCCAGCTCATTGAACACCTTCGCATTCAGCGCATTCAGCACCTCCGGCCGGTTCAGCGTCACTCTGGCAATCTGGTCCTTCACCTCACACAGCAGTGTCTCGTAGCTCACAGTCATCTCCCTGGGAAGTTCAGTCCATCAAGCAAGTGCAGCAATCTCGTTCTGTACTTCCAGACGATACAATCGAATCTATGATTAAGGGAATCACGTTGATCAGCGCCGTGGTCTCTGCCGGCGTGCCGGGCGCTGAACCCGGCGCTGAGTTTGACCGCCTTACCAGCCTCTTTTCCGCCCTCGGCTTCGAGCAAGGCAAAGGCTGGCAGGACGCCGAGGGCCGTGGCGCCGCCTTCCTCGCCCCCATTGGTAACCTCGAATTCGTCACCGGCCGTCCCCCAACCGTGCCGCCCATCCTCATCGAAGTCACGCAGCTCGACCACATACGCACCCTCGTCGAAAAGTGGCTCCTCGCCGGCCATCGGTCTGAAGAGATCCCCACCCTCCTCTCATCGGCCGAGCCGACCCACTGGAACAGCCGCCTCTTCACCGCCCAGCTCACCCCGGAACTAAAGCTAGGCTTCTGGCAGTCGGAAAACCCCTTCCACAACCAGCCCAACGCCATCGAAGGCGACCTCAGCGCCGCCAACATGCGCTTCGCCATCGTCACCACCCGCTGGAACACCGTCATCACCGACCGCCTCCTCCAAGGCTCGCTCGACGCCTTGCATCGGAGTGGCGCAGCGAAGCAGCAAATCGAGATCGTCCGCGTCCCCGGCGCATGGGAGGTCCCCTCCGCCGCCCGCACTCTCGCCGAATCGAAAAAATTCGACGCCATCATCACGCTCGGCTGCCTTCTCCGCGGCGAAACCGCGCACTACGAAGCTATCTACAACGAAGTCGCCCGCGGTATCGGCCAGTCCCAGCAGGAGACCGGCGTCCCCCACGCCTTCGGTGTCCTCACCTGCGAAACCCTGGAACAAGCTCTCGACCGCGCAGGCCTCAAAGCCGGCAACAAGGGCTTCGAAGCCGCCACCGCCGCCATCGAGATGGTCTCCATCCAGCGCAAACTGGCCGCTCAATGAGGAAGAGGCGGGTCATTTTTTTCGCTTCTAGGTACCCCAAGGCTTTAGCCTTGGGTCTCTCTCAACGGTACGGGAGGGGGGCTTTAGCCCCTGGGGTATGCTCTCTTATCCGTACGGTACTAAACTCAGAAAGCTGGTCTTTAGAATAATGGGTACCCGCCGCAAGTCCCGCGAACTAGCCATGCAGATGCTCTTCCAGGGCGACCTCGGCAAACAAACCCCCGACGAAGTCCGCAAGCTCTTCTGGGCTTCCGTCGCCGACGTCGACGCCGACACCCGCGGCTTCACCGAAGATCTCTACCGCGTCGCCACCACACGCCAGGAGGAGATCGACGCACTCATCGAAGCCCACGCCCAGAACTGGCGCATCGAGCGCATGGCCGTCGTCGACCGCAACCTCATCCGCGCCGCCGTAGCCGAGATGCTCGGCTATCCCAACACCCCCGCCGCCATCATCATCAACGAGTCCCTCGAAATCGGCCGCCGCTACGCCGCCCCCGAATCCATCCATTTCCTCAACGGGGTCCTCGACGCCATCGCCCGCGACCTCCTGAAAAAACGCCTCGCTTGATCGGTAGTGGGTCGAACTCAGCCAGTTTGCAATTTGCGGCTGGACATGCGATCAATGTGAACCCGTTGGCCGTTCAGGCGCAGAGCGAGCCCCACCATGCAGATTGCTGTGAAACCGAAATAAGAGCCAAGCCAATGGAAGGTCTGCGCCGATGGACTTGGATCGAGTTTGATCCAGCGAAGCACGAAAGCAAGAAACGCTACGGCGAAACCAACAGAGACCACTCCCGCAGCGCCAAGAAGCCATTCATCTATGAGATGCCCCCGCAACGTTCGTGCAGTTGCCAATTCATAAAAGCCGATGCTCATTGCCATTATGACAATCACGAGCGCGATTGTACGAAAGGCTATTGGTCTGGTTGCCCCAGTTGCTCCAAGAGTGACCAGAAGCCCGAGTGAGCTACAGGCAAGGCCGTTCAGCACCAGAAGCCAGGAATTATCTTTTCTTGAACCCCAAACGCTGGCTGCAATCGTGCAAACCCCTGCTGCCAGAGCGAACAGGCCCAACTGTGACAACGCATCTCTGCCGTGGATGAATGTACGCAGATTCGGAGATCCATCCGGGCTCCCCATAAGAACAATCAGGACGGCAAATAGCGCATCAAAAACGCCACACAATGCCAGCAGCCACCAGCTTTTGACCAACGATTGAGTCATGGCGAGCTTCCCAATCACGGCACCGCCCTTCGTGCGGAAGAACCGTGTCGGGATCATAGCACGAGAGCGTCATTTTCGCGTCGGCAGTCATAGCGATGCTCCAGCAGAAATGCCAGGATCCGGCTAGGTCCGTTGTGAACGCGTTTACTTTGACCCACTACCCTGATTACACCGAACGCATCGCGAATCCGTCTACTTCGGCGGATAAGCCTTCGTCGCTCCATTTCTTGAATTAAAGACCTCGAAGCGCCCATTCTCAAGCACAGTCACCTTCAAATAATTTCCAGCATCGGTTCCCTGCACATTGGCGATCTGACGCTCAGCCACATTGTGGGTCGGTCCTCCCTCTTCCGAATAATGCAGCTGCCAAAGGTCCTCAAGCCCAGGAGCCTTCGTAACAACATCCCACACGGAAGGCGAACCGCCCTTCGTAGCGCCATTGTCCATAATCGCAACCCGCGGGCTGAGCGCATCGACAAGCGCGGGGCTGCTGCTCTGCGAGAATCCATGATGCGAGACAACCAGCAGATCGATATGCCCCAGCTTGTTGACCGGGCACATCAACTCCTGCTCCTTATCCCGGGTCAGATCGCCGAGGTCAAGAATCTTCAGCTTCCCGAAAGACAGTATGACCCCAAGCGAGCGTGCATTCTCCGTCTGGTCGGCCTGAACATCAGTCGCCGGACCACAAAAAGAATTCGCAGCCCCTGCGCCCGGCAGCGGCTGCGCAATTAAATTCCCATCAGCGCTAATCACCCTCGCCTTGAGCTCGGGAATAGGCAGCAGATCTCCCGGCTTCGCCACAATATGTCCATAGTGGCCCTCCGCCAGCACCTTCTGATACTCGTCGTAGACCTGAACCGTCGATGCGCTTTCTGTCTCGCGGTTCGGCCCATGATCGATGAACGTTCCCACAGGAATCTTCGCAACCAGCTGCGGCACTCCCCCGGTATGGTCTGTGTGATAGTGCGTGAGCAGAACATAGTCGATGCGGCTGATGCCCGCTGCCTTGGCAGCAGCGGCAATTCGGTCCGCATCGCGCCCCTCGTGGCCAGGCCAACCCGTATCGATCAGCAGCGAATGCTGCGATGGCGTCACAAAGAGCGTAGCCTGCCCGCCTTCGACATCGACAAAATAAATCTGAAGCGGATAGTGCGGAGCAGCAAACGCATTAAGAGAAGCCCCGCTGACCACAAGAACCAATGTCAAACACAGAAGCTTGGCTACCGGAAAGAATTTCATACTCAGCACTCTACCTTGACACAGTATCCTGCGGAAAGCATAAGCACCACGTCGTAGCCATCCTCGGCGCTCTTTTCATCGTCTCAAGAGCCTAATGCCCACTCACTTCGACGCCATCATCATCGGAGCCGGTCAGGCTGGCCCCTCCCTCGCGGGAAAACTTACGCAGGCCGGCCGCACCGTCGCATTCATCGAACGCAAGCTCTTCGGCGGCACTTGCGTCAACACCGGATGTACGCCCACCAAGGCCCTCGTCGCCAGCGCCTACGTCGCCCAAAAGGCCCGCACCGCCAACGCCTATGGAGTGACCGTTCCAGGCGCGATCGCGGTCGATATGAAGGCCGTGAAAGCACGTAAAGACCAGATCGTTCTCAACTCCCGCAACGGCCTGGAAAAATATCTCCGAGGCATGCAGAACTGCACCGTCTTCACCGACCATGCACGCTTCGAATCGCCTAAAGAGATTCGAGTAGGCGACAACCTCCTATCCACCGATCAAATCTTCATCAACGTCGGCGGCCGCGCGATCGTTCCGGATTTTCCCGGCGTCGACCGCGTCCCTTGGATGACCAACGTCAGCATCCTCGAACTCGACACGCTGCCCCGTCATCTCGTGATCGTAGGCGGGAGCTACGTCGGCCTCGAATTCGGACAGATCTATCGCCGTTTCGGAAGCGAAGTCACCATCATCGAAAAATCCTCCCGCCTCGTCTCGCGCGAAGACGAGGACGTCTCTGCAGCCATCAAAACCTTCCTCGAAAAAGAGGGCATCACGGTGCGATTAAACGCCGAGTGCATCCATCTCGAACCGCATGGCAACGACATCGCAGCCGGCGTGAACTGCCCCGACGACGGCTCCGACAGCATCGGCTCCCACGTGCTCCTCGCAGTCGGTCGGCGACCCAACACCGACGACCTCGGCCTCGACCGCGCCGGCATCAAACACGACGAGCACGGCTACATCACCGTAGACGACCAACTCCGCACCAACGTACCCGGCATCTGGGCGCTAGGAGACTGCAACGGCCGTGGCGCCTTCACCCACACCGCATACAACGACTACGAAATCGTAGCCGCGAACCTCCTCGATTACGCCGTCCCCGATCAAGCCCCTCGGCGCGTAACCGACCGCATCCCTTGTTACGCGCTCTACACCGACCCGCCCCTCGGCCGCATCGGCCTCACCGAAGACGACGTCCGCAAGTCCGGCAAGCCGGCTCTCATCGGAACACGCCCCATGACAAAAGTCGCCCGCGCCATCGAGAAGGGCGAGACCGAAGGCTTCATCAAAGTCCTCGTCGACGCAACCACAAAACAAATCCTCGGAGCCTCCATCCTCGGAACCGGCGGCGACGAAGCCATCCACTGCATCCTCGACACGATGTACGCCCGCGCCCCTTACACAAACATCCAGCGCGCCGTACACATCCACCCAACCGTCTCCGAACTCCTCCCAACCGTCTTCGGCGACCTCAAGCCTCTGTAGAAAGTATTGACGGACATAGCCGGAGTCAGCGACCAAACATAGCCTAACGTTAGGCGCCCAATCGAACTGGAGTCCAAGCGCCCGATAGAAGCTTCGCTATAAAAGCTCTTGCTGTCATCCTGAACGCAGAGAAGGATCCCGAAGAACTCCACTCACCACACACCGCTCGGACCCTTCAACCCATATGCCCGTCCTGCCTCTCCCGTTGATGGTTCCAGTTCTTATCCAGAAGGCCCATCCAGTATCATTCGCATAATCCAGCGAATCCCCTCGGAGCCGGCGCATGCGTTGCACACACCTCATCCCCCTCACCCTTCTCGCATCATCGTTCGCCTCCGCCACCCCAGTTCAGCTCCGCACCGAACACCTGACAAACCCCATCGGCATCGACACCCCCAAACCGCAGTTCGCTTGGCAAAGCAACGCCACCACCCCAAACTGGATGCAGTCCGCCTATGAAATCCGCGTCGCCACCAGCGACAAAAATCTAGCCGCAGGCAAAGCCGACGTATGGAACTCCGGGCGTATCGCATCCTCCGATTCCATCAACATCCTCTACAGTGGCCCCACTCTCAAGCCGCAAACCCGCTACTTCTGGTCAGTCCGCGTCTGGGATAACAAGGGCGCCAACTCCACCTCCTCCCCCGCGTGGTTTGAAACCGGCCTATCCCCCTCTGACTGGAGCGCCAAGTGGATTCGCCGCGCCGATCCTGCCGCCGACCGCGAACTCGCCGCCGTCCGCTGGCTCTGGCTGCCGGGCGCTGACGCACAAAAAGTTCCCGCCGGCACCACCGCCGAATTCCGCTACACCCTGCATCTCGACGCCGCACCCATGCGCGCCAGCCTGCACATCGTCAGCCCCGGCGACTACGCGGCAACCGTCAACGGCATCCCCACCGGCCAACACAAAACCTGGGGAGCCTTCGACTGGGAAGAGATCGGCCCAATACTCAAACCCGGTGACAACGAAATCCTCGTGAAGGTGGTCGCCCAGGGAAAGCTCGCCGCCGCCACCGCCTTCGCCGCCTCGATCCGCATCACCGCACAAGACGAAACCCAACGCCGCATCCCCAGCGATAGCACATGGCAAGCCCGCACCGACAGCAGCGCCCAATGGCAGCCCGCACTAGTAGTCGGCCCCATCACCACACCCTTATCCATCGGCACCGACCGCCACTCCGAAGTCCCCGGCCCCAACCGCATCGCCACCGACGCCGCACTCCTCCGCAAAGACTTCACCGTCGCCTCGCCCATCCAGTCCGCGCGCCTCACCATCACCGCCCTCGGCGCCTACCAGGCATTCCTCAACGGCAAGCCCATTGCCCCGCACAATCTCCTCGACCCCGGCTGGACCGACTTCCACAAGCGAGTCCTCTACCAGACCTACGACGTCACCTCCATGCTCTCCACCGGCGACAACACCATCGCCGCAATCCTCGGTGGCGGATGGCACGGCTCTCCGATGACCTGGGCCGGCACTCGCGCCTATCCAGAACCCGACGCCCTCCGCGCCCAACTCGACATCACCCTCGCCGACGGCTCCCACAAAACCATCGCCACCGACGAAACCTGGCAGACCGCCCCCGCCCCCACTCTCTTCTCCGAGATCTACGCCGGCGAAGTCTACGACGCCCGCCTTGAAACCCCCGGCTGGAACGCCCCCCACTTCACCGCAAAAAACTGGACACCCGCAGCCACCATCACCATCTCAGAACAAATAAAACTAACCGCCCAACCCAACCTCTCCATAGCCATCTCCAACACCCTCCACCCCATCGCGATGAACCAAACACCGGCCGCCAACGAACCGGGAACAGTCATCTACGACATGGGCCAGAACATGGTCGGCAACATCCTCCTCCACGTCCACGGCCCCCGCGGCGCCCTCATTCGCATGCGCTTCGCCGAGCGCCTCAATCCCGACGGCAGCATCTACACCGAAAACCTCCGCAACGCCACCGTCACCGACACCTATATCCTCTCCGGCCGCGGCGACGAGACCTACACCCCCGCCTTCACCTTCCACGGCTTCCGCTACGTCGAGCTCTCCGGCTACCCTGGCACTCCCACCACCGTCAGCATCGAAGGCCTCGTCTACGACAGCCTCCCCGCCATCCCATCCATCCGTTTCCAAAGCTCCAGTGATCTCCTCAACAAGATGGGCCAACTCGGCATCTGGGGCCAGCGCGGCAACTTCCTCTCCATCCCCACCGACTGCCCCCAGCGTGACGAGCGTCTCGGCTGGATGGGCGACGCCGGCGTCTTCTGGCGCACCGGCACCTACAACTTCGACATCGCCAGCTTCACCCGCAAGTTCATGCTCGACATCGACGATGCCCAGACCGTTGACAACGCCTTCACCGACGTCTCCCCCAACCTCCTCGGCCCGCAGGAGGGCGCACCCGGCTGGGCCGACGCCGGCATCCTCGTCCCCTACGCCGCCTGGCTCCAGTACGGCGACAAAACCCTCCTCGAAACCTCCTGGCCCAAAATGCAGCGCTACATGGACTTCATCCTCACCACCAACCCCGACTACCTCCGCCGCAACAAACTCGGCAACAACTACGCCGACTGGCTAGCCCCTGACCAGAACACACCCAAAGACCTAATCGCCACCGCCTACTGGGCCATCATCGCTCGCGACATGCGCGAGATGTCCCTCGCCCTCGGCCGCAAAGAAGACGCCGACAAATACCAAACCCTCTACGACCACATCGCCGAAGCCTACCGCAAGCAATACATCCAACCCAACGGCGCCGTCCTCGGCGACACCCAGAGCGCCTACGTCGTCACCCTCTACTCCGGCATCGCTCCTGAAGATCTCCGCGCCAACATCACCACCCGCCTCGTCAATGAGATCGAGGCCCACAACAACCACCTCACCACCGGCTTCCTCGGCACACCCTTCCTCATGTTCGTCCTCGACGACAACCACCGCCCCGACGTCGCCTTCAGGCTCCTCCTGCAAGACACCTACCCAAGCTGGGGATACATGGTCGCCAAAGGCGCCACCACCTGGTGGGAGCGATGGAACGGCGACACCGGCGACCCCGCCATGAACTCCTACAACCACTACGCCTTCGGTTCCGTGATGGCCTGGGTCTTCCGCCGCGCCGCCGGCATCGACACCGACCCCTCAGGCCCCGGCTTCCATCACCTCACCATCCGGCCGCAATTCGACCCGTCGCTCCCCACCCTCCACACCGAATACGACTCCCCCTACGGCCTCATCACCACCAATTGGACCAGCAACAACCACCAATTCACCATCATCACACCACCAAACACCACCGCCACCATCACCCTGCCCAACGGCAAAACCGAAAACACAGGCAGCGGCACCCACACCTACCCAATCCAATGACGGCTCGACGATCAACGTGACGATCAACGTTTAGATCAACGGAATCCCATTCGTCGGGACTAATCCCGGCTCCGTTTGACATCCGACCCGAGAGCGAGGGATACCGCATCCGCAACCTCTCTGACACGGGTCTCCTTGCTTCTTTGACCCTCGTAAATCCAAAACCAGTAATATTTCGGCATTGCTGCTTCGTCGGGCTTGTGTAATTGTGTTGGCTCTGGATTTGATCACACCGATCAGGTCGTACAGCTCTCTTCAAGCGGTCTCCGTTCCGGTACTGAGAGGTCCTATGGCAAACGTCGAGTACTCTCCCAAGAAGGTGGATCTCTTCTTTCCAGCACGACGAGGCAACTTCTTCTCCGACATCCCTTCCGGCAATGATGCAGCGGTATGTGCCGAGATGGCCAGATTGGCGTACTGCCGAAAGGAGCCCGCATTTTGGTTTGACAGAGACCTGATAACCGCAATATTGAAGAGCCGGGGCTTCACCGCCCAGTTCTTCGAGAGCAAAGGCACGCCTGACGGAATGGGCACACACTGTTTGCTTGCTTTAGACACCGGCAATAAACTCGCGATAGCGGCGTTCCGTGGCACGGATGCTGCTGATCCAACAGATTTGTTCCACGATGCGGATGTGCTTCAAATTCCTTGGGAACGCGGCGGAAGAGTGCATGCCGGGTTTGCTCAGGCCCTGGCGCACGTGCAGAATGAGCTTCTGGAAGCGATGAATGCTCTCGACTATAAGAGCTTCTACGTGGGACATAGTTTGGGAGCTGCCATGGCGACGCTCCTGGCTAGCCTGCGAAAACCCGACCACCTCTACACCATCGGATCTCCGCGTGTAGGCGACAACGATTTTCTTGATACTCTCGAAGGCGTCGCCGTCAGCCGTTTTGTGGATTGTTGCGATCTTGTCACTCGCCTGCCTCCAGAGAACCTGCTTTTATCTGACACTTATAGCCACTTCGGTATTCCGTCCTACATTGACCGAAATCGCAAGGTGCGGGAGAATCCAACCGATGCTTTCATGCTTGACGACCGGCTTCAGGCGTCTGCGGACTACATTTTGAAATACAGCTGGATCAGCGGAAATGTGGCAGTACGCGATCTCGCGGATCATGCCCCCATCAACTATGTTGAAGCGCTGAAGTGAATATGACGAAGACAACTCTCCGAACCTCAGAGACAGAGGTTGAGACCGAATTCAGACGCTCGAAAACGGCAAGTCGGCTTTCAGGAAAAAATGTCTTCTGAAAGAACCACAAAAACCTCAGAAATTCGCTCGTCAAGCCCCAAAACCAGTTAACTCCATATAAACAAACATCCACTTGGCATGCTAGTTAACTCCAATCTGCCGGGTGCCCCATCCTTCGCAGCCTCATCGCGAAGGATGGGATCGAAACCGTCAACCAGCCAGCAATCCCTTACTTTTGCCTTTGTTTTTGCCGTTGCTTGTCTTTCGGTTGCTATCCTGTAGGGATCTGCTTCTGTTTCTTACCCTTACAACTATTTTCGTCAAAAACAGCCCAAAAATCGCATGTCAAGCCCCCAAATCTCCTGAAAACCCGCTAACCCGCACATAACAAGCTAAATATAGTTCTCGCCAAAATGGAAGTTAGTTACACTCAACCTGCTATATTAAATACATAGGTTCAGAAAAGCTCCGGCACAGACCGGGGCTTTCGCATTTAAGCCACGAAAAGGCACTAAGTCCTTTGCTGGCACGAATTTGGACGTAACTCCCATGGCTGCACGAATTTAGCGGCATTGGCTCCCGCTAAACCACTGCAACCATTGAACTTACACGCGGGCAATAGGGTGCCCCCCGGAAAATGTCAGTGCGCGAGAAGGACGAGAAGGAGACGACAAGAGCAGAAGCCCTCTCCAGCGGAGAGGGCTTCTGCCGTACAACACGGGGTTCGAACTAGGAGGTAGCCTTCCGCGGCTTCTGCACCAGCAGATTCGGCGTAACAATATTCCCGTTCCCATCCGGCAGCTTCGGAGCAATCGGCGTCGTCACGTCCTTGTACGAGCCATCCGTCTGTCTGGTAAGCAGGTGTACCGCGTTGTCCCCCGACGTCCCAGCGTAGAACGTAAGGTTGTCCGCGCTGACCACGCCGGCAACCGGCGCGATCGGCGTCCCCAGGGCAGTCGACAGGGCGATGCTGCCCAACGTGCCCGGGCCAATTGTGGGCGGTGCACCCGGTGTGGGAGAGGGTACAGGCGTCGCCGGGGTATAGGTCGGCACCACGCCACCTGTGCCCGTATATGTCACGAATGAAGTTTTAGAGTCCGAGGTCGGAAACACACCGGTAATTGCCGTCGCCGTCACGCCCGGCAGAGCACCGCTGAACAGCGGAGTCGTTGTAAAGGACTGTGCCGGCGAACCGGCCAGCGGACAAGGGACTGTTGGCAGACCTGTTGCGTTAACGAGGTTGGAACCGTTCGGTGTTCCGATCGCAAGATCAGTAAACGCTGCTGTCGTTGCGCCCAGGACGTGGAAGCCATCATTGGTCGTCGCAATGCGGCTCGTCCCTGGCGTCGCCATCACGCCGGCATCGGGATAGAAGACATTGGTTGTCGTCGACGAGGTCGTCTGCGATCCTCCGCCGGATACTGTCGTCACCGGGCAGTAGGAGCGCGCCGTCGTCGGAGTGCCGCCGAAGAACGCTCCAACGCTCGGTACGCCAATCGCCACGTCCGTCGTCGCCTGCGACGATGTCGTCTGGTACCACCCGGTGAACTGCGAGTGCACCAGCAATTGATTGTTCGGGGTCGTCACGCCCGTCGATGCGTTGTAATCGCCCAGCGTGATATACACCGTCTGGCTGTCCGGCGAAAACACCGCATGGGTCGCCACGCCGCCAAACTGGGTCTGGACCCCGCCGGTGCCGCTCGCGTTGTACAAATACACGAACTGCCGTATCGGATCGGTGATCACCAGTGTCGTGCCGTCAGGCGACACCGCCAGCACCGGCCCGGTCACCGTCGTGTCCTGCGCGGACAGCGTGTTCGAAACCGCGCTGAACGTCATCAGCTCATACGTGCTGCCCATGTAGATCGTGCTGCCGTCGTTGCTGATAACCATCGAGTTCGGTTGATAAGGCAGCCGCACCGGAGCGCCGATCTGCGGTTGCGTAAAGTCCACCGGCACCAGGTACAGCGAGTTGGTACTGGCAATGTACAAATTCGTGCTGTTTGTTCCGGGCGCAGTCACGGAAACCGGGTTGGAGGTAATTGGCTTTCCGTTGCCGAACAGTCCAATTTGGTTGAACGGCGAAGGATTGCAGCTTGGCGGCTGGCAGACTGCCGTAATAGCGGCAGCACCCGGAAAGGTGGGGGTCACCGTTCCCGTCGCCGCCGCTGGAATCGTCGTTGGAGTGGTTGACTCGAACTCCAGCGTCAGGCCGGTAATGACATTCCCGTTTGTGTCCGTCACCAGAGAGGTAATCGGTTGCGTGTTATTCGGATTCACAACCACGCTGGTGTTGGACGTAGAACCCGTAACGCCTGGAACGCTCAATGTGATCTGCTTCGGCGGGCACGTTGAAAAGAAACCAGCGGAGCTTCCGGCATTCGAAATATTCGCCGTGATCACCGTCGATCCCGGCTGCTGCGCCGTCGCCACGCCATTCTGGTCGATTGTAACGATAGAACTGGTCTGTGGCACATAGGAAAGATGACCAACTTTGCAACTGATGTTGTTCGCCGGCGTCTGGGATGCATTCTGGTAGACGCGCGCCGCCAGTTGGCTTGTAGTTCCCTGGGATTGGCAGCTGTTCGCGATTGTTGTTCCCGTGGTCACCGGTGCCGTGCAGCAGCCCGTCCCCGCATCGACCGTGCAGCTTACCTGCTGATTGCCAAACGCAGCGGGGCTGCAGTTCGTCGCCGGATCGTTGAGACAGTCAATCGACAGCGCCCCCAGCACCACGCTCGTCACCACAGGATGCACATAGATCGGCAGCGGATTGCTGCTCGCGCCGTCGCCGCTCGCTATGACAAACACTGTTCCGCTCTTATTGGTCGGGTTGCAGGTCGTAAAGTCCGCGATGCCGCCGCCCGTATTCCTGTTCCAGGTGCCCGCGCACAGCTTGCCGGTCGTCGGCTGCACATCGGCAATGGTCATATCCGGCGTCCCGTTGGCAAGGAACGTCGCATAGGTGTAGTGCGCCACCGTCTCGGTCGTGCCCTTACAGTCAGTCGCTGTCGGAGCACTTACTTGTCCGATCTGCGCAAAATTCATCGAAATGCCGGTGATCTGCGGACTCAACGTGATGGTCGTTACCTGACCCACGGGGATACCTGAATCCCCACCATTACAAAAGATCGTTGCGGCTTTCTTCGAACAGCCCGAGATCGAGACGCCAAAAGGTACCGTGAAAAGTAAGAGAACAGCTAACGTGACAAACCGACGCATTGAACCTCCCCGTCCAACCGGAACTCAAGCTGAACGGTCACACCGCAACCGCTGAATTGCCGAAACCCTAGTGTAAAAGCTGCGCACACCGGAAGCAAATGGTCCGTACCTCCTTGGACGATCCAACCCGTGATTCGCATCCCTCAGGACCGCTCTCTGGCGACAAACAGTTCATCGCCGGAGAGGGCATCTTCTATTTCGCGGGCATCTCCGTCTCGAACCAATTCAACGCCCGCTCCAGAACGTCTCTTCGATGTTCCGGTGTACGGAATGCATGTCCTTCGTTCGGGTAAACCACCAACTGCGTCTTCACGCCCTCGGCGCGCAGCGCATGCCAGAACTCGAAGCTCTGCGGAGCAGGGCACTCGCCATCGCGATCTCCCACCACCACGAGCGTCGGAGTCTTCACATTCTTGATGTATTCGATCGCCGAACTCTTCGCATACACCTTCGCATCGTCGTACACAGTCTTACCGAAGAACGGCACCATCCACTGGTCGATCGAGTTTTCCCCGTAGTAGCTCTGCCAGTCGCTGATGCCCGCGCCAGCCACTGCCGCCTTGAACCGCGTCGTCTGCGTCACGCCGAACATCGTCATAAACCCACCATAGCTCCAGCCCGTCAGGCCCTCCCTGTCCTTATCGATAGGGAAGCGCTTCTCCAGCACATCCATCCCCGCAAGGATGTCGCGCAGGTCACCATATCCAAAGTCCTTGATGTTCGCCTGAGTGAACTTCTCTCCCTGTCCGTAGCTGCCCCGCGGATTCGGCATAAACACAAAGTACCCCAGCGCCGAAAACGGCACTCCGCCATATCCCACACCTGGCCAGCGCGGCGTCACCGCGCTCGAAGGCCCACCATGCACACTCACCAGCAGAGGATACTTCTTCGCGGGGTCATAGTTCGCCGGATACAACAGCCATCCCTGCACCTTGAAGCCATCGTTGGTCCACTCGATGTTCTCAGTCTTGCCCCACGCCGGCTTCATCCCGTCGTTCAGATGCGTGATCTGCTTCATCGCATCAAGCGGGCCGGCCCATACCTCAGGGGCTTTCTCGAACGAGCTGCGAATAAGCGTAAGTACATGCTCGTTCGAGACCGAAACACTCATCGTCAGGCCGCCAGCGCCAACCGTCTCGAGAAACGTGGTGTTGACCTGAGGCAGGTCCTTGCCCGTACTGAGATCTAGAGCAGTAAGATGGCTGCTTCCTGCTACATGTTCTGCAATGCCGATGGCCTGTGGTCCAAGCCAGCCGATAAACGCGACCGATGCGGCTCGACCTGGAGTTACATTCTTCGGCTCGCCTCCGATCGATGGAATAAGATAGATATCTCCACCAGTAGACCCCTGATCGCTCATCAACCCGCCGATAAAGGCGATCCTGCTGCCGTCGGGTGACCAGCGCGGCACGGCAATCTGCAATCCATGCAGCGATCCGGAAATCTTCGTCGTGTCCAGAATCGACGTCGGCTGTCCTCCGGCAATACTCTCTGTATAGAGTTGCGCCACCCACCAGTTGTTCTCTCCCGGAGGATTCGCCGCTACAAACACGAGATGCTTCGAATCCGGCGACCAGCCAAACTCATACACATGCAGCGTCGCAGGCGTGACCTGCGAGAACGACCCACTCGCCACGTCCACGACTCCCACACGCTGAACTTCGACTCCGTCCTCGCCAATCACACCTGCCCACGGCTTCATCGCAGCCAGCGCCCCGGCGCTTCGTGTGGCATTCTCGACAAACAGGAAGCCTATTGATCTTCCATCCGGCGACCAGGCCAGCGAATCTATCCCTCCCACCAGATGTGTCAGCTCCTTCGACTCGCCCGTCTTTGTGGACCACACAAAAACCTGGTCCTGTCCTGACTTGTCCGCATTCGCGGTGCAGTTGGACACAAACGCCAGCCATTTCCCATCTGGCGACCACTTCGGCTCCGAACTTCCACAGCTAGTCGCACCCGATACGGTCCCGACGATCTTCTCCTTTGCAGGGTCGGGATTCGCCACGTCCGTCAAATGAATCTGCGATCCTTCGCGCGTCCGGACGGCCCATGCCACGGTCGTCCCATCCGGCGAAATCGCCGCGGAACTCGGAGTCCTGGTCTTGCCAAGTATCTCAATTAACGCACCTATCCGGGCATCCTTGGTCGTGGAAGAGGTAGTTTGGGCGTGCCCTCCAAGTACAGTTCCGAGGGCTACTACAGCAGTGGTGGTTGAGAAGAGAAAGGTAAGGGAGTACTTGCGAACATCAGCAACAGTCATGCGAAAAGCCTAGCATGGCTAACTCGTCTCCCCGCCCAAGACCACGAACCTGCATCTCTGCCTGTGCAATTCTGCTCCCTATCAGCAAAATTGGCCTAAAAAGTTGACGTTCAGCGCGAAGATTGTTATTGTTAGAAGGTTCCGCGAGTATCCGGACCGTGCCGTTGGGAAACTCCAACGAGCGGAAGGGTCGAGAAAAGCCCACGCAATCTTATCTCATCGTCTGACGCAAGTCAGGAAGGGTTTGTTTGCGTTACACTGGATACAAGAGATTCACCGCAGGACATTCCTGATCGATGATTCATCTGATCTGAATGTCGTAAGCCTGCGGCCCATCGCAATCGTGCCTGCGACACCCTCCACCTTGGATGGGCTATGCGGGCCGGAACAGCGAAACGGAGTCGGCTCATCCTGAGGAGTTAGGGGAAGACGCTCGGCCACCGTCGACTGTTATGTCTGGCTTGTTGTACCGCTTCACAGACGCAACAGCAGGGAAGATCTTCGTCAGAGGCGCTTCAGCGTTCTCAATTTTTTGCGTGTACGGCTGCGTGTACAGCAAAGAAGCGAAGCCCTCACTCTCCTGCGCGTCTCACACAGGTTTCGTTGTAGGTTTTGCGCGCATTAACCAAGGAGTTCTAGTGCCTACGTTTCATCAGCTCGTCAAGCAGGGCCGCACGCCCACCCGTTATAAGACCGCCAGCCCCGCGCTCCAGGGTTCACCCCAGCGCCGTGGCGTCTGCACTCGCGTTTACACTCAGACCCCCAAGAAGCCGAACTCGGCTCTCCGCAAGGTTGCCCGTGTTCGTCTCACCAACGGGATTGAGGTCACAACCTACATTCCGGGCATCGGCCACAACCTGCAGGAGCACTCGATCGTGCTTATTCGCGGTGGCCGTGTGAAAGACCTCCCGGGAGTTCGTTATCACGTTGTTCGCGGCACGCTCGACTCGGTCGGCGTCGCCAACCGCAAGCAGAGCCGCTCCAAGTACGGCGCGAAGCGTCCGAAGGCAGCAGCCAAGTAGTCGGTAGTTTTTAGATCAACCCGGCTTGCCATTTTAGATTTGGCCTGCCGCACAAATTCAAGTTCAGGGCTTGAGATGTCGACAGTCCTGAACCGGGGTGAAGCCCTGAAGGAAGACGAGAACAATGCCAAGAAAAGGCTACATCGCGAAGCGTGAAGTTGCTGCAGACCCGGTCTATAACTCCACTCTGGTCACCAAGTTTGTGAACTCCATGATGTGGGGCGGTAAGAAGTCGACTGCTCAGGGCATCTTCTACACCGCCATGACCAACCTCGAGCAGAAGGGTGGCGACGAGGCCCTCAAGCTCTTCAAGAAAGCAATCGAGAACTGCAAGCCGCTTCTCGAGGTCAAGAGCCGCCGTGTTGGCGGAGCCAACTATCAGGTTCCCATCGAAGTTCTCCCCGAGCGCCGCACCTCGCTCGCCATCCGCTGGCTCGTAACCTATGGCCGCGCTCGTGGCGAGAAGGGCATGGTCGAGAAGTTGACCGCGGAGCTCCTCGATGCCGCCAACGGTCGTGGCGCTGCGATGAAGAAGAAGGAAGACGTGCACCGTATGGCTGAGGCCAACAAGGCCTTCGCGCATTACCGCTGGTAAAGAGAAAGCCCTTCAGCAGAAAGCTTTCGTTTTTCAGGTTTCTGGTTTCAACGTAGTTATTACCGCGAGCGGATGCTCGCAGATGAGAGACAGACCGTGGCACGCACTACACCTCTGAATCGTTGCCGGAACATCGGGATCATGGCGCACATCGACGCCGGCAAGACGACGACGACTGAGCGCATTCTCTTCTATACGGGCATCACGCACCGTATCGGCGAGGTGCACGAGGGCACTGCGACCATGGACTGGATGGAGCAGGAGCAGGAGCGCGGTATTACCATCACCTCCGCCGCGACGACCTGCACCTGGAAGAACATCCGCATCAACATCATCGATACCCCGGGCCACGTCGACTTTACCGCCGAGGTCGAGCGTTCGCTCCGCGTCCTCGACGGCGCTGTCGCCTGCTTCGACGCGGTAGCCGGCGTTCAGCCTCAGTCTGAGACCGTCTGGCGTCAGGCCGACAAGTATAAGGTCCCTCGCATCTGCTTCATCAACAAGATGGACAAGGCCGGCGCGGATGCCGTCTACGCGACTTCGACCATCGTTGACCGGCTCGGCGCACGCGCTGTTCCCATCAATATTCAGATCGGTGCCGAAGCGAAGTTCGCCGGTGTCGTCGATCTCGTCACCATGAAAGCCATCTACTGGCACGATGAGACGATGGGCGCCGAGTATTCGGTCGAGGATATTCCCGCCGACCTGCTCGATAAAGCCGAAGAGGCCCGTCATGCGTTGATCGAGGCCGTCGCCGACTCCGACGACGAGATTCTCCACCTTTTCCTCGAGGGACAGGAGCCCACGGAAGCACAGCTCAAGGCCGGTATCCGCAAGGCCACCATCGCGATGAACATCTTCCCGGTGCTCTGCGGTTCGTCTTTCAAGAATAAGGGTGTGCAGACGCTGCTTGATGCTGTAGTCGATTACCTGCCCAGCCCACTCGACATCCCTCCCATGGTCGGCTCTAATCCTGAGAACATGGAAGAGAAGATCATCCGCAAGGCTGACGACAACGAACCGTTCTCGGCGCTCGGCTTCAAGATCATGACTGACCCGTTCGTCGGCCAGCTCATCTTCATCCGCGTCTACTCGGGCCAGCTCAAGACCGGCGACTCGGTCCTGAACCCTCGCACCGGCAAGACTGAACGTATTGGTCGCCTGCTGAAGATGCACGCCAACAAGCGCGAAGAGATCACCGAGATTCTTGCGGGCGATATCTGCGCTGCGGTCGGTCTCAAAAACCTAGTCACGGGCGATACCATCTGCACGGACAAGCATCCGATCGTTCTTGAGTCCATCGACTTCCCCAAGCCGGTTATCGCAGTTGCCGTTGAGCCGAAGACCAAGGCCGACCAGGAGAAGATGGGCATGGCGCTGGCCAAACTCGCGCAGGAGGATCCTACCTTCCGCGTCCACACCGACCCCGACTCCGGCCAGACCATCATCTCGGGCATGGGCGAGCTGCACCTTGAGATCATCGTCGATCGCATGATGCGCGAGTACAAGGTCGAAGCCAACGTCGGCAAGCCGCAGGTCGCCTACCGCGAGACCATCCGCTCGAACTCTGAGGCCGAAGGCAAGTACATCCGTCAGACTGGCGGTTCGGGCAACTACGGCCATGCCAAGATTCGCATCTCGCCTAACGAGCCCGGCAAAGGCTACGAGTTCTCGAACGACATCAAGGGCGGCACCATTCCGAAGGAGTACATCAAGCCGATCGACCAGGGCATTCAGGACGCTATGCAGCGCGGCGTTCTTGCCGGCTACGAGATGGTTGACATCAAAGTCTCGCTCTACGACGGCAGCTACCACGACGTCGACTCGAACGAAATGGCATTCAAGATCGCCGGTTCGATGGCCTTCAAGGAAGCCGCCAGGAAGGCCAAGCCGGTACTGCTTGAGCCGGTAATGGCGGTCGAAGTCACTGTCCCCGAAGAGTACATGGGCACGATCATCGGCGACCTAAATTCCCGTCGAGGAAGAATCGAAGGTATGGAGATGGTTGGTACCACACAAGCCATACGGGCCACGGTTCCGCTCAGCACCATGTTCGGTTACGCCACTCACATGCGGTCGTCCACGCAGGGCCGCGCTAACTATTCCATGCAGTTTAAGCAGTATGAAGAGGCGCCGCGGTCGGTCTCCGAAGAGATCATTGCCAAGGTGCAGGGCAAAGACGGTAAAGACAAGTAAGCCGGTGCCGCAAGGCGCATCAACCTTTTGGAATCTTTTGGAAGTTGAATTTTAGAAACAGGAAACACGGAGAGAGCAATGGGCAAGGAAAAGTTTGACCGGTCAAAGCCGCACGTAAACATCGGGACGATCGGGCATATTGACCACGGCAAGACGACGCTGACGGCGGCGATCACGAAGGTGCTGTCCAAGC